>Ga0070709_10002149_pt1 | contig 10675 bp, 9 predicted proteins | sample LARL51metaG_FD_65449 | JGI IMG/M metagenome (GOLD analysis project Ga0070709, IMG submission 65449) | Corn, switchgrass and miscanthus rhizosphere microbial communities from Kellogg Biological Station, Michigan, USA - LAR L5-1 metaG | ecosystem: Host-associated > Plants > Roots > Rhizosphere ...
GGGGGCACCGAGGTCACCGAGAGCTGGCGGGATCAGCGCGGCCGCGGCGCGCATGTGCTCGGCCGGGTGTTCACCGGCAAGGTCGCCAACAACCGGGCCGAGGCTAACCGCGAGGGCATGCGCACCACGCTGGCGCGGCTGAAGCGAGAGCTGGAAGCGGGCTGAGCCGCCCGGCCACGAGGTCGGTGGACCGCCTGCAGCCAGGTAGTTTGGCTGAGCGCGCGACCGGTCACCGGCAAACGCCGCTATCGTGAAGGCCCGGTCGGGGCGCTGGCGGCTCATGCGCGAAAGGCTGGTTTATGACCGATCCCATCGTGCCGTTCCGCGATAGCGGCCCGGAGTGGGAGAGGCCGCGCCGGGGGAGGCGGCGCATCGTCATCATCGTGACGGTGTCCGTGCTTGTGGTTGTGCTGGCCGCGGCCGGGGCAGGCTACCTGCTGCTGCGCACCGTGGGCAGCCCCCAGCAGACCGCGGCCAGCTACCTGTCCGCCTGGCAGAAGAGCGACTACCCGGCGATGAACCAGGTCAGTGTCGGCAAGCCGGCCGGCGGGCTGGCCGGGCCGCTGCGGCTGGCAGCCACCCAACTCGGGGTACGCCGCCTGCACCTGGTGCTGGGCCGCGTGACGCAGAACGGCGGGTCCGCGACGGCGGCATTCACCGCGACCGCCGGCCTGGCCAGCGGCCATATCTGGACCTACCGGGGCCGGCTCGCCCTGGTCAAGCAGAACCGGCACTGGTGGGTGAGCTGGAGCCCTGCCGCCATCTACCCGGGGCTGCGGGCCGGTCAGCGGTTCGTGCTCAGCGCGGTGTGGCCGGCCCGGGGGCAGGTGCTCGGCTCCGACGGCACCGTGCTCAGCTCACCCTCGGTGATCGCCGAGTCCGGCTCCATCTCCCTGCTCACCGGCAACGTGGTCGCGGCCACGGCGGCGCAGGCCAAGAGGCTGGGCGCGCCCTACCAGAAGGGCGACCTGATCGGCCAGGGCGGGATCGAGCAGGCCTACCAGTCCCAGCTGGCGGGCAGGCCCGCGCTGATCATCCGGATCGAGGGCCCGGGGAACAAGGTGGACGCCACGGCCATGCGGTTCCCCGCCACCCCCGGCCACAACGTCCAGACCAGCATCGACCTGCGATACCAGCTCGCCGCCTCGCACGCGGTCTCGACCGCGGCGACCTCCAAGAAGATCGACATGGTGGTGCTCCAGCCGTCCACCGGCCGGGTGCTGGCCGTCGTCGAGCGCCCCGGCGGCTTCAACCGAGCGCTGCAGGGCATCTTCCCGCCCGGTTCGACCTTCAAGATCGTCACCGCATCGGCCCTGACCAAAAAGGGGCTGCGGCCCTCCACCACCGTGCGGTGCCCGCCCACGGTGAACATCGGCGGCCGCACGTTCCACAACTTCGACAACGAGCACCTGGGCACGACGAGCCTGCTGAACGCATTCGCGGTGTCGTGCAACACCACGTTCGCCATGCTCGCCGCGCAGCACCTGACCGGCCCGGCGCTGCGCTCGATGGCCGAGGAGTTCGGGTTCAACCAGAAACCGGCCCTCGGCATCCCCGCCGTGCTCGGCAAGTTCAGCACCCCGCGCCAGCCGGTGGACCTGGCCGCCGACGCCTTCGGGCAGGGGACCGACCTGGTCAACCCGCTCAGCCAGGCGGCCGAGGCGGCGGCGGTTCAGAACGGCACCTGGCGGCCCCCGCAACTGGTGACCAGCCCTGCCCCGCAGCAGTCCGCCCAGCCGCACAAGCTAAGCGCCGCGCTGCTGAACACGCTGCGGCCGATGATGCGGGCGGTGGTCACCAGCGGCACCGCGGCCGGGGTGGGCCTCCCGCCCGGGGTCTACGGCAAGACCGGCACTGCCGAATACGGCTCCGGCCGCAACCCGCCGTCCCACGCCTGGTTCATCGGGTACCGCGGCGACCTGGCCTTCGCGGTGCTCGTCGAGGGCGGCGGCGTTGGCGCCGACGCCTCGGCACCGATCGCCAACGCGTTCCTCCGCCGGATCTGACACCCGGCCCGGCGCCGGCGAAGTTTCCGCAACTGCGGGAGCGAATCTGTCAACGGAACGGCCAGTCCAGGCGTCCAATGACGTAGTCGGTCAAGGCGCTTCCCGGCAGGCGCCACGGCGGTGCCAGGGGGTGTACCGCCGCGGGAGTTGCACGGGGGTGCGCCATGATTCCTACAGCCGGGCAGCAAACCAGCGCCGGCGCCGGGCCACTTCGCCCGTCGCGGTACTGGTATCTGGTAGCGGGCGGCGTGCTGGCGGTCGCGGTGGTCTGCCTGACAGCCGCCGTCATCGGAATACTCTCCTGGGATCAGCAGATCCAGGACTTCCAGCGGGTCCACGTCCCCGGGCAGGGTGAGGTCACGCTCACCCAGCCCGGCCAGTACGTCCTCTACGTCGAAACGCCGGGCGCGTGCTGCTCCTGGACGCTCGGCAGCCAGGACACGCCGCTGGCAGGCTGGTCGATGCGCCTGGCCATAGGGCCCCTGAATGGTAGCGGGGTGACCCCGGTCAGCAGCTGGACCGGGGTGCCCGAAAGCTACGGCGTCGGCGGCCACCAGGGCATGACGGCGATGTCGTTCACGATCACGCAGCCGGGCACGTACCTCATCGAGGCCAGTAACGTGCATCCCGCCGAGGTCACCGACCTGGCCGTGGGGCGAAGCATCCTGGGGCCGACGCTGCGGCCACTGGTCCTGCTCGTGGCCGGGCTTGCCGCCCTGCTCGGCGCCGTGGTGGCGTTCGCGTTCACCGCTGTGCGGCGCCGCCAGGCCCGGCGCCGCCAGGACCAGCCCCTGGGGGTCACGGGGCCGGGGCCGTGGCCGCCGGTCAGTGGTGCTCCCGAGCGGTCCGCCCCGGTCCTGGTGCAGTTCGCCGGTCCCGTGCGGCAGGGCAGGTGGACGGTGCTGCTCCGCGCCATCCTGGCCATCCCCGCGCTCGTCTGCATTTACTTCGTCCGGTACGCGGCCTGGGTGGTGCTGGTCACCGGATGGTTCGGCGCCCTGTTCACCGGGCGCCTGCCGGACTACGCGGCCAGCTTCCTGACCGGGTTCCAGCGGTGGGAGGTCAGGGCGTACGCGTACCTGCTGCTGCTCACCGACACGTACCCGCCGTTCGGGTTGCTGGATGATGATTACCCGGTCTCCGTCACGATCAGCCCAGGGCGGCTGAACCAGGCCGCGGTCTTTTTCCGCCTGGTACTGATCTTCCCGGCGTGGGTTGTCGCCACGATCCTCTGGTACGGCCTGGGCCCGATCCTGATGATTCCCATCTGGCTGATCGTGCTGATCCGGGGAAGGATGCCGCAGCCGCTCTACGAAGCGATCGCGGCGTGCCTGCGCTACTGGGCGCGGATGAAGGCCTACTGGTACCTGCTGACGGACGTATACCCGGCCGGCCTGTTCGGCGATCCGGCCGGGCCAGCCTTCGGCGGTGCCGGGCCTGCCTTCGGCGGTGGTGGGCCAGCCGCCACCTGGGCCCCGGCCGCGGCCGGGTCGACCGCCTGGGTCCCGCCTTCCGTCAGCGGGCCGGAACCGCCACAGCTGGGGGCGGTACCCATGGGCCACCCGGCCCCGCTGCCCGCCGACGCTGTGACGTCGGCCGCGCCCGCAGCCGTCGCCGCTGCGTCAGGGCGGCTGACCTTGTCCAGGCAGGGCAAGCGGCTCGTAGGCCTCATCCTCGGGATCGGCGCCGCCACGCCCGTCGCCCTGATTGCGCTGCTCGTCGTGCTGGCGCAAGCCCCGTCGGCCGGCCCCGCCCCGGGCAGCGTGGCGGCGGCAGCCGCCGTGCCCTCGGCCACCGCCGCCCCGGCCCCGACGGCCAGCCCGGCGCGATCCACGCTGCCGGCCCCGCCGCTCAGCACGGCAGACTGGCTCAAGGGGCTGTCGTCCCTGGGCACGGACATGACCCGCGCCCTGGTGGCTGGTAACGCCGGTAATGACCAGGTGCTCACCAGGGCGTCCCTGCGCTCGACGGCACGGCAGCTGGGCCGCTGTTCGGCCGAGCTTTCCGCGCTCGGCCCGCCCACCGCTCAACTGCGCCACGTGGACCGCCTCGCCGTGCGTGCCTGCCAGGGCTACCAGCAGGGCGCCACGTACTTCGCCGCCGCCGCCGGGCTCGTTGGCCCCGACGGCGCGGCGACCGACCAGGGCCAGGTCAGCGAGCTGCTTCACCGTGGCGACGCCGGCGCCAACAGGGGCAGCAACCTGATGGCGGCCGCGATGGCGGCCGGTTCCTTTATCGGGCAGCCGGGCTGAACCGGCCCGCGCTCGCCGCGGCAGGGGCCAGCGGCAGCAGCACCTCGAACTTCGAGCCGTGGCCGAACGTGCTCTGCACCCGGACCGAGCCGCCGTGGGCCTCCGCGATCGCCTGAACGATCGCCAGGCCGAGCCCGAGCCCGCCGCTCGGCCGGCTGCGGTGCGGCTCGGCCCTGGCGAACCGCTGGAAGATCCGCTGCAGGTCCGCGTCCTGGATGCCGCACCCGGAGTCCGTCACCGTCAGCACCACGAGGTCCGCTTCGACCTGCGCGCCGACCTCGATGCGGTCGCCGGGCGACGTGTGCGCCACGGCGTTCTCCAGCAGGGCATCGAGCGCGACCGCGAGCCGGTCACGGTCGCCGAGGACGGTGGTCTCGGCCACCGGGCCCAGCCGCCAGTGCCGCGGGGTGTGCCCCCACCGGTCCAGCGCGTCCACCACTACCGACTCGACCGGGACCGGCGTCAGGTGCAGGAAGTCCGGGCCTTCGGCGGAGGCGAGCAGCAGCATCCGGGTGGACAGCCGGCGCAGCCGCATCAGCTCGTCGGTCACCACCCTGGCGTCCTCGGCCACGACCGGGTTGGTGACCGCGCGCTCGATCAGCTCGGCATGGCCCAGCGCCACCGTGATCGGGGTGCCGAGTTCGTGGGAGGCGTCCTGCAGGAACCGGCGCTGCTGTTTGAGCAGCCGCAGGTTCTCCTGCGAGACCCGCTGCACCTCCTCCATGGCAGCCAGCCGTTCCTCGGTGGCCGCCAGCCTCCGGCGGCCGTGCCAGACCATGACCAGGAACATCAGCGCGATCAGCGGGACCTCGGCCAGGTAGTCGGCGTCCTGCTGGCCCTTGAGCACCTGGACGCCGATGATGCCGCCGGTGGCGATGGTGACCGCGGCCAGGGTCAGTATCGTCGGCTGGATGCGCCACAGCCGGAAGCCGTAAATGACCGTCAGGCTCACCCAGATCGCGAGGAACGGGACGGTCTGCCACGCGGGCAGCAGCCGCATCGCGGCCAGGTTGATCGCGACGAAGGCCACCCAGGCGATGTCCACCCACGACGATCGGCTCCAGGTGAGGGCCTGCCCGGACCATCCGGGGGCTAGCTGCCGTAGCCGGCCGGCCCGGCCGGTGATGGCCGCCGCCACCGGGTGTGGCGCGCGCCGGACAAAACGCTGGACCGACACGTCCCCTCCCAACCTCGCTGCTCGGCGCGCCCCGAGGGCGCTCTTGAGGCAATCATGCTCCTGCCTGCAAACGATTGACAGGCATTCAGAAAAGGTCGGCAAAAAGAAATTGATGCGCCACGCCGGCCCTCGATGACGGAATGCGCCCGGCTGCCTCCGCCGGGGCCGGGGCATGGGCTTGGGCGGCGTGGCTGAGGCACAGCGCGGGGCAATAAGGCGCCGCCCGCGGCGACCCGGGTCCGGCGGCGCCGCCGGACCGCACCATCGCTGGTCAGCGCTGGGCCCCGGGCGCCCGGATGCCGTTATGGAACCGCCGTCCGGGACCGGGGAATAATGCCTCGTCACATCTTGGTCGCATCCCCGGTTCTGGGGAAAATACAGCTCGGCCACGCTGTGCTTGTGCTTTGTATCTGTTGATACAGCAGAAAATAGCCTTGCACTGTATGGGGTCCTGAGTTACAGTACAGGCAACGGGGGGCGGCTTAATGTCGCAAGGATGGGGCTGGTTCGCTTAACGCGAACCACCTCGTCACACAACTACCTGGTTCCCCAACTTCGTATCAGGAAAAAGCACCTCACAGGAGTAGCGCTGCAGTACACAAAGAAAAGCTGGAAGGAGTGCAACACCCTATGACTGCCAGCACGGGCAGAACCCCCAGAGGCGAGGATGTTGCCCGTCCGCCGCGCACTGAGCGGATTGCCCAGCCTACTGAGCGGATCACGGTGGCACTAATCCCAAAGGCCGGAGAGGACCTCCAGCGCCTTCAGGAACGGACGTCACTGTCAAAGACCGACATAACCAACCGCGCGATCACCTTGTACGAGTTCATCGACGCTCAGCTACGAGCCGGCCGTGACGTCCTCATCAGGGACGGCAAGACGGGGGAGACGCAGCTCGTCCGGATTCTTTGATACCGGCCTGCCGCGCCGGCCGACCGGGGCAGACGCAAGTGGCCTCCCGCCCACAACGGGCGGGAGGCCACTTTTTCTTGCGGTGGGTATGGCCCTCCTCTCCTAGTAGCCGGGCTGAAATGAGGTGCTCGTTGCGGGCCTGCCCCGCCGTACTCGCTCAGGCGTAAGGCGGGCTTCCCGCTCAGGGCGGCCTGTGAAAGCCCATCGCCGCCCGCGCCGTGCGATGGGCGTGCGGCCGCCAGACGCGATCGGTGCCGCGGCCACCTGCGCCGGGCCAGGCCCGCCGCTGGCAGGAACTGCCCCGGCGGGGGAGACGTGGCGAGCCAGGAGCGCACCAGTGGTCCCGGTCCCGGTGCGGCCCAAGGTCCGGTACGCGGCGCCGTGGCCCGGCCGGTGCGCAGGTGAAGCCGCTCTCGTGCAGGCATCTCATGGTCGGGCTCCCTTCTCCCGGGCTGTCCCGTGCAGCCCTCGAGCAGTGCCGTGCGGACAGCGTAGCGGATCATGCAGCGGATATCAGTAGGAAAGCTGCTGATTCAGCTTGTGATTCATGTTGACTTACAGGTATGGTGATGATGATAACAAGTTTTAACAGCAGTGAGCGACTGCTAGAACCGCAGGGTAACAGCAGATACCGGTAGCTCACCGGGGTCCGAGGAGGTGAACACGATGGCCACCAGCCTTACTGGGACGTTGGGCACGCCACTGGGACACGGGACGCCGGGCGGCCATATCGCGGTCGCCATGATCAGGCGACGCAGCTTGTCCCGGCCGGTGACGCCCCGGCAGCGGCCCGGGACAAGCGCTGCCCGCCGCTTCCCCGCTGGCAGGAGCGGGATGCGGCGGGCGCCAGGCCCCACCGAATACCACCCCGCGGCGCCATACCGCGGCGGCCAGGCCGGCTGCCACGCCGGCCCAAGCCCTGGCCAGGACCCTTGGCCGGGCAGGCCGGCGAAAGGACAAGCCATGAATGCGAATGCAGGCACAAGGCACCGGGTGCGTGGGCTGCCCGGCCCGGAAGGGCGGCCGTCATGATCGGGATGTACCTGATCATCGGGGTCGCCGTGCTCGCCGGGGGTATCGCGATCGGCATCTTCACGATGGTCTCGATCGGGACCCGCCGCGAGGAGCGGATCTTCCGCGAGGAGCGGATCATCAGCCTCAGGGACGTCAACAGCCCGGGCAGGGCCGAGAGCGCGGCGCGGGCTCTCTACGGGCACTACGCCCGCACCCCGCAGGTGGACCACCGGGGCGCCCACCAACGTGACAACCTCCGGGTGCTCACCGGAGGCGGCCCGCCATCCTAAGGACATCCATGACCGGCAAAGCAGCACCCAAGCGCGCGGGCGCGCGGCCGGCGGATCATGCGGCGGCTGGCCTGCGCGCCGGCCCCGCACCGGCCGCGGATGGTTATGGCGCGGCCAGGTGATCCCGCCAGGAGTGCTGCGGCACGAAACCGAGCGCCTCCCTCGCCCGCCCGGTGGCCAGCAGCGACTCGAACTCGCCCACCTCCCTGGCGAGCGGAACGCCCGGGAAGACCTCCTTGAGCAGCCCGGCCGAGGAGCGGTTCATCACCGTGTCCGCGGCGGCGATGATGTAGCTCGCGCTGCCTTCGGCGGGCGCCTCCAGGGCCAGCCGGCAGGCCGCCGCCGCGTCCCGTTCGTCGATGTAGCCCCAGAGGTTCCAGCGGCGCGCCCGGGGATCGGCCCAGTATGACGGGAACCGCTCGTAGTCGGCCGGGCCGAGGATGTTGGAGAACCTCAGGCCGACGAAGGGCACGCCGGACCATTCCGCGATGTGCTCGGCGATGGTCTCGCTTGCGACCTTGGACAGCGCGTAGGTCGTCGTCGGGAACGGATAGTGGTCCTCGTCCACCGGGGCGTACCTCGGCGGCACCTCGAACGGCAGGCCCAGCGTTGTCTCGCTGGACGCCCAGACGACGCGTTCGATGCGGGCCTGCGCCGCGGCGAGGAACACGTTGAAGTTCATGGCCATGTTGGCGTTGAACGTGGTCGCCGGGGTGTGGATGTCCGGTGCCGGGATGTTGGCCAGGTGAACGACGGCGTCCGTGCCCGCCAGCACCTCCACCGCCTGGCCGTACTCGGTCAGGTCCGCCAGCAGCAGGCCGGTGCCCAGGTCCTGGGGCGGCCGCACCAGGTCGGTGGCCACGACGTCGTATCCGTGCGCGAGCAGTTCGGCCACCGTGACCCGGCCCGCCCTGCCGCTGGCGCCGGTGACGCAGATTCGCTTGGTCATGGAGCCAGGATGGCAGAGCGCCGCCGCCGGGCCGCGGGCCGGTCGTTCACTCGTGTGCGATCCGGTGCGACTGGGCGGTGGGCAGCCGGGCCCGGCGCCGCCAGCGCCTGCCCAGCCGGCGCGCCCGGAGCAGCACGATCAGCCCGGCCAGCATCAGCAGCGCGCTGCCCGCCAGCTTCCAGGCGGAATGGTGCACGGCCCGGATGGCACCCGGCGCGGCCCCGGCGGCGAAGCTGGCCGACCCGGGCACCGTTCCGGGCCCGGATACCGCCGCCCGGAGCGCCGCCAGCCTGCTCGCCTCGGCGAGCGCACCGGCCGGGTCGAGGAGGCCGAAGCCGGCGGACAGGCTGTACCCGCCGGCCGGGCGGTCGCTGGCCGACCCGGCGATGGCCCGGGCGACCAGCGACGGCGGCAGGTGCGGATGGGCGGACTCGATGAGCGCGGCGGTCGCGGTGAGCCAGGCGCCGGCGGCGAAGAAGTTGTACACCGGGTAGTGCGTGCCCGCCGGGCCGGATGCGTCAAGCACGTTGCCCGGCGCCGTCACCAGGATCGATCCGTTGGCCGGGCTCGGATACCGCGACGGTGGCCGGGCCAGCCCGGGCAGGGTCACCGACCTGTCGCGCTAATTGCTGCGACCCGGCTGAGGGCTCCGGGCCGGCCCGGCGGGCATCGTTATCGACACTAGACACGGCTAACACCACGAGGCATGGCTAACACCGCAGAGTGTGCGGAACGGGAAATCAGGGCCGAATAGTAACAGCGGGGCCGGAAGGGTGTGCCGCAGTTGCCGCAATCGTTTGCCGTACGGCCCCCAGCCATTTCCCGGGGAGCCTGACACCCCGCGCCTGATGATGGGCACGCTCCGGGACGGCAGTGGCGCGGCCCGGGGACCGTGGCTCAGCCGTTCTTGACCTTGCGCCAGCCGCCGGCCCGGTTGTTCGCGATGATCTGCCGGAACATCGCGCCGAGGGCGGCTTCGTTGATGGCCTCGTCCTGGCGGACCGCCACCGTGCGGGCGGTCTTGTTGCCGTGCCCGCCGGTGATGATGCCGTCCGGGTCCGGGACGATGCCGCCGTCGTAGAGGAACACGTTCACATGGTCCTTGGCCGCCAGCAGCGCGCAGATGTTGCCCGCCAGCACGAAGTAGGGCTGGCGGGTCCGCTTGATGGTCTCGCAGACCTCCTCGTCCGCCGCGTGGACCAGGTCGCGGACCTGGTGGCAGATGGCCTGCTGCCATCCGGGCAGGCCATCGATATAGGCGTCGACGCGCGGATCCTTGGCGTAGGTCATCGCAGCTTCACCCTAGGGCACCCCGATGGCGGTAAAGCCGGGTCAAGCTCAGCCTCCCCGGTAAACGCGACGGACCGGTTGGATGCTCCGAGGGGGGAACCGGGGGGCGGCACGGCGTATTCGCACCATCCCTCGCTCTCGGGCCGATCACAGAATGGAGTTGTCATGCCCGAAACACTGATTCTTGAGTTCAGCGGGGTGACGGAAGCCGACTACGCCTCGGTCAACGGGCACCTCGGCATCGACATGCACACGGGCGAGGGGGACTGGCCGCCAGGGCTGCTTTCGCACGCCGCCGGCGTCGGCAACGACGACACCTTCGTTGTCTCCGAGGTGTGGAATTCCCGTGACGAGCAGGCCGCGTTCCTGAACGGGCGGCTCGGCGCGGCACTGGCGGCCGGCGGGGTGACCACGATGCCCAGCGTCCGGTGGGTGCCGCTGACCGCCTATCACACGTTCGGAGATTGAGCCGCGGGGTGACCCCGCCGCAGCGGCGGTGGGGTCACCCCTGCTCCAGCGCCGGGCCGGGCACCACGTTCTCATCGACCACCGCCCTCACCTCAGCGGGCTGCTCGGCCAGCAGGGCCAGGGCCAGGCAGGCGGGGCAGGCGGCTTCGGCCAGGCTCGCGGTGCCCGCGCGCCTGGCCCTGCGGACCAGCCAGAAGGCGACCGCGCCCAGTACGAGCACGCCGGCTGCCGCCAGCGCCGGGCCGGTCGCCACCTGCAGCACATGCCGGGCGGCCGCGCCGAGGAAGTAGCCGAGGAACAGGTGCAGTTGCAGGAAG
>Ga0070709_10002151_pt1 | contig 10667 bp, 3 predicted proteins | sample LARL51metaG_FD_65449 | JGI IMG/M metagenome (GOLD analysis project Ga0070709, IMG submission 65449) | Corn, switchgrass and miscanthus rhizosphere microbial communities from Kellogg Biological Station, Michigan, USA - LAR L5-1 metaG | ecosystem: Host-associated > Plants > Roots > Rhizosphere ...
CCGTACACCGCGCAGTTCCACAATCCGCTGTCGGCCGATCAGCAGATGTCGTACAACGACAGCCGCGCCGAGGGCACCCGCGCCGCCGTCAAGGCGATGACGGACATGAACGACCGCTGCCCGCTGACCAGCTACGTGCTGGTCGGCTTCTCGCAGGGCGCGGTGATCGCGGGCGACATGGCCAGCGACATCGGCAACGGACGCGGTCCCGTCGACGAGGATCTGGTGCTGGGTGTGACGCTGATCGCCGATGGCCGCCGCCAGGACAACGTCGGTCAGGACATCGGACCCACCCCGGATGGCCAAGGCGCGGAGATCACGCTGCAGGAGGTGCCGACGCTGTCGGCGCTGGGTCTGACGATGACAGGTCCGCGGCCGGGCGGCTTCGGCACGCTGAACGACCGCACCAACGAGATCTGCGCACCGGGCGACCTGATCTGCGCCGCGCCCGAGTCCGCGTTCAACATCACCCAGCTGCCGCGCACGCTGGAAGTGCTCGCCGGCAATGGGGGTCAGCCGATCCACGCCATGTACGCCACGCCCGACTTCTGGAATCTCGACGGTGCGCCCGCCACGCAGTGGACACTGGGCTGGGCGCAGAACGTGATCGATAACGCTCCGCACCCAAAACATGGCTGACATGTGACCGGACCGATTTGGCGTGCGACATTCGGTCACCTAACATTAAGAAAAAACTAAGAGTGGTGACCGACGGTCGAACCGAAGGTGCTGGTCAGAGCCCATTCTGAGGTTGAGGATGGACGTCCGACCGACGATGGCGTAATGACCGCCTACTCCCCGGTACGATCTTCGGGGTTTGGTTTCGCGCGGTTGGCTTGGGTGGGCACGCCGCGGCGTCCCGCCGGGTTACCACCGCGAATCGGTTTCGCGAGACTGTGGCTTCGACAGGAGAGTGAGAATGGGCTTTCATAACCCGTTCCTGAAGGACGGACTGATCAAGTTCCCCGACAACGGCAGCGTCGTCAAGCACGTCGAGAAGTGGGCCAAGGTTCGGGGAGACAAGCTCGCCTACCGGTTCCTCGACTTCTCCGTGGAACGCGACGGCGTCGTGCGCGAGCTGAACTGGGCCGAATTCTCGGTACGCAACAAGGCTGTTGGCGCGCGCCTGCAACAGGTCACCGAGCCGGGTGACCGCATAGCGATCCTGTGCCCCCAGAACTTGGAATACCTCGTCGCGATGTACGGCACCCTGTACGCCGGCCGAATCGCCGTTCCACTGTTCGACCCGAACGAGCCCGGCCACGTCGGCCGCTTGCACGCCGTTCTCGACGACTGCCACCCGTCGGCGATCCTGACCACCACCGAGGCCGCCGAGGGCGTGCGCAAGTTCTTCCGCACCAGGCCTGCCAAGGAGCGTCCTCGCGTCATCGCCGTTGATGCGATACCCGACGAGGTCGGCGCCACCTGGGAGCCGGTCGACGTCACCGCCGACACGATCGCGTACCTGCAGTACACGTCCGGCTCGACGCGCATCCCCACGGGTGTGCAGATCACCCACCTGAGTGTGGCCACCAACATCGTCCAGATCATCGAGGCGCTCGACGGTGAGGAGGGCGACCGCGGCTTGTCGTGGCTGCCGTTCTTCCACGACATGGGCCTCATCACGGCGATGCTGGCGCCGATGATCGGGCACTACTTCACCTTCATGACGCCTGCGGCGTTCGTTCGCAGGCCGAGCCGGTGGCTGCGGGAAATGTCCCGCAAGCCCGACGACACCGGCGGGGTGATCTCGGTGGCTCCGAACTTCGCGTTCGACCATGCCGCCGCCCGCGGCCTGCCGAAGGGCGACGAGCCGCCACTGGATCTGTCCGTTGTCAAATGCATCCTGAACGGCAGCGAGCCCATTTCGGCCGCCACCGTGCGCAGGTTCAACGAGGCGTTCGCCCCGCACGGCTTCAAGCCGCAGGCGATCAAGCCGTCCTACGGGTTGGCCGAGGCGACGCTGTTCGTGTCGACCACCCCGATGGGCGATCACCCGAGGATCATCTCCGTCGACCGCGATGCGCTGAACACCGGAAGCTTCGTCGAGGTACCCGACGACGCACCCAGTGCCGTGGCACAGGCCGGCGCGGGCAAGGTCGGCGTGGCCGAGTGGGCCGTCATCGTCGACGCAGAGTCGGCCACCGAGCTGCCCGACGGACAGATCGGCGAGGTCTGGATCAGTGGCCAGAACATGGGCACCGGTTACTGGGGCAAGGAAGAAGAGACCCGCGAGACTTTTCAGAACATTCTCAAGTCGCGGACCAACCCGTCGCACGCCCAAGGTGCAACCGACGAAGCGACGTGGGTGCGCACCGGCGACTACGGCGCTTACCACGACGGTGAGCTCTACATCACCGGCCGCGTCAAGGATTTGGTGATCATCGACGGCCGCAACCACTACCCCCAGGACCTCGAATACTCGGCGCAGGAGTCGACGAAGGCGCTGCGGGTGGGATATGTCGCGGCGTTCTCGGTGGCGGCGAATCAGCTGCCCGACGAGGTGTTCGCCAACGCGCATTCGGGTCTCAAGCGCGATCCCGACGACACCTCCGAGCAGTTGGTGATCGTCGGCGAGCGCGCACCCGGCGCGCACAAACTCGACATGGGGCCGATCGCCGACGACATTCGCGCCGCCATCGCGGTGCGCCATGGCGTGACGGTGCGCGATGTGCTGCTGACCGCCGCGGGCGCGATCCCGCGGACGTCAAGCGGCAAGATCGGCCGCCGCGCCTGCCGCACTGCGTATCTCGACGGGAGCCTGCGCAGCGGCAAGGTGGCCAACGCGTTCCCCGACGAGAGCGACTAACGCTGTACTCGATCTACACACGACACCGGCGACCGACGGGCGCCGAGTCGATCGCGAGGTGACTTGAACATGACTGACGCACACGACGATTCGCAACCCGCCGGCGACGAGATCCAGCTTGCGCCGGAAACGCCGGTGGCCCCTCCACGCACGGACATGACGGTTGCCGAGATGCGCCAGTGGCTGCGCGACTGGATCGCCGACGCCACCGGCCAGCCCGCCGACGCGATCAACGACGCCACGCCGATGGTCGAACTCGGCCTGTCGTCACGTGACGCTGTCGCGATGGCCAGCGACATCGAGGATCTCACCGGTGTCACGCTGACCGCGACCGTCGCGTTCCGCCATCCGACGATCGAGTCGTTGGCGACCGTCATCATCGAGGGCGAGCCCGAGATCGAAGACACCGGCGACGACGAGGACTGGACGCGCGCACGCGACGTCGACGACATCGCGATTGTCGGCATCGCGACCCGTTTCCCGGGCGACATGAACACCCCCGACGAGACATGGCAGGCGCTGCTCGAGGGCCGCGACGCGATCACGGATCTGCCGGAGGGGCGCTGGGAGGAGTTCCTCGGCGAGCCGCGCATCGCGGAGCGGGTCGCCAAGGCACGTACCCGCGGCGGCTACCTGACCGACATCAAGGGCTTCGACGCCGAGTTCTTCGCGCTGTCGAAGATGGAAGCCGACAACGTCGATCCGCAGCAGCGGATGGCACTCGAATTGACCTGGGAGGCTCTGGAAAACGCCCGCATCCCGGCGTCGAGCCTGCGCGGTGAGAGCGTCGCCGTGTACATCGGCAGCTCACTTAATGACTACAGCTTCCTGGCGATGTCCGACCCCTCGATCGCACATCCATACGCGATCACTGGCACCGCGAGCTCGATCATCGCGAACCGGGTGTCCTACTTCTACGACTTCCGCGGCCCGTCGGTGGCGATCGACACCGCATGTTCGAGCTCACTGGTCGCAGCACACCAGGGCGTGCAGGCCTTGAGGGCGGGCGAGGCCGACGTGGCGATCGTCGGCGGCGTGAACGCATTGATCACGCCGCTGGTGACGGTCGGCTTCGACGAGGTCGGCGGCGTGCTCGCGCCGGACGGCCGGATCAAGTCGTTCTCGCAGGACGCCGATGGCTACGCCCGGTCCGAGGGCGGCGGCATGCTGGTGCTCAAGCGGCTCTCCGACGCCCGGCGCGACGGTGACGAGATCTTCGCGGTGATCGCGGGCAGCGCGGTCAACCACGACGGCCGGTCCAACGGCCTTCTCGCTCCGAACCCGGACGCGCAGGCAGAGGTGCTGCGCAAGGCGTACAAGAACGCCGGCATCAATCCACGCGACGTCGACTACATCGAGGCGCACGGCACCGGCACCATCCTCGGTGACCCGATCGAGGCCGATGCGCTGGGCCGCGTCGTCGGTAGGGGCCGTCCGGCCGACAGGCCCGCCCTGCTGGGTGCGGTGAAATCCAATGTGGGACACCTGGAATCCGCGGCAGGCGCGGCCAGCCTGGCCAAGATGGCGCTTGCGCTCCGCAACGACAAGATCCCGCCGTCGATCAACTACACCGGGCCCAACCCGTACATCGACTTCGAGGGCGTGCGGCTGAAGGTGGCCGATACCGTCACCGACTGGCCCCGCTACAGCGGCCACGCGATCACCGGTGTGTCGGGCTTCGGCTTCGGCGGCGCCAACGCACACCTGGTGCTGCGCGAGGTGTTGCCGACGGATCTCGTTGAGCCGCAACCGGAACCGGAACCGGAAAAGGACAAGCAGGCCGATCCCTCAGCGGCCGACGCGATGTACGTCGGAGGCGTCCGAATGGACGAGTACGGCGAGTTCATCCATGACGATGACGACGAAGATGAGCCCGGCCACGTCACGGCCGCCGATGAAGAGCCCGAACTGCCGGGCCTCACCGACGAGGCCAACCGGCTGCTCGAGATCGCACGCGAAGAGCTCGAATCCGGCCAGAACAATGGAGAACACCCCACTCCTGTTGTGCCGCTCGCTATTTCGGGCTTCCTGACGTCACGCAAGAAGGCCACCGCCGCCGAGCTCGCCGATTGGATCGACAGCCCCGAGGGCCGGGCGTCGTCACTGGAGTCGATCGGTCGCTCACTGTCGCGGCGCAACCACGGTCGCTCCCGCGCGGTGGTGTTGGCTCGTGACCACGACGAGGCCGTCAAGGGCATGCGGGCGGTGGCCGAGGGCAAGCAGAACCCGAACGTGTTCACCGCCGACGGCCCGGTCACCAGCGGGCCGGTCTGGGTGCTGGCCGGTTTCGGCGCGCAGCACCGCAAGATGGCCAAGAGCCTGTATCTGCGCAACGAGACGTTCGCCGAGTGGATCAACAAGGTCGACTCGCTGGTTCAAGACGAGCTGGGTTACTCGGTCGTCGAGCTGATCCTCGACGACTCGCAGGACTACGGCATCGAGACGACGCAGACGGTGATCTTCGCGATCCAGATCGCGCTCGGCGAGCTGCTCAAGGCGCATGGCGCCAAACCCGCTGCGGTGGTGGGTCAGTCACTCGGCGAGGCCGCTGCGGCGTACTTCGCCGGCGGGCTGTCGCTGGCCGACGCCACCCGCACGATCTGCTCCCGTGCCCACCTGATGGGCGAGGGCGAGGCGATGCTGTTCGGCGAGTACATCCGGCTGATGGCGCTGGTCGAGTACTCCGCCGACGAGATCGAGACGGTGTTCAAGGACACTGAAGCCTTCAAGGATCTCGAGGTGTGCGTGTACGCCGCGCCGACCCAGACCGTCATCGGCGGCCCGCCGGAGCAGGTCGACGCGATCATCGCCCGCGCCGAGTCCGAGGGGAAGTTCGCCCGCAAGTTCCAGACCAAGGGTGCCAGCCACACCACGCAGATGGACCCGCTGCTCGGCGAGCTGGCGGCCGAACTGCAGGGCATCGAACCGCACCCGCTGACCACGGGCTACTTCTCGACCGTGCATGAGGGTCGCTACATCCGGCCCGGCGGCGAGCCGGTCCACGACGTCGAGTACTGGAAGAAGGGGTTGCGCCACAGCGTCCACTTCACCCAGGGCATTCGCAACGCCGTCGACAACGGGCACACCACTTTCCTTGAGCTGGCGCCGAATCCGGTCGCGTTGATGCAGGTGGGGCTCACGACGGCGGCGGCCGGGCTGCATGATGCCCAGCTGATCGCGACGTTGGCGCGCAAGCAGGACGAGGTCGACTCGATGACGTCGACCATGGCGCAGCTGTTCGTGCACGGGCACGACCTGGACTTCCGGACCCTATTTCCCCGGCGTGCCGCCGAGGCTGACTACGCGAACATCCCGCCGACCCGATTCCGCCGCAAGCCGCATTGGCTGGAGGCGCGCTTCACCGGCGACAGCTCGGTGATGATGCCGGGTAATCACGTCGCCACACCCGATGGCCGCCACGTGTGGGAGTACGCCTCCAAGGGCGAGGCGGATCTCGGTGCGTTGGTGAAAGCCGCTGCGGCGCAAGTTCTCCCGGATGCGAAGCTGACCGCGTTCGAGCGGCGCGCGGTGCCCGGTGAGGGCGCGCGGCTGGTGACGACGCTGACCCGGCATCCCGGAGGCGCGGCGGTGCAGGTGCACGCCCGCGTCGACGAGTCGTTCACGTTGGTGTACGACGCCGTCGTCGCGCGGGCGGGTCAGGCCGCGGCGTTGCCGACTGCCGTAGGTGCAGGAGTTGCAACGGTGGTCACCCAGGAACTGGTCGAAGACAACGCTGAGCCCGATGTCGCCGCCGACGCGGCTCCAGAAATCCTGTCCGACAACCTCACCCAGGGTGCGAACCTCGGTGCGGGCTTTGCCAAGTGGTCGCCTGATACGGGTGAGACGGTGCACGACCGGCTGGCAGCGATCGTCGGCGGCGCGATGGGGTACGAACCCGAGGACCTGCCGTGGGAGGTGCCGCTGATCGAACTCGGCCTCGACTCGCTGATGGCGGTACGGATCAAGAACCGCGTCGAGTACGATTTCGATCTGCCGCCGATCCAGCTGACCGCTGTTCGCGATGCGAACCTGTACGCCGTCGAGAAGCTGATCGAGTACGCGATCGAGCACCGCGACGAGGTCGAGCAGCTGCACGAACACCAGCAGACGCTGACGCCAGAGGAGATCGCGGCCGAGCAGGCCGCGATGATGGCGGGCACCGCGCCGACGATCACCATCGAGCCGGAAGAGGCTGCGCCGGTGGATATTCCGCCGCCGCCCACCAACCCGGCAGGCCCCGATCAGCCGTCAGCTGCCTCGCTGGCCGCCCTGGGCCCACGCGCGGAGCGTAGAGGAGTGCTGACGCAGGAGGCCGTCACCGAGGCGCTGGGCGCCGACGTGCCGCCGCGTGAAGCCGCTGAGCGCGTGACGTTCGCGACGTGGGCCATCGTCACCGGCAAGTCACCGGGCGGCATCTTCAACCCGCTGCCCACGCTCGACGACGAGACCGCCGAGAAGATGGCACAGCGGCTTTCGGAGCGCGCCGAGGCGACGATCGCCGCCGAGGACGTCAAGACCGCCCCGACCATCGAGGCGCTGGCCACCATCGTGCGCGAGCACCTCGAGGCCGGCGAGCTTGACGGCTTCGTGCGGACGCTGCGGGCACCACAGCAGGAATCCGACAAGGTTCCGGTGTTCGTGTTCCACCCGGCGGGTGGCTCGACGGTGGTGTACGAGCCGCTGCTCAAGCGACTGCCGCCGGACACGCCGATGTATGGCATCGAGCGGGTCGAAGGTTCCATCGAGGAGCGCGCCGCCGAGTACGTGCCGAAGCTGCTGGAGATGGGTGGCAACGGTCCCTTCGTCCTGGCCGGGTGGTCGCTGGGTGGCGTGTTGGCCTACGCGTGCGCGATCGGCCTGCGGCGCGCAGGCGCCGACGTGCGCTTCGTCGGACTGATCGACGCCGTGCGCGCCGGCGAGGAGGTCCCGCAGACCAAGGAGGAGACCCGCGCCCGCTGGGACCGCTACGCGCGCTTCGCCGAGCGGACGTTCAACGTCGAGGTCCCGCCGATCCCGTACGAGCAGCTCGAGAACCTCGATGACGAGGGCCAGGTGCAGTTCGTGCTGGACGCGGTCAGCCAGAGCGGGGTGCAGATCCCCGGCGGGATCATCGAGCATCAGAGGACGTCCTACCTGGACAACCGGGTGATCGACACAGCGAAGATCGAGCCGTACGACGGCCACGTCACGCTGTACATGGCCGACCGCTACCACGACGACGCGATCTTCTTCGAGCCGCGCTATGCCACCCGCAAGCCCGACGGCGGCTGGGGCGAATTCGTCTCCGAGCTGGAGGTCGTGCCCATCGGGGGCGAGCACATCCAGGCGATCGACGAGCCGTACATTGCGAAGGTCGGCGCGCATATGAGCGAGGCGATCGTTCGCATCGAACGCGAAGCGTCCGACGCGAACAGGATTTGAGGAAGCAGGCGAAGTGAGCGTAGTTCCGACTGCCACCGCGACCGCCGAGAAGCTGGCCGAACTACGCGAGAAGCTCGAGCTGGCCAAGGAACCCGCTGGTGAGAAGGCCGTCGCCAAGCGGGAGAAAAAGGGCATTCCGAGCGCCCGCGCACGCATCAACGCGCTGGTAGACCCGGGCAGCTTCCTGGAGATCGGTGCGCTGTGCAAGACGCCGGGTGACCCCGACGCGCTGTTCGGAGACGGAGTGGTCACCGGGCACGGCACCATCAACGGCAGGCCGGTCGGCGTCTTCAGCCACGACCAGACGGTGTTCCAGGGCTCGGTCGGCGAGATGTTCGGCCGCAAGGTCGCCAAGCTGATGGAGTGGGTGGCGATGGTCGGTTGCCCGATCATAGGCATCAACGACTCGGCAGGTGCCAGGATCCAGGACGCGGTCACCTCGCTCGCGTGGTACGCGGAGCTGGGCCGCCGCCATGAGCTGCTGCGCGGCCTAGTCCCTGAGGTCTCCATCATCCTCGGCAAATGCGCTGGGGGAGCGGTGTATTCGCCGATTCAGACCGACCTTGTTGTTGCGGTGCGGGACCAGGGCTACATGTTCGTCACCGGTCCCGACGTCATCAAGGACGTGACGGGTGAGGACGTCACCCTAGACGAGCTCGGCGGCGCCGACGCGCAGGCCCGCTACGGCAACATCCATCAGGTGGTCGAGGACGAAGCGGCGGCGTTCCAGTACGTCCGCGACTATCTGAGCTTCCTGCCCCCCAACACCTTCGACGACGCGCCGATCGTCAACCCGGGCCTGGAGCCCGAGATCACCCCGCATGACCTGGAACTTGATTCGATCGTGCCGGACAGTGACAACATGGCCTACGACATGCACGAGATCCTGCTGCGGATCTTCGACGACGGCGACGTCTTCGACGTGGCCGAGCAGCAGGGACAGGCGATCATCACGGCCTTCGCTCGCGTCGACGGTCGGCCGGTCGGCGTGATCGCCAACCAGCCGATGCATCTGTCGGGTTCGATCGACAACGAGGCCTCCGACAAGGCGGCCCGGTTCATCAGGTTCTGCGACTCCTATAACCTCCCACTGGTTTTCGTCGTCGACACCCCCGGCTTCATGCCCGGCGTCGAGCAGGAGAAGGGCGGCATCATCAAGCGTGGCGGCCGGTTCCTCAACGCGGTGGTTGAGGCCGACGTGCCGAAGGTGACCATCACCATCCGCAAGTCCTACGGCGGTGCCTACGCGGTGATGGGATCCAAGCAGCTGTCGGCCGATCTCAACTTCGCGTGGCCGACGGCCCGCATCGCGGTGATCGGCGCCGAGGGCGCGGCGCAGCTTCTGGTGAAGCGGTTCCCGGATCCGACCGCGCCCGAGGTTCAGAAGATCCGCGCCGAGTTCATCGAGGGCTATAACCTCAACATGGCGACCCCGTGGATCGCGGCCGAGCGCGGCTTCATCGACGCGGTGATTCAGCCGCATGAGACGCGGCTGCTGCTGCGCAAGTCCATGAGGCTATTGCGCGACAAGCAGATTGACCGCGTGCAGCGTAAGCACGGGCTCACCCCGATCTAGGACGGGAACTGAGATGCGCGCATGCCGCTAACGGACGGCCAGGTGATCGCCGGGTACACCATCCTGCGATCGCTGGGTGCCGGCGGGATGGGCGAGGTTTATCTGGCCCAGCATCCACGGTTGCCGCGCCGCGACGCGCTCAAGGTGCTGTCGGCGGCGGTCTGCGCGGAAAGCGAATATCGGCAGCGGTTCAACCGGGAAGCCGACATCGCGGCCACGCTGTGGCACCCGCACATCGTCGAGGTGCACGATCGTGGAGACGTTGACGGTCAGCTGTGGATCTCGATGGACTACGTCGAGGGGACCGACGCCGGCCGCCTGCTCGCCGAGCGCTATCCGGATGGAATGCCACCCGACAAGGTCGTTCGGATCGTGACCGCGGTCGCCGACGCGCTCGACTATGCCCACCAGCGTGGGCTGCTGCACCGCGATGTGAAGCCGGCCAACATCCTGATCGCCAATCCCGATACCGTGGACACGCGGATCATGTTGGCCGACTTCGGGATCGCGCGTTGGGTAGGCGAGCCGAGCGCGCTCACCGGGACGAACATGACCGTCGGCACCGTCGCGTATGCTGCGCCCGAGCAGCTCAAGGGTGAGGAGATCGACGGGCGCGCCGACCAGTACGCGCTTGCGGCCACGGCCTTTCAACTGCTGACCGGCACGCCGCCCTTCCAGCACACCAACCCTGCGGTCGTCATCAGCAAGCACCTCACCGCCGACCCACCGAAGATCGGCACCCGTCGTCCCGAGTTGTCCAGCCTCGGACCGATATTCGACAAGTCGCTGGCCAAGTTGCCCGGCGATCGATATGACCAATGCATTGACTTCGCGCGTGCGCTCGCCCACCACATCGGCATC
>Ga0070709_10002152_pt1 | contig 10666 bp, 10 predicted proteins | sample LARL51metaG_FD_65449 | JGI IMG/M metagenome (GOLD analysis project Ga0070709, IMG submission 65449) | Corn, switchgrass and miscanthus rhizosphere microbial communities from Kellogg Biological Station, Michigan, USA - LAR L5-1 metaG | ecosystem: Host-associated > Plants > Roots > Rhizosphere ...
GCACGCAGATCCTGGCCGATCACGGCGCCGACGTGATCAAGGTCGAGCCGCCGGCCGGCGATGAGACGCGCGACTGGGGTCCTCCGTTCCACGAGGAGGACGCGGCCTATTTCATCGGCATCAACCGCAACAAACGCTCGATCGGTCTCGACCTTGCTTCCGAAGGCGGGCGCACGGTGCTGATGAAACTGCTCGAAAAGGCAGACGTGCTGATCGAGAATTTCAAGCCCGGCACGCTCGACAAATGGGGTATCGGCAACGACGTGCTGCGGGCAAAATTCCCGCGTCTCGTGCACTGCCGGATTTCGGGCTTCGGCGCCGACGGCCCACGCGGAGGCAATCCCGGCTACGACGCGATCATCCAGGCCATGACCGGCATGATCGCCGCGACCGGCTCGCGCGACAGCGGGCCGATGCGGATCGGCGTCCCCGTGGTCGACATCACCACCGGGCTTTATGCCGCGATCGGCATCCTGATGGCGCTGTCGGAGCGGCAAAAATCAGGGCAGGGACAGTTCCTGGAGACGACATTGTACGAGACGGGGCTTGCGGTGATGCATCCGCATGCCGCGAACTATTTCATGCATGGCAAACCGCCGGGCCTCACCGGCAACGAGCATCCCAACCTCGTGCCCTACGCGATCTTTTCCACCAGAACCGACGATATCTTCATCGGCGTCGGCAATGACGGCACCTTCCGCAAGCTCGCCAAGGAGATCGGCAAGCCCGAGCTCGGTACCGATCCGCGCTTCGCGCGCAACAAGGACCGCATCGCCAACCGCGACGCGTTGCGGCAGGAGCTTGCCGCCGTATTCGCCCGGCATGACGCGGAGCCGCTGTGCAATCGCCTGCTGGCGGCGGGGCTGCCGGCCGGGCCGGTGCAGAAAATCGACCAGGCGTTGACGAACGAGCACACGCTCCACCGCGGCGATGTGATCGCCAGGGATTGGTACAAGGGTGTCGCCTCGCCGATCCGCATGGAACGCAGCAAGCCGAGCCTGCGCCGCACGCCGCCGAAATTCAGCCAGCACACCGGCGAGGTGCTCGCCGAATTCGGCTATTCTGCCGCTGACATCGACGCGCTGATCAAGAGCGGAGTGGTCTGCGGTTCCGAACGAAAGCGCTAGCGTGACGGCGGCGGCGAGGGCCTGAACTCCCTCTTGAGGCGCTCCTGCCGCTGCGCCTAGCGCAGCTTCGCCGACAGCAAAAGCCAAGACCAAAGTCCAAGATCTCCTCCCGATTTGGGCTTCCTTGGCCTCGTCTTGCCCCTTACGATCCGCCGCACTAAACAGTCATTCGCACGTCATCCGCCGCTGATAACGCGCGGCGATCCGATTGACGCTCCAAGGGAGGATTCTTGATGGCTTTTCGCCGATTCACCGCTGTTGCCGCAACCGCTGCCACGCTGGCGTTTGCTGCCTCACCCGCGTTTGCGGTGACGGAAATCCAGTGGTGGCACGCGATGACCGGGGCCAATAACGACGTCATCGTCAAGCTTGCCAACGATTTCAACGCTGCGCAGAGCGACTACAAGGTCATTCCGACCTACAAGGGCAATTACGCCGACACGATGAACGCCGGCATCGCGGCCTTCCGCGCCGGCAACGCGCCTCACATCATGCAGGTCTTCGAGGTTGGTACCGCGACCATGATGGCTGCGACCGGCGCGGTGAAACCAGTCTACAAGCTGATGGCCGAGACCGGCGAAAAATTCGACCCCAAGGTCTATCTGCCCGCGATCACCGGCTACTACTCGACCTCAAAGGGCGAGATGTTGTCGTTCCCGTTCAACTCGTCATCGACCGTCATGTGGGTCAATCTCGACGAGCTGAAGAAAGCCAATGTCGAGATACCGAAGACCTGGCCCGAAGTTTTCGAGGCCGCCAAGAAGCTGAAGGCTGCGGGCCACGCCACCTGCGGCTTCTCCAATTCCTGGGTTACCTGGGTCAACCTCGAGCAGCTCTCGGCCTGGCACAACGTGCCGCTTTCGACCAAGGCCAATGGTCTCGACGGCTTTGACACAAAACTCGAATTCAACGGGCCGCTACAGGTCAAGCATCTCGAGAACCTCGTCGAGCTGCAGAAGGACAAGACGTATGACTATGCCGGCCGCACCAACACCGGCGAAGGCCGCTTCACGTCCGGCGAATGCCCGATCTACCTGACATCGTCGGCATTCTTCGGCAACGTCAAGGCGCAGGCCAAGTTCAACTTCACCGCCGCGCCGATGCCCTATTATCCCGACGTCAAGGGTGCGCCGCAGAACTCGATTATCGGCGGCGCCTCGCTCTGGATCATGGGCGGCAAATCCGCCGAGGAATACAAGGGCGTCGCAAAATTCCTGACCTTCCTGTCGGATACCGACCGCCAGGTCTGGATCCACAAGGCGTCCGGTTACCTGCCGATCACCAAGGCCGCCTATGAGAAGGCAAAGGCTGAGGGTTTCTACAAGGATCAGCCCTATCTCGAGACGCCGCTGCTCGAGCTCACCAACAAGGAGCCGACCGAAAATTCACGCGGCCTGCGGCTTGGCAACATGGTGCAGCTGCGTGACGTCTGGTCGGAAGAGATCGAGCAGGCGCTGGCCGGCAAGAAGACGGCCAAGCAAGCGCTGGACGCCGCCGTCGAACGGGGCAACACCATGCTCCGGCAGTTTGAAAAAACCGCGGTCCACTGACATGATGCCTTGAGGCGATGAACGGGCAGGCCGCACGGTGCGGCCTGCCGCCTGGCCGACATCATGCAAAAGCAATCCATTTTTCAATCAAGGTTGTTGCCCTACGCCCTGGTCGCGCCGCAGCTTGCGGTCGTCCTGATCTTTTTCTACTGGCCGGCCGCGCAGGCCGTGATCCAATCGTTCCTGCTCCAGGACGCGTTCGGCCTCTCAACAAGCTTCGTCTGGTTCGATAATTACGTTGACCTGTTCAACGACCCTGCCTATTTCGACGCGATCGTCCGCACCTTCGTCTTTTCTTTCGCAATCGCCCTCTCCTCGCTGTCGCTCGCACTGCTGCTCGCGGTGATGGCAGACAAGCCCATGCGCGGCGGGATGCTCTACCGAACGCTCTTGATCTGGCCCTATGCGGTGGCGCCGCCGGTCGTCGGCGTGCTCTGGTTATTCATGCTGCACCCCTCACTCGGCGTGCTCTCCCGGTATCTGCGCGGACTAGGCGTCGACTGGAATCCGCTGCTGAACGGCGACCAGGCCGCGCTGCTGATCATCCTCGCCGCAGCCTGGAAGCAGATTTCCTATAATTTCCTGTTCTTCCTCGCCGGTCTGCAGGCAATTCCGAAAAGTGTGTTCGAGGCCGCCGCAATCGACGGCGCGCGGCCGATGCGGCGGTTCTGGACCGTGACATTTCCGCTGCTGTCGCCGACCATCTTCTTTCTCCTGGTCGTCAACATCGTCTACGCCTTCTTCGACACGTTCGGCATCATCGACACGATGACTCGTGGCGGCCCCGGCAAGGCGACGGAGACGCTCGTCTACAAGGTCTATAGCGACGGCCTGCTCGGCGGCAATCTCGGCAGCTCGGCGGCGCAGTCGGTGATCCTGATGGTCATCGTCATCCTGCTGACGGCGATCCAGTTCCGCTTCGTCGAACGCAAGGTGACCTACTGATGGTCGAGCAAGAAGGCATTCGACGCTACGTCGCCCACGTCATCCTGTGGACCGGGATCATCATCGTCGCGTTCCCGGTCTACCTCGCCTTCGTGGCCTCGACGCAGGACAACGCGGCGATCGCCAACGGGCAAATGTCGCTGTTGCCGGGCGGCCATTTCCTCGAGACCTACTACCAGACAATCTTCGTCGGAACGAGCGGCTCGACCCGAGAGCCGGTCGGCAACATGATGTTCAACTCAATGGTGATGGCGCTGCTGATCGCGATCGGCAAGATCGCGATCTCGATCATCTCCGCCTATGCCGTCGTCTATTTCCGGTTCCCGTTCCGGATGCCGATCTTCTGGATCATTTTCATCACCTTGATGTTGCCGGTCGAGGTTCGCATCTACCCGACCTACAAGATCGTCGCCGATCTGCATCTGCTCGATAGTTACGCCGGCCTGTCGCTGCCACTGATCGCGTCGGCGACCGCGACGCTTCTGTTCAGGCAGTTCTTCATGACTGTTCCCGACGAACTGCTCGAGGCCTCGCGCATCGACGGCGCCGGGCCGTTCCGCTTCTTCTGGGATACACTGCTGCCGCTGTCGCGCACCAACATGGCGGCGCTGTTCGTGATCCTGTTCATCCTGGGCTGGAATCAATATCTCTGGCCGCTCCTGATCACCACACGCGACGACATGCAGACCATCCAGGTCGGCATCCGCAAGATGATCACGACGAGCGATGCGCTGACCGAATGGCCGATGGTCATGGCCACGGCGGTGCTCGCCATGCTGCCGCCTGTCTTCGTGGTGGTTGTGATGCAAAAACTGTTCGTACGCGGTCTCGTCGAGACGGAGAAGTAAGGCATGGCCAACGTCGCGCTTCGCAACGTGAAGAAAGCCTATCCAAACGGGTTCGAAGCCATCAAGGGCGTCGAGTTCGAGGTTGGCGACGGCCAGTTCTGCGTGCTGGTCGGGCCCTCGGGCTGCGGCAAGTCCACGCTGCTGCGAATGGTCGCGGGGCTCGAGACGATCAGCTCGGGCGAGATCGACATCGGCGGGCGCGTGGTCAACCAGGTCGAGCCCGCCGACCGCGACATCGCCATGGTGTTTCAGAACTACGCGCTCTATCCGCATATGAGCGTCTACAACAACATGGCCTATGGCCTGCGCAATCGTGGCATGGCCAAACCCGAGGTCGATACCCGCGTGCAAGAGGCCGCGCGCGTTCTCGAGCTCTCGGCAATGCTCGACCGCAAGCCGCGCCAGCTCTCCGGCGGCCAACGCCAGCGTGTGGCGATGGGCCGGGCCATCGTGCGCCAGCCGAAAGTGTTTCTGTTCGACGAACCGCTGTCGAACCTCGATGCCAAGCTGCGCATCGCCATGCGCGTGGAAATCCGCAAATTGCAACGCCGGCTCAGCACCACATCGATCTACGTCACCCACGACCAGCTCGAGGCCATGACGCTCGCCGATATCCTGGTGGTGATGAGCGCCGGCCAGGTCGAGCAGATCGGCAATCCGCTCGAGATTTATCAGAAGCCGGCTACCACATTCGTGGCGGCCTTTATCGGCGCCCCGCCGATGAATCTGCTCTCGCCGCGCGATTCCGGGATCAAGCTCGGAGGACCCGGCAGTGAGGCCGGCATGGTCGGCATTCGGCCCGAGGATCTTGCCATCGCCGACGGCGCCGCTCCCGACGGCGGTGTCGCCCTCGACCTCACGGTCGAGGCGATCGAGCGCGTTGGCGCGGAGACCTACATATACGGCTTGCGGGCTCAGCAGGCCGGTCAGTCCGCAGTGAGTTCGAAACCCGGCGAACTGCCGCCGGGCGAAGTACTGGTCCGGATTCCCGGACAGGAAGGGCCGGCCATCGGCCAGAAAATCCGGGCCGTCGCACCCCGTGAAAAGCTGCATCTATTCACCGCGGACGGCCGCAAACGGCTTAATTGACGCATCTCCGAGGTGCTTGAACACCCCGGCAACGTCCCCATATTGTTCCGCAAGGGGTGCCGATAGGGCCCTGAAACGTCAAAGTCGCTTCGAGAGGACTTTGTAAACTATGTCTCGTGTTCCTTCGCTCTCCAGTCCATTCCTGTTGGGCTTCGACGAAATCGAGCGCGTGCTCGATCGGGTCGTCAAGGGCGCCGACGGTTACCCTCCCTACAATATCGAGAGGTGCGACCGGTCGAACGGCCAGCCCGAGCGCTTGCGAATCACGCTGGCGGTGGCGGGGTTTACCCGTGACCAACTCGATGTAACCATTGAGGAAAACCAGCTCGTGATCCGGGGGCGCCAGCAGGATGACAAAGCCCGGCAATACATCCATCGCGGCATCGCGGCGCGCCATTTCCAGCGCACTTTCGTGCTCGCAGAAGGGATGCAGGTGCTGGGCGCGGATCTGAAGAACGGGCTGTTGTCGATCGATCTTGCCCGGCCTGAACCGGAGAGGATCGTTAAGACAATCGCTATCAATGAACACGAATAATGGAACGAGTAGCGGACTCGACCGCTTAAGTCTCAGAGGAGTCGAGACCATGACTGAAGGTAATGTTGCGTCGGAACCTCGCGTCTCACTGGAGGCGCTGGCCCATCTGGGCGAGGGTCATATCGCCTATGTGAAGCAGATCCGCTCCGAGGACGTGCCCGGGCTATTCCCGCAGGCGCCGAACCTAGCGCCCGGCATGAAGCTGTTCGCGCTTCACGCCGCTGACGGCACGCCGATCATGCTGACCGATTCGCGCGAAGCGGCCATCGCCAACGCCTGGAGCAACGAGCTTCAGGCTGTAAGCGTGCACTGATCCCATATCGCGGCGCGAAGGCGCGCCGCACGAGTTTTTCGATGCGCGGGCATCTGCCTCAAACGAGGACGGTGTCCGCGCATTTCATTTGCCGCTTTCTTTCTTTCGCCGGCACCGTTTATCGTCGCGGCGATGAACAACACGACATCGCTGCCGATCTCGGCCGCAGAGGTGACGCCGCCCGCACCGTTGGGCGGCGCCCTGCTCGCGCTCAACAACGCGCATGCTCGGGAATTATCCTGGCTCGAGCCTGCGCGCCTGGAGCATCTCGTCGGCCAAAGCTTCTTCGCGCGCCGCCTCGGCGAGCGCGTCGAGCATGTCGACGCCTTCCTGCTCGCGCTCGATCAGAACGCCGACTACGACAGCCCGAATTTCCTCTGGTTCCGAGAGCGCTACGAACGCTTCGTCTATGTCGACCGCGTCGCGGTCGCCTCCTCCGCGCGCGGACGCGGCCTGGCGCGCCTGCTTTATGTCGAACTGTTCGCGGCAGCCGTGCGCGAACGGCATTCCAGCGTGGTCTGTGAGGTCAATTCAGAGCCACCGAACCCGGCCTCGGATGCGTTTCATGCGGCCCTGGGGTTCTCGGAAGTGGGACGCGCGAGCATCCACAATGGCAGCAAAACGGTGTGTTATCTGCGCCGCAGCGTCTAGCTACGCAGCGGTTGCGGGTGGCAGGGCCAAGACTGAATAGATCGCCTGGGCGTCGCGCGAGGCGCGGAGTTTTTTCGCGACGTCCTGGTCACGCAGCAGGCGCGCGATGCGGGCCAACGCCTTGAGATGGTCGGCGCCCGCGCCTTCCGGAGCGAGCAGCAGGAAAATGAGGTCGACCGGCTGGCCGTCCATGGCCTCGAAGTCGATCGGCCGTTCCAGCCGCGCGAACAGGCCGAACAGCTTGTCGAGCTTCGGCAGCTTGCCGTGGGGGATGGCGACGCCATAGCCCACGGCCGTGGTGCCGAGCTTCTCGCGCTGCAGCAGCACTTCGAACACGGCGCGCTCGTTCTGCCCGGTCAGCTCGGCGGCTTTCGCCGCCAGCTCCTGCAATGCCTGCTTCTTGCTGTTGACCTTCAACGCCGGGAGGATCGCCTCGGGAGCGACCAGGTCGGTAATCGTCATTGGGCGTTCCGAGGTGATTGACCGTCAGGTTGCGAAATAGGCCTTGGACAAGCGGCGTCAAGGAGCCTTGGCGGGAGGCGGGCCGTTTTTGCCCGGGTCCTGATTTGTGGGGGCTTCTACTCCAACATTTCGGCGGTGCCAACACCTGCGAGAGGCTAACCTTAAAAACCTTCAAAGAAGGGGGGCTGCCCGAAAAATGTCGAAAACCCGTAGGTTTACGGTTTCCGGGTTTACGGTTTTACGGCCGGCGGATCGACCCAGCCGATATGGCCGTCGGAACGGCGATAGATGATGTTCACCCTTCCACTCGAACCATGCTGGAATACCAGGCAGGCGGCGCCGGTCAGATCGAACTCCATCACCGCTTCCGAGACCGACAGGCGCTTCAGCGAGGTCGTTGCTTCGGCGATGATGACGGGATTGTAGGCTGCGACGTCATCATCCTCAGTGGGCGCCTCGATCACATAGCTCGGCGCATCGAGCGCCGGGGCGTTCATGTCCGCAAGCGCCGCGGCGGCGGCATGCGCCTTGCGCGCTGATCGATCCTTGAGCCGGCTCTTGTAGCGGCGCAGCCGCTTTTCGATCATCAACAGCGCGGCGTCGGCGCTGGCATAGGCGTCGGTGGCGTTGGATTCGGCTTCCAGCGTCACGCCGGAATCCAGATGCAGGGCGCAATCGGTGCGGAACCCGAAGCCGTCCTTGGAGAGCGTGATGTGTCCGGAATAATTGCCGTCGAAATATTTGCGAAGCACCTCATCTGTGCGCTCGCTGACGCGATCGCGCAACGCTTCGCCGACACTGATGCTCTTTCCCGAAATCCTGAGAGTCATGGGATGCCTCGCTGGGACAGGGGATCAACACTAACTCGATTCAAACAGGGCGCAACAATCGCCTCGCAGACGTCAGGTCGGCAGCAGAAGCGAGTTCTGCTTGTCACGGCGGCGCTGCACCGAGGAAGGAATTCGCATGGCTTCACGGTATTTCGCGACAGTGCGCCGGGCAATGTCAATGCTTGATTCGCGCAAACGTTCCACGATGGTATCGTCGGAGAGGATCGCCGACGGATCCTCCGCGTCGATCATCTGCTTGATGTGGTGACGGACGGCTTCCGCCGAATGCGCCTCGCCGCCGTCGGCCGACGCGATCGAGGCCGTGAAGAAATATTTCAATTCGAACGTGCCGCGATTGGTCGCCATGTATTTGTTGGCGGTGACGCGCGAGACCGTCGATTCATGCATCTGGATCGCATCCGCCACCGCTTTCAGGTTGAGCGGCCGCAAATGCGCGACGCCATGGCTGAAGAAGCCGTCCTGCTGGCGCACGAGTTCGGTTGCGACCTTCAGGATGGTGCGGGCGCGCTGATCCAGCGCGCGCACAAGCCAGGTCGCGTTCTGCATGCAGTCGGTGAAATAGGTCTTGTCACCCTCCTTGCGGATCGTCTTCGAAAGCTCGGCGTAATAGGTCTGGTTCACGAGGACGCGCGGCAACGTGTCGCTGTTGAGCTCGACATGCCAGCCGCCGTCGGGACCGGGCCGCACATAGACATCCGGCACCATGGTCTGCATTCGTGACGACCCGAACTTCAGGCCGGGTTTGGGGTCGAGCCGGCGAATCTCGGCGATCATGTCCGCAATGTCTTCGTCGTCGACGCCGCAGAGTTTGCGAAGAGCCGCGATGTCGCGCTTTGCCAGCAGATCGAGGTGCTCGACCAGCCCCTGCATCGCGGGATCGTAACGGTTCAGCTCGCGGAGCTGGATTGCAAGACACTCGCTCAGGCTTCGGGCGCAGATGCCGGGCGGATCGAATTTCTGTAACACCCCAAGCACCGCCTCGACATCCGCTTGCGCGGCGCCCAGCCGTTCCGCGGCCTGGCCGAGATCGGGCGGCAGGTAGCCCGCTTCGTCGACGAGATCGATCAGGTACTGGCCGATCATGCGCGGCGCGGGCGCGCTGTAGGCGACCGCAAGCTGTTCGGCGAGATGGTCGGCCAGCGTCATCTCCGCGGCGACAAAGGCCTCAAGATTATAGTCCTCGTCGCTGGACGCGCCGCCGCCCCATTCGGTGTAGACGGCGGGCGCGGCATCCTGTGCATTGCGCGCGGCGGCCTCACCCGGCTCCTCGGAAAACACATTGTCGAGGCCGGTGTCGAGGGTCTGCTCGATCTCGGTGCGGCTGCCGAGGTCGCGACTCATCCATTCTTCCGGCGCCGGCTCACCCTCGCCGGCGGCCTCGGCAAAGGACCCCGAAGCGTCCTCTCCGTTGAAGTCTCCACCCTCCCCGTCGGCGGAAAACCCGGCCCCCTCTGGCGCGACCTCGCCCGCGACCGGGGGTTCGGGGCCGTCGCTGGCCCGCTCCAGCAGCGGATTGCGCTCCAACTCCTCCTCGACAAAGGCGGACAGATCGAGATTGGACAGCTGCAGCAGCTTGATCGCCTGCATCAGCTGCGGCGTCATCACCAGCGACTGCGACTGGCGGAATTCCAATCTTTGAGTCAGCGCCATGGAGGCAAGTACCGTCCCTGAAAGTGGTCCGATTCTTGCTTATCTCAGTCCATTCCCGATGTACACGCCTTGACGAATGCAAAAATCGGGCTAGACGGCCGGTCCTTTCGAACCTTGGTTAGCAGATTGCAATCGCCATGGGTCCGATATGACCGGCTAGAGACGGAACTCTTCGCCGAGGTAAAGGCGCCGCACGTCCGGATCGCTGACGATTTCCTCCGGACTGCCTTCCGTGAGGATCTCGCCGGCATACACGATGTAGGCTCGGTCGGTCAGACCAAGCGTTTCGCGGACATTGTGGTCCGTAATGAGCACGCCGATCCCGCGATTGGTCAGATGACGGACAAGATCCTGAATATCACCCACCGCGATCGGATCGATGCCGGCGAAGGGCTCGTCGAGCAGCATGTAATTCGGACGCGTCGCAAGCGCGCGTGCGATTTCGACACGCCGGCGCTCACCGCCGGAAAGCGCGATTGACGGGGTTTTGCGCAAGCGCGTGATGTTGAACTCATTGAGCAGCGAGTCGAGTTCCGCCTCGCGTTTCTTCTTCGAGGGTTCGACGACTTCGAGCACCGCACGGATGTTCTGTTCCACCGTGAGGCCGCGAAAGATCGAGGCTTCCTGCGGCAGATAACCGATGCC
>Ga0070709_10002153_pt1 | contig 10666 bp, 6 predicted proteins | sample LARL51metaG_FD_65449 | JGI IMG/M metagenome (GOLD analysis project Ga0070709, IMG submission 65449) | Corn, switchgrass and miscanthus rhizosphere microbial communities from Kellogg Biological Station, Michigan, USA - LAR L5-1 metaG | ecosystem: Host-associated > Plants > Roots > Rhizosphere ...
CTACATCCGCGATCAGCGAGACAATCCATTGGAGAGCACGAAGGGCAACTACAGCACCTTCGATGCGGGGGTGGCTTCCACCTACTTCGGGTCGCAAGCCGATTTCAGCCGCGTTCTGGTCCAGAATTCAACTTACTATCGAATCAAGAAGAGATACATTTTTGCCCGATCGACTCGCGTCGGAGTGGAAAACCCATTTCGTAAAACCGTGATCCTTGCACCTACTGATGCCATACAAGTCCCCGCTGTGTGCAGGACCAATCCAGAAGACCCCACGTGCCCCCAGGAAATTCCGTTGCCAGAGCGTTTTTTCTCCGGCGGAGGCAACTCCTTGCGCGGTTTCGGGTTGAATCAGGCAGGACCGCGCGACCTTTTTTCTGGGTTCCCAATCGGAGGAAGTGGCTTGTTCATTAATAACCTGGAGCTCCGTTTCCCCCCGCCCACGCTGCCGTTCTTCGAGAACAACATCAGCTTTGCCATCTTCCATGATGCAGGCAACATATTTGATACAGGCCATGACATGTTGCACAGCCTGCTCCGCTGGCACCAGAAGGATCCCGATCGCTGTGTAACTGACACTGCTGATCACCAGTGCGATTTTAACTATGTGTCCCATGCCGTGGGCGTCGGCGTGCGCTACAAAACTCCCATCGGCCCTGTGCGCTTTGACTTCGGCTACAACCTGAATCCACCAGCTTTTCCAAGTTGTCAGGCGTCGCCCGTATTTACTGGACAGGTTGCGTCTGCCTTTTGCGCGGCGCGTTCCGACCCAACCAATCCGTCGCCGTTTTTTAAGCCTAACCACTCTGGGCGCTTCAACGTGTACTTTAGTATTGGTCAGACATTCTGATGAAACGTAGGAACGTTCAGCTCGGAGCCACTTTCATCTTCCTCGCGCTCGCGTGTATTCCTGCGCTGGCGGGCGAGGTTTTGGATCGCATCGTGGCCACGGTAAACACTCGCGTAATCCTTCAAAGCGACTGGAACCTGGAGCTGTCTTATCAAGCCTTTTTGGAGGGTCGTTCCGTCGCGGACTTTTCGCCGCAGGAGAGAAGGGAAGCATTGGATCACCTGGTCGATCAGGAGTTGATCCGCCAGAAGATGGATACCACCGAATTTCAGCACGCGTCTGCCGCCGAGGTCCAGCAACGTCTAACAGGTATTCGTGAGGAGAAGGCCTCGAACTTGCCGGAACCGGACTGGCTGGCTACCTTGGCTCGAGCAGGTTTAAACGAAAGTGAGTTAAGAGAGAAAATTGCCGGCGAGATCGACCAGATGCGCGCGGTCGAGGCCCGTTTGCGCCCTACCGTCCAAGTAGATGCTCGAAGTATCGAGGTTTATTACAACGAAAAGTTTATTCCAGAGTTGCTTCGCGCAGGAGCCAAACGAGTCCCAATCGAGCAAGTCGCTGCTCAAATTAAGGAACTGCTTGCTCAGCAAAGAATGAATGAGTTTCTCCTGAGTTGGCTGCATAGCTTGCGCAACGAGAGCAAGATCCATACAACTTTCGACTCCTCTCCACCCGCTGGCGGAGGTTCATGACCGAATCCAAACCTAGGCCGCGGCGACGCATTCTCAGGAACGCCCTCCTGGCCCTGGTCGTCTTGCTGGTTGTTGCGGTGAGTTCAGTTATTTGGTACGTCCGCACAGATGCTTTCCAAAAAATGGTTAACCGCCGTTTAGTGACGGCACTGGAGCACATTACTGGTGGCCGAGTAGAACTGGGGAAGTTCAATGTCGTGCCTTTCCGATTCAGGGTCGAGGTGCACGATCTCACCATCCACGGCAAAGAGTCGCCGAAGGAAGTGCCTTACGCGCACATTGATCACCTGGTCGCGTACATCAAGATCATCTCGATCTTTGAAAAGGAATACGGTTTTAGTTCGCTGACTCTCGAGCATCCGGTCGTTCACATCATTGTTCACCCTGATGGTTCCACGAATCAGCCCAATCCACGGCTGGAACATGCCAGTGAGCGAACGCCGATCGAGCAGCTGTTCAGCCTCTCGATTGGGCGGCTGGCGGTTACACGTGGCGAATTGCTTTGGGATAACGAGCGTATCCCTCTCGATTTTGCTATCAGCGACTTCGCAGCAGAGATGAATTTTTCCTTGCTTCACGGTCGTTATGAAAGCTCACTTCACATTGGAAAGGTCGATGCCAAGGTGCTCGACTTTCGTCCTTTCGCTTCTACCGTTCAAGTTCAGTTTGCACTCGGCGTCAATCACATCGAGATACCTTCATTGCGCTGGACCTCCGGTCGCTCGCACGTAGAAGCAAGCGGTCGCATCGATAATTTTCGCGATCCTCATATCACCGCCAATTACAACGCCAGAGTTGATCTGTTTGGCTTGGCTTCAGTCGTTCGATCGCGGGAGTTACAGGCCGGAACACTGGAAATAGGTGGACACGGAACTTATTCTGCGCAGGACTTCGTTGCAACGGGAAAAGCGCTCATCAAGGACCTCGAGTATCGCGATGAAAATGTCCAGGTTCGCCGTGTCGCGCTAAGTGCCGACTACAACGTCGATCGCGCTCACCTGAAACTCTCACAACTTCAGGCCAGGCTCTGGGCTGGAACAGCCACCGGAGAGATGGATGTAACCAATTGGCTGAACGAGGTTACCTTCGGCCCCCAATCTTCGCGAAATGCAAAATCTGAGCAGCGAGGCTTGCTCACATTACGGCTGAGGGATTTCTCCGTTCCTGCCCTGAGCGCCGCATTCAGCACGCGCAAGCTGCCGCTCGATCGCTTGGCTGTAGCAGGTGTGGCAAGTGGGTCGTTCGAAGCGAAATGGAAAGGGCGAATCAAGGCCGCTGAGCTTTCCTTCGTTGCAGAGGTAACACCTCCGCCGAAGGTAGCTTCGAACGAAATTCCCCTCAAAGCTCAAATTCGTGGAGTTTACCGCGGAGCTGCAGATGAGCTGGAACTTACCTCGCTCGACTTGACCACACGCGCCACCGAGATCGGCGCCTCCGGAAAACTTTCAGCCTCGTCAACGCTCAAATTTTCTGTCGGTACTACCAATTTGGCTGAGTTGCAGCCCGTTATTACCATGCTTCACGAGCCTCGCATTCCCGCGGTGTTGCAGGGGAGAGCCAACTTTGTCGGCACAGTCGTCGGCCGACCGTCCAACTTTGTCGTCGCCGGACATCTTCAGACAGATCGGTTCTTCACTCGGGTCCCTGCAACAGATTCTTCCCCGGAGCACGACCTGCAGTGGGACAGCCTTGTTGCCGATGTGCAGTTTTCGCCACGGCTTGTTTCAGCTCGAAACGGTGTTCTCATTCATGGCGAAACCAGCATCCGATTTGACGTGAGCGCAACCCTGCACAATGGAGATTTCATTGACAGCAGTCCATTCACTGCGCATGCCAATGTTCACAACGCCGAATTGGCTGACCTGCAATCTTTCGCAGGCTATTCATATCCAGTGACCGGTCGCGCAAACCTCAATCTGCAAGGCGGGGGAACCAAGGCAGATCCTCACGTAGACGGTCACCTTGAACTTACCGATGCAGTTGCATACGGTCAGCCTCTCTCCCATTTCCAGTCCGATTTTCGCGTTACTCGCCGGGAAGGTGAACTACACAACATCGACGTCTTTTACCACGAGTCTCACGTCGCTGGAGGTGCTGCTTACGGTTTTGCGAACAAGGAAATTCATTTCAATCTGAAGGGCGAGGATTTCGACCTGGCGCGCATCTCCGGCCTGCAAAATGCACGCATCACCGTCGATGGGCGCATGGACTTTACGGCTCAAGGTGCCGGTACTTTGCAGGAACCTGTCGTTAACGCGAATGTTCACATCCGCAATTTGGCCTTTGCTAAAGAACGAGCTGGTGACTTCACCTTCGATGCAGTGACCCATGGCGCAGAATTGCAGCTGACCGGGCGATCCCAGTTCGAGAAGGCCCAACTCGCAATTGATGGCAACGTCCATCTGCGGGGCGATTTCCCTGCCGACCTGGCTCTCAAATTCGATCAACTCGATATCGACCCAGCTCTCCGCCGATATCTGGGTGACTACGTTACTGGGCACTCCACTACGGCCGGAAATCTTCAACTGAAAGGTCCGCTCCGGGAACCAAACCAGTTGGCCGCGAACGGAGATCTGACCAATCTGGCGCTCGATTTGGAACACGTCCGCGTGCAGAACGAGGGACCTGTGCGTTTTACTGTGGCTCAGCAGGTGCTCACGCTTCAGCAACTTCGTCTCAAAGGAGAAGACACCGATCTTTCCGCGCATGGCACCGTTCAGTTGACAGGTCAGAGGACCCTTGATCTCCGTGCCGATGGGCACTTGAACATGAAGCTCATTGAGGGCTTCAGCCCCGAATTGACATCATCGGGCATTGTCACTGCTGCGCTCAGTGTTACCGGCACGTTTCTCCAGCCCATTCTGCAAGGTAGTTTCGATGTCGAAAATGGCGCGCTCTCCTCGATGGATCTCCCAAATGGGCTGAGCAACATCAACGGCTCGCTGGTGTTCAATCAGGACCGGCTCCAGATTCAGACGCTCACCGCTCAAATCGGCGGAGGAAACGTCAATCTCGCCGGCTATCTCACGTACAGTCCTAAACTGAGCTTCAACATCACAGCATCCGGGCAGGACGTCCGCCTTCGCCCTGCAGGCGTAAGTGCAACTTCAACTGCCGAGTTGCACCTGAGCGGCACTTCAACCGACGCTCTCCTCTCCGGCGACGTTACCATTATGAAACTCGGCCTCACGCCGGGTTTCGACTTCGCGCGATATCTCGAAGGCAGCAAACAAACGGTCACTCTGCCGCAATCCAACCCATTGCTCAACAAGGTTCGGTTGGACGTTCACGTGGTGACCACGCCCGAACTGCAAATGCAATCTTCTTTGGGCAAACTGTCCGGAGACGCCGATCTCCGCCTTCGCGGGACTTTGATCCGCCCGGTTGTCTTAGGCCGGGTCGACATTATGGAAGGCGACATTTACTTCAACGGCACGAAGTATCGATTGGAACGAGGGGAAATCACATTTACAGGTCCAGTCGGCATCAAGCCCACCCTGGATCTCGAGGCCAGTACTCGGGTCCGTGACTACGACGTGAGCTTAGGAGTGAACGGCACGCCCGAGAAGTTGAACTTCACTTACCGCTCGGAGCCGCCCCTTCCTACCTCGGACATCATCGCGCTTCTTGCCGTTGGCCGCACTCAGGAAGAGTCCGCTGCTTTGGCGTCTGCGTCAGGTGGATCAGCTTTCAGTCAGGAAGCCTCGAACGTAATTCTCAGTCAAGCTCTGAATGCTACGATCAGCAACAGGGCTCAGCGCTTATTCGGAATCAGCCGCATTAAGGTCGATCCACAAGGACTCAATACGGAAACCACCCCTACCCATTCCGCACCCGCGGTGACCATCGAACAGCAAGTATCGAACGATCTTACCCTTAGTTACAGCACCGAAGTCTCGCAGGCAACTCAGCAGATTATCCAGGGCGAATACAACGTCACCCGGAATATTTCCATCCGAGCCGTGCGGGACCAGAACGGAGTGCTTAGTTTCGACGTTCGCCTGCGCCACCGTCGAAAGTAGTAGACTCCTTTTCCGTTCTCAATCCGCGGTGTGTATGAGCCTCGTTTCTGAACCCGACTACGTGCTCAACCAACGCCGGCGCATGATCGACGATCAGCTTCGTTCTCGCGGCATACGAGATGAGCGCATCCTTTCGGCGATGGCCCACGTCCCCCGAACTGAATTCGTGCCCCCTGGCCTGCGCGATCAGGCTTACGAAGATCATCCCATCCCTCTGCCAAAGGGACAGACCATTTCGCAACCCTTCATCGTAGCCCTCATGCTGCAAGCGATCGCGCCGCAACCTTCCGAGGTGGTGCTGGAAATCGGCACCGGTTCCGGTTACCTGACGGCCTTGTTGGCTGAGCTTTTCAACCGCGTATATAGCATTGAGCGTCACCTTGAGCTTGCCGCCTCCGCCGAGCACATCCTTGTTCAACTCGGGTACACCAACTTCGAAATTATTTCTGGAGATGGTACGCATGGTCTGCCCGCGCATGCTCCATACGACGCGATCATGGTATCGGCGGCAGCTCCGCAAATTCCCCCTGCTCTCTTCGTGCAACTGCGCGAAGGCGGGCGAATGATCATTCCGGTGGGTCCGAGCCAGGCCCAACAGTTACAGCGGGTCGAGAAAAAGGAAGGCCTTAGGCTCGTCGAGAGCCTGGAAGGCTGCCGCTTTGTCCCGCTAGTGAGTGATAGTGAACCCGGTTTGATCTAAGCAGCGCATCTTTGCGCCAGCTCATTTAAAATCCTCATGGATGCCTTTGCTGCGCAATCTTCGTGTCACCCTTGAGATGATCAAGTGGGAGCACTCCGTTTTTGCGCTTCCCTTTGCTCTCTGTGGTGCGATGCTGGCGGCCGGAGGAATTCCCGGCTCGCATCAACTTGGCTGGATCCTGGTTGCAATGGTTTCCGCACGCTCAGCAGCAATGGCTTTTAATCGTCTGGCTGATGCCTCCATCGATGCAAACAACCCGCGCACCCAGACACGCGCAATCCCTGCAGGGACTTTAACCCAGGGCTTCGTTGCCAGTTTCGTAGTCGTGTCCTGCGCCCTGTTCGTATTGGCGGCATCGCAACTCAATAAGCTCAGTTTTGCGCTATCACCGCTCGCACTTGGAGTCGTGCTCATCTATTCTTATACGAAACGATTTACGCGCTGGTCACATTTGGTTCTCGGGCTTGCTCTGGGCATCGCGCCGGCAGCGGCCTGGATAGCGATACGCGGGTCTCTCGATCCTCGCATCCTTTTGCTCACGGCAGCGGTCACCTTCTGGGTGGGCGGCTTCGATGTTCTTTACAGCTGTCAGGATTGCGAATTCGATCAACGGGCCGGTCTTCATTCGATCCCGCGCCATTTCGGAGTGGCTGCCTCGCTCTGGGTTGCGCGCGCCTTCCATGTACTCATGCTCTTACTGCTGGGGATGTTTATATCGGTGTTCGGACTGCATGCTTTGGCGATCGCCGGCGTGGCGGCGGTTGCGATCTTGCTCGCCTACGAACACTCCCTGGTCTCTGCTGCCGATCTTACCAAGTTAAACGCCGCATTCTTTACGATGAACGGCGTTATCTCGGTCGTCTTCTTTTTCTTCATAGCGGGAGATCTTCTGCTTCGTCGTTCCTGATCGTCGATCAGTGCTGCGCGGCCAGCATGATTTGGGCAGTGATTCCACACTTCAAGGCCGGCACGGGCGCATGCTTCAACTCCTCCTCGACTTCGTACCGCGAGCAAATGTCCAGAACAGACGTCAGCTTCGTGAGGTCTAGTAACTTGCGAAGCCGCGGCGAAGGATCGGCAATCTTGAGGCGGACTCCCGCGGAACGGCTCCATCCCTGCAAAAACGCCAGCAATCCCAAACCAGCCCCGTCGGCCTTATCGACTTGGCTCAGATCCAGCACCAATATGGCTCGTGCCGCCGAGCACAATGCGCTGCGTTTGAGCGCAGCAATCTCGTCGCCTGCCACTAGCCTTCCTGAGCATTCCAAAACCGTCGCGTCTCCAAACTGCCTTGCTTTTATGAACATCATGGCAATCTCCCCAATCCTGGTGGCCTGCTGATAAATACGCCCTGGCCCACTGTTTTGTTCCCTCAATTCAATAGACGGGGAAGTCACACCCGGGTAAGCCTTGGGAAGTTGCGGAAGCTCAAGATTTTACATGTTGTTACAAGCCGTCACAGTTGCGCATATATAGCCGTGCGCACGCCCGGGTGAATCTGCGGAGGTCACAGGAAAATGCTCTTCTCGGTGTTAGTATCCTGCCAGCAAAAAATTCTGTGACGAGAAAACATTCATGCGGAATTTCGCTTTTATTCTTCCAATGTGTCTGCTGCTGACATCATTCGCCCGCGGCCAAAAGCCTTCCGACTCTTCGCTGACAAGTGTCAACCTGATGCCAATGCCGGCTCACATCGAACGCGGTTCGGGAACACTGGCGGTTGACGGATCTTTTTCTGTTGCCCTGAACGGGTACTCGGAAGACCGTCTCCGTCGTGCAGTGCAACGGTTCGGTGCCGATCTATCCAAGCGCACCGGAGTGACATTTCTGAACTTAAACTCCGATCCCAGCAAAGCGAAATTAATCGTCCAGACCGCAGCCGCCAGTAAAGAAGTTCAAGATGTGACCGAAGACGAATCGTATACTCTGGAAATCACCACCTCAGGCGCGAAATTGTCTGCTCCAAATTCTCTCGGTAGTCTCCATGGCCTCGAAACATTCCTTCAGCTGGTCGAGAACTCTTCAAGCGGATTTGTCGTCCCTGCGGTCACGATCCATGACTCCCCTCGTTTTGTTTGGCGCGGTCTGCTGATTGACGTAGGGCGGCACTTTATGCCAATTCCTGTACTACAGCGCAACCTCGACGGCATGGCTGCCGTAAAAATGAATGTGCTGCACCTCCATCTCTCCGACTACCAGGGTTTCCGCATCGAAAGCAAGAAATTCCCCAAGCTACATGAGTTGGGTTCCGACGGTATGTACTACACCCAAGCGGAAATAAAAGATCTGCTTGCCTATGCTCGCGATCGCGGTATTCGCATTGTTCCCGAATTCGACATGCCCGGACACAGTACCTCCTGGTTCGTCGGGTATCCCGACCTCGCCAGCAGCCCTGGACCATATTCAATCGAGAGAAAATTCGGTGTTCTCGATCCTGCCATGGATCCCACGCGCGATTCTGTTTACGAATTTCTTGACACGTTCATCGGCGAAATGGCCAAGCTTTTTACCGATGCTTACTTCCACATTGGCGGAGATGAGGTAAACGGAAAACAGTGGGATGCCAATCCCAAAATTCAGGAATTCAAGCGCACGCACAATATCAATAGCAATCAAGAGCTGCAGGCGTTTTTCACTGCTCGTGTTCAGAAGATCGTCGCTAAGCACGGCAAGATCATGGTCGGTTGGGACGAGATTCTTACCCCCGGCATCCCGCAAAATATCGTCATCCATTCCTGGCGTGGTCCTGAGTCATTAGCCGCCGCCGCTAAGCAGGGTTACAAAGGATTGTTGTCCAACGGCTACTACATCGACCTAATGTTTCCTGCCTCTAATCACTATGCTGTCGATCCGATGTCCGGACCCGCCGCCAACCTTACCCCCGAAGAGAAACAGAGAATCTTAGGCGGGGAAGCGGCCATGTGGTCGGAGTATGCTTCGCCGGAAAACATCGACTCCCGCATTTGGCCGCGCACGGCAGCCATTGCCGAACGACTCTGGTCCCCACAGGAAATCCGCGACGTCAATTCGATGTATGCGCGGCTCAGCCAGATTAGCTGGCGGCTCGATACGCTGGGTTTGACTCACAATTCCAGTTACATTCCCATGTTGCAACGGATTGCCAACACACAGGACGTCTCAGCGTTGCGTGTTCTCGCCGATGTCCTTGAGCCCACGAAAGAATACTCGCGTGAGGAATTTGCTAAGGTGCCGCCCACCACTCTCGATCCCCTCAATCGGCTGGTCGATGCCGTGCGGCCTGAGAGCGAAGTGGCTCGGAGATTTGCCACTCAAGTAGATGCCTTCACATCATCGCAATGCAAGGACGATGCGGCTAAGAACCAGATTCGTTCATCACTCGTTCACTGGCAGGCCAATGACGCCAGATTGCAGCCCCTTCTCAGCAGCAACCAGCTCCTTCAAGAAGCGTCGTCACTCTCTCAAAGTCTGGCGACGGTCAGTGCGACTGGACTGCAAGCGCTCGACCTGATCGAAAAAAATCAGAAGCCTGCCTCCGATTGGAAAGCCCAGCAGATCGGAGTTCTGGATCAGGCCAAAAAACCCACTTCAGCTCAGCTTTTGCTCATGATCGTAGGTCCAGTGCAAAAATTGACCGAAACTGCAGCCGGTGGCGGCGCGTGCGCTGCTCCGTAGTGCCTTTGCATCAGTGTCAATGCTTAGGCTTAGCTAGCTGCGATTCCTGAGGTGCTGAAAGCAATTGAGGCATGTCTTCGCGGAAGAGCGGCGCCTCAGTGCCTCGTAACTCGATTAGCTTTAGGCTGGACTTAGTCCCTGAGAATGTCTTGGAGAAGGAAAACAATTTTTCAGCAGTACCGAAGGGCTGACGTTTGGCCCGACACCTAGTAGAATGCTTCGCCTTGCCAGTCCATTCACATATGAGGCCAGCTGTGCCGGAAGGTAAAACCAGGCCTGCCATCGCAATTCGTGACTTGGTGTCGGTGGATGAGATTCAGAAAGTAGAAGCGGTCGAAAAGGAAGTCTGGAGCCTTTCCGATCGGGATGTCTCGCCGACCACGTTATTAGTTGCTTTGAAGGCCGCTGGCGCAATTCTGCTTGGAGCCTTCGACGGGGATGCGATGATTGGCTTTGCCTTTGGCGTTCCTGCCTACGAACAGGGTCATGTTTCCATTCACTCTCACATGGTCGCCGTGCTTCCCGAATACCGCGATCTTGATCTCGGATACAAGCTCAAGTTGGCCCAGCGCGACCGCGCCCTTGCCATGGGCCTCAAGCAGATGACATGGACCTTTGACCCGTTGCAAAGCCGCAACGCGCATTTCAATTTCGCGAAGGTTGGAACTGTCTCGGATCGCTACGAAGTCGATTTCTACGGCAACCAGAGCAGCAGCGTTCTTCATCAGAACGGGACCGATCGTCTCTG
>Ga0070709_10002155_pt1 | contig 10658 bp, 8 predicted proteins | sample LARL51metaG_FD_65449 | JGI IMG/M metagenome (GOLD analysis project Ga0070709, IMG submission 65449) | Corn, switchgrass and miscanthus rhizosphere microbial communities from Kellogg Biological Station, Michigan, USA - LAR L5-1 metaG | ecosystem: Host-associated > Plants > Roots > Rhizosphere ...
AAAACCCGTTTCGCCGGATTAGTGCCCTACGCCCCCGCCCTGCGTCTTGCTCCTGGCGTTCATGAAGAACAGCAGCGGCAACAAGGCCACCATGATGATCCCGAAAAGCAGGAACATGTGCTCGAACGAGAGCATCATGGCCTGCGCCGTCACCTGACCGTTGATCACGGCGAGCGCCTGGGTCGGTGCCACCGCGGGCGGTGTGCCCGTCGCGATCAGGTGCGCCGTCATCGCGTGCAGGCGCTGCTGGAGTATCGGGTTGTAGATCGTGACGTCGGCGGCCATCGCGGCACGGTTCTGCGCCGTGAACCGCTGGAGCAGGGTCGCCGACAGGGCGATTCCCACGGATCCGCCCAGCTGCCGCATCAGGTTAAAGAGCCCCGTCCCCTGCGCGATCTTGCTCATCGGTAGCTCGGCCATCGCGAGGTTGGTGAGGGGCACGAAGATCATCCCCAGCCCGAAGCCGCGGAAAATGAAGGGCCAGAAGAAGTCGGAGGTCCCGCTCTGGATGGTGAAGTGGGCGTGCTTCCACATCACCCATCCGAAGACCAGGGTCCCGATGGTGATCGACAGGCGCGGATTGAGCTTGGAGCGCCCGAAAATGCCCATGGTCACCCCCGACGCGATGGCGCTGGGGAGCAGAACCCAACCGGTCTCCTCGGCCGTCATGCCCAGCAGACTCTGCATATAGACCGGAATGACGAACACCGTGGCGTAGAGACAGATGCCGAGGCCCATGCCAAAGAGCACCCCGGCGGTGAGCTGCTTGCTCTTGGCTATGCGCAGGTCGACCACCGGGTGTTCCGTGGTCAGCTCATGCCAGACGAACGCCACCAGCGACACCACGCTGATCACCGCGAACGCGACGATCTGCCGCGATTGGAACCAGTCCTGCCGTTCCCCCCGCTCCAGCATGGTCTGCAGGGTGCCGATCCCGGCCGCCAGGAGCAGCAGGCCCCAGTAGTCGATTTTCTCGACTTTGACGGCGTGCTCGGAGTCCCGGATGAGGGACAGGGTCATGAAGAACGCCAGGAGACCGATCGGGAGATTGATGTAGAAGATCCAGGGCCAGCCGTAGGCGTCCACGATGTAGCCGCCCAGCGTGGGACCCAAAGCCGGACCGACCATCACGCCGATGCCGAAGATGGCCATGGCGGTTCCGTATTCGGATTTGGGGAACTCCTCGTACAGGATGGCCTGGGACGTGGAGAGCAGCGCGCCGCCCCCCATGCCCTGGATGATCCGCCAGATGATCAGCTCGGTCAGCGTGTGCGAATTGCCGCACAGGAACGACGCGATGGTGAAGATCGCGATGGACCCGGCGAAATAGCGTCGCCGGCCGAAGTAGGCGGAGAGCCACCCGGTGATGGGCAGCACGATGACGTTGGCGACGATGTAGCCCGTCGAGACCCAGGCGATCTCGTCCAGCGTGGCGCCCAGGTTCCCCATCATGTGCGGGATGGCGACGTTCACGATGCTGGTGTCGAGCAGCTCCAGCACCGTGGCCATCGAGACCGTGACCGCGATGAGATAGCGGAACCGGTAGCGCCGGGCCTCGTAGGCCGAGAGGCCGCCGGGGATGGCGGCGACTGCGGTAGCCATGAAACGCTCCCCTTACTTCGTCTTGATGACTACGACCACGCTCATCCCGGGCCGCAGCAGCGTCGTGGGGTCGGTGCTCTGGGGCACCTCGATCCGCACCGGCACGCGCTGGACCACCTTGGTGAAGTTGCCGGTCGCGTTGTCGGGGGGCAGCAGCGAGAACCGGGCGCCCGTGGCGGGGGAGAGACTCCCCACCCGTCCGGTGAAGTGCTTGCCGGGATAGGCGTCCACCGTGATGTCCACCGGAGCGCCGGCTTTCACGTCGGCGACTTCGGTCTCCTTGAGGTTGGCCGTGACCCAGATGTCGTCCAAGGGCACCACGCTCATCAGCGGCTCACCGGGCTGCACCAGCTGGCCCACTTCCACGTTTTTCTTGCTCACGATGCCGGAGACCGGGGCCACCACCTGCGCGTAGGAGAGCTGGAGGGCGGCCTGATCGCGGGAGGCGCGGGCCGCCGCGACGCGGGCGTCGGCACCCGCGAGAGCCGCCTGCGCCGCCGACAGCCCGGCGTCCGCCGAGCGGGCTGCCGCCTCCATGGCGTCGAGCTGCTGGGACGACACGATGCCCTGCGCCGCGAGGGGGCGGATGCGATCCAGGTCTTGGTGGGCTTTCTGGGCGTTCGCCTCCGCCTGGTTCACTTGGGCTTCGGCCTGGCCCACGCGGGCGGGGGACGAGACGCTCGCGTTCGCGACGGCCAGGTCGGCTTCGGTCTGCTGCAGCCGGGCCCGGTAGTCCCGGTCATCGAGCGCCACCAGCACGTCTCCCGCCTTGACGAGCACGTTTTCCTGGACCCGCACGGAGGCCACGAAGCCACCCACCTTGGGCAGAATCGGGACGACGTGGCCATCCACCTGTGCATTGTCCGAAGTCACGTGGCTGAGGTTGAAGATGAAGCGCTTCGCGCCCGTGAAGAGCATGAAGGCCAGGCCCACGCCCACCACGAGGAGAACGATGCGCTTGCGGCCCCCGGCGGGCTTCTCCGGTGCGGGCGTGATGGAGGCCCCGCCCAGCGGGGCGTCCGGGTCCGTCGTGGACGTCGAGTTCCGTTCTACGGTCGTTGCCATTCGTCTATCCCTTTTGTTGGCCTTTTTAATGAAGCGTCCGTGCCGCACCCGCCGCCCGGGCGAGCGCTACCCGCGCTGCCGCCGCGCTGTACCGCGCGTCGATCACGGCATCCCGCGCCTTCACCATCGACGACTGCGCGTCGATGACCTCGATATTGCCTGCTACACCGGCCTTGAACCGCTTCTCCGCCTGCGACAGCTCGTCCACCGCCAGCGCCAGCTGCTGCGCCGCGATGGCTTCCTGCGCCGCGGCCGAGTGGAGGTCCAGGAGCGCGCCCGCGACATCGGCGGCGATCTGCTGCCGGAGATCGTGCTGGCGCACTTGTGACTCCTGAATCACCGCGTCCTGTTCGGCGGCCCGGCCCTCGCGGCGAAAGCCGTCCAGCAAGGGAATGGAGACGCCGACCGCGATCTGCCGGGTCCCGTACATCTTGTCGAGCGCGATCCCGTTGATGCCGAAGTCCCCTTCGAGGCCCAGGCGCGGGAGCAGCTCGCTATTGATCGCCGACTTGGACACCCGCGCCGCGTCCCCGCGGGCCTGCTCGGCCCTGAGCTCGGGTCTTACGGCGAGCGCTTGCGCCACGGCCGCGTCCTGATCGACCGGAACGGAGGCCGCGCCGAGGGATGAGCTCAGCGTGTCGTCGAGCGTGATGACCGACTGCACGGGATCGATTCCCAAGGCACGGGCGAGGGCGATGCGGGCCTGGTCGTACTGATTCCGGGCCACGACGAGGGCCCCGGCGGCGACCGCCACCTGGGTCTTGGCGCGGGTGAGATCGAGCGTCCCCGAGACACCGGCCTGGAGCTGAGCCTGCGCCAGTGACAGCACCTCGGCCGCGATGGCGGAGTCGGCCTGGCGGGCCAGGACGGAGGCCTGGGCCCGAGCCGCGCGAAGATAGGCGAGCGCGGCGGCCTGCGCGGCGCTCTCCGTGGTCGCATCTCCGGCGGCCAGGGTGGTTTGCACCTGAGCCTCGCTCGCGCGCACCCGCTTGATGCTCGAGAAGTCGAGCAGGGTCTGGTTGAGCGTGAGGCGCGCATCGTAGTTGTTGAACGAAGGCACCACGGCGCCGAGTCCGGGGAAGTTGAGCGGGATCCCGAACGACTTGATGTTGAAGTCCCGGTTCACCCACGAGCTGCCGAACGTGACGTCGGGCAGGAGCGCGGACCGCGATTGGCGGACTCGCGCGCGGGCGGCGTCCGTCTCGAGCGCCGAGAGCTGCACGGGCGCTGCCTGACCGGTGGCCATCTTTACGGCGTCGCCGAAGCTCAGCTTGAGCGGGGTCTGCGCGGGAGCGAGGCCCGGGACGAGGACGGCGGCGGCGACCAGCATCCAGCGATTACGCATGATTCAATTCCCCAATGGGCGCGGGGGCCAGGCCCCGCAGCAGCATGTCGAGGTGCGTCTCCACGTACCGGTCCCAGTCGATGGACTCCCGGACGCACCGGTAGAGTGATTGCGTATGGACCACCGCCATCAGCATGGGGGCGATGACCAGCCGGACGGTGAGCGCCACGTCGACCGGCCGGAATTCCCCGGCGGCGACCCCGCGCTCGAGGACCTGCGCGAAGAGATGATGGCCGCGGCGAATCACTTCCTTGTGATAAAACCGCGTGACGTCCGGAAAGTTCGTCGCCTCGGCGACGATCAGCTTCACGACCCCGGCGAGGGGGCTCTTCCCCACCGTCGTCCACCAGCCCCGGACCATGTGGCGCAGAAGCTCCGCGCTGCTCCCCGGCCACTCGCGCACTTCCTGTTCGGCCCGGGCCAGGATGGGGATCACGGTCTGCCGGACGACGGCCTGGAAGAGGTCTTCCTTGTTCTTGAAGTAGAGGTAGATGGTGCCCTTGGTGACGCCGGCCCGCGCCGCCACGTCATCGAGACGGGCAGCCGCGAAGCCGTGTTCCGCAAACGTCGCAAGGGCGGCATTCACGATCTCTTCGGGGCGGGCTTCTTTGCGGCGTTGCCAGCGGGGCTTCATCGCGCTCGTCTTCTCGGGGACCATTACTAACTGAACGGTGAGTAATTAACCCGGGTTCCCGGCTGGAGGCAAGGGCGTCTGGCACTCCCTCACAAACCGCCCTACTATGGCGCCGTGAGCAGCCCCCCGCAGGCCTATTCCCGCCCCATCCGGGCCATCGCGGTGGTGGTGGCCATTGCCCTGGCCCTGCGGCAAGCCCTGTCCTTGTCCGTGGCCCCCCCGGTCTACGCCCGGCTCTTCGCGATCCGCGTCGCCACGCTGCTTTTGGCCATCCTCATCGCCTGGATGGCCGCCCCCCACCGGTCCCCCCGCACCCTGCGCATCCTGGCCCTGACCCTGGGTCTGTCTCTCGCCCTGGCCGGCTGTTTGAGCGGCCTGATCTTCCCGGCCCGGATCTGGGAAGTCGCCGGCATCCTCCCGGCCATCGCCCTCGGCATCTCGCTCTTCATCCCCTGGTCGTGGCGCTGGCAGGCGGCGTTCGCCGCCTCCGCGTTCCTCATCGAGTACGTCACCCTCATGGTGATTCCGGACAGCGCCCTCCCCGCCCCCTTCGTGGACGAAGGCGCCCTGATCCTCCTCTTCAGCGCCGGCATCGCGAGCGTCATCGGCTCCCGCATTGCGGACCAGGAGCGGCGGCACGTCGCGGAATCGGAGGCCCGGTTCCGGGCGCTCTTCGTGGGCGCCGGCGACCCCATCGCCGCGCTCGATCCCGAAGGCCGCGTGTACGACGCGAACCCGAGGCTCCTCACCCTGCTGGGCCGGCCCCTCGAGGACGTCCGCGGCAAGCTCCTGGCGCACCTCCTCGCGCCCGGGCGGGGCGACGGATGGCTCCTGTCCCCCCTCCAGGCAGCCACGGAGGGATCGGTCAGTCACGTCGAGCGCATCCGGAAAGCGGATGGGTCGGAGATCGAACTCGAAGTCACGGTGGCCCGGGTCGAAACCGCGGGAGGGCCGCTGGTGCAGGTCATCCTCCACGACCGGACCGAGCGGCGGGCGCTGGAGCGCCGGCAGGTGCAGAACGAACGCCTGGATGGGCTCGCCCGTTTTGCCGGCGGCATCGCCCACCAGTTCAACAACCTCATGGGCGGAGTGATGACGCACGCCTCGCTGCTCCGCACCGAAGCGAACGAAGCGGGCATCGAGGCCGTGGACGAAATCCTCGCGGCCGCCCGCCGGGGGCGCGATCTCACCAAGGAGCTGCTGCGCTTCACCAAGGCGGGAGAGCTGCTTCTCCGGCCCACGCCCACCAAGGAGATCCTGGACCGCGTGACGCTCCTCGCGCGCGCCGCCCTCCCCGAATCGGTGCAGATCACGGTCGACGCCGATCCGGGACTGCCGCCGGTCCAGGCCGATCCCGATCAGCTCGCCCACGCCATCTATCAGCTGGTGCTCAACGCGCGGGACGCCATGCGGGACCAGCCTTCCGGCCGGGTGGCCATCGCGGCGGGGCGCGAGACCATCGAGCGAGATCCCCGGTGGCCGGAAGCCTCCCCCGGGTCCTACGTCCGGATTTCCGTGAACGACACGGGCGTCGGAATGGATACGGCCACCGTCGAGCGAGTCCTCGAGCCCTTCTTCACCACCAAGCCCATGCACCAGGCCGCGGGGCTCGGGCTCGCCGCCGTCTACGGGGTGCTGCGGGACCATCGGGGCTCGGTCCGGATTTCGAGCGCGCTGGGCCGCGGAACCACCGTGGACCTCCTCATCCCTCGCAGCACCGCTCCCGAGCCCGAACCCGCGCGTCCCACGCCGGTGGCCGCCCTCCCCCCGGCGCCCGGCATGGTCATTCTGGTGGTGGACGACGAGGCCATCGTGCGGTCGTCGTTGAAGCGGGCCCTCACGCGCTTCGGCCATCAGGTGCTCGAGGCCGAGGACGGCCCCACGGCCCTGGTCGCCCTCCAGACCGCGCGCCCCCCCGTCAATCTCGTGATTCTCGATCTGGTACTGCCGGGAGGGGGGGCGGGGATCCTCGAGCTGCTCAAGGCCACACAGCCCACGATCAAAGTGCTCGTGTCGTCAGGCTATTCGCCGGATCACGAAGTGGTGCGGGGGATCGAGAATCGGGCCGATGGATTCTTACAGAAGCCGTTCGAAATTGCGGACCTTAGAAAGGCCATCGCGAAGTTTCAGTAGGCGCTACGTCACCGCGCCTTGGCCACCTCGCCACCTGACGCCACCATGCCCATGAGCTGCGAATGATGGAGCACCTGATCGTTCCCCACCACCGAGCCTGACACCGTACAGTCGGCCACCCGCACCCGGCGGCCCAGAATGCTGTTCTCGAGCGTCGAGCGCTCGACCGTGCTCCCCGCGCCCAGAGACACGTTGGGCCCGATGGTCGAGTCCTTGAGCGTCACGCCGTCTTCGATATAGACCGGCTCTTTGATGGTGACGCCCGCCGGAATCTCCGGCTTCCGCGCCCGGCCGGTCTTGAGCAGATGGGCGTTGGTCTCGAGCAGCGTATCCACCTTCCCACAGTCGTACCAGCCCTGCACCTCGGCAGTCAGGATCTTCTTCCCGCGATCGACCATGTACTGGAAGGCGTCGGTGAGGTAGAACTCGCCCTTGTTGGCGGGACTCGCGAGCACCTGCGCGATCCCGTCGAAGAGCGTCTTCCAGTCGCGGATGTAGTAGAGGCCGATGTTCGCCAGCTTGGACACCGGGGTATCGGGCTTCTCGACGATCCTGGTCATGAAACCCTGCGCATCGTGGACCACGACGCCGAAGCGCTGGTAGTCCTCGACCTCCTTGGCCCAAATGATCCCGTCGGCGTCGGTCCGCTTGATCAGGGAGAGGTCGGCGTCGAAGAGGGTGTCGACGAAGATGATGAGCACGGGCCCATCGACCCAGGGTCGGGCGAGGTTGATCGCCCCCGCGGTCCCATCCAGCGTCTTTTGCTCCACGAATCTCGCCCGCACGTCGTAGTGCCGGACGATGTATTGCTCGACTGACTCTTTCAGATGACCGGTAATGACGATCAGCTCATCGACGTCCAGTCCTGCCTGCTTGATCAAATCCATCACGTAGTCCATCACCGGCCGGCCCGCGACCTCCACGAGCGGCTTGGGGACGATCTTCGTGAGGGGCAGGAGCCGGGTGCCTTTGCCCGCGAGCGGGACGATGACTTTCATCAGGCGCGCCCATAGCGGTCCTGGAGCCGCACCACGTCGTCGATTTCGGGGGTCGAGACCTCGAGCAGGTCGGTCGCGACCACCGCCTCGAACTGATGGATCAGCGGCGGCTCGATGTGGAAGGATTCGCCGGGTTTCATCCGCCGCTCGACGAGCGCGTCCCCCGGCTTGGTCCGCAGAATGATCTCGCCCGTGAGCACGTGAATGGTCTCATCCTTCTTCTTGTGGTATTGGAGAGAGAGCACCTGGCCGGGTTCAATATGCAACACCTTCCCCACATAGCGGTCGGTCCGGGCCCAGATCAGCTCATGCCCCCAGGGTTTCTCCACGCGGTACGGCACGTCGCTCACGACAGCTCCTCCGGCAAACGCAGGGTCAGGGACGAAGGATAGGTGACGCAGGCGGTGACGCAGAGCCCGCACCCCACGCATCCCTCGGGTTTCAGGACCGGATGCCCGGCGGCGTCCATGCTCAAGGCCCGCTCGCCCACCGGGCAGGCCCGCGCGCAGACCCCGCACGCACTGCCATGAAAGGTGATGCACCGCTCCGGATCGAGCGACAGCCGGCCCAGGTGAATGCCGGCCCACCCGTCGGCCGGAATCTGCAGCGCGGTGGTCGGACAGGCCGCCGCGCAGGGCATGTCGGCACAGGCCACGCAGGCGCGCCGGGACGGCTCCAGGGCCGGCGTACCCGCCGCCAGCCCCTCTCCGGCTGGAAGCTTGTTGATGGCATGGACGGGACAGACGTCGATGCAGGCGCCGCACCGGGTGCACGCGGCGAGAAAGGCCAGCTCCGGCCCGGCACCCGGAGGACGAAAGTAACGCGTCGCGGCCACCCGGCGTTCGGTTCGCGCAGTCACTTCTCGCGCCAGCTTCGCGAAGGTCTCGCGAAAGAAGGCCCGCCGCTCGGGCTGGTCCAGGCTAGAAACTCGGCGCCAGGGACACCGACCAGCGGAACCCCTGCCTTCCGCTCGGCCGGTCGTCCGCGGCAAAGTTGAACCGGTTCACCATGAAGGGGACCTCGAACCGGGTGGTCCACGACAGCTGGTGGATCGTGGACTGGAAGACCACCCCCACCCCGACATCCCACAAGGTCGTCACCGCGCTCTTCCGGGACGCGGAGACGACCGCGGCCGAGTCCACCACGCCGCCATCCACGAAGGCCTCGAAGGTCGCGTTCCTCAGGAATCCACTGCGCCGGGTCACCACGCTCCGGGTCAGCTCGACGTTGCTGGTGACCGCCCAGCGGCCGCCCAACCCCGGCGAGAACCCGCGGAGATTGCCGTCCCCCGGCGCCTGATAGTAGAAATCGGGTCGCACGAACCAGGCGCCGCGCGACCGGAGGAGCGGGTCGGTGAACGTCTCATACGGGTCGGCCCCACCGATGTAGATCCGGCGCTGCAAGGGCGGGCCGTCGCCGCTCAAGAACGCCCCGCCAAACAGGCGGACACCCAGGAACGCACCGCCCACCAACGGCGTGCGGAGGCTCCCCGAAGCCGTCAGGCGGGCGTACGTATTCACGTCGTAGCGGTTCTGCGAGATCACTCCGGGGCCCGGGAAGCGGTACACCATCCCACCCTTCACCCCGACATCCGTGGTCCAGCGCGTCTGGCCATGCCGGAGGACGTTCGCGTACCAGGGACCCAGCTCGATCGTCCCCGCGTCGTCCCACATCCGGCGATCGAGATATCCGACGTTCGTGGTGGACATCCACTCGATGTCGAAGCCGCCGTGCGGGTTGGACCCGGGATTCAGGAAGGGTTGGAAGGGGCCCTTTTCCAGCGTGCGGTCCCAGCGAAGCAGCGCGCCCGCCCGGCCTTCCACGTCCCACCCTGAGATCGTGACCGTCTGCCGCGGGCTGCGGAGGCCCACGGGGTTTGCCAACGTGAACTCGAAGCCCCAGGGGTTCGTCGCGGCCCCCCTCGTCTCGCGTACGACATTACCGGTGCCCCGTTCGAAGAGCCCCGCGTAGTTCTGGTTCGAGTGCAGGCCCACCACGAGACCGCCCAGATCGTTGTACCACACCGTGGGTCGAAAGGCCTGCACCAGGGAGTCGCGGCGCGTCACCGTCCGCCTGGGATCGTCGAACACGACCTTGGTGGCCTTCCGGCCATCCAGGAACTTGGGCTCGTAGTTGTTGAGGTAGTTCCAGTCGTGGGTGCGGAGCCGTGGGTCGAGCTTCAGACGACCCGGCTTGTGGGCGCTGACGAACTCGACGTGCTCCACCTCGGGTTGACCGGTGGCGCGGGCGTAGACGGTGTCGGCGTCGCCGATTTCGACCGGCAGCCACCCGTCGCCCAGCCGCTGGATGGTCACCTCCGTCCGCCACTTGCCGCCCGGGAGCTGCGTGCGCTCCACGTGCGAAAGCTTGTAGTCGAAGATCGGGACGCCGTGCAGCCACTGCCCAAAAAACCAGCCCAAGTCCTGCCCGGAGACGTCCTCGCAGACCGCGCGGAAGCGGGCCTCGTTCACATGTTTGAGCTTCCAGCGATCGAAGTACGTTCTCAGGATCTTGTGCATCGTGGCGTCACCCACGATGTAGCGCAGCTCCTCGTAGAAAAACTGGCCGCGGTTGTAGATCATGAGATTGTACGTGTTGAAATCGCGGTACCGCTCGCTCACCATCGACACCGGCTGGCTCCAGCCGTCCAGATCGAGGGGCAGGAACAGGCCATCCAGCCCGTCGTAGCTCGGCCTCCCGCCATGCGTCTCGAAATACCAGCCGGTCTGGAAGCTGGTGAAACCTTCGTCCAGGTACCCCTCGCGCCACTCGTTGTTGGCGAGCTGGCCCATCACGTACTGGTGCCCCGTCTCGTGCACGATGAGTCCGATACCCGCGCTCCCATCCATGATCATCATCGGGAACTCGGTCCCGCCGGGAT
>Ga0070709_10002157_pt1 | contig 10654 bp, 8 predicted proteins | sample LARL51metaG_FD_65449 | JGI IMG/M metagenome (GOLD analysis project Ga0070709, IMG submission 65449) | Corn, switchgrass and miscanthus rhizosphere microbial communities from Kellogg Biological Station, Michigan, USA - LAR L5-1 metaG | ecosystem: Host-associated > Plants > Roots > Rhizosphere ...
TCAGCGCTTCGTGAATTCGGCTCATATTTTCCTTTCCTCAGGTACATCTTTTTCTTCTTGGCGTATACGATCGGCGAGGGTTGCGATCGACCGGATGGCCTCGACCACATCAAATTTGTCGACCGGGGCAACCGGAGGCGGTACTTTCATCGCCCCGGCGGAGGTGTTATCGCCCAGATCGAAATCCCGGGCCACTCCGTCTACCACCGACGGACCGATAACCTTCTGCTGGTCCACAAAAGCGCTCACCAGGCAGTGTTCGCAAATCAAATTGATGACGCGCGGAATGCCGGATGAGTAACGATGGATGGCCAGCATAGCCTCCGGCTCAAAAATCTGCGTTCCATTGGATCCCGCGATCCGCAATCGTTGCTGGATGTACGCCCTGGTTTCCTCCAGAGTCAATGGATGCGTCTTGGCGCGCAGTGTGAGACGCTGTTTCAACTGCCGCAGTTGCGGCTGCTTCAGTTTCTGTTCCAGTTCGGGCTGGCCTACCAGCACGATCTGCAGCAGTTTCTCCGTGAAGGTCTCGAGATTCGTAAGCATACGAATTTCTTCCAGAACTTCATCGGAGAGGTTCTGTGCCTCATCCACGATCAGCACCGCCGTTTCGCCCGCTCGATAACGATCGAGGAGCCAGTTGTAGAGCCGCAGCAGGATCTGGCTCTTGGCGCGCGTGTCGCACGGAATACCGAAATCCGCCATCATGTAATCCAGAAACTGAGGAACATTCAGGCGGGAGTTGAAGATAAATGCGGTGGCGACCTGTTGCAGGCGCAACCACTCCAGCAGCTTGTTAATGAGCGTAGTCTTGCCGGTCCCCACTTCTCCGGTCAGAAGGACGAATCCCTTCCTGCTCTGGATGCCATAGGTAAGACAGGCCAATGCCTCTTCCGTATGCCGCGTGAGGAACAAATAACGCGGGTCCGGATTCACATTGAACGGGTTGGCTCTTAATCCGTAGAACTCTTTGTACATGTTGTTATCCGAGGCCAGTTCCGCCTAAACGGAAAGCGGATCCTTCTGCACATCCAGTTCCTTCTTTTTTCTGTGCCAGAACCTACCTTCTCTGTTCTCCGAAGCCGGACCGACCCAGGGCACGGCGACCAGCATGGGCAGCTCCAGCGCAGCTTCGGCGTCGGCCTCAGTGCGGATTGAGCTATCCCGCAATTCCAACCACATCGCAATTCCGACTCCGAGCGCCAGACCCGCAGCCAAACCTCCACCAATGAACATCAGCAGATTCGGGAAACTCGGCGCGTCAGGAAAACTGGCAGGCTGGATCTCGGTCATGCGCTCGCCCTGCGCCTGGTTCGTCATGTGCGCGGTCAGGTCAGCGGTGGCTTTCTTGGTCAGCAAATCCTGATATGTCTTAGCGGCATTTTCATAATCCCGCGTCAAGGCCTTGTACTGTTCTTCCACCGCCGGACTTAGCGAGAGGTGCGACTCGTACTGGCCAACCGCGCTTTGCAGCCTCTTGATTTCCCGATTCGCCAGCGCAATCTCTTCATCGTCTTTGTGAAGTTGCTGCCGGATTTGCCGGATTTCGATAGGCTCCATCGCAGAACCCTTGCTGTCGGCTTCAGTCGCACTCGCCGACGCCTTGTTGATCTCGGCCAACCTGCTCTTGAGTTCTGCGATATCGGCTTTGGTCTTCACCACGTCCGGGTAGTCATCGGTGTAACGCGCGCGCAGCGAGATCATCTGCGATTGCAGATCGGACAATTGCTTCTGCAGTGTCTCGGGATTCGTCGACGACTGGGTCGACTTCCAGGCAGCCAGTTGTTGCGCCAGTTGCGATTCGTTATAAGCCTTATCTTGTTGCGCGATATTCTGCTTCTGGTTAAATGCGTCCTGCTGCTGGGTCAGAGCCATCAGCATCTTCAGGTTGGAATCCTGGTCGGTAGGAAGCTGTCCTGAGTGCTGCCTTTTGAACTCCGCCAGTTTTGCGTCCATGTCATCCAGTCTGCGCTTGGCGTCGTCAAGCCCCTGCGTCAGAACGTCCACAGTACCTTTTGCACTGGCCTGAATGAACTCGAGATTCTTCTGCACGATCTTGGAAGTAAGCGCCTCGCAAACCCGCTGCGCATCCCTCGGGTTCGACGACATGTATGACACCATGAAGCCGGGCGACTCTTGTTGGCCCGGGCGCCGCCTGGTGGAACCGCCAGTAATCTGGGACAGGTCAGAGAACGGTGCGCCGAGCAATTGCGGCTGAGAGCGCATATCTTCCAGGATGGCATCGATCTCCTGGCTGCTTTTTCCTGGAAACAGGTTCTGCAGAACTGGGTGCATCTCCGAGTCGCTGGTGGCCAGAGCGCGGAGCATTCCAATTCGCGCGGTGAGGTCATCGGAAACCACCGGTTGGACCATGTTCTCGGGTACCTTCTGGCTCTCAATCAGGACGATCGATTGCGACGTGTACTTGCCATAAAACTTTTTGACTGGCAGGAATGCCAGATATGCCAACAACGGGCCGAAAAGCGCCGGAATCAGGATCGATCGTGCCCGCCGGCGAAACATCGCCAGATAGTCGTCCATGTTTAATTCGCGATTCTGAATCATCTTTTTTGTATCCATTCCGGCCTCGCTCCCCAGAGACAAGGCCTTGAAATCAATCCAGCCGAATCGGCCGTGGCGTCCAGTCCAGCCCAAACGTGAGCGCATGGCGATTGGACGTACTGCTGCAACTCGGCAAACCGGCGCAATAAGAGTTGTCAAAAGCCAAGCGATTGAATTGGTAAGACGCAAACCCGTGAAAATCGTGCCCAAACTGGCGATGCAAGCCAGCGCCAATGAAACCGGAGTTATACGTGTGCGCGTTCACCCCCGGGCACAGCGGCAATCCGGTCGGATTCTGTTGACCTGAATAAACACAGGTCGCCAATTGCTGAGCGCTGAGCCCCTGTAGCCGTTGGTTTCGTGAATAACCGATATTCGTAAAGAAGTTCCACACTCGCGATATCGGACGGTTCATGACGAGACTCGCAATGTCGCTCTGCGCCCCGCCAAACAGACCCGACCCACCCGTCTCATAGCGCTGGTAGCTCAGGTCGAAGCTGGTTCTCGGAAACTTGTAGCGCAAATGAAGTTGGCCGGCTACGCCAACCTTCGTGGTGTGATTCGTAACTGGAATCAGCGCGTTGCCGAACAGCACACAAACCTCATTCGCAGGCAGATTCGGATTGGCGCAGATTGCGCTCTGGCTATCGATCACAGTAAATTGAGGCCCAGCGGCAAGCATGAAATCCATCCTGCCCGTAATGCGATGGCCATACATGCCCTCGAGGATGTGGGAATGGAATGCCATTCCCGAAACCGAATAGTCAAAGTGCTGATAGCCATACAGCAACGCTAATTGGGTGTGGGCGCTGACCAGGTGGTTGTAGCCGGCTTGCGCCGAAATCTGCTTAACCCCGAGAAAAGGTGTGCCGCTTGAAATGTCATTGCCGTAAAAGTGCGTAAAAGCATAAGCGCCTGACGCGGTGACTGAAGACCTCGGCGAAAGGCTCTCCTGGACATCAGCCAGACTCACATTCACAATTCGCGGGGCGAGGCCAAATGAGCCTAGAGTGCTTCCCCCGAAAAAAGCACTCAAAGACGAATTCCCCAGCGAAGCGCTGCCCGTCGAACCCACAGAACCGTAGGAACCCCCGAAGGTCCCCTCCGGCAAATAGCTGAAACTATCGCGCAGGGAAAGTGCTCCCCGCCTCCAGGTAATTTTCTGGTCCACATCCATCTCCTGGAGCAATTTCGCGCTGTGTCCTTGCGCGCTGTAGTATCCAACTCCGCCCACATAATCGAGCGCCAGATCGTAATGACTCCACAGTCGCCGCAGCGTCACGCCACCCAAAGCGCGGCTAATAGAACTCACGTGCGTGCCTGCGCCGACCACGTTCAGGGCATTGGAATCGATGGTCTCGCTGACCGTCGCGCCAGGCTGCAAATAACTCAGCGGCGCAGCATTGGGCTCGAGCGACGGAAGGTCAATGCCGGAGAGCGGGGGATTCTCGCTCGTGCTCACAGGTGTATTCTCCTGGCCATAAGCCGGTACCGGTCCCGGTTGCTGCTCCACCTGTCCAGAAGCGCTCGCAGCAGGTGCGGAAGTATCCTGCGCGTTTGCAATCCCCGGCGCCAACGCCAACATCCCCAGCACCCATATGATTCTTCGTCTGCTCATTTCTTCCTTACGGAACCACCAGTGTGTCACCGGGCTTAAGTTCAATGTTTTGTTCCGGGTGATTCCCTTTTACGACTTCCTTGTAGTTGAACGGCAACTTCACTTGCTTGCCGTTTTCGGTGCGCAGCAGATAAATCGCTTTCGGATTTGCGAACTGACTAAAGCCGGCCTGAGACAACGCTTGCAACATCGTCATGTGCGGCAACAGCACGATCGGCCCGCTATGCACGACTTCTCCCGTGACAAAGATGCGGCGACTGTTCATCGCCGTCACCACCACGGTCACGCGAGGATCGGCAATGTACTTCTTGAGTTTCTCGCTGATGGAGTCCTTCAACTGCAGGGGACTCAGCCCTGCAGCCGGAATGTCATTCAGCAACGGCATTGAAATCTTGCCATCGGGACGCACCGGGAGCGTCTCCGACAAGTCCGGCTCTTTCCATACGGATATCTTGAGCACGTCGTCGGCGCCGATGACATAATCGGGTGGAGTGGCGGCTTCCGGCGTGCCTTCCGCCGGGCGCTTGGGATTATCGGCGGCCTTCGGCCCCTCCGCCGACTGCGCCACGGTTCCCACTGTGAACAAGAAAATGCACAGCAGCAATGCCACTTTCATGCTTTTCTGCATACATTCTCCGGATGAGTCAAGACGTTCCATAGCCCTCGTATCCAATCTGTTTCAGCTTGTAAAGCAGGGCTTTATAGCTGATCTGCAACTCCGCCGCAGCCCTGCGACGATTCCAGCGAGTGCGGGTAAGGACTTTGAGAATCAATTCCCTTTCAGCCTGATGTGAAGCGGCCTTCGCTGCCGCCTTAAGCGACAGCCGGTTCCCATTCCCGGCCTCCGAAGGTTGGCGCAATAGGGCTCGCAGGCCTCCCATTGCCAAATGCTCATCTCCAAGGGCAACCAGCACCCGCGCGGCGCTCTCCAACTCTCTCAGATTGCCCGGCCAGGAATAGTCCAGGAAAAGTCGCTCCATCTCCGAGCTCAACTTTGGAACGGGCCGGCGAAACTCCTCGCCATACTTGAGCAGAAAATGTTCCACCAGGCGCAGGATGTCTTCCTTTCGCTGCCGCAAGGGCGGCAAACGCAGGCATACTCCGCTAATCCGGTAATACAGATCCTCGCGCAGGCGTCCGGCTTTGACCTCGACTTCGAGGTCGCGCGCACTGCCGCAGATAAATCTGGGCGACACATCCCCCGTTCCGTTTCCGCCGGTCCCTCGCAGCAGGACCTCTCTAAGAAACGCCTGGGATGCGGCACTGAGATCCGCTAACTCCTCCAAAAAGATCGTCCCTGCTCCTGCACTATGTCCATTCTTTGGCGTAATCATTAGTTCTTCAGGCTTCAGGGTTGAACACTGGAGGGTACGGAACGGTTGCCCTCTACGGCGGGACATCTCGTGAATGCGCCGCGCCGTGGCGTGCTTGCCGGCCCCTGGCTCGGCTAACAGCAGCACTGGAACATCGCTTTGCGACAGCTCGCGAATTACGGCTTCCACTGGGCGCATGCTGGCGCTGGCACCCTCGACGAACGCACCCGCGATGGCCACAGTCGCCTCTTGCGCGTTCCCGCTTAGCGTATCAGGCAATGGTTTCCCCATTTTACTGCTTGGTGGTTCCGGCAAATCGTAGCCAAGGTCTCGAACCACCTTCTGTGCTGCACGAGCATTGCCGAATCCCGGCCAGGCCCGCACACAATCCGCAATGCGCTCGGACTACTTTTAAACTCAACAACTTGGACAAGATTCACTCACGTCGGGGAGGGGCAAGATGCGCTTGCCTAGGCTACATGCTGTGGGGAAAATGGGAAAACTTTTTCCCACATAGCAGGTCGCTCACAGGTACATCCAATCACGGTTTCTTTGTTTTCAGGGCCATAACATGCCCTGTAAGCCAAAAGTCCCCTCTACCCTAACGTGGGAAATTACTTTCCCAATATTACCCAAGTAATCGGCTCTTTGGGGACCAAAGTTTTTGCCCGGTGTTCCTCGCGATTCCTTACAATGGAGATGCCTAGTTCCCCAAAGTCGGACGGGCTGAATTGCTTCCGGTCCGCCGATTCGCTTATGCTGGCCCTTTCCCGGGCTTTTGTACCCGACTGTGAATCCGCCTGTTCAAACCGAGGTGATGACAGCCCGCAAGTCGGCGGCGCTATCAGTCGTTTTCCAGAACTGGCAATTCCTGATCCTCGCCGCACTGACACTGTGGCTCTACTGGCACACGCTGGTGCGGCTGTTCCTGCAGTGGGGTAATGACCAGAACTTCTCGCACGGCTATTTCGTTCCGTTGTTCTCCGGTTTCGTGATCTGGCAGGAGCGGGACCGGCTCAAGAGGATCAAATTGCGCCCGAGTTGGTCCGGCCTGTTGCTGGTCGTTTTAGGACTGGTCGTGCTCATTCTCGGCCAAATGGGCGTCGAACTTTTTCTGATGCGGTCCTCGCTTCTGATACTGACGGCCGGACTGGTGGTCTTATTCGCGGGCTGGAGCTTCTTTCGGGCAGTGTTCTTCGCCTGGGCATTCCTGTTTCTGATGATCCCCATTCCGGCGATCATCTTCAACCAGATCACATTCCCGCTACAGATTCTCGCGTCCAAAATGGCCGCCGCCACCCTGCCTTGGTTTGGAGTGCCCGTATTGCGACAGGGCAACGTGATCGTGCTGTCATCACAGATTTTGCAAGTCGCAGAGGCGTGCAGCGGCGTTCGATCGCTGATGTCTCTTGCAGCACTGGCGATCATCTACGGGTACCTCATGGAAAAGCGGTTAGTGATTCGCTATGTACTCGCGCTGGCGTCAGTGCCGATTGCCGTAGCGGCCAACAGCTTTCGCATCATCACTACCGGTCTAATGGTGCAATACTGGGATCCGGATAAGGCCGAAGGCTATTTCCACACGTCATGGGGGTGGATTGTGTTCGTGATTTCGCTGCTGATGCTCTATGGCTTGCACGCGGCGATCCGCTGGATCTGGCCGGAGAGAGCGAACGCATGAAGAATACGACCGCGCGCTTTGCGCTGGCAGCCATTCTGATTGCGACCACGGCGCTCTTCCTGCACGCCCACAATCGACAGGAGATTCTGCCCCCGCGGCTGCCGCTGGAATCGTTTCCTGCGCAAATAGGTTCTTTGAACAGCTCCGATATTCCGATCGACAAAGATCAGCTTGAAGTGCTCGGCAAAGGGGAGTTTCTGCACCGCGCTTACGATGACGGGGAGCGGCCATTCATTGACCTGTTTATCGCCTTCTACCCCAGCCAGCGCACCGGAGAAACCCCACATTCCCCGCAGAATTGTCTGCCCGGCTCCGGTTGGGCGCCGCGGGAGAATACGCGCATCGATTTGCAGATGCCCGGTCACCCGCCCTTTCCCGTAAACCGTTACATCATTGCGAAAGGTGATTCGCGGGAACTGGTTTTGTACTGGTTTTGGGCGCACAATCGCGGCGTGGCCAGCGAGTACTGGAACAAGTTCTATCTTGTGAGCGACTCGATCAAGATGAACCGCAGTGACGGTTCGCTCATTCGCATCATCACACCTGTGCAGCCGGGTGAAACCATTGCTGCGGCACAGCAGCGGATTACACCGTTCGTGAATCAGGTGCTGCCGCTGCTGAACGATTACATTCCGCGCTGATAAGGCGTCCTTAGGTCCGGAATCAAACTGTGACCGCCGTAACTGTTTTCGCTAGTTACCGTCCTTTATGATGAAGACATACTCCTGCACAGTCTGCCTATTGTATTTTCGGTTGGAGGATTCGAAATGAGCCGCTCTGCCGTTCTCCGCGTATTGTTCGTCTGCTCGCTTTTGGTCGTGATCACGGGATGTTCACGTGATCCCAACACGCGCAAGCAGAAGTATTTCGAAAGTGGGGAAAAGTATTTTAGCCAGGGCAAGTACCGCGAAGCGGTCATTCAGTTTTCCAACGCGGTGCAGATTGATCCCCGTTTTGCCCAAGGGCATGCGCAACTGGCGCAGACCTATCTGAAGTTGGGGGATACGCAGCGTGCTTACAATGAGCTGTCGCGTACTCTGGAACTCACGCCCGACGACTATCGCGCACAAACCGACCTGGTCAATCTCCTGACCGGGACCAGGCGCCTCGATGGCTCGCCGTTTCCCGAATATATAACCCTCGCGAAGCCTCATCTGGATTTGCTCAAGGACAAACAACCGAACAATCCCGAGACGCACGAAGCATGGGCCAACTATTACGGCGCGCAGAACAAGCTCGGTGAAGCCATGCAGGAAGCCCAGCAGGCAATTTCGCTCGATCCGAATCGCTCGGAATCGTATCTGCTCCTGGCGCTTCTACAGCTTCGGGCAGATCAAGCGGATCAGGCGGAGGTAAATTTCAAGAAGGCGATCGCGGTCGATCCCAAGTCGTTGAATGCCGTGCTCGCGCTGGGCGGTTTTTATCAATCACACAATCGCTTTGCCGAAGCCGAACAGCAGTTCAAGCAGGCCATCCAGATCGACCCGTCCAATGGGGTGCCCCGCGCGGCACTGGTTCGCTTGTTGATGCAGGAAGGGAAAAAGGACGAGATCGTTTCCTTTCTGCAGCAAACCAAGAGAGAACTTCCCAATAGCCACCAGGGGTACACCATGTTAGGTGACTATTATTTCGCTACCGGTGACCTGGACAAGGCCATGCCAGAATACGCTTCCCTCTACCATGACCATCCCAAGGATATGCAAGTCAAGAAGAACTACATCCAGATTCTCATTCTGAAAAACCAGCTGGATGAAGCAGGCAAGCTGAATAATGAGATCCTGAAGGGCCGCGCCAATGACGTGGATGGACTGATTTTCAAAGGCGAACTGCAGCGGCTGAAAAACGATCCCGCAGGGGCCGTCGAATCGCTACAGACCGCATTACATAACGAACCCGACAACGCTGTAGGCCACTACCAGTTAGGACTGGCCTATGCTCAAGAACGCGACCTGAGCCGTGCAGAATCAGAGTGGCGCGAGGCGGTGCGAAACCGCCCCGACCTGGCCGATGCACAGCGAGCTTTGGCCACCCTGCAAATCAGCCGCGGCGAATACGACAATGCTTTGCAGAGCGCACAGCAGATGATCGATGCGCAGCCGCTGTCGGGCGACGGATTCATCCTCAAGGGTATTGCCGAATTAGGCCTGCGCAAGTTCACCGAGGCGCAACGTGATGATGAAGAGGCAAGAAAGCGCGCGCCAGATAATCCCGCTCCCTACGTACAGCTTGGCAATGTGCAGCTTACCCAGAAACATTACAGCGAAGCGGTGCAGTTCTATCAGCAGGCGCTCCAGAAAGATCCTGCTTCGGCCGATGGGCTTCGCGGCCTGATGACCACTTACGTTGAGCAGAAGCAATACGATAAAGCGATTGCCGCGGCCCAAGCGCAAATCGCCAAATCGCCCAACAACAGCAATTTCTACGATCTGCTCGGAACTGCCCTGTTCGATGGCAAGAAGGATTACGCCGGCGCAGAAGCTGCCCTGCGCCAAGCAGTCGATTTGGACAAAACGAATGGCGATGCGATCGAAAAGCTGGGCAAGGTGCAAATTCAGCAAGGCAACATGGATCAGGCTCTCGCACTTTACCAGCAGGCGACAAGGGACAATCCCAGGAATGCCACCTTTTACATTCTTTCCGGAGAGCTTTACGACGCGAAACAAAATTGGGATCAGGCGAAAGCCATGTACCAGCAGGCCCTGGTCGTTTCTCCGGACAATCCCCTCGCGGCCAACAATCTGGCTTATGTGCTGCTCGAGCAAGGTGGCAACATCGATCTGGCTATGAACATGGCGCAGACAGCGCGCCGCGGAATGCCGAATTCTCCCAATGCGGCTGATACTCTGGGTTGGGCCTATTATCAGAAGGGGATCTACCACTCAGCCATCGATCAATTTCTGGAAGCTCTGCGTCTCAATCAGAAGAATGGCGGGCCCGATAGCGCTACCGTCCACTACCACCTTGGCCTCGCCTACCAGAAGGTGAATCAGAATACGCTCGCGCGCGAGCATCTGGAAAAGGCAGTGAAGCTCAAGCCGGAGTACGCAGACGCCCGCAAAGCTTTATCAGAGCTGCGCGGCTAATCGGAACTCTGCCAACCATCTCGCGCCTCATTGCAGCACAAATGAAAAGACCCCGCGTGGGCGGGGTCTTTGCACCTTCTACGAACCAATCCTACGCTTTCAGCTTGCGCCGGATCGCTCCCGCTATACCGACCAGCCCAGTACCGAGCAGGGTCAAAGAACCCGGCTCCGGCACTACGACGTTGGTATCTCCGCTCGAGATCCTCGTGCTGCCGTTGAAAAATCCCTTGCCGGTGCTGATCGTTAACTGCACAGTCACACCCTCGGCCGAGAACCCTGTGCTAGTCGTGCCCGAGAGCGCTCCCGTCAGGGTGTAGTTATGGGTGCCATTGGAGCTGGTCACGAGAACCCAACTCACCGGTTCACTGAAGGTTCCGGTAAACAGGGCCCCACTGGG
>Ga0070709_10002158_pt1 | contig 10653 bp, 5 predicted proteins | sample LARL51metaG_FD_65449 | JGI IMG/M metagenome (GOLD analysis project Ga0070709, IMG submission 65449) | Corn, switchgrass and miscanthus rhizosphere microbial communities from Kellogg Biological Station, Michigan, USA - LAR L5-1 metaG | ecosystem: Host-associated > Plants > Roots > Rhizosphere ...
GCCCTGGGCCACCCGCTCGGCGTAGACACTGCGCGTGCCTGGGACGTTCTGCAGTGCGCGTTCGATCTCGCTGCCGATCTGCTGAATCGCGTTCAGGTCTGACCCCAGGATTTTGATCCCGACGGGCGTCTTGATGCCGGTGAGCAGCATGTCGAGCCTGTTGCGAATCGGCTGCGTCCAGACGTTCGGGAACCCGGGGAACTGCAGCTGTGCGTCCATCTCACCCTGCAGCTTCTCGAGGGTCATGCCGCGCCGCCACTGCTCCCGCGGCTTCAACGTCACGGTGGTGTTGACCATCCCCATCGGCGTGTTGTCCGTCGCAGTGGTTCCTCTGCCGACCGTCCCGAACACCGTGTCGACTTCCGGGAACTTCCGCAGCATCTTGTCCTGGACCTGCAGCAACTTCGTGGCTTCGGTGATCGACAGGCCCGGCGGCGACGTCGGCATGTACAGCTGCGACCCCTCGTAGAGCGGCGGCATGAACTCGCTGCCGATCGCGAAGAGCAACGGGATCGTCAGCGGCACGACGGCGAAGTTCAGGGCGAGGGCCGTCCATTTCCAGTGAAGGGCCGCGCGGATGATCGGATCGTAGAGCCACGTGAAGAATCGCGAGATCGGGTTGTGCGACTCCGGCTTCAGATGCCGGCCGCGGATGAAGACCGTCATCAGCACGGGCACGAGCGTGATCGACAGGATCGAGGCAGCCACCATCGCGAACGTCTTCGTGAACGCGAGCGGCCGGAACATCCGGCCTTCCTGCGCCTCGAGCAGGAACACCGGCACGAACGACACGACGATGATGGCCAGCGAGAAGAAGATGGCCCGGGCCACTTGTTTGGCGGCGCCGACGATCGCGCTCGGCTGGTCTTCGTACGGTACCTGTTCTTCCGAGACGTGCCGGTAGGCGTTCTCCACCATCACGATCGACGCGTCGACGAGCACGCCGATCGCCAGCGCCAGTCCGCCGAGCGACATGATGTTCGACGTCACGTCGAGGTAGTACATCGGGATGAACGACGCGACAACGGCGATGGGCAGCGCCAGGATCGGGATCAGCGCGGATCGGAAGTGAAACAGGAACACAACGATCACAATCGAGACGACGATGGCTTCCTCCGTGAGCGTGCGCCGCAGCGTCGCGATCGAGTCGTTGATGAGGCCCGAGCGGTCGTACGTCGGGACCACTCGTACGCCCGGCGGCAGCGAGTGCTGCACCTCCTGTAGCTTCGCTTTCACGCCGTCGATGACGCGGAGCGCGTTTTCCCCGAACCGCATGACGACGATCCCGCCGACGGCCTCGCCTTTCCCGTCGAGCTCGGCGACGCCGCGCCGGATGTCCGGACCGAGCCTGACGTGCGCGACGTCGCGCACGCGGATCGGCGTCCCGCGCTTGTTGGCACCCAACGAGACGTTCTCGATGTCGGCGACCGACGTCAGGTAGCCGCGGCCGCGCACCATGTACTCGCGCCCGGCGAACTCGAGCAGACGGCCTTCGACGTCGTTGTTGCTCATCTTGATCGCGTCGATCACCTGCTTCGTGCCCATGTCGAACGCCGCGAGCTTGTTGGGGTCGAGGTTCACCTGGTACTGCTTCACGAACCCGCCGATGCTCGCCACCTCGGCGACGCCTGGCACGGCCGCCAGCCAGTAACGCAGGTTCCAGTCCTGCAGGCTTCGGAGCTCGGCGAGCGAGTGCTGCCCCGTCTCGTCCACGAGCGCGTATTCGAACACCCAGCCGACCCCGGTCGCATCCGGGCCAATCGTCGGGTTGACGCCTTCGGGAAGCTGCCCGCGGATGCCCTGGAGGTACTCGACGACGCGGCTCCGTGCCCAGTAGATGTCGGTGTTGTCCTGGAAGATCACGTAGACGTACGAGATGCCGAAGTCGGTGAAGCCGCGAACGGCCTTCACGTGCGGCGCCGCGATCAGCGCCGACACGATTGGATAGGTGATCTGGTCTTCGATCAAATCGGGACTGCGCCCCATCCACTCGGTGGAGACGATGACCTGGACGTCGGAGATATCGGGGACGGCGTCGAGCGGCGTCTTCGTCATGGCCCAGATGCCCCAGGCCGTGAGGACTGCCGTGCCTGTAAACACCAGAAACCGGTTCGACGCACACCAGTCGATGATTCGCTCGATCATCGCGCCACCACCGGCATCTGCTTGCTTCCGAGGCGCTGACCGCCACGCATGACCGTGACCGTGGCCTGCCACTGGCCCGTCATCATCACTTGCCCCGGACCTCGATACATTCCTCCGCCAACTCCCGCGAGCTTCGCCTCGCTCTTCATCGCCGGCATGTTCATCGTCGGCATCGCGGGCATGTAGAACTGCACTGACACGTCCGCGCCGTCGACGGGCTTGCCGCTCGCGTCTTTCACCATCACTTCCATCTGGTTGTCGCCCGTCTTCGGCGGATCGGGCGTAGTGCGGAATGCGATGTCGAGCGTCGAACCCGGCGCCGCGGATCCCTTCGCGCCGGCCGAGGGCTCGTAGCCCTGGACGGCGGCTTTCAGCTGGCTCTCCGAGTCGAGGAAGAACGCCGCGCCGGTCGCAACCATCTCGCCGTCCCTGATGCCTTCGAGAATCTGGACCTGATCGCCGAGACGACGGCCGGCTTTGACCTTCCTCGGTTCGAAATAGCCCTCGCCCTGGGAGACAAAGACGATCTGCTCCGTGCCGGAATCGAGCAGCGCGTTGAGCGGGACGACGACTGCCGGGGACGTCGGCGTGGCGATCTCGACGTTCGCGAACATGCCGGGCTTGAGACGGCCGCGGCTGTTGGCGAACTCGTAGCGCACCTTGTTCGTCCGCGTGTTCTCGTCGACGTACGGATAGATGTAGATGACGCGTCCGCTGAACTGCTCGCCTGGATACGCGTCGAGCGTGACCATGGCGCGATCGCCGACTCGGACGAGCGGCAACTCGTTTTCGTAGACGTCCGCTTCGACCCACACGGTCGAAAGGTCCGCGATCTTGTAGAGGGTCTGCCCCGACGTGATGTGCATGCCATTAACAGCAGCCTTCTCCATCACGACGCCGTCAACCGGCGAGCGAAACGTGACCGTGCTCGAGGCCTGCCGCTGCTCGTCGAGCGCGCGAAGCTGCTCTTCCGTCAGATCCCACAACGCGAGCCGTTGCCTCGCCGCGACGATGAGCTGGCCCGCACGGTCCTTCGCTTCCGGAATCTGGGATTGCTGCAAGCTGTCGCGCGCTTTCAGCGCGAGCACGTACTCGTTCTCAGCCGCCAGCAGGTCAGGGCTGTAGAGCGTAAACAGCGGCTGGCCTTTGGTGACCGTCTGGCCGGTGTAGTCCACGAACAGCTCGCGGATCCACCCATCGAGCTTCACGTTGACGTCGGCCACCCGTGTCTCGGCCGATCGCACGGACCCCGCCGTCCGAATCGTCGGCGTCATCGTGGTCTTCGTCGCGGCGACGGTCTTGACGCCAATCAACTGCTGGCGCCGCTGATCGATCGTGACGCCGCCACGCGGCGTTCCCGAAGCTGGCGCCGGCGCTTCGGCCGCCTGCGCTGGCATATCGGCCATGGCGGGTTGCCGTCTCGCGTTCACCCATCGCACGCCGAGGCCGACGGCGACCGCCGCCGCGACCACGATGAGGATGACGAGCAGTGTGCGTTTCATTTTTGACCTTCAGATGACACGGCGAGTTTCGTGGTGCCTGCCGGCAGCTCGACGCCGACGGCGCGTTCGAGATCCGCGAGCGCCTGCGAGAACTCGGCGAGCGCCCGGAAGTACTCGAGCCGCGTGTCGAGCAGCGACCGTTCGGCGTCGAGTACGCTCTGAAAATCTCCGCGATCGGCCTGGTATGCCGCGCGCGACAACTCGAATCCCTGCTGCGCCTGCGGCAGGATCGTCGTTCGCGCCAGCGACGCGCGCTCCTGCGCCGCTTTCGCGCGCACGTAGGCCTCCTGCACCGCGAGGCGCACGGTGTTTTCCATCGCGCGCTCGCGGCTTCGCGCAGAGCCCGCCGCGGCCGACTGCTCCGCGACCTTCGCGTCGATGCGCCCGCGCGACCACGGCGCGTTCGGCCACGTGATGCCGAACTTCGCGAGGACGCCGTCGGTGTCGTTCGGCAGGAGCATGTAGCCCGCCTGGACGGTGAAGTCGGGCTTGCGCTCGAGCCGCGCGGACGCCAGCTCCGCACCGGCGCGCTCGATCTCGATGCGCGCGCGCTGAAGTTCCGGCTGGTTCGCGACGGCGAGCTGCTGCAATTCCGACGACGGGGGCAGCAGGAGCTGTTCGCGGGGCTCTTCCAGCGGACCGAGCGGAGTCTCGGGCGGCCGGTTCAACAGGACGTTCAGGCGCGCAGCCGCCAGCCCGGCTTCCTCGTCGTGCATGATGACGTCGCCGTGCAGCTTCGATAGCTCGATGACGGGTTTCAGCGCGTCCTGCTGCGACCCTCGTCCGGCGGCGTACCTGATCTGGGCCGCGTCCGCGATCCGCTCCAGGAGCTCAACGCTCTCGAGATGGACCTCGGAAGCTTTCCTGGCGATGAACAACGCGGCATATGCCTGCTTAATCTCGTTGACGATCTGCCGCGCGCGAATGGTGACGTCCGCGCCGGCCAGCGCGACGTGCTTTTCGGCGACCGACGCGCGCGCATCGCGTTTACCGCGGCCGGGAAGATCCTGGCCGAGCATGAACATGTACATGTTCGTGTTCGCCGGGTTCAGCGTGTTGATCGGCCACTGCCAGATTTGGGCCTCGGCCATCGGCGGCATGAGGCTCCGCTCCTGCGCCGGCCGCTGCCGCGCGACCGCGATCTGATCGCGCAACGCCGCCAGTTCGGGATTTCGCTCGAGCGCTTCCTGGATGACGCCCTGCAAGGTGACGGGCGGACCTTCCACTCGCGTGGACGCCTCGTGCTGGTGCACGGGCTCCTTGTTCTGCGCGCGCACGCTCGTCGTCGTGCCGAAGAAGAACACTGCGGCCGCCGGGACCGCGACCAGTCCGGACACACATCTGATCATCTGAACCTGCCCTCTCGCGTGGCGTGTGGAACACGTCGCAGGCCTGAAGGCCTGCACTACTCCCGATGTAGTGCAGACCTTTAGGTCTGCCTAAACGCCAATCGAAAGAACGGTTAGATCAGGAGCGAGGAGAACGCGATGTACGGAGGCGGACCAGGATCAGGGATTGGGGAGGATGCGGCTTCGAGCGCGCGTATCCGCGCGCCATCGAGGTTTGCGTTGAATGGAACGACCGCCCAGGCTACGACGACGGCGACTGAGGCGTGAACTGGCTCGATCGTCTTGCCTGGTATTGCGTCGTGGCGCCGCTCGCTTCCTGTCTGGCAACACTGGTTGGCGTTCCCGTTGGAGGCGCACGCAAGCTCGCCATCTTTGCAGCACGCCATCTGGGCATGGGGGCCGATGTTCGCGGCGTCGGCACAAGCTGCCCACAGCGACGACCCCAAGGCGGTTGCGAGCGCGAACGCCAAGATGCGAACCGAACGGCCAGTCATGTCTCACTGATTGTCAGGTCGGGCCGAGCATCTGTCAATCGCGACCGAGACCTTGCGCGTCAGCGACCGCGCCGAGCAACGGACTGCGACACCACGGGCCGGCGTGATCTGGTCAACAGGATCACGATCGCGATGACTGCCAAAGGAATGGCGATGAACTGCGACGTCGAAAGAAGGCCGCCAAAGACAAAGCCCCGATCGGCGTCACCGCGATAGAACTCGATGATGAACCGCGCGATCGCGTAGAGGAGCGTGTACCAAGCGACGACGTCGCCGTCACGACGGGGCCGGCGTCCCAGCCACACGAGAAATCCGAAGAGCGCCAGACAAACCACCGACTCGTAGAGCTGCACGGGATGCAGCGGCACGCCCAACGGCGCGCCGCCGATGTCGGCGGCAGCCGGGTCGGTGAACGTGACGGCCCAGGGCACGCTAGTCGGCCGGCCGTAGTCGTCGCCGGCCATGAAGCAGCCGATCCGGCCAATCGCCTGGCCGAGCGCGATGGCCGGCGCGCAGACGTCGGCCGCGCGCCACACCGGCACGCGCGGATGCCGCCAGAAGAAGATCGCCGACGCCACCAGCGCGCCGAGGAACCCGCCATAGAAGTCGCCGGCGCTCGTCAGCAGAGACTTCGAGAACAGATTCGACGGCGTGGCCACGTACTCGGGAAAGGCTCGAACGACCAACAGCACCTTCGCCCCGATGAGCGCGCCGACAATCGCCCAGAAGGCGAGCGACGTCATCGCGTCGGGATCGAGCCCGGCCCGGCGGGCGCCACGCGCCACCCAGCCGTACGCCGCCAGATACGCGGTCGCCAGCAGCAAGCCGAACGTGTAGAGCGTGAAGAAAGGAGTCGTCAGGAGAACGGGATGCATCTACTGACTATGGTACTCGGGACTCGGGGCTCAGACTCGGGGCTCGGGGCTCGGGGCTCGGTAAACGCTCAATCGCAAAGACCGGGAGTAGAATCGCCGCCAAAGGAGCCCTTTATGGCCGAAGCCCCGCAGACGTTCAAGAGTCACGCGCGCTTCTTCCCGCTCTTCCACTTCTTCGTCGCCCCTGTGCTGATCATCAATTTCTTCGTCTCCGTGTGGCAGCTGTACAAACAGCCGTCGGCCGCGACGGCGTGGAGTGTGGTCGTCGCGCTCGCTCTCGTAGGTCTCGCGTTGGCTGCGCGGCTGATGGCGCTGACCGTTCAAGACCGGCTGATCCGGTTGGAGATGCGCCTCCGCCTGCAGCAGGTTCTGCCGCCGGAGCTCGTGGCTCGCGTCGGGGAAATCGAACGTCCGCAATTCGTGGCGCTACGGTTCGCGAGCGACGCTGAGCTTCCTGATCTGGTGCGCGAAGTGCTGACGGGCAAGTTGGCGACCCAGCGCGCGATCAAGGAACGAGTACGAAGCTGGCAGCCGGATTACTTCCGGGCGTAGCCGCGTAGGCCTGCCGCCTACGCGCTACGCGCTACGGCGCCTCGCCGAAGCGAAGCGAAGGCGGGAAGGCCTGCACTACGAGGTCAGCCCAACCGCCCCTCACCGGGATCAATAGCGGAACCGATACCGGACTTCTCCATACATCTCGCGCGGGCTGTTGAAATGCGTCCCACCGAACGTCAGGCTGTTGTCAATGAGCAGGTGACTGTTCGCCAGGTTGAGTGCAGTCAGCGCCAGCGAGAACCTGTCTCCAAACGATTTTCCAACGGAGACGTTCACGGTCGTGTGCCCCGGCAAATACGCGGGACCACCGCTGTCCGTGAATCCCGAGCCGTAATAGACGTTCGTCGCCGCGAACACGCGATTGGGCAGCCGGGCATCGAAGCCGGCGCTGAACGTATTTCGCTGATCGTGGTCCAGCGGGAAATACCCGCCGCCCGACGAGAAGTCGGTCAGCCCTCCGCTGATCGACCCGCGCCCCTGCGCCGTCTGGTAGGCGTAGGCCAGATGGAACTCGCCGACCCTCCAGCTGCGAGGCGATCGAAGCGTGACCTCGGTGCCACGGATGAGCGCGCCGTCAATCGTGACCGGGAAGAACACGTTCGAGTTGCCCACCGGATTGTGATCGAAGAAGTTCGTGGCTGTCGTCTGAAACCGATCGACGTCGGCCGTCCAGCCCTTGATCGGCACAGTCAGGCCCACCTGGTACTCTTCGTCGCGTTCCCCGTGCAGCGGAATAAATCCCAGGTCCTGCGCGGTCACGAACGCCAGCAGTGGACCCGATGCCGTGATGAGCGGCGGAGCCTGGTAGAACCGCCCGTAGAAGCCTCGCACGATCCAGTTCACTGAGGGAATCTGCAGCGAGGCACCAACGCGCGGGCTCGTGGCGTCCTCCGTAATCCCGCCTGCGAAATGCGTCTGCCGAACGCCGCCCATGAGCGTCAGCCAGGGCGTCACGGTGAACTTGTCCTGAACGAACACCGCGACGAGATTTCCCGATGGCTGCTCGCGTTGCGACAGGTTCGGGTCGCTGCCGTCGTTGAACGTCAGCGCGAACAGCTGATCGTCGCTTTGGTGGAACCCGTACACGCCGACCTGCACGTTGTTCTTCGCCACGTCGGCGGTGAATGTCGCCTGCGCGCCGCCGTATTGAGACGTCCGCTCATCAACGGTGACGATCGGATCGTTCGGGCCGCCCTCGAAATTCGCGGTGTTGTAGTGGTAGAACGGCGAGACAGTCAGCAACATGCCCGAACGAAATGTCCGCACCCACGAGACATTGACGAAGCTGTCGGACTCGCGCTCGTTGTCGTCGATGCCAGCGGCTTGATCGTCGGGACCATTCGGAATCTGAAACACGTCATGCCTGACCGACGTCACGACGCGGATCTGATTGTTCGGGTCTGCGTTGAAGATGAGCGACGCGAAGCCGCTTCCTCCCGCCTGGCGATCGTGAATGACGTCCGCAACGGGCGTCCCCAAGCCAAGATCGCTCCGGTTCCCGTTGCCGCTCACGAAGTACGCAAACCGCTGCGTGTGACCGCCGACGCTCACCTGGTCGTTCGTCTGGTAGAAGTTGCCGCCGCTCGCGACGATTTCCGCCTCGTTGTTCCGTTCGAACCCGCTGCGCGGCACGACATTGAACACGCCGTACGTGCGGTCTCCGTACTGAGCGTCATAGCTGCCACGATGGACTTCCATGACGTCGACGTCCTTCGGATCGAACTGCGGCCCGACGTTGCTGGCGATGTTCGTGTTGGGAACCGGCACGCCGTCGATGAGCCAGCTCACCTGATGTCCGCCGCGCATGTGCAGCTGGTCATGCGTCACGTACGACCCGGGTACGAACGCCGTAATGGCTTCCAGGCCGTTGGTCCGATCGGCTCCGGGCGTGTTCTGGATATCTTCGCGGCTGACAAGCGTCGTCGGCGTCACCGAGTCGGGATGTAGAACGGTTGCGTTCGTGGAGACGGTCACGTCCTCGCGAACCCCTGCGACCTCGAGCTGCACGTGCAGTTCAGGCGCCGTATCCGAGACGACGACGAGCGGTTGCTCGACCGTGGCGAATCCCTGGAGCGTCACCCGCAGGATGTACTCACCGACAGGGACGGTGGGAATCTGAAACGATCCATCCGTGCTCGTCGTCGCAGTTTGGCTCCAATCAGCCTGTCTGGCTTTGAGCGTGATGGTCGCACCGCCGACCGGCCGGTGCTGAGCATCGTGCACGATGCCCTTCACCGTCGAGAAGATCGTGGCGAAGGCTGACCCCGCCATCATCAGGAGACAGATCATCGAGACGCTCAGCACAACGCGTGTTTTGTTGATCACTTTCTAAATCCTTCCAATAGGCACCTTGATCCGCACCTTTCAGCGAACACTTCATCATTGCGGTCAAGAAGCCGGCAAAGCTCCATGACCGAATCGGCGAGCGAGGTGGACAGCTGCATGAGCACACCTCGGGTCGCGAGACGCACACGCGAAAGACAGCGCGCGATGCCGCTCGCGAAGACGGAATCGAGCGACGGAAAAGTGGTTTAGAGCTGGAGCGTGCTACGCGCGGGGCGGCGGGCCTTCAGGAGGGCAGCTCCAGCTCGGGGCCGTGAGTAACGAATCATGAACGAGCCGGGAAATGTCCGCCCGCAGCTCACCAGAGGGCGTCGATGTCAGGACGGTCGGGTGACCGAGCAGCGTCGTGATTGCCGCTGTACTCGGATCGGGCGAGTTGCTTCCGCAGTGGGAATCCGGCGTGGACGCTCCGTGATGGTGCATCGGGCAATGTGCATCTGGCCCGTGCACGCACGTACATTGAACGGCGTTCGCGGCATGAGAACCGGCGCAGATCGACAACGACGTGACCGTCATCGTCACGAATTGACAACTCAACCAGACGCCGATGAGCCAGGCAAGACGCCTTCGTAGAGTGCCCATGCCAGAGGAGCGAATCTAACACAACGTCAATTTATTCCACGTAAGGGAAACATTTCGGCAGTGACGAGTGAGAAACGTGTGCGTGTCGTTCGCCGCGATCAGCGCAAGCGTCACCAGGCCAATAGCGATGCCAATGGGCACGTCGCGCACCCACGGACGGAGAGGTTTCATGGACGTCGTGAAGTGGGTCCAGTTCCTACCACGCCGGCGATCACCAGTGCGAAGCGGCGAGAGCCGCGATGAGCAATCAAGTCCACAGAATCCCGACACACTTGTCACTCCCACCCGTTGGAGACGCCACGCTACATCTATCTCATGACGAACAAGAGAGGAAGGACACGATGAAGCCAATCAGAATCGAAGGAACGGTCGCACTGGTAACCGGCGCCAACCGTGGGATCGGTCGGGAGCTGACGGACGCTCTCCTGGCACGCGGGGCGAGGAAGGTCTACGCGGCTGCGCGCACGCCGGAAGCACGCACTCTGCGCGACGAGCGGTTCGTTCCGCTGCAGCTCGACGTGACCGATGCGGAGCAGATCCGCACGCTCACGGAAGCGGTCTCGGACGTCGAGCTCGTCTTCAACAACGCCGGCGTGCAGCTTGGTTCCGGCATCGCGGAGTCCGCGGTTCTCGAACACGCCCGGCGAGAGATGGACGTGAACTACTTTGGACCGCTGCAGCTGGTGCACCGCCTGGCGCCGACGCTGGCGAGGAACGGCGGCGGGGCCGTCGTCAACATCGGCTCGGCGGCAGGTCTGACCAACGTCCCCTTCTTCCCAACCTACAGCGCGTCGAAGGCCGCGCTCCA
>Ga0070709_10002159_pt1 | contig 10651 bp, 8 predicted proteins | sample LARL51metaG_FD_65449 | JGI IMG/M metagenome (GOLD analysis project Ga0070709, IMG submission 65449) | Corn, switchgrass and miscanthus rhizosphere microbial communities from Kellogg Biological Station, Michigan, USA - LAR L5-1 metaG | ecosystem: Host-associated > Plants > Roots > Rhizosphere ...
GGGCTGTTCCGCACCGAGTACACCGGCGCCACCCTGCGCGAGCACTACGGGATCCCCCGGCCGGACAGCCAGTTCACCGAGGCCCGCGAGCAGGCGGCCCGCCTGCCGGGCGTGCCAGAGCCAGTGGCCTGACCCGGATCGGAAGCAGACCCGTGACCGTCTTGCCCCGTTCCCCCGCCCGCGGGCAGCGCCCAGCGGCCCGCGGCCCGGTCGTCGCCATCATCGGCGGCGGGGCCAGCGGCACGCTGACCGCGGTGCACCTGCTCCGCGCGGCGGCCGGCCAGCACTGCCCGCTGCGGATCGTGCTGATCGACCGGCACGGCCGCCACGGGCTCGGCCGGGCCTACGCCACCAGCCACCCGGATCACCTGCTCAACGCGCCGGCCGCCCGGATGAGCGCGCTGGACGGCCAGCCCGATCACCTGACCCGGTGGGCCGCGGCCGCCGGGCTGGCCGGCCAGGAGTTCCTGCCCCGCCACGCCTACGGCCGCTACCTGTGCGACCTGCTGGCCGACGCGGAGCGCCAGGCCCAGCCGCTGGCCCGGGTGGCCGACATCACCGGCGAGGTGGTGGCGATCCGGCCCGGCCCGGAGGGGCGGCCGCTGCGCCTGGCGCTGGCCGGCGACTGCCTCGACGCCGACCTGGCCGTACTGGCCACCGGGCACCCGCCGCCGCGGCCGCCACTGGAGCTGCCGGACAGCCCACGGTGCGTGCCCGACCCATGGGCGCCCGGGGCGCTGGCCGCGGTCCGGGACGGTGGCCCGGTGGTGGTCCTGGGCACCGGGCTGACCATGCTGGACGTGGCCACGGCGGTGACCAGCGGGCGGAGCCGGACCGCGGTGCGCGCGGTGTCCCGGCACGGACTGCTCCCCCAGGTGCACCGGGGCATGCCCGCGCCGGGCAGCGAGACCATCTGGCTGCCGGTGCTGTCTGACAGCGGGCCGGTCCGGCTGGCCGACCTGCTCTGGCAGGTACGCACCGCGATGACCAGCCGGCCGCAGCACTGGCAGGACGTGCTCGACGCGCTGCGGCCGCACCTGCCCGGCCTGTGGCAGCGGCTGCCCGTGGCCGATCAGCGGCTGTTCCTCCGGCACGTGGCCCGGTACTGGGAGATCCACCGGCACCGGATGCCGCCCGCCACCGCGCAGCACCTCACCCGGCTGCGCAGCACCGGGCGGCTGACCGTGCACCGCGGCCGGGTCACCGCGGTCACCGAACAGGCCGGGCAGCTGCGTGTCCGGGTGGACCAGCCCGGGACCACCACCGAGCTGGCCGCGGGCTGGCTGGTCAACGCGACCGGACCGGGCGCGGACCTCACCGCCACCACCGATCCGCTGCTCCGCGACCTGCTCGACCGCGGGCAGGCCCGGCCCGATCCGCACCGGCTGGGCCTCGACGCCGACCCGGCGGGCGCCGTGCTGGACGCCGCGGGCACGCCCAGCCGCACCCTGTTCACGCTCGGCCCGACGCTGCGCGGCCTGCGCTACGAGACGACCGCGATCCCGGAGATCCGCGACCAGGCGGCCGCGCTCGCCACCCAGCTGACAGAGGTGATCGCGGCCCGCTACCGCCCCGGCAGCGCCGCCTGAGGGCGCCGGGCCACCTCCGCTTCAGCTCCCGGCATTGTCCGCCGCGACCATGCCGGGCCCGGTGGGCTGTGCCGGGCGGACATCGACATCAGGGCCAGCACCCCCGATGCTGGAGGTGACGGTGGTGTCCCCGGAGGTGCACGATGGGCAATCTCGCACAGATCCTTCCCGATACGGCTAGCCGGCATAAGGAGCATCCGGCGATCCTGGCTGGGGACCGGGTGATCAGCTACGGCGAGCTCGACGAGCTGTCCGCGCGCGTCGCCTCGCTCCTGGCCAGCCGCGGCTTCGCGGCGGGCAGCCGGGCCGGGCTGATGCTGCCCAACGTGCCGGAGTTCTGCATCCTGTTCTTTGGAATCCTGCGGGCCGGCGGCACCGTGGTGCCGATGAACCCGCTGCTCAAATCCCGCGAGGTCGAGTACTACCTGACCGATTCCGGGGCCAGCATGCTGTTCGCCGCCGCGGACTCACCGGGCGAACCGGCCGAGGGCGCCGCGGCCGCGGGCGCCGGGTTCGTCCCGGCCGGCCCGGCGGACCTCGGCGCGGTGCTGGCCGCGCAGCCGCCCGCGGCCGGCCTGGCCGACCGCGCGGACGACGACACCGCGGTGATCCTGTACACGTCGGGCACCACCGGGCAGCCGAAGGGGGCCGAGCTCAGTCACGCCAACCTGTACACGAACGCCCTGGTGACCGAGTCGACGCTGCTCGGCCTGAGCCCGTCCGACGTGGTCATGGGCTGCCTGCCACTGTTCCACTGCTTCGGCCTGACCTGCGGGCTGAACGCGGCGGTGCACGCCGGGGCGGCGCTGGCGCTGCTGGCCCGGTTCGACCCGGGCCAGGCGCTGGGCATCATCCAGGACCACCGGGTCACCGTGTTCGAGGGCGTGCCCACCATGTACGCGGCGCTGCTGCACCACCCGGACCGGGCCAGCTACGACACGAGCTCGCTGCGGGTGTGCATCAGCGGCGGCGCCCCGCTGCCGGTCGAGCTGCTCCGGGCGTTCGAGGAAGCGTTCGGCACGGTCATCCTGGAAGGCTACGGGCTGTCCGAGACCTCGCCGGTGGCCTCGTTCAACCACCCGGACCAGGTACGCAAGCCCGGCTCGATCGGCACCCCGGTACGCGGCGTGCAGATGCGGCTGGCCGGCCCGGACGGGGCTGACGTGCCGGCCGGTGAGGTCGGCGAGATCGCGATCCGCGGGCCGAACGTGATGAAGGGGTACTGGGGCCGCCCGGACGCCACCCAGGAGGCCATCCCGGATGGCTGGCTGCGCACCGGCGACCTGGCCCAGCAGGACGACGACGGCTACTTCTTCATCGTGGACCGGAAGAAAGACCTGGTCATCCGGGGCGGATTCAACGTCTACCCGCGAGAGATCGAGGAAGTGCTGTACGAGCACCCGGCGGTAGCCGAGGCGGCGGTCATCGGCATCCCGCACCCCACGCTGGGCGAGGAGATCGGCGCGGCCGCGGCGCTCAGGCCTGGGGCCAGCGCCACCCCGGACGAGCTGCGCGCGTTCGTCAAGGCGCGGGTGGCGGCGTACAAGTACCCACGGCACGTCTGGCTGGTGGCGGCGCTGCCCAAGGGGCCGACCGGGAAGATCCTGCGCCGCGAGGTCACCTTCCCCGGGGACCCGCTGTCATGAGCCCGGCCCCGGAGACGGCCGGCCCGCAGCCCGGCCCGGCGGCGGACGCCGCCGGTTCACTCGACCTGCTGCTGGCCGACGCCGCGCTCGGGCCGGCCCGGCGGTTCGTGCCAGGCATGGCCATGGCCCGGTTCGCCGCCCGGCTGGCCGCCCAGCCCCGGCTGCTCGGCAGCCGGCTGTCCGGCCTGGGCCGCGAGCTGGGCCAGATCGCCACCGGGCGCTCGGAGCTGGCCCCCGCGCCCAAGGACCGCCGCTTCGCCGACCCGGCGTGGACCGGCAACCCGGCGCTCCGCCGGGTGGTGCAGGCCTACCTGGCCGGCACCGCCACCCTGGCCCAGCTGCAGGCTGACGCCGGGCTGGACTGGACGGACGCCGAGCGAGTGTCATTCCAGCTGGGCAACCTGGCCGAGGCGCTGGCCCCGAGCAACAACCCGGTGGTGAACCCGGCGTTCTGGAAGACGGCTATCGACACCGGCGGCAGCAGCGTGCTGCGCGGTGCCCGGCACCTGGCCAGCGACCTGGCTACCCCGCCCCGGATCCCGTCTATGGTCGAGCCGGACGCGTTCACGGTGGGCGTGGACCTGGCCGTGACACCCGGGTCGGTGGTGCTGCGCACCCCGGTCTTCGAGCTGATCCAGTACGCCCCGGCGGCCGACGCGGTCCGCCAGCGGCCGCTGCTCGTGGTGCCCCCGGTGATCAACAAGTACTACATCACCGACCTGGCCCCAGGCCGCAGCATGGTCGAGTACCTGCTCTCCGCGGGCCAGCAGGTGTTCATGATCTCCTGGCGGAACCCGGATGCCCGGCACCGGGACTGGCGGCTGGACACCTACGGCGAGGCGGTGCTGGCCGCGCTGGCCGCGGCGCTGGACATCACCGGAGCCGACGCGGGGCTGGTCTTCGGGCTGTGCTCGGGCGGCATCCTGGCCACGATGGTCCTCGGCCACCTGGCCCAGACCGGCCGGGCCAAGGAAGTCGCCGGGCTGGCCCTGGCCGTGACCGTGCTGGACCAGGCCCGGGCCGGGCTGCCCGCCGCGCTGATCGACCCGCGGACCGCGCAGGCCGCGATCACCGCGTCCGCGGCCCGCGGCTACCTGGACGGGGCGGCCCTGGCGGAAATCTTCGCCTGGCTCAAGCCCGGCGACCTGATCTGGACCTACTGGGTCAACAACTACCTGCTGGGCCGGACGCCGCCCCCGTTCGACATCCTGTACTGGAACGCGGACACCACCCGGATGCCCGCCGGGGTGCACCGCGACTTCATCGAGCTGGCGCTGGGCAACTCGCTGACCGTGCCCGGCCAGGCGCAGCTGCTGGGCAGCCCGGTTGACCTGGCCGCGGTCAGCACCGACTGTTATCTGGTGGCCGGCGCCGCTGATCACCTGTGCCCGTGGCAGTCCTGTTACCGCAGCACCCAGCTGCTGGGCGGGGACTGCCGCTTCGTGCTGGCCCGCAGCGGGCACATCGCGTCGATGGTCAGCCCGGTGGGCAACACCAAGGCGGTGTACCGGACCGCGCCGGGCTCCCCGCCCGACCCGGAGGCCTGGCTGGCCAGCGCGGAGGCTGTGCCCGGCTCGTGGTGGCCGGACTTCGCCGGCTGGCTGGCCGCCCGCGGCGGGCCGGAGGTGCCACCGCCGGCCGGCCCAGGTAGCGCCGGCCTGCCGCCGCTCGAAGCCGCACCGGGCAGTTATGTCTTCGATCGCTGACCGCGCCGCGCGCTGGGGCCGGGGGCGGCTGCCCCGCACGCGAATGCTCACCGTGGGCCAGACCCTGGTGCGGATCGCCGTGCGGCCGGGCACCGGCACCGGGCCACCGCTGCTGCTGGCCAACGGCATCGGGGCCAGCCTGGAGACCTTCGACCCGTTCGTGGCCGCCCTCGACCCGGCTATCGAGGTCATCCGGTTCGACGTGCCCGGGGTCGGCGGCTCGCCGCTGCCAGGCCGGCCCTACCGGTTCCGCACGCTGGCCCGGCTGCTGACCGGGCTGCTCGACGAGCTGGGCCACGACAGCGCGGACATCCTCGGCATCTCCTGGGGCGGCGCGGTGGCCCAGCAGTTCGCGCTGTCCGCCCGCCGCCGTTGCCGGCGCGTGGTCCTGGTGGCCACCGGGGCCGGGGCGCTCATGGTGCCGGGCAACCCGTGGGTGCTGGCCACCCTGGCCACGCCCCGGCGCTACCTGGATCCCGGCTACACCAGGCGGATCGCGGGCCAGCTCTACGGCGGCAGCGCACGGCAGGACGCCGAGAAGATCGTCCGCGTGCTGCACCCGTGGACCCGGGTCGGCCCGTCCCTGGGCTACCTGTACCAGCTGACCGCCGCGGCCGGCTGGACCTCACTGCCGCTGCTGCCGCTGCTCCGCCAGCCCACCCTGGTGCTGGCGGGCGACGACGACCCGATCATCCCGCTGGTCAACGCGAGGGTCCTGGCCGGGCTCATCCCGCACGCCCGGCTGCACGTGTACCACGGCGGCCATGTCGAGCTAGCGCTGCAGCCCGCGCTGCTGGCCCCGATGATCGGCCAGTTCCTCACCGAGGCCGCGGCACCGCCGGAAGAGAGGCAACGCTGATGTCCCACGACGCCGACTTCTACGGCCTGGAGCAACTGCTGGCCGATGACGAGCGGGCGCTGCTGTACCGGGTGCGTGCGTTCATGGAGAAGGAGGTGGCCCCAGTCATCAACCGGTACTGGGTGACCGCCCAGTTCCCGCATGAGCTGATTCCCGGGCTGCGTGGGCTGGGCATCGCCGGGCTGCCCTACCAGGGTTACGGCTGCCCCGGCGGCCGCCCCCTGCTGGACGGGCTGGTGGCGCTGGAGCTAGCCCGGACCGACCCGTCCATGGCCACCTTCCAGGGCGTGCACAGCGGCCTGGCCATGGGATCGATCTACGTCTGCGGGTCCGAGGAGCAGCGGCAGCGCTGGCTGCCGCCGATGGCCCGGATGGAGCAGATCGGCGCGTTCGGGCTGACCGAGCCCGAGGTGGGCTCGGGCGCGGCCCGCGGGCTGACCACGACCGCGAGCCGGGACGGCGACAGCTGGGTGCTGCGCGGGCAGAAGAACTGGATCGGCAACGCCACGTTCGCCGACCTCATCGTGATCTGGGCCAAAGACACCGAGGACGGCCAGGTCAAGGGGTTCGTGGTCAAGCAGGGCACGCCTGGCTTCAGCACCCAGAAGCTGCAGGACAAGATCGCGCTGCGGGTAGTGCAGAACGCCCGGATCACCCTGGACGACGTCCGGGTCCCCGAAACGGACCGGCTGCAGAATGCCCGGTCGTTCCGGGACACCGCCGAGGTGCTCCGGCTGACCCGGGCCGGGGTGGCCTGGATGGCAGTGGGCTGCGGCCGCGGGGCCTACGAGCACGCACTGGCCTACGCCGGGCAGCGAGAGCAGTTCGGCCGGCCGATCGCCGGCTTCCAGCTGGTCCAGGATCTGCTGGTGAAGATGCTGGCCAACATCACCGCCTCGGCCACGCTGTGTGCCCGGCTGGCCGACATGCAGGCCGCCGGGCTGGCCCGGGACGAGCACTCGGCGCTGGCCAAGGCGTTCTGCACGATGCGGATGCGGGAGACGGTCGGCTGGGCGCGCGAGCTGATGGGCGGGAACGGCATCCTGCTGGAGCACAACGTCGGCCGGTTCGTAGCGGACGCCGAGGCCATCTACTCCTACGAAGGCACCCGCGAAATGAACACCCTGATCGTCGGCCGCAAGATAACCGGCCTGAGCGCCTTCACCTGACCCGCCACTCGCTACGGCGGGGCCGGATTCTGCCGGGCGGCTTCCAGGGCCAGGCACAGCTCGGCCACGTCGCGGGGCGCGGACAGGCTCCGCCCGGTGGCCGCGGAGATGCGCCGCAAACGGTGCCGCACCGTATTGGGGTGGACGAACAGCCGGGCCGCCGCCTGGCTGGCCGACCCGCCGCCGTCCCGCCACGCCTCCAGCGTGTCCAGCAGCACCGACCGCTCCGCGGCGGGCAGCCCGGCCAGCGGGCCGAGCACCGAATCCACCACGTGCCCCATGACCTCCGGCGTGCTGGACGCAGTCACCGCGAGCGGGGCCTGGTCGAACACGGTGACCTGCGCGTGGCCCGGGGCGGCCGCGGTCATCGCGATCCGGGCGAACCGCAGCCCCTGCCCGGTCTGCTCCAGGGCCTGGTATTGCGGGCTGACCCCGACCCGGTGGGTGGCCCGGCTGGTCAGCAGCGCGACGAGCCGGCTGAGCTGCCCGGGCGTGCGCAGCACGACGATGCCGACCTGCAGGTCGGGCAGCAGCCGCCAGGCGGACGAGATGTCCTCGGCGCGCAGCCGGTTCTCCGCGTCACTGATCGCCTGGCGGCCCAGCTCAGGGACTTCGGCGGCGACCACCACGTACGGGCCGCGCCGGCTGATGCGCAGGATCTCCGCGGTCTCCCACAGCGTCCTGGTCTCGGTGATCCGTCCCTCCAGCAGCGCGCCGACCAGGGCAGACCGCTCGTGCTCGCGGTTGAGGACGCGCGCGGTCATCGCGTCCCGGTACCCGGCCGCCATGGCCACGATGAAGTCGTCCTGCAGCATCCACACCCGGGACGACGCGCGGACCAGCGTCTGGCTGTCCGGGGCGCCGCTGCTGGCCGCCTCGTCCACGAAGGACTCCCAGATGAACCGGCTGCCGACCCGGTAGGCGTCCATCAGCACCGGCAGCGGGACGTCCGTATCGGCGCGGCGCCGCCCGTTGTCCTGCGCAGGCGAGGTGTCCCGGGCGGTGGCCGCGCCCAGCGAGCCGAGCACGAACTCCAGGTGCGCGTGGCAGCTGTCGCGCAGCTCAGCCGGTGAGACCACGTCCGGATGCTCGCGGTAGAAGGTCACCTCGCCAGTGATCCGCGCGGCCATGGCCGCGGCCAGCGTGTCCGCGCGCTTGTGCAGCGCCCGGCCGAGGTCGGCGAGCTGCTGCTCCGCAGCCTGGTCATCAGATTGTGGCCGCATGGCCAGATGATACGGCTGGCCGGGGCGCAGCCCGGATTTGCCGCATTGTCCCGCCGGCACGGCCAGGTTCGCGGATTGTTGGCCAGGGGGACATAGACATCCCCGGCGGACCCAGTGATCATGTACACCATCGCATTTTCGTCGCAATAACTGGAGGCCTGGATGTCTGCTCCTCTGTCGAGAGATATCGGTGATCAGCTCGGCCGGGTGGGCCGTCACTGGGGATGGCTGCTGTTCTTCGGCATCCTCATGGTGGCGGTCGGGATCATCGCGCTGGCCTGGCCCGGCCCGACGGTCGTCGCGCTGGCCGTCCTGTTCGGTATCCAGCTGATCGTGTCCGGCATCTTCTCGTTCATCAACGCGTTCGCCGCCGACGAGTCCGGCGGAATGCGGGTGTGGTACGTGATCCTCGGGCTGCTCGGCATCCTGGTCGGGCTGTACGCGGTGCGGCACATCATCGTCTCGGTGGTCGCGCTGGCGCTGCTCATCGGGATCTACTGGGTGGCCTACGGCATCTCGCAGATCTACACGGCGATCGCGTACCGTGAGCTGCCGCATCGCGGCTGGATGGGGTTCATCGGCGCGCTCAGCGTGATCGCCGGGATCATCGTGATCGTCTGGCCTGGCCCGTCGCTGGTCACCCTGGCCGTCGTGCTCGGCGTCTGGCTGGTGATCTACGGCGTGATGGAGATCTTCATCGCGTTCCGGGTCAGGTCCGGCTACCACCACGTCCGGGACGCGATGGCCCCCAGCCCGGCCTGACCGCGCTGGCCCGGCCGCGGGCCGCTGGTGGTCCTGGCGCCCGGCATGGGCGGCCAGCGGGATGCCTGCCGGTTCCTGGCTCCCCAGCTGGCCGCGGCCGGGTACCGGGTGGCCAGCGTGGACGTGCGCGAGCCGGGCCGGAGGGGGCGGGCATCGCCGCCGCGATGCCCGCCGGGTACGTCACCGCTCACCCCGGCCGGCAGGCGGGGGATCCCGAGGACAGCTTCGGCTGGGTGATCGAATTCATCGACGCCAGCCTGCGGGGTGTCCGGATGTGAGATCAGTACCGGCTGGGCCGGGGTGAGAGGATCGGGGATATGGCCACGTCATCGTCTGAGCTGCCCACCGTCCCGCTCGACCTGCCGTCCGCTCAGGTGCTGGCCGACCTGGTGGCGACCGTGCAGGACCTGCAGTTCGTCATGGACTGCTGCAAGCGGCTGCTCACCGAGCTGGCCAGGCCGGAAGACGAGCGCGACATGGTCGTGCCGCAGGCGCTCTGGTCGGCCGCGCTGGTCGCCTATGCCCGCTGCTTCACCGCCGGCAAGCGGTTGGGCCTGTCCGACACGGACGTGCGGTCGCTGCCGCTGCAGGGCGAGGTCATGAAGTTCCACAAGTGGGTGCTGGCCGAACGGGCCAGGCTGACCACGCACCCAGCGGACCCGTTCGCCGCGGCGACGGTGGGCGCGGCGCTGACCCGGCCGGAGGCGGGCACCCGGCGGGTGGAGGGCATCGCCATCCTGGCCGCCAGCCGTGTCCTCGTCGACGACCAGGGCGTCCGCCAGCTCGGCGGGCTGGCCTCGGAACTGGCCAAGCAGACCGCGGAGCGGGCCACCAAGCAGCAGGACACGGTGCTGGCCGATGCCCAGCAGATCGGCGTGGCCAAGCTCAGCCAGCTCGAGCCGCTGCAGGTCGGCCCGCACCCGGACGGCCCGGCTGCGCCCTGAGCCCGCAGCGCCCTGGCCCGCGGCCGGCGCTCAGCCGTCCAGGCTGAGGACCATCGTGGGCCGCTCGATGACGTGATCCTCGCGCAGCGGCCGGACCGCGGTGCCGATCGCGAAGAACTCGGTGGTGTGCGAGCCCCAGGTGTGGCTGTGCTGGCGCAGCTGCACCCCGACGATGCCCTCGGCGTGCAGCTCTTCCGCTTCCGCCTGCATCCGGGTCATCGCCAGCTCACGCGCGTCGTAGAGAGCCTGGGTGAACTGCTCCAGCTCCACATTGCGGCCGATGTTGCTGATCTTCCCGCCGAGCCGCTGGTGAGCGATGTGGTACACGCAGGAGCCCATCACCATGCCGAGCGGGGCGTAGCCGGCCCGGATCAGCGTCCAGAAGTCCTGGCCGGACAGGTCGGAGGTGAACGGCTGCTTCTTGTTGTTGCGCCACTCCGCCACGCCGCCCCCGCCCGCGTCCGGCTCAGCCTTGACCGCGGTGCCCACCGCGATGAACTCGGCGATGTCGTTGCCGAACTCTTTCAGCTCCACGTCCAGCCGCACGCCGACGATGCCGTCCGCGCCGAGCGCGTCGGCCTCGGCTTCCATCCGGGTCATGGCCAGCTCGCGGGCGTGGTACATGGCCTGTGACAGCACATCCAGTTCCTGGTTCTTGCCCCAGCGCCCGATCTGCAGCCCGACATGGTAGATCGAGCTGCCCAGGACCAGGCCGAGCGGGCGGAAACCGGCCTCGCGGACCAGCAGGAACTC
>Ga0070709_10002162_pt1 | contig 10647 bp, 12 predicted proteins | sample LARL51metaG_FD_65449 | JGI IMG/M metagenome (GOLD analysis project Ga0070709, IMG submission 65449) | Corn, switchgrass and miscanthus rhizosphere microbial communities from Kellogg Biological Station, Michigan, USA - LAR L5-1 metaG | ecosystem: Host-associated > Plants > Roots > Rhizosphere ...
GGCCGACGCTCGGTGGATCTATCATTGAGCTGACCAGTGCCCCCCACCCCAGCCCTCCCCCGGGAGCGCACCTCCGATGCCGCACCAGTTCAACCGCTTTCACCAGGTTGGGTGGGCCGACTGTTTCCCCGCAAGCGGGAGAGGTGAACAACTCGCCTGTAATAATTCCACCGAACGTCATGATGCTCTAGGTGTAGGGCGCTCGATTCTCTGCATCTGGTACCTGCGTATGGCGGATTACGATCTCGCGATCATCGGCGGTGGGCTCAATGGCGTGAGCCTGGCGCGCGACGCCGCCGGTCGCGGCCTCCGGGTGATCCTGTTCGAACAGGGCGATCTCGCCTCCGCCGCCTCGTCGGCAAGTTCCCGGCTCATTCACGGCGATCTCGCGGCGCTGGAGCGCCGCAACCTTCTGCGCGTGCGCGCGGCGCTCACCGAGCGTGACGTCTGGCTTCGGATCGCGCCTCATCTGGTGCGGCCGATGCGGTTTGCGATGCCCGCCCATTCCGATGAGCGTCCGCTCTGGCTGCTGCGCGCCGGCCTCCTGCTCTACGACCGCCTGGTGCCGCGCCCAAAACTGCCGCGCTCCGCGACGCTCGACGTCACGCATCATCCGCTCGGCAACGCGCTGAAACGCCCGCTCGGCACCGCATTCGAATATTCCGACTGCGTGGTCGACGATTCCCGCCTGGTGGTTTTGACCGCGCGCGATGCCGCCGAGCGCGGTGCGAAAATCCTGACCGGCGCGCGCTGCGTGCGCGCCGACCGCACGGAAGAATGGCGGCTCGCGGTGATCGACCGCGGCCATCGCCGCATCGTCACCGCGCGGGCGCTGGCCAATGCGAGCGGAGGATGGACCGCGCAGGTCGCCGACACCGTGCTGCGCATGCCGCTGCCGGCCGCGCGCATCCATCAGATGAGCCAGATCGTGGTGCGCCGGCTGTTCGAGACCGACAATGTCTACGTCTTCCAGAACCGCGACCAGCGGCTTATCTTTGCCAGCCCCTATGAGCGCGATTTCACATTGATCGGCACCGCTGGCCATGCCTTCAAGGGTGATCCCGCCGTGGTCACGACGGCCGCCGCCGATGTCGCCTATCTCTGCCAGGCCGCCAACCGCTATTTCCGCGAGCAGATCGGCTCCTCCGACGTGGTCAAGACGGTTGCCGGCGCGAACATGGCCGTGGGTCCGGCCAGCGACGAGGCAACGGAGATCGCTGCCGTGCGGCTGGACCGCCGCCGGCGTATGGCGCCGCTGATCACGATGTTCGGCGGCGACGTCACATCGGCGCGGGCGCGCGCCGAGCACGCCATCGCCACGCTCTCGCCATTCTACCCGATGACGCCGCGCTGGACCGCGACATCGCCGGTGCCGGGGGGCGATTTCGCCTGGGACCGGTTTGAGGAGCAGGTCGAGCGCGCGCGCTGGCGCTGGCGCTTCTTGACCGAGGGCGAAGCGCACCGCCTGGTCGGTGCCTATGGCACGCGCCTTCCGGAGGTTTTGGGCGACGCCAAGAACCGCGCCGAGCTCGGCCCGCATTTCGGACCCGACCTCAGCGCCGCCGAAGTGCGCCATCTGATGAAGCGCGAATGGGCACGCTTTCCCGACGACGTGTTGTGGCGGCGGACCAAGCTCGGACTGACGATATCGGATGACGACCGTGACGCGCTCGCGCTGTTCATGGCACGGGGTGGGATGTAGCCTCACCGCGTCACCGGCTGCGTCGCTCGTGGTTGCCTCTCGTCCTGTTCTGCATCCGACGCCATTCCGTTCCCAGGGAACGAATCGCAATCGCGCGAATCGACGCGGGCGGGGTCTTAATAATCGGTTCGCGCGGCATCTCTGCGCTCGACCCATCCTGCGGAAGACCGATTCACGCCGGCTTGCGCGCGACGCATTCGCAGCGGCAGCGGAGATAGATGCTGTCCGGGTTACCGCTCCAGGCCTCCCACGCCGCCAGCGCCTGCGCGATCTCCTCGCGCGTCGCCAGGCAGCGCGCAATGAGATCGGCGCTCATGCCCCGCAAGCTGCCTGTCGCATCGGTGACGGCCTCCCGGCGCGTTCGTTCGTCGGCACTGTGATTGACGAAGCTCGCGCCGCTCCACGTCGGGACAAAACCATGCGCACGCAAGATCGTGCTCTGGCGGCGGCCAAACCGCAAGCCGTCCGCGTCGGCGTGCTCGTACCAGCGGGCCCAGAGATCGAGCGCGAGCAACAATCCTGCTGTTTCCGGATAGAGGACGTTGCCGCCACTGTCGGCGTCGCGCGTGGCGAGGATCCCGCCGGGTTTCAGCACCCGCTTCGCCTCGGACAGCGTTGCGGCAAGCGTGGCGGCGTCGAGATGATAGAGTACGGCATGGAAGAACACGGCATCGAAGCTCGCCGCATCGAACGGCAGCGCCGTCATGGTGCCCCTGATGAAGCCGACATTCGGCAGGCGCGCATTTGCCGCCATTGCGCGCGCCGCCGCGATCGCCTTCGCGCCGATATCGACGCCGACAGCCGATCGGGTCGCCCTCGCCAGTGCCGCCGTGATCGTGCCGGGCCCGCAGCCGACATCGAGGATCGTCACCGTCGCGTTCAGGAACGGCAGGACGAAAGCGATGGAATCGTCGCCGCGCTTGCGCTGAAAGTCGAGGATGGCTTGGTTGTGCCGCATCTTTGTCTCCCGGCCCGATGCTGGCACGATTCGAGCCGGGGTTATGTGACGGTCTCACGCCGGCCGGTGGCACACGGCTTCGATGTTGTGGCCGTCGGGATCGAGGATGAAGGCGCCGTAATAATGGGCGTGGTACTGTGGACGCAGCCCGGGCGCGCCGTTGTCGCGGCCGCCGGCCGCGAGCGCTGCCGCGTGGAAGGCGTCGACGGTGCCGCGATCGCCGGCGGCGAAGGCGATATGCGCACCGGTCAGCACGGTCTCGCGCTGCCCGATCCAGAAATAGGCCTTCTTCTCCGAGCCGTAGCCAAAGGCGCTGGTGCCCTCGGCGTAAAGGCGTTCGACGCCGAGCGGGGCAAGCGCCCGGTCGTAGAACGCGACGGCGCGCGCGATGTTCGAAACGCCGATGGTCACATGGTCCAGCATGGTCGGTCTTCCCGGTCGTTGGCGCGACATATCGCGGAGTGTGCCCGGCACTGTGCGCGGCGTCAAAACGCTTCGCACCTGCTTGACACCTGAAGGATTATCCCGATGTTGGGCCGCCATGATGGCGCATGTCGAAGCTTTGCCCCCGGGTGTCCCGAACGCCGGTGCGGTCTGGCGGTCGGACATCGACGCGCTGGCGTTTCACCTCGATGAGCATTGCGCGGCCTGTATGGTGCACCGGCGGGCGTTTCGGACGCTGCTCGGCTTCGATCCGGCGCCCGCCGATTGCCTGCGGCATTTCGGCGAACACGAACGCGCCTTCAGGTCGGCGGCGGCCGCCAAGATTGCGCAAAAGAAGCTTTTGGCGGGCACGAATCTTCACCTGACCAGTCGTGACATCGCCCGAAAACTGGTATCATTGCGCCCAGCAGGATACGGAGAATCTTGATGGCACAGTCTCATACCGCCCAATTGCCGGTTGCCGGCAGCGATGTCAGCCGGCTTGCCCAGGGCGTGCTGGCGCTGGCGCTCGGCCTCTTCATCGTGGGCGTGGTCGGCTTCTCGCATATCGACGTCGTGCACAACGCTGCCCACGACGTCCGGCACTCCAACGCTTTTCCGTGCCACTAGCACCATCGTCATGAACGCCTTTCGCGCGATCGTGTTTGCGGCCGTCGTGGCCGGTCTTGCCACGGGCCTCGCGGTCACGGTGATCCAGCAATTCGGCACGGTGCCCCTGATTCTCAAGGCCGAGGTCTATGAGAAGGCGGCGGCCGATCATCATGCGGATGCGTCCGCCGGATCCGGGTCGATGACCGTCGGGCACGCGCACGATCACGCTGAGGCAGGCGCGGCGCACGAACACGCTGCGGAAGCCTGGGAGCCCAGGGATGGCCTGGAGCGCAACGCCTACACGGCCGGCGCCAACGTCCTGACCGCGATCGGATTCGCGCTGGTGCTGGCCGCGCTGTTCGCCGTCCGCGGCGGCAGCGCGGGTCAGGCTGTGTCCTGGCACGAAGGCCTGGTGTGGGGGCTGGCGGGATTTCTTGTGTTCACGCTCGCGCCGGGCCTCGGCCTGCCGCCCGAGCTGCCCGGTGTCCCGGCGGCGCCGTTGTTATCGCGGCAGATCTGGTGGGTGATGGCGGCGGCCGCGACCGCCGCAGGTCTCGGCCTGATCTTTCTGCGCGCCACGGCACCGGCGGCGATCGCGGGCCTGATCCTCGTGATGCTGCCTCATGTCATCGGCGCGCCGGAACTGGAGAGCGTCGTAACCAACGTGCCATCATCCCTGTCGCATCAGTTCGTGGTCGCCGTCGCGCTGACCGGCCTCGTGTTCTGGTCCTTGCTCGGCGCCCTGACCAGCATCGCGTTCGCCTATTTCGATCAGCCGAGCGCCGAGGTCGCGCCGGCCCGCCTGACCGGCGCCTGAACGGCGTTCGCCCGTCACGCCTCCGCGCTCATCACCCGCACGCGATCCTGCTGCTTGGACCAGGATACGTAAGCCGCGACCAGGGTCATGGCCACGAGCCCGGCCACACTGACGGCAATCTGCATCGCGATCGAATCGGGCCCGGTGATCAGGACGAAGTGCGCGGCAAAGGAGAGAAAGACACCGGCACAGAACGCGGCAAGCCATTCCTCGCCGCATTTGATCACGGGCCGGAACGCGATCGCGTGCAAAGCGGGCCAGTCGCGCGGCACCAGGGAGGTGAAGACGAAGGCGAGCGCGAGGAAATGCAGCAGGCGATGCGGCGCGAGGTTCTCCTTGCTGTCCAGCGACAGCGGCCAGACGCCCGGGATGATGCCGTTGATCTCGGGGAAATGCCGCGGCAGCGCGATCACCAGCGCCAGCACCAGATAGGCGACCGCCGCCACGCGCAGCGCCGGCCAGCCATAGAGCGGAGCAACCAGCTCGCGGCCCTTCACCGCAAACCAGGCGCCGAGCAGGAACAGCAGCTGCCAGCAGAACGGATTGAAGTCCCAGCGGCCGGCCGGGAATGACGGCAGCCCCCAGTCGAATTGCCGGGCCGCAAGATACAGGCAGGCCGAGCCGGCGAGCGTCAGATGCGGCCGCCGCAACATCGCCCACAGCGCCGGCGGGAACAGCGCCATCAGCACGATGAACAATTGCAGGCCGTCGAGGTTCAGCGGCCGCGCCTGCAGCAGCAGGCCGCTCATCAGCGTGCGCGTCGGATGATCGATGATACCCATGACGTTGTATTCGTCGATCAGGTTGGTGGCGGCGTAGCGCGCGGCGACGTTGCCGATGGCATCGACATAGATGACGAACAGCACGACATAGGCGACGTAGAGCTGGCCGACGCGCTTGAATATCCGCGTCATGGTGATGACGAAGCCGCGCTCCAGCATCATCGCGCCGTAGATCAGCGCCACCGCGTAGCCGGCGACGAACACGAACACGTCGGTCGCGCCGCTGAACCCGTAATTGCGCAGTGTCACCAGGTTCACGGCGTTGTTCGGAATGTGATCCAGAAACACGAACCAGTTGGCCATGCCGAGCAGGAGGTTGATCCTGAGGTCATGGCCGCGTCCGGCAAGCGTCTTGAGGGTAGGATCCATTGCAACAAATGATCGAAGTCTGATTGATTCGGGGCGCGGAATTTATCGGAAGGCGGCCATCACGTCCGAATAGACTTTGCGTGAGGGCCTCCTTTCCGTGGATAGTTCAGCGGAACGTGAAGACAGGCCGGTATTTTTTCGCATCCGGTGTCGTTTTCGGGAGGCCTCATTCGTCTTGGAGGGGAATGCAGCCCGAAAAGGAGAGGCGTATGCAACCGTCCTACCGCTGGGTGATCGTCGCCGTCGGTGCCCTGATGACATGTGTTGCCATCGGCGCGATGTTCTCGCTCGCGATCTACCTGCAGCCGATGTCAGCGGCGACCGGCTGGTCGCGCACCGGTATTTCGAGTGCGATGACGCTGGATTTCCTCGTCATGGGCGCGGCCGGATTTGGGTGGGGCGCACTGAGCGACCGTTTCGGGCCACGAATCGTGGTGCTGGCGGGCGCCGTGCTGCTCGGCCTGGCGCTGGTGCTGGCGAGCCGCGCCACCTCGCTGCTCGCCTTCCAACTCACCTATGGCCTGCTGGTCGGGCTCGCCGCCGGCGCCTTTTTCGCGCCGATGATCGCGGCCGCCACCGGCTGGTTCACGGACAACCGCAGTCTTGCGGTCTCGCTGGTGTCGGCCGGCATGGGGGTGGCGCCGATGACGATCTCGCCATTCGCACGCTGGCTGATCTCGACCTATGACTGGCGCATCGCGATGCTGACGGTTGGCGTGATGGCGTGGATCCTGCTGGTCCCGGCGGCGCTTTTGGTGCGGCGGCCGCCGGCCGCTGCGGCAGCGGGTTCGGCGGCGTCCCAGGCCGCAGGCAACGAACCCTCGATGACCGCGGCCGAGGCCTTCCGCTCGCCGCAGTTCATCGTGCTCGCGCTGACCTTCTTCCTCTGTTGCGGGGCGCATTCCGGGCCGATCTTCCACATGGTGAGCTACGCGATCGGTTGCGGCATCGCGCCGATGGCCGCCGTTTCCATCTACAGCGTGGAGGGGCTCGCCGGTCTCGGCGGGCGCCTGCTGCTCGGCCTGCTCGCCGACCGTTTTGGCGCCAAGCCGGTGCTGGTGATCGGGCTCATGGTGCAGGCGTTTGCAATCGCGGCCTATCTCGCGGTCGACCGGCTCGGCGAGTTCTATGCGCTGGCGCTGGTGTTCGGCACCGCCTATGGCGGCGTCATGCCGCTCTATGCGGTGCTGGCGCGGGAATCCTTTGGCCAGCGCGTGATGGGCACCGTGTTCGGCGCCATGACCATGGCGTCCGCGATCGGCATGGCGTTCGGCCCCTGGGCCGGCGGGCGGATCTTTGACGCCTTCAACAGCTACATGTGGCTTTATATCGGCGCGTCCTCGGTCGCGATTGCCGCGGTCGCCGTGGCGCTGGTGTTCTCGCCGCGGCGTGAGGTGGTGCGGCTGCAGGCGGCGTGAGGATGTTGGCGTCGGCTGCGACTGCTGGCGAAACTCACCAAGGCGTGAACGTCTCCTTGACCTGAATCAAGCGGCTTCCGCGGCCCCGATTGCCGACTTCGGTATCGGGGCGAATGATGCGTTCCGCATCGGGGCGAATGATGCGACCCAGGAGCGTGCGATGATCAAGAACCTAGCCCTTGCGACGACTGCAGTCCTCATGGCGGCGTCACCTCTTGCCTACGCAGCGGAAACATCCGCCGGCACTGTCGGAATGACGCGTCCGAGTGCCGCAGACCTCAAGAGCCTGACGGATGCGCGCGTGGCCATGGTCAAGGCCGCCTTGCAGCTGACATCGGACCAGGAAAAATACTGGCCGGCCATCGAGGATGCCATGCGGGCCAGAGCGAAGAACCGGCAAGCCCGATGGGAGCGGGTGGCGGAACTGCGCGATAGCGGCCCGATGGAAGCGCTTCACGACCGCAATCCCGTAGAACTCATGCAACGCCGGGCGGAGGCGCTCAGTCAACGTGCGGCCGACCTCAAGAAGGTCGCCGATGCCTGGGAGCCGCTCTACAAGACGCTCAGCGACGATCAGAAGAAGCGGATGGCGTTCGTGACAGTCGTGACGGCACGCGGAATACGAGACACGATCGAACGCCGCATGGAAACCGAAGAGGACGACGAATAGGCGCGAGCGCGCCTTCGAAACGCTGACCACGTTTCTGACGACGACCGGCCCAAGCGGCATCGCCCGGCACAGGCCGTTGTCCCAAATCCTTCACGACTGCTGAGGTTCGAAAACGAAGGGCCGCCGATGGAGGCGGCCCTTTGTCAGCGTGGATTGGTCAGTCCTTCAATCCCGAGTTGCTGCAGTATCGCTCTCGAGCCTCTCGGGGCACGACCCAGTCCGCGAAAACTGAGCCGTGATACTCTCCTCATGCCTTACTTGGCGGTGCGGCGGCCGAACGATTCCGCATAGGCCTCGGTGCGCGTATTGATGAGCGGGTCATCGGACGCCTCGATGCCGCTGGCCAGGTTGGTCGGCATGTACAGCAGCTCGTTCTCGACCTTCTTGGTATCGAGCGCCTTGGTGACCGCGATCTCGCCGAGGTCCACCGTCGGCCGGCTGTCCGGCCAGATCTTGGTGGCATCGGTGACGGGGTCATCGTCGGCCGCAACCTGCACCACAAGGCGGAACTTGACCGATCCCTTGTCGAGCGAGGCACGCAGGTTGTCGGCGAGTGCATTCGGCGGACGATGCGCCGCGTCTTCGTCGCTCACATAGGCCGGGCCGCCCTCGGGCACGATGCGGTAGCGGCCGAACTTGCTGGTTCCCTGCGCATTGGTGAACTTGAACGCGTTGACGCCGAAGAACGGCTGCGTGCCGTAGCTGACCGCCACCGGCTTTGGCGCGGTGACGAAGGCGACCGTGGCCGGATGGGTCGCCAGGAATTTCTCGACCGGCGTCGGCTTTTGCGCATCCGGACCGCTGGCGCCGACCGCCTGGAGCAAGGCGAGAAAATCCTCTCCGTTTGCAACGGGAAAGCCGTTGGCCGAGATGCAGATGATGTCCTGCTCGCTGCCGTCCGGAAGGCGGAACTTGATCGCCATGCCGCGGATGCGATCGGTCGAAGCATCAAGGTCGGGCGCGTCCGGGACACCGCCGGCATTCGAGAAGCGGATGACCAGCGGCGTCGGCGCACCCTTGAGAAAGACAGCCGAGCTCAGCGCGTCGGCGCCTTGCGCCGGCGTGAACGTGCCTTCGAACACGGCGCCCTTGGCGTGGTTGGCGCGAACGCCCGGATGCCGGCCGTAGAGCGCATTCATCTGATTGACCAGGCGCACGCCGAGCGACTCGTCCTCGGCGCCCGCGCGGCTCGCGCCTGCCGTCATCAACGCGCAGAATGCGAATCCCACGGCAATGCGTTGCAACGATCGCATGATTATCCTCCTGCTTGGCGCGCGAGCCCGCACGCTGTTTGACATGTCGAGAAGATCGGGCCGGCATCAATCTAAACCAACAGTTGCGTGCGACCTAGTCGATATCGACATGACCGTATGTCATGGCCCGTTGCGATTGGTGCTCGCGCCTTCGGAGAGCCGCTCAATTTGCGCTTCCGTTTTGACCTTGCCTACGATGTGGCGCTGCTCTGCCCGAGGCGCGGCTCCGTCCCGGCCAGCAGGCGCTCAATGTTGGCGCGATGGCGCATGATCACGTAGGTGCTGCCCACGATCACCAGCAGCCGGTAAGGCCATGGCTGCTCCAGGCCGCAGACGAGCGTGATCGCTGCCAGCGCCGCCAGCATCGAAGCAAGGGACACGATCCGGAAAACAGCCAGCACGACGGCAAAAACCGCCGCAGCACCCAGGCCGACTGGCCAGGACAGCGCCAGCAGCACGCCGAGCCCGGTCGCGGCGGATCTGCCGCCCGTAAAATTCAGCCAGATCGAACGGCCATGCCCGAGCATAGCGGCGAGTCCGGCCAAGCAGACAGCCCAGGGGAGCAAAGTTTGCAGATCGGGCGCCGTCGACGACGTGACGGACGGCCATGTATAGATCCAAAAATAGAACCAGCGGGCAAAGACGATCGCCGCCACGCCCTTCAGCACATCGACCAGCAGCACCACCAGGGCAGGCCATTTGCCGATGGTCCGGAGTACGTTCGTTGCCCCGGTGGATCTGGAGCCATGCTCCCGGATATCGATGCCCTTGAGCAGCTTGCCCGCCCAATAACCCGTTGGCGTAGCACCGAAGAGATAGGCGATCGCCAATCCGGCCAGACAAGCTATCCAGAACACCATGGGATTCACCTCGACGGGCATTTCAGCCAATCATCGTCAGATCGTCTACCTCCTTGAGCGCCGTCGGTCATTCGCATCGCGCCCGAACCCGCGGCAAGACCGCGGGGTAGAACGCTTGCAATTTATCGGAAATTGAGGTTCCATAATCGAACCATCGACCCAACTCTGTTGCTCGGGGAGATCAGTATGGGCTCATTGGTTGGTGACGACGACTTGTATATCGGCTCGTTTCTAGAGTTGTTTAATCTGAGATTTGGAATTGAGCAGAAAGATGTAGAGTTTGCGTTCGGTGGTATCACCGAGATGACATTCCTACAAAAAGAATTCCAAATCTTCCAGGTGGGACGACCCTTCGTCCATAGTGCGAAGCTGCTGGGATTGGGCGGCCTGCAGAACAACCGCGCGAAGAATCGTTGGTTTAAGCTACTGACATGGCTACAAACGATACCATCGGACAACGCTGGCGAAACCGGCGATCAGCGCATCGTCAACGCGCTGATAGCCAACTTTGGGCCTGGAGGAGCCACGCTGCCATGCTTTATGAGGGCTCATGACTCGCGCGACCCGAAGGGATATGGCTTGAAAGTTGTCGTCCTCGTGGGCGACACCCCAATTTTCTACATAAAACAGCCTTACCTGACAATTTCGTTGCCGATGGCACCAAGCGTGCCACCGTAGATGGGGACCGCCTCTTCCGCTAGCCAGCTCGATTCCGACAGGGGCGGAAAACTGGACGCTATTTATTCGGGGATCGCTGCTTACTATTCAGCGAAGGCAGAAAAG
>Ga0070709_10002163_pt1 | contig 10646 bp, 8 predicted proteins | sample LARL51metaG_FD_65449 | JGI IMG/M metagenome (GOLD analysis project Ga0070709, IMG submission 65449) | Corn, switchgrass and miscanthus rhizosphere microbial communities from Kellogg Biological Station, Michigan, USA - LAR L5-1 metaG | ecosystem: Host-associated > Plants > Roots > Rhizosphere ...
TCATCGTAGACGGCGAGCCGCGGATACCATTGTGCCATCTCGTACAACGGCCCGTCGTGACCCATCCGTCCGCCGCCCTGCGCGGGCACGTTGAAATGCCACACTGCGTCCAGGTCGACGGCTGCCCCGCTGGCGAGAGGCGTCGCAAGATCGACCCGAAGCGTCGTACCAAAGCGCGTACGTTTGACCTCGCGTCCGCCGATCGTCAACGACTCCAGTCTCGGCGCGCTGTTGAATCCTTGACACGAAAAATCAAAGCTCGTTCCCAGGAAGACGAGCGGCGGCTGATTGAGTTGGTTCGTGATGCTATTCGGCTCGCACAGGTTCTGTTCTACGAACAGCCACAGGTACGGAAGCGAATCGGGTGAGTGGTTGACGTAATGAATCGTCTCGCGGCCGCGAAGCTCGTTCTTCGCCGGGTCGAGCGTCGCGGCAATGCGATAGTCGACGCGCTGCTGCCAGTAGCGTGGGCCCGGCCGTCCCGATCCCGTCCGATATTCATTGGGCGACGGGAGATTCAGCGCGCGAAAATGCGAGCTGTCGGCGACGGACGCCCCCGACTGCGCGCCCGCGACTCGAACGACGATCAACAGCGCGGAGAGAGTACGAATCATTTTCATGGGTAGTTATCCTGAATTGGCACCATTGTAACCGCCAACCGCTGCCATGGCTAACGCTCGCCTGCGCCTCGTTCGGATCTACAGCACGACGGTTCGCGTCTTGGCGAGCTACCTCTGGCTGCGTGCGAGGCGACCGCTGCTCACCCCCGCGCGGTACTCCGCGCTGCTGACAGTGCTCCACCGCGCCAACGCGCGACGCATCCACGACGCGATTCTCGCCGCGGGAGGGCTGTTCATCAAGGTCGGTCAGCTCATCAGCATTCTCACCAACTTCTTGCCGGCCGAGTTTCGCCAGGAGCTCGAGGGCCTTCAGGATCAACTTCCTCCGCGACCTTTCGAGGAGATTACCGCGCGCATTCGCATCGAGCTCGGCGCTTCTCCCGACGAGCTATTCCAGCACTTTGATCGCATTCCAATCGCGACCGCCTCGCTCGCTCAAGTGCATGCCGCAACGCTCGCCGACGGACGTCGCGTGGCGGTCAAAGCGCAACACGCCGACATCGAGGAGATCGCGCGTGTCGACCTCGACACCATTCGGCGCCTCCTTAGAATCGTTCAGTGGTTCACCGGTGTGCGCGGGCTCGAGTCGTATCACCCCGAGATCAGCCAGATGATCGCCGAGGAGCTCGACTTCTCGAAGGAGGCCGAAAACATCGAGCGGATCGGGCGCAATTTCGCCGGGGATCCGATGGTCCGGTGTCCCTCCGTCGTCCATGAGCGCTCGTCGCGTCGCGTGCTGACGACCGAATTCGTCGACGGGACGAAGATCACCGCCTTCGATGCGCTCGCCGAGCATGGATTCGACCGTCGCGTGCTCGCCGAGCAGATCGTGACCGCGTATTGCAAGATGATCTTCGTCGACGGCGTGTATCACGCCGACCCACACCCGGGGAATATCTTCGTCGCTCCCGACGGCGCGATTGTATTCGTCGACTTTGGTGCCGTCGGCGTGCTGGCTCCGCACATGAAGCAGGGCATCCCGGAGTTCTTCGAGGGCGTCATTCGTCGCGACGCAACGCGTATCACCGACGCGATTCGAACGATGGGATTCGTGGCGCACGATGCGGGGCGGGGCGACGTCGCGGGACGCGTCATACAATACTTTCAACAGCGGTTCTTCGAGCAGATCGCCGAGGAATCGTGGAGCTTGGGAAGCTTGCAGGTCGACATGCGCAGCCGGCTGGAGGCGCTGGCCGACCTCCGCAAGCTCGACGTATCGTTCCGACAGCTCACGTCGACGTTCCAAGTCCCGAAAGACTGGGTGCTGCTGGAACGCACGTTGTTGTTGTTGATGGGACTGTGCACGGAGCTCGATCCGTCGTGGAATCCGATCACGGTCATTCGCCCTTACCTGGAGGACGTCGTGCTCGGACGCGAACGCGATTGGGGAGACCTGTTGCGGGGCTCGATCAAGGATATGGCGCGTACAGCGATCGCGATCCCCGACGATCTGCAGCGTGTGCTCGGGCGCGTCAATCGCGGGGAGCTCGAGGTGCGTGTGCCGGAGATCACCGATGCGGCGCACATGCTCTACGCGGCGTCGCACCAGCTCATCTACAGTATTCTCGGCGCCGTCGCCGGCATTGTCGCGTTCCAGGCGTACGACCGCGGCCGCACCTTGCTGGCCGTGACGCTCACCATCGGTGGAATCGCTTGCCTCGGCGCGCTGGTCGTTTCGATGGCGACGACCCGACGACCTCCGCGATCGTAGCGATAGGTGTCAGCCGTCAGCGTTTTCGGGCTGTAGCTACGGCAGCAGCGATAGCTGTCGCTAAGATTGCTGACGGCTGACTGCTGCCGCTAACACTCATCCCACGATCACTGTCTTGATGTGAACTTCTCACATGCAAGGCGGATGATGAGACTGACCGGTTGGCTTGTCGTCGCCAGTCTGGCGACGGGTCCGAGCGTGTTGCGCGCGCAGGCTCGCCACGAAATCGTGCGGGGCCGCGTGACGTCCGACAGCGGCATCGCCATTCGCGCCGCCGATGTCGTCGTGACGAGGACGTCAGATCGCGTGGCGAAGACGACGACGAGCGGTGCCGACGGGACATACCACGTCGATTGGCCGGACGGAAACGGCGATTACGCGCTCACAGTGAGCGCCACCGGGTTCAAGGCTGCCGCGGTCCACGTTGTGCGAACCGGTGCCGATTCCGTGCTGGTGGCCGACGTGCGACTATCGCCCGTTGCGCAGCGACTTGCGCCCGTGGTCACGCAGGCACGGCGGCCGGTGCCCGATCGCGATCCGTCGAGCTATGCGGCCGGCGGATCCGAGGCGTCGACCGTCGCGCAGAACGCTGCGCGCCGACTGGCGCCTGATCAAGCGGGCGACATCAACGCCATTGCCGCGATGCTTCCGGGAGTGTCGCAGGTGGCTGGCGGCGGGATTTCGGTTCTGGGACTTGGTCCGGGACAAAACAGCGTGACGATGAACGGCTTGGCCTTCTCGGGCGCCGACATCCCGCGCGACGCCACGACGCGCGTACGAGTTCTGGCGTCGACCTATGATCCATCGAATGGCTGGTTCAGCGGCGCGCAGACGGCGGTCGACTTGGTGCTCGGCGGGCAATTCACGAATCGGACGGCACACTTCACGCTCGACGCGCCGGCGATGCAGTACACCGATCGCATCTCATCGCACGCCGGCCAGCAATATACGAATCTGAACGCGAGCCTCGGCGGAAGCGGTCCGGTCGCCGACGGCAAGTGGGCGTACAACTACGGAATTCAGGGCGGCCGCAAGTCTTCAGATGTCGCATCACTGCTGACGGCTGACGCGGATCTGCTCGAGCACGCGGGCGTGTCGCCCGATTCGGCGACACGGTTTCTCACGTTGCTCGGCCAGTCGCACATTCCTACGAGCGTGGCTGGTTTACCCAGTGGCACGATCGACGACAACGTGTCGTTCATCGGCCGCTTCGACCACGCGCCGTACGATTGGGCAAAGGTCGCGTACAATCCGACGACGTACGGTCTCCAAGCGTACAGCAAATGGTCGCGTACCGAAGCCGCGGGTTTCAGCGCGATCGGGACGCCCGCACACTCAGGGACGAATTCCCAAGTTCTCGCATCCGCCACCGCGTTTTACACGTCGTTATTCGGTGCGAACTATCTCGCCGACGTGAAGAGTGGAGTCACGCTCACGCATTCGTCATCCGACCCGTATCTCTCGCTCCCCGACGGCCGCGCGGTCGTCGTGTCGAGCTTTCCAGGTGGAGGCGGTAGTGTATCGACGCTCCAGTTTGGCGGCAACTCCAACATGCAGACCGATACGCGTGCTTGGCGGTGGGAAACCAACGCGCAACTGCAGTTCTATCCGCCGGGCGCACTGACTCATCGTGTCAAGCTCGCCACCGATGCGCGCTTCGACGATTTCTCGCAGGATCTCTTCGGCAATCGGCTTGGTACGTTCTCCTACAATTCGTTGAGTGATCTCGCCTCGAATCAGCCGTCGTTATTCACCCGGACGCTCACCGCGCCGACGCGTCATGGTGGCGAGTGGAACGCGTTCACTTCGCTCGGCGATCTCTGGCGCGTCAACGAGAAGCTACAGGTCATCTACGGCGCGCGACTGGATGCCAACGTCTTCACGCAGACGCCCGACTACAATCCGGGGGTGGCTTCGAACTTTGGCCTGCGGACAGATCGCGGCCCCAACAGCGTCGACCTGAGTCCGCGACTCGGATTCACGTGGCAGAACGGCACGGGAAGAATCTTGCGCGGTGGCGTCGGTGAGTTCAGGAACATCGTCGACGCGACGCTGCTCGCGCTGCCATCAGTGTCGACGGGACTGCCCGGATCGCTCACACGGTTGTCGTGCGTGGGCACGGCGGTACCGACGCCCAATTGGTCGGCGTACGCAATCGACCCATCGGCGATTCCGACCGCGTGCTCCGGCGGGGCTCCGGCGCTCATCGATCTCGCTCCCAACGTGCAGGTCGTCGATCGCGACTATCGACCGCAGCGGAGTTGGCGCGCGAATCTCGGCGGGCAGTCGAGCGCCTTGAAAAATGTGTACTCGATCGAAGGCATTCTGTCGCTCAATCTCGACCAGCCGGGCACGTTCGATCGCAATTTCAGACCGATCTCGCAGCTCACGCTCGGCGGCGAGGGACGGCCAGTGTTTGTCGGCTCGTCGAGCATCGTTCCGTCGAGCGGCACGGTCTCACCCACGACCGCACGCGTGAACGGGAGCTTCGGTCGCGTGGTCGACGTCGTCTCCGATCTCCATTCGATCGCCGAGGCGGGCGTCTTCACGCTGCGGCCGTATGTGCCGGAGAAGGTGCGGCCGTACTTTGGCGACGTGAACCTCGCGTACACCCTCACACACATTCGCTCGCAGCAACGGGGTTTCGATGGTGCAACCTTCGGTGATCCGACATCGATCGAGTGGGCTCGTGGTGACCTGGACACCCGTCATCAGCTCGTCGGGCAGATGGTCTTCCGCCCGCTCGGCGATGGACGCGCGATCATGTTCATCTATGGCAGGCTCCAATCCGGACTGCCATTTACCCCGATGGTCGGGAGCGACGTCAATGGCGACGGTCTCGCGAACGACCGCGCGTTCGTTGCCGATCCCGCCACGGTGAACGACGCGACATTATCGACTGGTATGCGTTCACTGCTTGCGAGCGCATCACCGAATGTGCGGGCGTGCTTGATCTCGCAGCTCGGCCAAGCCGCGGCGCGGAACAGCTGCGAGGGTCCGTGGACCGCACAGCTCAACACCAGCCTTCGACTGAGCGGCCAGCAGTTGCTTCATACGCCGCGAATGGACGTGACGATCAACTTCGCGAATCCGCTCGGAGGAGTCGACCAATTGCTGCATGGCGCGAACAATCTTCACGGTTGGGGTGCGCCGGCGGTTCCGGATCGAACGTTGCTCACGGTCCGCGGCTTCGACCCGGCGAGCCACCAGTTCCTCTACGACGTCAACCGGCGGTTTGGCAGCACAAGCCCGTCGTCGACGACGCTACGCGCGCCATTCCGAGTCACACTCGATGTCAGCGTGGACATCGCACGCTCGATTCCGGAACAGATGCTCGACAGTTGGCTGCACGCCGGCCGCGCCGGTCGTCCCGGCGCCAAGATCACGCAGGCCGACCTGTTCCGACGCTTCTCGCGCACGGTGCCGGATCCCTACGCGGAGTTGCTACAGCAGAGCGACTCGCTTTTGTTGAGCGCGGCGGAGGTAACGCAGCTGCAAGACGTCGACAAACAATATCGCGCCCGCGTCGACGCGATGTGGAACGATCTGGCGCGATATCTCGCCGACTTGCCGGACACGTACGATTTCGACGCGGCGTCGAGACGCACCGATCAGGTCACCGACGACGTCTGGGAGGTGACGCGGCTCGACGTGCAACGTCAGCTGTCGACGATTCTGGCGCCGGCGCAGCAGGCGCTGCTCTCGGGATGGGCCGGCCAACTCTTCCGAGCGCGAGACCGCCTCCACATTCGCCTGGCCCCGCGCGCCGGTTAGTTCCCGCCGCGCGATTCAGCGTCGCGTGATTGGCGGCTTGCGTGGTGAGCTCAAGCTATCGGCGCTGGCGACTTTGGTCAGCGTCAGGTTTCGCGTGCTGCCGTTGTACACGATCAGGGCCACCCTCATCGTCGAGCCGGCGATCAGTCCGGTGAAGTCGAGCCGCTCGATCCTGAAGTGGACGGTGTTCGACAACAGCGTCACGTTCTCCATTTCGCCAAACCTGGCGCCGTCGGAGTACACCGTTCCGGCGAGCGTCGAGTCGGTGGCCCGAAATACGAATGCAAGATGCTGCGTGCCGGCGTCGAGCATGATTGGTCCGGTCCACTCGCCGGCGAGGTCGGCTCGTGATGCAGCGCGTTGGGCCAAGGCTGGCGTCGCGACGAAGACTGCCATGACTCCATATCCAGCCAACGCGTGAATGAGTCGCGTGAGCATTGTCGTTTCTCCAGGATTCGGTTGGCGCTTCCCGGGGAATGACAGCCGCGCACGCTCATCTGTTATTCGGCCCAAGACCGGTGATCGAGTTCTCAGGGCGTCTTCGGGCACGTCTGGGTGCGCACGAGCTTGTATCGCTCAGCGACGACCTCGGGAGGCCAATTCTGCCGATGCGCCTCCATGTACGCGAGCCAGTCTGCTTGCTGTGCCGGTGTCAGCGCGCACAACATCTCTTGCATCATTTCAGTCTCCATGTGGCTCACGGTCGGCCGCAGCGCGCGCATCACCGAATCGGCCCGCGGGCGTCGCCGTCGGGCGATATCCGTGAGCACCGACTCCTGTTGTGCCGTGAGACGCAGACGCAGGAACTGATCGGGGATCGCGCTCAACCTGGCCTCCTCGCTCCCCGGCGACCGTGACGCGCGCCTTGGCTCGGCCATCGCGACGCCCCCTTCTCGAAACGCCCTGACGAGACGCGTGGCGACCCACGCGCGATCGAGTGCCGCTCCGCCAAGTGCTCCCGCAAGGAACACGACGACGAGTAGCAACATGCCCCGTGCTCGTTGAGGTGGAGTCGTCGTCGGAGCTTCGGGAGCACTCATCGTAATATCCTCATCGTGATGCTTCACGCCATCGAGAGTCGAACGCGGCGATCACGTCGGCCGGGGTTGGCTCGCTACCCGATCGGGTGAGCGCCAGTACGGGTGCCGGAAGGCCAAATCGCTCGCTCGGCGCAGTCGCCACCGCACCCGAGGGAGAGAGGTCACGCGCCGACCACGTGAGCATTGGGATCGCCGCCGCGACGACTACGGCGGCCGCGGCGAGAATCGGAATCGACCATCGCGCGACGTGCGCCATCGCGCCCTGGGGCGTTGCCACGATCGTGGTGCGGCGAGCCGCCATGCCGTCGCGGACGATCGACTGCGCCAGGCGATCGAACCGGCCCGAATTGGCCAGCGGATCGAGCGGCGTGAGGTCACTGGGTGGAACGTCCGACGCGTCGTGATCAGCAATCATCGTAGTGTTTCCTTCGCCCCGGGCCGCAGCAGGGCACGAAGCTGTTTTCGAGCGTGAAACAAATGCTGGCGCGACATCCCCGCCGACGTGCCGATCGACTCCGCGATCGAGTCGTGCGTCCAACCGTCGAGGTCGTGCAACAAGACAACTTCGCGCTGGATCGGCGTCAACGTCGCCAGCGCCGCCTCCAGCCTGACCCGCAGCTCCGACAGTTCGGCGTTGCGCGCGCTGTCGTCGGCGCTGGCGACCGTCTCGTGCTCGAGCGAGCTGGCGCGACGCACGGTGTTCCGAGCGAGCACGTTTCGCGCGTGGTTGCGAACGATCGCGCACAGCCATTGCGCGAATCGTTCGGGTGTTCGACAGTCCTCGAGCCGTTCGGCCGCACGAACGAGCGCATCGTGGCAGACATCCTCGGCATCCGCGCGGCTGCCCATGTAGGCCAGCGCCACCGCGTAGGCCGACCGGTAGTGTCGACGGACGAGCGCGTCGAATGCCCGCGCGTCGCCCGCGCACGTGCGCGCAACCAGCTCCGCATCGGGTAAATCGACAATCTCCAATCGCTCTGCCGCGGGTCCGCGTTCTCGAGTCATGCCGCCCATCTGCATGACCGTCAAGGGTTCGATTGTGTTAGCGGACATCGCGGCCGGGATGAGCGTGCGCCCACGCTATTTCTGTAGCCCGTACACCGACGCTGCGTTTTCCCGCAACACCATGCGGGCGAGCCCCTCTGCCCGATCGCGACTGATCTCTCCGTCGCGCATCATACCGGTGAGCGCGATCGCGAGCGCCCGCCGGGCAGTGCTCGATCCCACCCACGCGACTTGTTCCCAGCCTTGCTCGACGCCGCCATCGAACGCATCTGTACCGAAGAGCACCTTGTCGGGCCACTCACCGAGCCATTGGCGAAGCACGCCGGCCAACACAGTCGGCGAAAGGATGTCGTCCATCATCGAGATGTCGGCGTACACATTCGGCTTGCTCAACAGCTCCTGCGTCTCGCCAACGAGTGGCCAACCCCCATGCACGATGATGAACTTCGTCCCTCGGAGCGTCGAATCGTTGAAGGCATGCTCCAGCAAGTGCGGCGCGCTGCCGCGCGTCGAATAGAAACCGCCGAACGTTTCGAGAACGTGAATTTGAATCGCGAGCTTCTGGCGCCCCGCCTCGCGAGCAATCGCGCGAAACAGGAAATCCTCGAGCGTCTTGTATTCCGCGTGCGTCGGAACCCCGCCGCGAACGTATCGCGCGTAGACTCGCTGCGCGCCCGCGACGTCCGGGTCGTCGAAGTCCAGCGGACGAAGATACGCGGCCTCGAATTTGATACCGACGGCGCCAATCGCACGTTGTCGCGCAAGCGTCGGCGCGACGACCGTCCGTACATACTCGTCGAGTGTAGCGGGTAGTGCGCGAATGTTGAGCTCCCGCATGTAGCGCTGCAGGAGCCTCGCCTCGCGCGGATACAGCGATCTGGTGTCCGGAGTCCGCGCTGCCTCGCCCTTCACATCGAGTGGCAGCATCAGCGCGTCGACGAACGAGATCCACCGGAACCGCGACGGGGCGAGGCCCATGCCCAGCACGATGCGGTTCGCCATCATCACGTCGATGTTGGCCTGGTCGAGCGCCCATTCGGGGAAATGTTGTCCCTGCGTCCGCTGCATGGTCGCCACCGCAGTCTTGAGCGCCGTATGGTACTCGGGCCCCGTCGCCTCGGTGGGGACGTGGTAGAGCGCATTCTGCGCGGCGCGCCAGATCGGATCGTCGGGCTTGAGCCGGCTCGGCATGTCGAACGGCGGAATGCCGTCGAGTGGCAGCGCATCGTAGTCCGTGTCGGGCGGCGCTCCGTTCGCGATGGGTCGCATGGGATGCGCGTGATTGTCGATCGCGCGAATGCCGGCGATGTATCGAGCCAGCGCGGAATCGATGGGGGCTTGCGCCATCGCGCGAGGGGCGAGGAGTCCGAGCCCGAGCACGGCACCGCTCCGCATGATGCGTTCGAGAAGGCGAGACACGATGAGACCGTTTGTAGAGTTCGGCCGGATATATCGCGGGCGGCCAGAGGCGTCAATCGAACGGGCTGGGTTTACCAATCGACATGCCCCAGCGAACTTCCCCCGCGCTCCGTATCCAATCGGTGTAGCTCGTCATCCTGACTCGAATCCACTTCTCGCATGCCGCGTCCAGCCGCCGTCAGCCGTGCTGTTGCTGTCGCCTGTCTCGTCGTTGCCACCGCATCACCACTCGTCGGGCAGGAGAACTACGAGATTCAAGTGTACGGCTCCGAGACGATGGCGCGCGGCGTCACGATGTTCGAGCTGCACAGCAACTACACGATCAACGGTCGCCGAGTGTTCTCGGGCGAAGAGCTTCCGACGTATCACGCTGTCCACGAGACGCTCGAGATCACGCACGGATTCAACGACTGGTCCGAGTTGGGCTTCTACTGGTTCACGACCGTTCCATCGGGACAGGGACTTCAATGGGTCGGGACGCATTTGCGACCGCGCGTCCGCGTACCCGACAGCTGGGGTTGGCCCGTCGGTGTCAGCATCTCGCAGGAGTTCGGCTATTCCCGGGCGCGATTTGCGGGAGACACCTGGACCTACGAGCTCCGGCCCATCATCGACAAGCAGCTGGGATCGTGGTACGTCGCGTTCAATCCGGCCCTCGAGAAATCACTGCGCGGTCCGAGCTCGTCGACGCCCTTCGAGTTCGCGCCGGCGCTCAACCTCGGCTACGATGTGACGTACAAGATCAATCTGGCGCTCGAGTATTATGGTGCGACGGGAACCATCAACCGCCTCGATCCGATCTCCGAGCAGCAACACCAGCTGTTCGGCGTCGTGAATCTCGATTTCGGTCCGGAGTGGGAGTTCAACCTCGGCTATGGGACGGCGCTCACCGCCGGCGGTGATAAGAGTATTATAAAAATGATTCTCGGACGGCGTGTCGGCAAATGAGTCACCGGAAGCGACGCGGGCCCGCACCGATCGGTGCGGGCCCGCGTCATCTCGTCGCGCTGACTACTTGCCCGCGTCGAGATGGTTCCAGTTCATGATCGCGTTGAAGCCGATCGCGAACGTGCCTTG
>Ga0070709_10002165_pt1 | contig 10642 bp, 8 predicted proteins | sample LARL51metaG_FD_65449 | JGI IMG/M metagenome (GOLD analysis project Ga0070709, IMG submission 65449) | Corn, switchgrass and miscanthus rhizosphere microbial communities from Kellogg Biological Station, Michigan, USA - LAR L5-1 metaG | ecosystem: Host-associated > Plants > Roots > Rhizosphere ...
TACAGCAGAGTAGGAGCTGGACTGCTGACCCTCGCCACTAATTTGCGATGCCGCACCTTTGTGGGGCGCGCGCGCTGTCGCGTGCGCTCGTTCGCCAACTCGTCCTCGCCACAGCCTGTCTGGCCAGCCTGGCTTGCGCCGGTGAGCGTCTCGCCGCGCCAGCGCGCGGCCACATCGCGGTGCGCTCCGGGAATTCACAGCGTGGGTCACCCGGCCAGCCCCTGCAGGAGCCGATCGTCGTCCTCGTTCGTGATGCGTCGGGGACGCCTGTATCCAACGTGCGCGTCAACTGGATCGTCGACGACGGCGGCACCATCGATCCATCGAGCGGCCTCACCGACGCGACGGGAACGGCGTCGGCGATGTGGACGCTCGGCCCGTCGCTGTCGATCCATCGGGGCCGCGCTGTCGCCACGGATTATGAGCCCGTGCAGTTCACCGCATCCACGCCGCGCGACGGCGAGCTACCCCTGGACGTCATCCAACCGCTCGTCTTATCGACGTATGATGGCTCGGGACAGACGGTCCACCCCGACTTCGTCGCCACCGGTCCCGAATGGACGCAGTCGGCGAATTACCTGTTCATCACGCCCTACCCGAACGGCAACGCGACATTCGAGAATCCCTCGATCTACGACAGCGCCGATCTCCTCAAATGGGCGGCGCCGTTAGGCGTCAGCAATCCGATTGCGTCGCCCGTCGATGGCTACCTCTCCGATCCCGACGCCGTCTTCGTACCCGAGCGAAATGAGCTCTGGCTGTATTTCCGACAGGTGAACAGCGAGAACATCATTCGCCTCATCAGATCCGCGGATGGGGTGCACTGGAGCGCGCCGACCATCGTGGCACACGCGCCAAATCACGAGATCATCTCACCAACAGTCGTGCGCCGGTCACCGACGGATTGGCTCATGTGGTCCGTCAATGGGAACCTCGGCTGCACGGGCTTGAACACGACGGTCGAGCTGCGGCGCTCCGGAGACGGCACCACCTGGTCAGCGCCGACGACGGTGACGCTCTCACAAGCGGGAGTGTATGCGTGGCACATCGACGTCGAGTGGATCGCGAGCCGGCGAGAATTCTGGGCGCTGTACAATACGAAGACCCCCGGTTCGTGCACGACGAGCGCGGTCTACCTCGCCACGAGCAGCGACGGCGTGCAATGGACGACCTATCCGTCGCCCGTGCTCGCGAGCGGCGCGATTCCGGAGTTTCAGGATGTCGTCTACCGCTCCACGTTCGACTACGACGAGGCGTCGGATGCCATCACCATCTGGTACTCCGGAGCGCGATACGACGCTGGCAATTACATCTGGCGAAGCGCCGTACAACGCCGCCTGCGATCCGATCTGTTCGCGACGATCAGCGCGCCGCCAGCGCTCGCAGCGACGCAGCCGCTCCGTCGGGACGTGCCCCCGCTGCGCGACTTCCCCTGATTGGCCAACGCGAGCGCGCAATGGCGAAAGAGCGCCGCCGGAACATTGTCCATCCCCCGCCGATCGCATCTCGACTGACGGCTCTCGCCGTCGAACTCGGTGGCCATCAGTCGAGAGGTCGGTGTGCCGCAGGGTGAGTAGTGCAGTACCGCCATTCGGCAATTCATGTGGCAACCGGCGCCTCAGCGTCGAGCCTCCGACGAGGTGGAGCGAATCGCGATCGGCTGATTCACGCGATGCGTCTCACTGGCCGCCGCGCCGCCGGAAGCGACATTTCCGGTCGCGGCTGGTTGCGTCGGATTGAGTACTTGCTCGTTGGTAGCTCCGGCAGCGCCGGTCGAGGCGCTCTGGCCATTATTGGTGTTGTCCGTCACACTGCACCTCCTGATTGAGTCCAGCACCTGCATTTCTTTTGTCGTGCAAGTCGGGGACCGATGGCAGCGAGCCCGTGAGGACATGCCTAACGGCTTCTTCGTTACGGTCGGCGCAACTGACGATCTCCAGCGCACTTCGCAAGCGTGCTCGAGTAGCGTGCAAGTTGAGCAAGATTTCACTAATACACACGGCTCGACTGTGTGCATTCACCGACGCTGCTGACGGCGCCAGCCGTATCCGCCACGCGGGCGCGCATCATGCCACAAAAAGTCATTGTCCGCATTGCAGTGAGGCCGGATTATGACAGATCACATCGGCACGGACTGCGCATTTGCCGCGGTGCTCGCGACCGCACTGCGCGACGGGAGCGAGCTGCTCTCCAAACGCTGGTACGAGCGTATCGCCGAGCGTGTCGACATCGACGCCGAGCAGCTCTTCCCGAGCGACGGGCTCCGCGTGGATATCCCGGTGCTGATCGCGGGAATCGCGGACTACATCGAAAGTCCGGTGAAGGAAATAGCCGCCGACTCACTGGTGATCGCCAAGGCGATGGCCCTCGGCGCATTGCGCTTTCGCCAGGGTTTCGACGTCTATGAGATACTCAAGGAGTTCGAACTGCTCGGCAGCATCCTGTTCTCCTATGTCGCGCGCGTACGCGACGACTCCGTTCCGTGCGATGACGGCCGGCTGTTGCTGTGCGGTCATCGGTTGTTCCGCGCGCTCGCGTTGATCCAGCAAGCCACCGTTGTCCATTTCATTCGCCTCGGCGACGACGTACGACGGGAGCGCGAGGAGCGGCTGCGCAGCTTCAATCGCTCGGTGTCGCACGAGATCAAGAATCAGATCGGCACGGTGGTCGGTGCCGGCGAGGCACTCCTCATGATGCCGGAAGGTGCGTCGGTGGATCGCGACCAGATGCTGCAGGTCATCGTCCGCAACGCGCGGCTGATGCAGCATACCATCGAGAATCTCGTCTCCCTCGCGCGAAGCGACAACGATGCGCGACAGCATCACCACTTGCAGCTCGCGGTTGCCGCGCGTGAGGCCGCGCGGCAGATGCGTGAAAACTCCCGCGTCGCGCACGTCGACATTCGTGTCGAGGCGATGCCGGAGGTCGAAGTGAACGCTGCGGCCGTTGAGCTCTGCGTCACGAACTATCTGTCGAACGCCATCAAGTACGCGGATCCGAAGAAGCCGAATCGATATGTCGTGATCACGGGCAGCGTCGAGCGCGGGCCGGCGGGGGGTCGCGAGGTCGTCGTGCGAGTCCGCGACAATGGCCTCGGCGTGCCGCCCGAGAAGCGGCGCAGCCTGTTCCAGCCCTTCTACCGCGCGCACGATGAACGGGCAGCGCGGGCCGAGGGCACGGGTCTGGGGCTCAGCATCGTCTCCGAGACGGTCGCATCGTTAGGTGGTCGCGCCTGGGCGGAGTTTCCAGGTAGTGGGTCGGTGTTCGCGTTCTCGCTGCCATACCGACGAATACAGACTGGCGACGCGGCGTAGCGGGTTTCGGCGGGAAACTGCCAAAGGGCGCGGAATCCCAAACGGCGCGGAATCCCAAAGGGCGCGGAATCCCAAACGGCGCCAAGTCCCAGAGGGCGCGAAATTCCAAACGGCGTTTAACGACGTTTGGAACTCAGCGCACTTCGGGATTTCGCGCCGTTCGGGATTTCGCGCCGTTCGGGATTTCGCGCCGTTCGGGATCTCGCGCCGTTCGGGATTTCGCGCCGTTTGGGATCTCGCGCCGTTCCGCCTTTCCCGCCTCTGGCGTCTTCCCTCACCAGCAACCAAACTCCAGCCCCAATGTTCTCCCTGACACAGCGCAAGGAGTGGCAGTTCTTCTCGGTGCTGCCGAAGGCTGATCGGGCGCTCGCTGTTGCCTGGTGGTCGGTGCTTCTTCTGCGCGGCGTGCTGCCCGCCGCCTTTGCGATTGTCATGGGGACGCTCGTCGCGGCGGTGCAGGGAGGCGCGAGCCTAACGACTCCTCTCGCCGCCGCCGCGATCGTATTCGTCCTGTTGCAGGTGCTGCCGCCAATTCACACGGCGATCGGGACGAACCTCGGCGACCGTGCGGCGGCATGGCTGTACGATCGGCTCACCGAGGCCTGTGTGAAGCCGCCGGGGGTTGCCCATCTCGAGGATCCGGAGCTCACGAGTGATCTCACGGTCGCCCGCGACTTCGACCTCGGCATGACCGGACCACCGCTCTCGATCTCCATGGACTTTCTGGCGGCGGGGCTGGCCGAGTTGATCGGCGGCGCGGCGTCGGCGGTCATTCTCGTGGGGTTCGCGTGGTGGGCGCCGATTGTTCTCGTCGGCGGATGGATGGCAACGCACTGGCTGCTGCGCGAGAGCGCCGTCTGGAAAGACCGCAACACGCCCGAGGTTCGTGCCGCCCAGCGCGACGCCGACTATACGTATCGTCTCGCCGTCGATCCACCCGCGAGCAAGGAGCTTCGGCTGTTCGGTCTGGCGGGGTGGGTGCTCGAGCGCTTCGTCTCGCATCGCACGACCCTCCATCGCCTGCAGTACGACGCGACGAGGCTGCGCGAGCGACCCGTGATCTGGAGTCTGCTCATCGTCATCGCCGCGAATGTGATCGTGTTCTGGGCGCTTGCGTCAGCAACGATCTCTGGTGGCCTAACGATTGGGTCGCTCGTCATCTATGCACAGGTGGCGATCGGCGTGTCGCTCCTCGCCTTCGGTGGCTTGAGCTGGGTGATCGATGGCGCGGCCGCGCCGGTGGCCGCGGTCCTTCGTCTCCAGCCCGCGATGGCGCCTCGCGGCGCGCTGACCTCCGGCACGCGCGAACCTGGACTGATGCCACGGCGCGAAGTCCGCTTCCGCAACATCAGCTTCGCTTACCCCGGCCCGGGCAGCTCCACACCAGTGCTCGACGGGTTCGACCTGACGATTCCGGCGGGGACGTCGCTCGCGATCGTCGGGCAGAACGGCGCCGGCAAGACGACGCTCGCGAAGCTGCTCTGTCGTCTCTACGACCCACAGGCTGGCGCGATCGAGGTCGACGGCGTGGACATTCGCGACCTCGATCTCGCGGCCTGGCGCCACCGCATCTCGGCGGTCTTTCAGGATTTCGTCAAGTTCGAGCTACCGCTGCGCGACAATGTCGCGCCCAACGGCGCACCGGACGATGTAATCCGGGGCGCTCTCGCCGACGCGGGTGCGACATCCCTCGCGCATCTCGACACCGTGCTCTCGCGCGCGTACGAAGGGGGAACCGATCTCTCCGGCGGCCAGTGGCAGCGCGTCGCGCTGGCACGGGCGCTGTCCGCCGTTAGGCTCGGCGCTGGACTCGTCATCCTCGACGAACCGACGGCGCAGCTCGACGTCCGCGGAGAGATGGAGATCTTCGATCGCATCCTGCGCGCGACGTCCCGATGTACGACAATCCTCGTTTCGCATCGGTTCTCGACCGTTCGCCTCGCCGATCGGATCTGCGTGCTCGAGCACGGGAGGGTCATCGAGCTGGGCACGCATGACGAGCTGATGGCGCGTCGCGGACGGTATCACACGATGTTCGAGCTTCAGGCACAGCGCTTCGGCGAGGCGGAAGAGGATGAGGGGGTGACGCATGACGTCCTCGCGTAAGCCCGACGATCTGCCGCCCGCGCTCTCGTCGATGTGGCGCCTCTGCCGGCTCGGGTTGCGCTACGAGCCGAGCATGATGACCTGGTCGTTCGTCCTCGCGCTGCTCTCGGCGATCCCGGATGCGCTGCTCGCGCTCTGGTTCAAGTTCATGGCCGATGCCATCAGCGCCGGCGACAACGTGGAGCTCCGCCTAACGGCGATCGCCCTCGGCGTCTCGGCGGCTGGAACCTGGTTTCTGCGCGCGGTGAGCACTCGCGTTCAGCGACGCTTCCGCGACAAGATCACGATTGCGCTCGAGGCGCACGTCGCCCGTCTGCAGGCGACGATCGCGACCATCGCCCACCAGGAGGTGCCCGAGTATCTCGATCGCATCGCGATGCTCCGGAACCAGGTGTTCGTGCTCGATCACATGTACATGGCGGTGTTCTCGATGGCGGGTTGGATTCTGCGACTCGTCGTCACGATTGTGCTGCTCGTCTCGGTTCACCCGGCACTCGCGCTGCTCATCGCGTTCGCACTCCCGCCAGTCTTCACCGCGACCTGGCGTCCCGCTCGCGAGCGCCAGGCCCAGGAGAAGGCGGCGCCCTTCAATCGCCTCGCACGGCACCTCTTCATGACGGCGACGAGTGCGCCGCCCGCGAAGGAGGTCCGCCTGACGGGAATCGGCGAGCGGCTGGTGCGCGATCGCCGCGCCGCCTGGGAGGCGGGCCACCGTCCGATTGCCGCGGTGCGATGGAGCTCCATGATCTGGCATAGCGCGGGCTGGGCGATCTTCGCCGCCGGCTATGTTGGTGCGGTGGTGTTCGTGTCCGCCGTCGTGCACGGCTCGGTGGGTGCCGTGCTGCTCGTACTCGCGGCGGGAGGACGGCTCTCGCAATACGTGAGCGCGACCGTGGGCGAGCTCGGGTTCCTGCGCGGATTCTGGGTGTACGGCGCGCGACGGCTCGCCTGGCTCGAGGATTACGCCGCGTCGCACGCGTCTTCAGCGGATCTGCCGGCGCCGGAGCGGCTGACACGCGGCATCCGCTTCGACCACGTCTCGTTTGCGTATCCCGGCACGACGAAGCTCGCACTCGACGACGTAACGCTCGACCTGCCCGCGGGCGCCGTCGTCGCTGTCGTCGGGGAGAATGGAGCGGGGAAGAGCACGCTCGTCAAGCTTCTCGCGAAAATGTACGAGCCGACCGCTGGTCAGATCCTGATCGATGATACACCATTGGCGCGCATCACCGCCGAATCATGGCGAACAAGACTTGCTGGCGCCTTCCAGGATTTCTTCCGCTTCGAGCTGCGTGCGCAACAGACGGTCGGACTCGGCGACGTTCCCCGTCTCGATGACGTTCCCGCGGTGACGGCCGCTGTCGGTCGCGCCGGTGCCGAAGACGTCATTGCGCGGTTAGGCAGCGGCCTCGAGACGCAGCTCGGCCCAACCTGGCCCGGTGGGGTGGACGTCAGCTTCGGCCAGTGGCAGAAGCTCGCGCTCTCGCGCGGCTTCATGCGTGAGCGTCCTCTCCTGCTCGCGCTCGACGAGCCAACGGCGGCGCTCGACTCGGAGACGGAGCACGCGCTGTTCGAGCGTTACGCGACGGCGGCGCGAGATGGCGACGGCCGCCTAACGATTCTCGTGTCGCATCGTTTCTCCACGGTGCGCATGGCCGATCTGATCGTCGTGCTCCAGGGTGCCCGGGTGGCGGAGATTGGATCGCACGAGGAGCTGATGGCGCGCCGCGGCACCTATGCGGAGCTCTACGGCATTCAGGCCGCGGCGTACCGCCCAGTTTTGACGTTGAGCGTTGAGCGTTGAGCGTTGAACGTTGAGCGTTGGGCGAGGCAACCGCTCACGGCGAGTCGAGAAAGGGAATGGCAAGGCGCGCGACGGCGTCTGTCGCGAGCACGTTGTAATGGGTCGTCCCCGGCACGACTGCCAGTTCTCGACCGGCAGGGCGGAGTGAACCGTCGAGACCCGCATCACGGAGACCGCCGCCCAGTAGTTGCCAGAACTCGATCATGTGCGCTGGCGTGATCGAGTCGGCGTCCGCGAAGACGAGGAGGACGGGCATGGAGAGCTTCGCGACGTCGGCCGACCAGTCGTATTTCGCGCGCTCCATCTCACCAATCTTCGCGAAGAGCGTTCGCCAGTTCACTCGCGGATACATCTGAGCGAGTGGCGAATGCTCGAGCGGCGCCCCGGTCTCCGGGCCCATGTGCTCGAACGCTGCCTGGAGATCGGGAAAGAAGCCACTGCTCTTGAACTGTCGCGAGACGACGACGAGCCGTCGCACCTTTTCGGGGTGCCGGATCGCCGTCTGCAGGGCTACGCCACCGCCGAGCGAGTACCCCATGATGTCGGCGCGCTCGATCTCCAGAGACGCGAGCAACGCCGCAATGTCGTCGGCCATGTGCTCATAGCGGATCGGGCGATCGATGTCGGCCGTTCGTCCATGTCCCTGAAGCTCGACGGCGATGATGCGACGCCCCTGCGCGAGCGTCCCGAGATTGGGCCCGAACATCGCGATGCCGCCCACGCCGCCATGCAACAGCACGAGCGGCACCTTACCGTGCGGCACACCATGGACCTCATAATACAGCTGGAGTCCGTTGACGCTGGCGTATTGTCCCGGATCGGTCGATTTCATCGTTAGGCTCGTGATGTCCTGCCGCATTCCCCTGCTGCGCGCTGCCGAGTGGGTAGGTAAGCTTGCGTTCGGGTGCGGTTCACGCAATCGTGAGGGTTCCTTTACGGAGAGCTGAATGACGACGCCGAGTCGGTATGACGCGATGACGTATCGCCGCTGCGGTCGGAGCGGCATTCTCCTGCCCATCGTCTCACTCGGGCTGTGGCACAATTTCGGGAGCGTCGACCCGTTCGAGGAATCACGCGCGATGGTGCTACGGGCCTTCGATCGAGGCGTCACCCATTTCGATCTCGCGAACAATTACGGACCGGAGCCGGGATCGGCCGAGGAAACCTTCGGTCGCATCCTCACGCGCGACCTTCGCGATCATCGCGACGAGTTGATCATCTCGACGAAGGCCGGCTGGCGGATGTGGCCCGGCCCGTACGGTGAATTTGGCTCGCGGAAGTATCTCATCGCGAGCCTCGATCAGAGTCTGAAGCGGATGGGTATACCATATGTGGACATCTTCTACTCGCATCGGCCGGATCCCGACACACCGTTCGAGGAGACGATGGGCGCGCTCGACTTCGCCGTGCGCAGCGGGCGCGCGCTGTATGCCGGCATTTCGAGTTATTCGGCTGACGAGACGCGCCGCGCCGCGGACATCCTGAACGAGCTCGGCACACCCTGTCTCATTCACCAGCCGCGCTACAGCATGTTCGACCGGTGGATCGAAAAAGATCTCATCGACGTGCTCGGCAAGCGGGGCATTGGGTGCATCGTCTTCTCGCCCCTCGCGCAGGGGTTGTTGACGAACCGCTATCTGCGCGACATTCCACCCGACTCACGGGCGGGCAAGCCACACGGCTTCCTCCGGCCTAACGAGATCACTGCCGAGCGCCGGTCCCAGATCGTGGCGTTGAACGAGATCGCCGCCGATCGTGGCCAGAGTCTGGCGCAGCTGGCGATCACCTGGGTGTTGCGCCACCCGGTCGTCACGTCGGCGTTGGTCGGGGCAAGTAAAGTCTCCCAGCTCGATGACAACCTCGATGCCATTACGGCCCCGGCGCTGAGCAAGGATGAGCTGAAGCGAATCGACGAAATACTGACGGGTGGCGCCTGACGAGGGCGGCGGGCGACGGGCGACGGGCGACACAGCAGTTCCTCGCCCCGCGCCCCGCGCCCGCGCGCCCAACCCTCTACCCCACCAAGGCTTCTCTCAAAAGCACGCTTCCCTCGCGCACCATCGTGGAATCGCAGCTGTACGCGAAGCGCAACGCGTCGGCGCAAGTCTCACCGAACGCTTCGCCCGGCGCGCTGCCGAGTCCCTGATCGGCGAGGAGTGTGGCAAGTGCATCCGCATCCTTCACCTCGAGCCGCTCGTAGACCGACGGGTCCAGCTCCGCCCAGATATAGAACGCGCCACGCGGCACGAACGGGCGCACACCGGGAATTCCCGTCAGTGCCCGCAACAGGATGTCGCGGCGCTCGTGATACACATCGCGCATCTCGACGATGTGCTTGTCGCTGCCCGTGACCGCGGCGAGCGCGGCCCACTGCGCGACGCTGTTCACGCCATTGATCGTGCAGCGAAGCAGCTTCGGAATCCGGTCGTGAAGCGCGCGATCGCGCGTGACGATGTAGCCAGTTCGCAGGCCGGCCATCGCGTGGCTCTTCGAGAATGAGAAGATGCTCACGACGCGCGTCTCACCGGGTGCGGCGAGGGAACCAATAGAGTGATGGATGTGCGGCGCGTAGATGACGTCCTCGTACGCTTCGTCGGACACGACCCAGAGATTCCGGCGGCGCGCGAGCTCCAGAATCTGGCCCAGCACTTCACGCGGCAGGACCGCGCCCGTCGGGTTGTGCGGCGTGTTGAGAAAGATCGTCGTGGTGCGCGGCGTGATCGCGGATTCGATGTCCTCGACCCGGTACGCATAATCGGCATCGGCTCGGAGCGGCACACCCACGGGCACCCCGCCGGCGAGGCGGATGTTCTCGGCGACTTCCGTCCACATCGGATCGGGGATGATCACTTCATCGCCCTGACCGAGGAGCGAGCCGAACGCGACATACAGCGCGTGCATCGCGCCATTCGTGACGAAGATGTCGTCGGCGGTGGTATTCGTGAGGTGGTTCTTGGTGACGACCTTCTGCGCGAGCGCGCGCCGCAACTCGGGAATGCCGTTGTTGGGGACGTAGTGCGTCTTCCCGGCGAGTGCCGCCTGCGTGATGGCGTCGAGGACGTGTGCGGGCGGGGCAAAGCTCGGATCACCCGACTCGAAGCGATAAACGCGCTTCCCCGCGGCCTGCGCGACGAGCAGCCGCTCGCGGATCTGAACGATCTTGCCGAGGGAAACCTGGTCTAGCGGATGGGCTGGGGCGGGAGAGGCGGCGGAGACGCCACGAGACACAACGACATCGGGCACAGCGCTGGGTGGCATGAGGTCCTCGGTTATTGGTCGGCGGAGTGTAGTGGGATTAGTGCATCGTGCGCAAGACTTCGGCGGTTAAGCTGGCTCCGTGGCACGGATTTCGATAAAATGTCTCCAGATTCGTGCAAACGTTGCACTTTTTGCTTGACAGACTGAAACTGCATCGGCA
>Ga0070709_10002167_pt1 | contig 10639 bp, 7 predicted proteins | sample LARL51metaG_FD_65449 | JGI IMG/M metagenome (GOLD analysis project Ga0070709, IMG submission 65449) | Corn, switchgrass and miscanthus rhizosphere microbial communities from Kellogg Biological Station, Michigan, USA - LAR L5-1 metaG | ecosystem: Host-associated > Plants > Roots > Rhizosphere ...
CTCACCGTCGCGATTCCCCGCGTGGACGCCCGCGTCACCGTCGACGGCAACCTGGACGAGCCGGTCTGGAGCCAGGCCGCCCTGCTGACCGGCTTCTCCCAATACACACCTGTGGACGGGTTGCCGGCCGCCGACTCCACGCAGGTGCTGGTGTGGTACGGCCCGGACGCGATCTACTTCGGGATCCGCGCGTACGAACCTCATGGGAATCTGGTCCGCGCCACGATGGCCGACCGCGACGCCATCGACGCGGACGACAACATCCAGATTCTCCTCGATACCTACCACGACCACCGGCGCGCGCTCGAGTTCGCGGTGAATCCGCTGGGCATCCAGGAGGATGGCGTCCGGAGTGAAGGGCTGGCGGGCGCCGCCGGAGGCGGGAACGCCGCCACCGGCCGCTTCGACGGGGTCATCGATCTCAATCCCGATTTCGTCTGGGAGTCCCGCGGCCACCTGACGCCGTGGGGGTTCGAGGTCGAGGTCCGCATTCCCTTCAAGAGCATCCGGTACCAGAGCCTCGACCCCCAGGACTGGGGTCTGCAGGTCATCCGGTACGTCACGCACTCCGGCTACCAGGACACCTGGACGCCGGTGGTGCGCGCCAACGCGAGTTTCCTGATTCAGGCCGGCACCATGACCGGCTTGCGTGACCTGCATCGCGGGCTGGTGATGGACGTGACGCCGGAGTTCACCACCAAAGTGGAAGGCGACTCGGCGGCGGTGGGACGCTACCTCTACCGCGGCACCCCGGAAATCGGCGGAACCCTGCACTGGGGCCTCACCAGCAACTTGAGCCTCGCCGCCACCGCGCACCCCGACTTCTCGCAGGTGGAGGCCGACGCCGCGCAGGTGACCGTCAACCAGCGATTCGCGCTGTTCTATCCCGAAAAGCGTCCCTTCTTCCTCGACGGGCTCGAGCAGTACGACACGCCCAATCAGCTGATTTACACTCGGCAGATCATCCAGCCGGTGGCGGGCGCCAAGCTCACCGGCAAGGCCGGCGGCACCAACATCGCCTACCTCGGCGCCGTCGATGCGGTAGACCCCGGCACCGGCCAGAACCCCGTCTACAATGTCCTGCGCGTGGCGACGGACCTGGGGGCCAGCTCGACCGCCGGCGTGGCCTACACCGACCGGATCGAGGGGAGCGACTACAACCGGGTGCTCGGCGTGGACTCCCGTCTCTTGTGGGGCACCGGGTGGTTCTCCCAGGCGCAGGTCGCCGGGTCGTGGACGCGGGACGCGTCGGGGGTCCGCGCGGGCACCCTGTGGGATGCCACCCTGGGCGATTTCACCGGGCGCCGGTACGGCAACCACTTCGAGTTCGTCGGCATCACACCCAACTTCGAGGCGGCGTCGGGCTTCGTGAACCGGACCGGCGTGGTCTACGCCCGGCTCTTCAACCGGTTCACCTGGTATGGCCGGCCCGGCGCGTTCGTGGAGCAGCTCCAGACGATCGTCATGGGGACGCCGCTCTGGCGCTATGACGACTTCTGGCATGCCCGCGGGACCATCGAGGGCGGGTGGGCCAACACCTGGGGACTCACGCTCCGCGGCGGGTGGAATCTGAACGCCAGCGCCTCGGACAACCTCCAGCGCTTCGACTCGGCCGCGTACGCGGGGTATCAGGTCGACCGCGGCGTCGACACCATCGCGTTCAGAATTCCTCACGGCCTCTACAACCTGATCGGCGCCAACGCCGGCGTCACCAGCCCGAACCGCGCCCTGCAGGGGTCGTTCAACGTCGGGTACGGACACTCCGTGATTTTTGCGGAAGCCGCCGAAGGGACGGAGCTGACCACCAACGCGTCGCTCGCCTGGAAACCGACGCCGGCCATCCGGCTCACGGCCACCTGGCTCCACGACCGCCTAGTGCGGAAGCGCGACGGGAGTGAATTCGCCCTCGCCAACATTCCGCGTCTCGAGTTCGACTACCAGCTCAACCGGTCGGTATTCGTGCGCTACATCGGGCAGTACGTGGCCCAGCGCCAGTCCGCCCTCCAGGACCCGCGCACCGGGCAGCCGCTCCTGGTCAACAGCGGGGCGGTGGTCGGCACCCTGTCGAACGGGTTCCGGAACGATTTCCTGCTTTCCTACAAGCCGATGCCGGGAACGGTGTTCTTCCTGGGGTACGGGACGTCGCTCTCCGAGCCGACGGCGTTCGGATTCTCGAACCTGCAGCGGGTGCAGGACGGCTTCTTCCTGAAGGCGAGCTACCTCTTCCGGATGTAGGTCACAGCCCGGCCTTCCGGGCGACGTATTTCGCCCAACGGTTTGCCTCCCGGCGTATTTCCCGCACGTCTCCGGTTCTCAGCCCGCCGTTCTTCACCACGACCTTTCCGTCGACGATGACATGCCGTACGTCTCCCGCCGTCGCGGCGTACACGATGCTCGAGATCAGGTCAGCCTCCGGCTGCGTGTGAAGCCCGGAGAGGTCGAGGGCGATCAGGTCGGCCCGCTTGCCGACCTCGATGGAGCCGATCTCGTCCGCGAGGCCCAACGCGCGCGCACCCCCCAGCGTCGCAAGCTCGAGCACCCGAGGCGCCGGGAGCGCCTCGGGGCCATGCCTGGGTTTCTGAATCAGCGCCGCGAGCCGCATTTCGCTGAACGCGTCCAGCCGGTTGTTGCAGGGCGCGCCGTCCGCGCCGATGGCCACCCGGCACCCCGCCGCGAGCATGGCGGGAACCGGAGCGATGCCGCTCCCTAACTTCAGGTTCGACGACGGGCAGTGAACGACATTGGTGCCCAGCCGCGCCAGGTTCCGGATGCCGTCATCATCCACCCATACGCAGTGCGCCAGCGCGGCCCCCGGTCCCGCGATTCCAACCGACTCGAGATACTGGAGCTCGTCCATTCCCGTCGCCCGCCGCACCAGGTCGAGCTCCACCGGTGTCTCGGCCGCATGGGTGTGCATCACCGCCCCATGACGCTCGGCCAGATCGCTCGCCGCCCGCAGGAGGGGTCCCGTACAGCTCGGCGCAAAGCGGGGCGCGACGCAGTACCGGAGCCTGCCGTGGGCCGCGCCATGCCAGCGCTCACAGAGATCTGACGTTTCCTGGAGCGCCTGATCCGTGGCTTCCCGCAATCCGGGGAAGGCGTCCGCGGCGTCCATAAGGCACTTCCCCGCGGTGGCGCGGAGGCCGATGGATTCGAGCGCCTGGAAGGCGGCGCCCGTGTGCCGGACCGTTTCCATGTCGAGGACAGCGGTGGTACCGGACAGGAGCAGCTCCGCGGCGCCCAGCATGGCGGACCAGTAGACGGAGTCCTCGGTATGCGCCGCTTCGAGCGGCCAGATGCGACGGGCGAGCCAGCTTTCCAGCGCCAGGTCGTCGGCCCGTCCGCGGAAGAGTGTCTGGCAGAGGTGGACGTGAGCCTGGATCAGGCCCGGGAGGAGGACCATCCCGGTGCAGTCGAGCGTGGCGGCACCGGGAGCAGCACGACGGGTGCCGATGGCGGTGATGCGGCCGCCGGTGACGGTGACGTCGGCGTCGACGATACGCCGGGCCGGATCGAGCGTCACCACCCGGGCGCCACGTACCACCAGCGTCCGGGAGGCTCCTCGACTCAGGTCGCCACCCTCGGCGTCACCGCGGTGCTGTCGGCATCGAGGTTGAAGTACGCTTCGATCTCGTCCAGGAGATCGTCGTCCGAGTAAATGCCCGTGAGGATCCGCTCCGGCCCGCCGGGATCGAGCAGGACGTATCCGTACGGGTAGTCGAGGCCCGAAAGCACGACGATGCGGCGGTGGTGGGCCGGTCCATCGACGTACACGGTATCCGCGGTGGTCGGTACGATGGCGATCCCGGCGTGTTTGAGCTCGCCGGCCACCTGATCCGTGTAGTACGTCAGGTCGTCGTACGCGGAGCTCGCGTCACCAGCGGACAGCGTGTCGGTGCCGCCGAGCCAGAAGACGATCATGGTGGGAGCGGTGATCACGCGGGGGCGCCGGAGGGCGGAGCGGCCGGAATCCCGCAGCTCGAGCGAGTCGGGCCCGCGGCCGGGGGGCGCGTGCAATCCCCGCCGGTTGCGCGCCAGGGGCGCGTGCGGACGGCAGCCGAAGGCCAGAAGTCCCAGGAGGATAACGTTGGCCGGCTTCATGAGAAGGAATATATTCGCAGCATGACTACCCAGCCGCCTCAGGTAGATGTGGCCGTCCCGGCCGTCCCGGCCGTCCCGGGCGCGGCCGTCCGGCGCCATCACTGGATCGTCCGGCTGTGCCACTGGGCGACGGTGGTCGTCCTGGCGGGCTTGATCGCTTCGGGGCTTCAGATCTACGAGGCCTACAGCCGCTTCGGAAACCGGGGTGATCCGGCGTATCCCAGCCCGTTCAACGGCGTCGTGTTTCCGCACTGGAGCCGGCTCGGGGGCTGGCTCGCCGCCGGACTCAACTGGCATTTCGCCCTCATGTGGCCGTTCGCGCTGGGGGGCTTCGTGTACCTCTCCTACCTGGCGTTCAGCGGCGAGTGGCGGTCCCTCTTGTTCCGGCCGCGCGACGTCCGCGGCGCCATCGACATGCAGAAGTACTATCTCGGCCTTCGGAAGGAGCACCCGCCGCAGGGCAAGCACAACCCGCTCCAGAAGCTGGCGTATACTTTCATCATTGTGCTGGGCACGCTGTCGATCCTCACCGGACTCTCGATCTACAAGGCGACGCAGTTCTCCTGGCTCACCCGTCTCTTCGGCGGCTTCCAGGCCGCCCGCTATTGGCACTTCTGGGCCGTGTGGATCTTCGTCGGCTTTACCCTGGTGCACGTGACCCTGGTCTTTCTCGTCGACCCGCACTCCCTGCGCGCCATGCTGACGGGGTGGTACCGGGGGAGGTTCCCGAGCCATGATTGACCGCCGGTCCTTCTTCAAAGCGGCTGGCGCCGGCGCCGCCGCGTCGCTCGTGGCGGCGTGCGGCTGGGATGGAGGCGGCACCGTCAAACCGGCGCTGTTGTCCATCTCCCGGCTGAACGACTGGGTGGGCGAACACCTGCTCTTCTCGCCGGACCGGCTGGCCCCCAGCTACGACCCGAGCCGCCGCAGCGCGGGTCTCCCGGCGTACTTTATTTCCGACACCGTCCCGATGCTCAAGGACCCGGCGTCCTGGCGTCTCTCAGTGGGAGGCATGGTCCGCACGCCTCTGAGTCTCACGCTGGACGACCTCAAGCGCATGCCCAGCGTGACATACACCGTCAAGCACCATTGCGTGGAAGGCTGGAGCGCGATCGCCACGTGGACCGGCGTTCCGGTGAGCGCGTTGGCCCGGCAGAGCGGCATGACTCCGGGGGCGCGCTACCTCGACTTTCAGTCGTTCGACGCCGGGTATTCGAATGGGTGGGATCTCGCGAGCGCCATGCATCCGCAGACCATCCTGGCGTACGCCATGAACGACCGGATGCTCGGACCGGATCATGGCGCGCCGCTCCGGCTCTACTCACCCACGAAGTTGGGATACAAGCTGACGAAGTATCTCACCGCGGTGAACTTCACGGCGGACCGGCCGGGCGGATATTGGGAAGATCAGGGATACCCCTGGTTTGGCGGGATCTAGAAGGCTGTGCGTCCAGTCTTTGCCTGTCCTAGCCTATCAGATCCAGGGCATCATACATCGACGCCGCATTCTGGTATCGGTCTTCCGGATTCCTGCTCATCGCTTTGAGTATCACCGCCGCGAGCGTCTCCGGTACCTCGGCATTGAGGGTCCTCGGATTGGGCGGCTCTTCTTCGAGATGCTTCGCGATCAGCGCCCAGGGCGTGTCGGCCTCGAAGGGCACCCGGCCGCTGACGCACTCGAAGAGCACCACGCCGGCGGAGTAGAGATCACTGCGGGGATCCAGGTCGAGGCCTTGCAGCTGCTCCGGAGACATGTAGTCGGGGGTGCCGATGGACATCCCCGCCTCGGTCAGCCCCTTGCCCTTGGGTGGATTGGCGAGGCGCGCGATGCCGAAGTCCATCACCTTGAGGAACCCGCTGGGCTCCACCACCATGTTCTGCGGCTTGATGTCCCGGTGGATCACGCCCTGCTCGTGCGCCACTTCCAGGGCCCGGCAGAGCTGTTTGCCGATGGTCAGCGTCACCGGAATGGGCAGACGCCCCCGGCCTTCGATCAGAGACTTGAGGGACTTTCCTTCCACGAACTCCATGGTGAGGTAGTAGGTCCCCTTCACCTCGCCCAGATCGTACGTCCGCACGACGTTCCGGTGGGCGATCTTTCGCGCCAGGCGGATCTCCTGCTTGAAGCGGTCCAGGGCCACCGTGTCGGTGGACATGGCTTCGGGCCGGAGCGTCTTGATGGCCACCGGCTCCTGCAGCTCCCGGTCGAACGCGCGATAGACGACGCCCATCCCACCCATCCCCAGCACTTCCTTCACTTCATACCGGCCGGCGAAGAGTGACCCCGGGGAGAGCATGGTGCCGGAGCTCGCCGCCGCCGCGGCCCGGACCGCGGTGGGCACCGCCGAAATCGGCTGGGTGGCGGCCGCGCCGGTGGCCGACATCATGTACTCCACCAGGTTGCTCTTCTCCTTCAGATCCTCCACCAGGCCCTTGAAGTCCTGGGACAGCATGCCGATCTCGTCCCTCGACGAGACGCCTACGTCCACGGAGTAGTCCCCGTCGCGAACCTTGCGGGTGGCCTCCGCCAGCCGCCGCACCGGCCCGGCAATCTTCGCCGCGCCGATCCACGCCACGAACAGGGCCAGCAGGAACCCGACGCCGAACGCGTAGTAGAGCGCGCGCTGGAGCGTGCGGAAGGTCGCCATTTCCTGGTCGCGGGACCGGAGCGCGACGTAGCCGCCGAGCCGGGCGCCGCCGGCGGAGATGATCCGCTCTTCCAGCCCGATGTAGTGGCTGCCGGACATGTCGGCGGCCATCTCCATGCCGGTGGTGTCGGCCGAGGTGTCTCCGCCGATGTTCGCCGCCAGCACCTGCAAGATCTCGCTGGTGGGCACCGTCGCCCCCACCGGGAACGGCCGGTCCAGCGTGTCTACGGAGAAAAAGACCAGGTCCGTCTGCGTCGCCTCCTTGATGGCCCGGGCGAGCGCGTCGTCGAAGGGATAGGCCACCACGAGCACCCCCAACGGCGCGTCCTTGGGAGTGGCCCGGAGCGGCATGGCGACGGCGTAGTACAGCGCATGGGTCTGGAGGTCGCCGAACGCGCCCTCGGTGGCATCACCGGACAGCGCGTTGGCGAACAGGGCGCTGCCGGAATAGTCGATGTTCGCTTCGTCGGGCTTGTCCGTCCGGGCGATGAGAATCCCGTCGGCGTTGGTCACCATCGCCCAGGCCGCGCCGGCCAGCGAGCGAATCTCGTCCGCCTGATCCCGCGCGTCCTCTCGTTTCTGACTCTGCAACAGGCGGGTGCGGTACTGGGGGACGCTCGCGGCGGCCCGGGCCGCCGCGGTCATGGCCTGCGTACGCGCCTCGAGCTGCGCGTCCACCGCCCGATGCGTGTTCAGGAGCGCTCTCCGGATGGAGGCGTCGGCGGCGCGGTTCGCCTGCCAGGAGGTATAGACCAGCGTGGCGCCCAGCACCGCCACGATCAGGATCACCGAGGCGGCGAACACCTTCCAGGCCAGACCGAAGCGCGGGCCCCGTGGCCCCCGGTCAGTAGAGCTCGCGTCCCGCATTCGTCGGATATGGTTTCCCGAACTTGTTCTTGTGAGGCTGCCACTTGAAGCCGCGCGCATCGAGCTGGACCGGCTGGGCCAGCGTCAATCCGGCGGCCGGGATATCGACGTCCTGCGCCACTTCCTGCGACACCCGCGGGTGCCAGACGTGCAGGGTGTAGTGACCGGGCGGCACTCCGGGGATGGCGAAGGACCCATCCGCCCCGGCCTGGGTGAACCAGCGGCTCCCCATCACCTGCACGTAGGCCACCATGCCGGCGTGGACATTACAGTAGATGTAGACCAGCCCGGGATGATCGAAGGCGTGGCCTTTCGCCTCCCCCCGCCCGTACAGGCCGAGGTCGAACCCGTTGGGCTCTGACGCCGAAAAGACGTTGTGGCTGAAGGGATCGGTGTTGGGGAAGCGGACCGTCGAGCCGACCGGGACCACCACGATGTCCGGGACGAACTGCTTGTCAGAAATGGTGACATCCACCGTCACCGCGCGGCCGGCCGGGGCCGCCGCCCCTCCGGTCAGATAGATCACCGCATCCGCGATATCCGGGGACGGCTTGTTGCGTTTTTCGAGAATGGACACGGTTCCCGCGACTCGGACGGCTGTTGCGGCCGGCGGGGAGACCGTCTGCGACCCCACCCCCGGCACCGCCAACACCCCGATCACTGCGGTCAACCCCAAGTGCCGCATCAGCGTACAACCTTTCGAATATTGCGCCGGTAGCCGGACAGCTTACTCTAGAGACGCCGAAACCGCCAGGAGACAAACGTGAAACGCGTTCTCGCCGCGCTCGTGATGCTCGGCTGTCCCCACCTCGTCGCGGCGCAGCAATCGCCGCCCGCGACGACAGCGCCCGCACCCCAGCGCACGGTGCAGCTCACCGGTCTGGTGCTCGTGAACGGGTTCTGGAACAGCTCGGCCGTCGCCAACGCGGACCTGCCGCTCGCGGCCGTTCCCGATTCCGTGGGGATCAAAGGTGGGGGCGCCAGCATCAGGCAGACGCGCATCGGCGTGCTCGTGAATGATCCTGATGTGCTGGGCGGCACCTTCACCGGTGAAATCGATGCGGACTTCTACGGCGGACAACAGCCGAGCGGGAGCGGGCGGACCTCGCCGCTGGTGCGGCTGCGGCGCGTGAACGGAACCATCGACTGGAGCCACTTTCAGATCATGGTGGGCCAGGAGAAACCCCTCGTGTCTCCCCGCAATCCCCGTTCACTCGCGGCCGTCGGCTTCCCCGAGTTCTCGTCGTCCGGCAATCTGTGGCTCTGGATCCCTCAGGTGCGCCTGACCGTGGAAACGGGGTACACGCTGCGCCTGGCGCTCCAGGCGGCCATCCTGGCCCCCACCGCCGGCACGCCTCAGCCCGCGTTCACGACGACGCTCGATTCGGCCGAGCGCACCGGCCGTCCTTCGCTCGAGGGGCGCCTGCGGGTCGGCTGGGGATCGACCGACAACCCCAGCGAATTCGCCATCGGCGCGCACCAGGGGTGGCTCAAGAACCTGGACTCCCTGTCGGGCGATTCGATTCAAGTGTCCCAGGCGCTCACCGCCGACGCCCGCATCGTCTTCGGGTCCTTCGAGCTCATCGGCGAGGCGTTTACCGGAAAGGCCCTGGCGGGGCTCGGCGGTGGCGGGGTCGGACAGAATTTCGGCGTCGACGGCGCCGCGGTGCACACCACCGGCGGATGGGGACAGTTCAACGCGCGCCCCGTGAAGGACTGGATGTTCGGCGTCGGCTGTGGAATCGACGACCCGAAGGACGCGGACGTCTTTACGGTCGGTGATTCGACCTATCTGACCAAGGGGGGGCGCCTCAAGAACCTCGCCTGCGAGGGGCACCTGCAGTGGACTCCGCCGGGGCCGCTCGTGGTGGCGTTCGAGTTCCGCCAGATTCGGACGACCTATCTCACCGGCGAAGAGCGGGTCAACCACCTGAATCTGGCATTCGGGTACCGCTTTTAGGTCAGGCGACGGGGAGCCGTCCGGGCAGCTTGGCGGGAGTCACCGGCCCCGCTTCGGCGATGAGCGCGCGCGCGTGGTCCACCTGGCCCCAGGTGTTCCAGAGCAGTACGCCCCGGACTCTGCCTTCGCCGAGGTAGTAGACCACGCCCTCTCGGAAGGGGGTTTTCCAGTCGCTGACGGTCTCGAGCCGCGCGTCCAGATCACCCACCGCTTCATATCCCAGATCGAACAGGTCGCCGTAAAAGAACGGCAAGTGGTCGTAGCGCTCATGCGCGCCCGCGAGGTTGCGGCCCGCCAGCCGACCAGCCGCGTTGGCGTTGTCCTCATGTTCCACCCGGGAGCGGTGACCCAGAGCCTGGGAAGGGAAATTCGCGACGTCGCCGGCGGCGTAGATCGAGGGGTTGGAAGTGCGCAGGTACTCGTCCACCACGATGCCGTTGTCGGTCTTCAACCCCGCGGCCTGTGCGAGCTCGACGGACGGGATGATCCCCAGACCCGCGATGACTCCATCCGCGGGTAGCTCGAATCCGGTGGTGGTTTTCACGAGGGCCTTCCCCGCACTCTCGGACACCGTCGCGACGCCCTCCCCGGTACGAACGGTCACGCCCTTGGTCCGGTAGTAGTCGACCAGATTCTGGGAGAGCGGTGCCGGAAACACCCGCGCGCCGATGCCCGCCTCAGGAATCACCATCGTGACGGCCGCTCCCTGCATCCTGAGAGCCGCCGCGACCTCGGAGCCGATGAAGCCGCCACCGAGGACGACGAAGTGCTTCCCCGGCGCCGCCGCCGCGTGCAGGGCGCGATAGTCGTCCAGGGTCCGGAAGTAGACGATGGAGTCGGGAGCGCCGGCCAGCCGGCGCGGGGCGCCGCCGGTGGCGAGCAGCAGGGTGTCGTAGGCGTAGGTCTCGCCGGCCTCGTCGGTGACGGTCTTCTTGGCCGCATCGATGCCCGTCACCCGGCGGGAGAGGGTCACATCCACGCCCTTCATGTCATCCGTCCGCCAGACGCTCGACTCCGGGTCCCCCTTCCAGAGGGCCTTCGACAACGGCGGCCGGTTGTACGG
>Ga0070709_10002168_pt1 | contig 10639 bp, 10 predicted proteins | sample LARL51metaG_FD_65449 | JGI IMG/M metagenome (GOLD analysis project Ga0070709, IMG submission 65449) | Corn, switchgrass and miscanthus rhizosphere microbial communities from Kellogg Biological Station, Michigan, USA - LAR L5-1 metaG | ecosystem: Host-associated > Plants > Roots > Rhizosphere ...
TGGCATTTCGGCATCGCTCCGCCGGTAAATTACATAAGCCTTGCGTGCGCCCAGGCGGAGCGCGGAACGGATCGCGTCAAGCGCAGTATTGCCTCCGCCGATGACGGCGACATCTTTGCCCTTGAAATCGACGATAGGCTGGTCATATTTCGGAAATTCGTAGGCGTGCATCAGATTGATGCGGGTGAGGAACTCATTGGCAGAGTAGACGCCGTTCAGGTGCTCGCCCGGAATATTCATGAACTGAGGCAAACCTGCGCCGGTGCCGATGTAGACAGCGTCGTAGCCTTCCTCTTCCATGAGTTCGTCGATGGTGACTGTGCGACCGACGACGACATCAGTTTCGAATTCGACGCCCATAGCTCGCATGTAATCGACCTGCTCACGGATGATCTGCTTCGGGAGGCGAAACTCGGGGATGCCGTACACGAGCACACCGCCAATTTCATGCAGAGCTTCGAAGACATGAACGCTGTGGCCCTTCTGAACGAGGTCGCCGGCTGCAGAGAGACCGGAGGGCCCGCTGCCAACGATGGCAACTTTCTTTCCGGTGGAAGGAGCCTTCACTATGGTGTTTACGTCCACGTGTTGCTGTTCGTAGTCGGCGACAAAGCGCTCCAGGTATCCGATACCAAGCGATTCCACTTTCTTGTGCAGCAGGCAAGATCCCTCGCAGTGGTCCTCCTGCGGGCAGACTCGTCCGGTAATGGCGGGAAGGCAGTTGTCTTCGCGAATTTTGGCGGCGGCAGCCAGGAAGTTCCCAGCGACGATTAGCTGCACAAATTCGCGTATGTTCACACCTACTGGACAACTCCTGGTGCAGGCAGGCTTGGCGCATTCCAAGCAGCGTAGCGCTTCTTGCCTTGCAAGTTCCGTCGAGTACCCCAGGTTAACTTCCGTGAAGTTCGTGGCTCGAAGCATTGCCGGTTGCTCAGGCATGTGTTGCCGAGGAACCTTGATGCGCTCTTTCATCGGCAGCGGATTTGGAGAGATTTTTGTGGGGGTCACGACTTGGCTCCTTGCAGGGCGCAAGCATGTTCGCCAGCTTCTTTCTGGGCACATGAGCACTGGCGGAGTTCGAACTCTTCCAACGATTTCTTTTCGGCATCGCGATACATTGAGTTGCGCTGAACCAGTACTGCGAAATCGACCTGATGGCCATCGAATTCGGGTCCATCGACACAAGCGAACTTGCTCTTGCTGTCCACGAGTACGCGGCAGCCGCCGCACATGCCGGTTCCATCGATCATGATCGGATTGAGGCTGACGATGGTGCGAATATGCAACGGGCGTGTCATGTCGGCGACCGCGCGCATCATCGGGATCGGACCGACTGCGAGCACGAGGTCAATTCGAGTGCCGTTCTTGATTAGCTGCTTGAGCCGGTCGGTTACAAATCCCTTCTGCGCATAGCTGCCATCATCGGTAGTGATGGTGAGCTCGTCGCTGACTTCACTCATCTCACGCTCAAGAATCACTAACTCGCGATTGCGTGCACCGACAATTGCAATGACTCGATTACCAGATTTCTTGAGAGCTGCGGCGGTTGGATAAGCCATGGCCGTTCCCACGCCTCCGCCAATGACCACGACGTTCCCGAACTTTTCGATCTCGGAGGGCTTTCCGAGTGGACCGACAACATCGAGAATGCTGTCGCCAGTGTTGAGAGAAGTCAGGAGACGAGTCGTCTTTCCGAGTGACTGAACGACAATGTTAATAGTGCCACGCTGCGGATCGGAGCGCTCGATCGTGAGCGGTATCCGTTCGCCGCGGTCCCAGAGCCGCAAGATTACGAATTGACCGGGTTTTTGTCGTTTCGCGATTCGGGGAGCTTCGATTACGAATCTCTTTATGCCAGGTGCCAGGAACTCAGCGTGAACAATTTTGAACACGTTAACCCCGCGTATTTACTGGGTATATTGTCGAAGAACGATGAGACATCCTTCTGTGATACCGATCACGTGCGGTAGGTAATCTGAACATCAGGCGGTGCCCGGCAAGGTTACGAACGTTTCCAATAGATGAAAAAGGCGGGGAATTGTGGCTCCCCGCCTGAGGGCCCGGCCCGTGGACGTTTAGACCAGTCCCTGATCCAGCATAGAGTTCGCTACTTTGAGGAATCCGGCAATGTTTGCTCCATTCACCAGGTTGCCCGGAGTGCCGTAGGCACTGGCAGTTTCGAAGCAATTCTTGTGAATGGCAGTCATGATCTTGTGCAAGCGATCATCGACTTCCTCGCGAGTCCAAGCGAGGCGCATGCTGTCCTGTGCCATCTCGAGTCCGGAGGTCGCTACGCCACCGGCGTTCGCGGCCTTGGCAGGTCCGTAGAGAATTCCGGCATCGAGGAACATCTTGGTGGCTTCCAGAGTGCTTGGCATATTGGCGCCCTCGGCCACAACCTTCACGCCGTTCTTGATCAGGTTGGCAGCATCGATGGCGTTGATCTCGTTTTGCGTGGCACTCGGGAAAGCGCAATCAGCCTTGATGTTCCAAAGCGGGTTGTACTCCAAGTGGGTATTGTTCTGAATGTAGATAGCTTTCTTGAATTTGTCCGCATATTCGGCAATACGACCGCGGCGAACGTTTTTGAGTTCCATGGTCCAGGCCAACTTCTCGCGGTTGATACCGTCGGCATCGTAGATAACGCCGTTGGAATCGGAAAGCGTGATTGGCTTCGCACCAAGATCCAGCAGTTTCTCGACAGTGTACTGGGAGACGTTGCCGCTTCCTGAAACCAGGCAGAGCTTGCCTTCCAGCGAATCCTTGCGGGTCTTCAACATTTCCGACGCAAAGTACACGCAGCCATAACCGGTGGCTTCAGGACGAATCAGTGAACCGCCCCAGCTCAAGCCCTTACCGGTGAGAACGCCGACGAATTCGTTCGCGAGCCGCTTGTATTGCCCGAAGAGAAACCCGATCTCGCGTCCGCCGACGCCGATATCGCCGGCGGGAACATCGGTGTCTGCGCCAATGTGGCGATAGAGTTCGGTCATGAAGCTCTGGCAGAAGCGCATCACTTCGGAGTCACTCTTGCCCTTGGGATCGAAATCCGATCCGCCCTTGCCGCCGCCAATGGGGAGCGTGGTCAGCGAATTCTTGAACACTTGTTCGAAGGCTAGGAACTTCAAAATGCCGAGGTTCACGGAAGCGTGGAAGCGCAGTCCGCCTTTGTAGGGACCGATAGAGCTATTCATCTGAATCCGGAATCCACGATTGATTTGCACTTTGCCTTTATCATCGAACCACGGCACCCGGAACATGATGACGCGTTCGGGTTCCACCATGCGCTCCAGGATTCGGGCTTCTTTGTATTCGGGGTGCTTGGCTACGGCGGGCCGCAAGGACTCGAAAACCTCCTGCACCGCCTGGTGGAACTCGAATTCCGTCGGGTTTTTGGCTCTTACGGTGGTCATTACTTCTTCGATGTAGTCGCCCGAAATCTTCACTTCAGGCGGTGTAATAATTCCGGTAGTCATGGTCTTGCCTCCTGTTGATAAATTTGAATGGCCATTACGACGTCCTTCCGCGCCAAATGGATAATTGCGGATTCCAACGATCGTCTAGCAGAGTGAAATAGTCTGGGCTCGGATTGGCTGCGGCCAGATTCCCTGTTGAGTCCTCTGCTCGGTCGCAGGTAGCAGTAATAGGAGCTTTGATCTCGCGCCAGACATGACTGGTAGACAACTTAGCGGCAAAGGGAGACTGGCAAAGTTCTGCATCTCCCGGGAAAAGCGGGTGTCGCAAGACGTCGTCGTTTTCGGCCATGTTGATGCTTCCTCAGCGGAACTGCGGAAGTTCTACGATCGCCGGTTGAAGGACCGGCCCATGGCTCATTACAAACTGCGCGACCGAAGCGAGCAGTGACTCTACGCACCGATAGCGGTGAGGTATCTCACATTAACCTGCATGGCAGGATACGCATTGCGTTGCAATGTGCGCACGAAGCAAGGCAGTAATGTTACTAAAATGGTCCGCCGCGGCTTGGAGAAAAACTATCGTGGGCGCGCCAGGACGAGAGTGATGTCGTCGGGCTGCTCGTTCGCACCGATCCAGTCGTCCACGGCGGCAGTCACGATTTCTGTGATGCGCTGCAGTGGATAGTGCTGGTTCTCGCGCACCAAATCGATGAGGCGCTCCTCGCCAAATTCGCCGAAGTCGTTCTCCGGTTCGGTCACGCCGTCGCTGTAAGCGAGAAAGATGTCCCCCGGCCTGAGTTGCGCGGAGGCTTCGTCGAAACTCAGATTGTCGAACAGGCCTACAACCATTCCGCCGCACTCGAGGCGACGTATCGACCCGTCTGCTCCGATAATGATTGGCGGCAAATGTCCACCGTTGCTGTAGGAAATGGTGCGGGAACTGCCGTCATACACGCCCAGGAACAGGGTCGCATACTTTTCTTGCGGGGTGCTCTCATAGAGTTGGTGATTGAGCAGAGAGAGCATCGCCGCAGGCGAGACGTCGGTACTTTGCAAGCCGGAGGCTAACATCATGTCCGATCCCGCTCCTAGTCCGACCGCGATTGGTAGGCTGGTGGCCGGCGCGGCTTCCATACTGTAAGCACGCACAGCGGAGTGAATAGTAGCCATGAGCAAAGCTGCCGAGATTCCTTTACCGCTGATATCTCCGACGGCAAGCGTCAGCTTATGCGAGTTCAGCGCCAGAAAATCGTAGTAGTCTCCGCTCACAGTACGTGCGGGACGACAGAATCCGTGAACTTCGAGCGATTCAAGTTGCGAAATTTCCTTTGGAAATAGCTGCGCTTGCACTTCCTGCGCGATAGCCAATTCATTTTCCAGGCGCTGCTTTTCCTTCTGCTCGGCAATCAGCTGCTCCAGAGAAGCTGTCATCGAGTTGAAGGAGGACTCGAGCGCAGCCAACTGGTCCTTTGACTTCACGACAATGCGGTGAGAAAAGTCACCACGATTGATACGCTGCGTGGCCTCATACAACTTAGCCACGGAACGCGTGATGGTGCGCGTCAAGCCGACGCCAATTACGAAAGCCGCTAGCTCAATCACGGCGAAGGCGATGGCCATGAAGACGAGAAGGAATTCGATTGCGGGGGCAAACTCTCCCAGAGCCTCGAACAGTCGGTCATACAGCATGGAGAGGCGCGTTTGCACGCTGATTGCAGCGGGATTCTTGGTGTCACCAGTTTCCCAGTTGATGACCGTGATTGCCGTTGCAAACGAGACCAGCCGATCGAGTGAGCGGCTGGGAGGAGGCACGGTTCCAGCGGTTACGGTAGGGATCAGTGACTCCTTGCTGCTGGTATCGAGAACGAATTGACCATTGTTGTTGCTGACGGTGACGCCATTAGGCGAGCTGTTGCCGGGCTGGTTGGGCTTGTTCTGGTCAACTTCATGCAGACTAAGACCATTGGCATAAAGCGTGATTTCGCCTAATCTCGCCGCGAGCTGGCTGAAGATTTGCTCGTCCAAAGGCTCGCTCGAGATGACGATCAAGTTTCCTGATTTAACGGGGACTGTGTCCGCGGCACGAACGTACAGCCGGTTACGATCGCGGACTATACCCTGAAACGAGGATCTCAAATGTGCAGGTAGCTTCGGAGATTCCGCAACTACATTCGGAGGCGTGCTGTTCAAGACAAGTTTGCCGTTTAGCCAGACCCACACCTGGCGGTCGGCCCAAGCTTTGTCGGATTGCCGCAAACCTTCGAGAACCGCAGATTCGTTCGTAGTGCCAAGCTCAAACCGAGCGGCAATGTCATGCGCGATGGCTGAATTGGCAGCTTGTACGCTCCGCAGTTCTGATTGCAATCCAGAAGTGGCCACGAATGTTGCGAACTGCCCGGCAAACAGATAGAAGGCAGTGAGAGCGAGCGTCACCAGAAGGACAAGCGGAATCACGCCAATGAAACCGTAAGTCACGAGCAGGCGGTTGCGCAGGCGCCAGAGCACCTTGTCTCGAACCAGGCGAACGGTCAGCCAGCTGAACAGAAGGAAAGCTACAAACGTGAGGAAGGTAACCCATCCGCCAAGGCTCGATGCGAAAGAGACATGGGAGGCACTGAGTCCCTTCTCCAAAACCAGAAGCGCGAGGTCAAGCGCCAGAATGAGGAAAGCGACTCGCCCGACACGAGTGCGTGGCGGCCATCCGGCGCGTATCATCCGTCGACGTACATCATGGGCGAGCTTTTGGTACATGATCCACTTCCGATTATATCTGCACAGGGGTGGGTGGATAACGGACACTCAGGCCATCAAAGTTCCGTTCCATTCCGCGAATTTCGGCAGTTTCGAACAACTGCAGTCCCTCGCCGCGCGAGGAATGAAAATTGAAAGTTGGATGATAACTGGAGGTTGAAACGGAAACAGAAAACAAAGATTGGTGCTAGATGCCTAGTTTCTTTACTTCCTCGTTGTAGTACTTACGGTAGAGGATGTCCCATTCCTGACTGCCTTCCAGGATGGTTCGCTTCTGGGTCTCGATTTTTTGCCGTGCGGCCGCGTCGATCTTAGCTTCCTGGTTCAGCAGTTCTTCCATCAGGCGACGTACTTCGAGGCGGATCGAATTGCGATCTTCGAGAAATTCGACTTCGTCCAAGTCCGCGAGAGCGTCGGAAACTATGTGTGCCACCTTATTGATTTTGTCGCGGCTGACCCTCACAGCACCGCCTTGTACTTGCGCACGAGTTCGTTTTTCACCTTCTTGAACATCTCTTGATAGTTGGCGCCGCTGCGGCGCATTTCATCAGAGTAGGCCTCGAGAATGACGCGTACCTCGTCGTTGATCCGGTCTTCGAGCGAAAACTCTTCCAGCATGGCGCTGTGCACGCGCTCATTTACCGCGGCCATATTCTTGGTCTCGATAAACTCCCCAGAGAGCAGTTTTTTGGTGACTTCACGGGCCAAATAGCCCACATATTCTTTTGAAAGAAGCATGGTACAGGTGAGTTATCTCAGTGAAGCGAATAGTCTAGCATACCGACTTTGAAGAGGTCCGGTAGTGACGTGCAGATGATTTCCGGTTTTAGTCGGCCAATTCAAAAATCAGATGACCTCGGGTGAGTTGCCGTGAGCCAACGCGAAGTGCCAACTGCCGGAGAAAAGCATACAATTGCAAATTACCAGAGCCGAAAATGTGTGCCGCCCCAGACGACTTAACCAGCCTGAAAGATGACATGATTGCCTTCGTGGAAGGCCATGGTATGCGCCGCTTTCACGGATTCGTTAACTACGAAGAAGTGCAATGCATAATGTGGGACAGCGACGAGAATCCTGATGCCTGGAAGGATTTCGTCGAATTAGCCAAGGCATCGGGCGCTCCATTTCTTACCATGCACGCCTGGACTTTGAAGCGCGATGACTTGGACGATCTGGTGAAGCGCTTAGGTGCGGCACAGTTCAGCAGCGACGACGATGTTGAGGATGCGCGCTGGCTTCGCGCTTATATTGACAAGATCGGATTCGTGCAACTGGGATGGCCCTACCAGGGAAGTGTGATGCTTTACGAAGCGGGCACACCATGGTACGACCGCTACCAGCGACTTATGGAACTGTCTGAGGACTTCGGCGGCATCACGATGGATGAGTCCGATGAAGAAGATGAGCACTAACGCAGACGCAAGTGACTTCGTGTTTTGCCTCCTGACGAAAAACTCTTGACGTGAATATCCCTCCCATAGATTCTCTAAATTCATGAAGTGGATTACCAAGTCTGCCGATTCCGGTTCCGTACAGGCATTGGCACAGGCGCTGAAGGCGTCCAATGTCGGCGTGAAGGGTGATGCCACCGTCTTCACGCTGGCCCGCCTGCTGGTGATGCGGGGAATTGACGACGCGCGCACGGCGGAGGCATTCCTTAGTCCTCGGCTAGAAGACTTGTACTCACCCTACCTGATGACCGGGATGAAGGCTGCCGTAGAGCGGCTGGCAGTTGCTATCGAACGAAAAGAAGGCGTCCTCATTTACGGCGACTATGACGTGGATGGCACGACTGCCATTGTCGTGCTGAAGACCGCCATCGAATTGTGCGGGGGAACTGCAGATTTTCATGTGCCGCACCGGATCCGAGACGGCTATGGCATGAAGGATGACGTAATCGAGCAGGCTGCCGCTTCCGGCGTCCGGCTGATCATCAGCGTAGATACGGGCATTCGTGCTTTCAGCGCTGCGGAAACCGCTCGCGATCTTGGCATCGATTTGATCGTTACCGATCACCACTTGCCTGGGATCGATGGCGTCCCGCCAGCCCTCGCCGTACTGAATCCGAATCAGCCGGGATGTAAGTATCCATGCAAGGCGCTGTGCGGCTGTGGAGTTGCCTTCAAACTGGCGCAAGGGCTAATGCAGAAGTTGCTGAACAGGCCGGATCAGTCGCGTCTGCTAGTGTCCTTCATGAAGGTCGTTGCGATTGCGACGGTCGCCGATGCGGTACCGCTGATTGGCGAAAATCGTATCTTCGCCAAGATCGGTCTGGAGGCGTTGAAGTCACCGGTCAATGTTGGGCTAAAGGCTTTGCTCGAGGTGGCGGAACTTGCGGGATCCAGGCCACTGACGTCAAGTGAAGTGGGCTTTCGGATTGCGCCGAGATTGAATGCGGCAGGGCGGATGGATGTGGCGCGCGACGTGGTGGAACTGTTCAGCGTGAAGGACACCGCTCGAGCTGCGGAACTGGCTGCACGGCTAAACAAACTAAACGGCGAGCGACAGGAGGAAGAGAGTCGTATTTTGCAGGACGTGGAAACTCGCTTCGAACAAGAGCCTGCGCTCCGCGATGCTTTTTGTGTGGTGATTGACGGCGAGGGTTGGCATAGAGGAGTTATTGGCATTACCGCGACGCGTGTCGTGGAGCGTTACGGTCGTCCTGCGCTGGTCATTTCACGTGACGGAGAAGAGGCGCACGGATCCGGCAGATCGATTCAGGCTTTTCATCTACTCGACGCGCTCGAAGCTTGTTCGGGGTTGTTTCACCGTTATGGTGGGCACGCCCATGCGGTAGGTTTTGCTCTGCCCTCTTCGCGAGTGGCGGAATTGCGGTCGCAGCTGGATACCTATGCCAAGGCTCACCTGACGCTTGCGGACTTCGACCCTTCGTTGAGTCTCGATGCGGAGTTGCCTCTGGACGAGATTACGCCCGAGTTCTTTGCGGCGTTGCGGCGCCTGGAACCTTTTGGCATGGGCAACAGGGAACCGATATTCTCCGCGCGTGGGGTCCGGCTGCTTCAGCCGCCGCGCATCTTAAAAGATAAACACATCAAGGTGAAGCTCGCGGCCGCATCAAAGAATGGCGAGGCAAACAGTGCAGCCGGGAAAGGCGAACGTTGGCGGCGGTCGATCACCTACAATGCGATGGGTTGGCGGCTGGCGGAGCGAGCCCAGCAACAGCAGCTTTTGCCGGGAGATGCTCTGGATATCGCGTTCACGGTAGGCTACAACGACCATCCTGATTTCGGAGGGCTGGAGCTTACATTGTGCGACTTTGTGCGAAGCGATAGTTCAGAGAAGGACGCAGCGGCCAAGGCGGCGTCGATGGTCCAATTGTGAATACATCACTGAACTAATCGCGTTGCGGTTCGTACAATATTGTAGGAGGTGTTGCATGCTCACCTTTCTACTCTGGTGCTTCCTGTTCGTGGTGTGCTGGCCGCTGGCGCTGGTGGCGTTGTTTCTTTATCCCATAGTATGGTTGCTGCTATTACCTTTTCGATTGCTGGGAATTGCGGTGCACGGAGCTTTAACCATCGTCAAGGAAGTCATTCTATTGCCGGCACGGCTGCTACGGGCCCCCTTCCGGGTGTGAGAAATCATACAGGTAATCCGGATTCGGACGGGCGAGGATGCTCGTCGCTACATCGTTCTACGGTCAAGCCTGCATGGTTTTCAGGTTCGGGCTCATGATCAGAGTAGGTTCGGTAGCACGCTGTACATCGTCGGCGGTGAGGCCTGGAGCAATTTCTTCCAGCACGATCCCGGTTGGCGAAATCCGCATATAGGCGAGTTCGGTCACGATTGTATCGACTACCTTCAGGCCGGTGAGGGGAAGCGTGCACTTCTTCAGGATTTTGGGTTGTCCGTCGCGCGTGGTGTGCTCCATGGCGACGATCACACGCCGGGCGCCAGCCACAAGGTCCATGGCGCCGCCCATGCCTTTGACCATCTTTCCCGGGATCATCCAATTGGCCAGATTGCCTTTCTCGTCGACTTCCATTGCGCCCAGAACGCTAAGATCGACGTGGCCGCCGCGAATCATACCGAATGAATCAGAACTGGAAAAATAGGCGGTGCCGGGCATTTCACTCACGGTTTCTTTCCCGGCGTTAATGAGATCGGCATCCTCCTGTCCTTCGACCGGATAAGGTCCGATGCCGAGCATGCCATTCTCGCTTTGCAGAATCACGTCCATTCCCGGCGGGACATGGTTGGCAACGAGGGTTGGCATGCCAATCCCTAAATTCACGTAAAAGCCGTCGCGCAATTCACGCGCGATGCGTTTCACGACAAGTTCGCGTTTTTCATTATCTTTGCCGGGCTTTGCAGGAGTGGCCATCGGGATCAGTTTGCCTTTCTCACAGTGCGCTTTTCAATACGACGTTCAAACAACTCACCGCGAAAAATTCGTTTCACAAAAATGCTCGGCGTGTGCACCATCTCGGGGTCGAGTTCTCCCGGTGAGA
>Ga0070709_10002169_pt1 | contig 10635 bp, 8 predicted proteins | sample LARL51metaG_FD_65449 | JGI IMG/M metagenome (GOLD analysis project Ga0070709, IMG submission 65449) | Corn, switchgrass and miscanthus rhizosphere microbial communities from Kellogg Biological Station, Michigan, USA - LAR L5-1 metaG | ecosystem: Host-associated > Plants > Roots > Rhizosphere ...
TTCGATGTCGGCGAGAAAGCAAAAAAGCGCACCGCCCCAATAAGTTCTGCCCCAGGTGTGGGTGTGATCGAGGCCCTGGTCACCGGCCTGCGGCAAACCTTTGGACATGTCGCGAACGAGTTCAAACCACATGCGTTGAATATCGAATTGGCCGGCTTGTATGCGCGCGATCGGTTCGACGTACGTGGCGATGCCTTCTTCGATCCAGTGATGTTCCTCAGGAACGGACGGAAATGTGAGATGAACCATTTCGTGGGTCAGCATCCAGTCGGAGGCCAAGCCCGCTTCGATGGTGTCCGTGCCCACTGCAATGCGAATCAAGCCGCCATGCATGGCAAATGTCTGACCACCACGCACGCCTCGTCCATCGAAAGGGCGGATTTGAAGTGTGACGTGTGCAACAGGATAGCGGCCGTAGTATGCGACTACGGCGTCGGCGGCTCTTTGAACCCATGCTTTTAGCTGCGAATCGGAAACTTTCAGCGAATTGGTGGTGATTGTGGCGTCGATTACGGACGAGCCCGCGTTGACACTGAACTTGCTTTCTGCGCGACCCTGCGTCGGGAACAAAAGCAAAAAGCTGCAAATAGACGTGAGTATGTAAAAAAAGTTCAGGTTGCCCGCGCCAGTCACAAAACTCCTTCCGGACCTCGATCGAAGAAATATCTACAGCGGGGAGATACGCGTCTCCGTGGTGGCGAGGCCGGGCAGGTGAGCGAAACGCCTGAGCAAATAGTCCACGCAAAATTTTCCGGGGCCGAAAATCAGGACGATGAGTGAGGCAATGAGAAATGTGTAGGGCGCGGCCGCGTAGAATTTGTCTGGATCGGAGAAGACGGAAAAGAGCGCCTCGCGATCGGCGGTGATGTAGGCCATGATCATGTTGATGGTCAGAACCAGGGCAGTAATTCGCGAGAACAGGCCAATGGCGAGAAGCATGCCGCCGAAAAATTCGACGCAAGAAATGAAGAGGGCCATCTGCGCGGGCATCGGAAGGTTCAGGCTGGCAAAAAATTCCGTAACTTTACCGAGGTTGTGCAGCTTGCCCCAGCCGCTTTGAATCAATTGCCAGCCCCAATAGAGGCGGACCAGCAGGAGGAAAGGAGACTGCAGCAACGAAACATAAGAGAAGAATCGATCGTGGTACTTGGTGAGATTGTTGACTAGTGTGCTCATGATGCTTATGGATTCGCGATCCGCGAAAAAGTGTCAGCGTCTTTTTAGATTTGGTTCGGGATTTTTTGTAAGAACGCAAAACCAGCCGAGATTGGACCAATTCTGAAACCAGTTGGTAACCTGGGCCAGATCGGCTTTCAGAGTCTTCGAGCGTTTCGAGAAAGTGTCGGTAACCGCCCGACCGAGCGTCTCGCCTTTTTGAAGGGCCAACAAGAGATGGTACTCGGGCGCCTGCAAACGGCGAAAGTAAACGGAGTAGTCGATACGATGGACGGCGAGGAAGATAGTTTTGGGTTTGAGTTTGGCGACGGCGGAAACACGTTTGCGCTTTCTGCGCTCGCGGAAAGCGTTGCTTAGGAATTCCGTGTCGTCATTGAATTTTTTGATTTCCAGAACCAGGGCATCGACAGGGTAGTGGAACTTCAGCAGGCGCACGTAGGGTTGCAGCCTCAGCCGGAGATTTTCGCCTGCCGATTTCGTAATGTCGGCTGGTTTAATCGGCTCTTCCGCCGCTCCGTCGAATGCTTCGATGTCGGCCCATTCGAGACGCACCATGTCCAATGCAATGGGCTGCTTCGAACCTGCCCACTGGGGATTCTTTCTCTGCCAGGCTTCGAGGTCGCGCCCGAGATTGCGCAGAGTGAAAGATCGTGAGGGCCTGGCGACCAAATAGGCTTTGCAGAGCGCTTCGAAGCGGCGGTTTCCCAAGATGGCTTGCAGGCCGGGAAAATCTTCGGCGAGGCTGGACATCAGCCGCCACCAATATTGCCGATTGTAAATTTCGAGGCGTTCGAAGGAGCTGAGGCGATCGTTGGGTTTGATGAAAGTCGCGGCATGCTCAGCCATCGGTTCGCCGGTGGGCGTGCGCTTGCTCATGTGCTCGGAGTGCGTCAGCGGATGCATCACGGCTTTGGCCATGGTGCGTTGCAGGGTGAGCAGGTTCATAGGGGAACTTTCATAAAAGGGGTCATACGGCGCGGGCCAGAACGCTCTTGGCGAGGAAGCGATTTGCCTTGAGCGCTTCGTTGTGAACTTCGCGAAAGGTTGGAATGCTGTCGTCCCATTCCAGCAACGTTGCGGTGTGGCCGACGCGCTGAATGGCGCGGTCATACAACTTCCACACGGGATCGATTACCGGATGATCGTGAGTATCTAGAATATATTTTTCGTACTTGGAATGGCCGGCGATGTGAATTTGCGCTACGCGTTCCGGAGGAACGCTGTTGATGTAGTCGAACGGATTAAAACTGTGGTTTTGCGACGAGACGTAGATATTGTTTACGTCGAGCAAGATGCCGCAGTCGGCGCACTCGACAACTTCATTCAGAAATTCCCACTCAGTCATTTCGGAAACGTGGAACTCGGCGTAGCTGCTTACGTTTTCGACGGCGATCGGCACTTCCAGATAGTCGCGGACGTCGCGAATTTTTTGCGCGGTTTTCGCGGCAGCTTCAAACGTGTAGGGCATGGGAAGTAAATCGTGGGTGTAGCGGCCGTCAACGCTGCCCCAGCAGAGATGATCGGACAGCCAGGGCGTTTTGGTGCGTTTGACCAAATCTTTCAGACGCTTGAGGTGCTCGCGATCGGTACGATGCGCCGAGCCAAAATACATGGAAACGCCGTGCTGCACGACGCGATATTGTTCCAGGATTTGATCGAGGACATGCAGTGGGCGGCCGCCATCGATCATGAAATTTTCCGAGATAATCTCGAACCAATCCACGACCGGCTTACGCGTGAGGATGTGATTGTAATGCGGGGAACGCAGACCGATCCCTATTCCGTAATCTGTGAATCCATTGAACCGATTGGCAGGCACTGATTTCTCCGAAGTAAATTACAGTGGAGGCCGGCAAGCGTCACCGGCCTCCTAAACGAGCCTAACTCTGAAACAATTCTCAGGAAGGCTTCTCGTCCATGGCCTTTCCATCGGTCCTGCAGCCGCCCTTGCCCTTGCAGGAGTTCTGACCCTTGCATCCATTGTCCGACGACTTGCAGCCGCCCTTGCCCTTACAGGAGTTTTGGCCCTTACAAGCGTGCCGGTCCTTTGGATCTTTCGCCTTTTCGGACTTTTCATCCTTGTCCTGGCTCGAGGCGTTGAAACCGGCCTTAGCATTGGACAAAAGATTGGAAGCCTGAACAGCGCTGCCGCTCGCCAGTATTCCTGCGAGGGCTGCACCAACGATCAGCGTCTTCTTTGACTTGCTCATGATATTTCTCTCCTCTTGTAATTCACGATCGATTTACCCTCAGAACGGCAATCCGTCCCGAAGCTCTTTGAAAAGCCGGGCCACAGAACGATCGAAGCAGCGTCCATCGTCATGCGCCCAGGGTTGCTGAGGACTGGTTCAGTTTCCCCGCCCCTCAAGATGTTCAAGGCTCCGTAAGGTTACAGCGCCTAGTCTGCCGGGGATAATACCGCTATCGGTGTACCCGGAATAGTCAATTTTTTGCGCTGGGGCCGTCCCTGGCCGAGAGTTGATCGACGCGGCGGGCAACGTCCGGGGCCTGAAAAATGGGCGCGGAACAAGTACGGTTGGTACAGATAAAGACGGCGGCGCGAGAAAGTTGTGGATATTTAACGTCTGGATTCGGCAGCGGTCCTTCGCCTGTGTCCCACCACTCGAGGCGCCTAAAGCCAGAGGGATATCGTGCCGCGGATTGGAAGAGCTCCTGAGCTGCCGGATCGCTTTTCGGCCCTACGACGGTTAGATGAAGCGGGGTGGAATTGAGTTCCCGGTCAGCCAGCAGGACACTCGCGGCGGGAAAGCGTCGCGCAACTGGAGCGGCAGAGAGGTAGCGCATGGCGTTTTCGGCGTAGGAGCGATAGTCCTGCTTGCCGGTGTAATGTGAAAGCAGATTCGCGGTTCGCAAAACCATAATATTCTCGTCGCGTTGCGGCTGAGAGATAGACGCGCGGCCCGCGACTATGTGAGCCGTCGAATAGCCAGGCCCTTCGGAACGCCGAAAGTTAGCCTCGATAAAGCGCATGGTGGCTTCCGCACGAGCAAGCCATCTACGATCCGCGGTAACGGTGTAGAGGGCCAGAAACGCGCGAGCCATCGCAACGTTGTCGCCGAGATAGGGACCGGTTGCATCGTGTGCGCCATGCGTGAAGCCGCCCTTGCCTGCTATGCGATTTTGCATAATCCAGTCGGCGGAGCGTTGCGCGTCGTCGAGGTATTGCCGATCCGTGGTGACTCCATAAAGAGTCGCCAATGCCGCGATCATCCAGCCATTTTCGCGCGCATAGATGTGCTGATCGACACGCGGCACGCCACGTTTTCTGCGTGCGGCGTCATTCAGAGCAAAATAATCGGCGCTATGTTTTCCTGCGATCACATCCGCATCCTGGCTGGTATAAAACGCGCCTTGCGGGCTGGCGAGGAAGGCTTTCACGAAGCGGTGGATTTCGGTTGCGGCGCGCAGATATTCAGGGTCTTTCCATTGCGCGTAGGCAAGCGCGTAAACGCGAAGATTTTCGGCCTCCATCTGCATGATTTTCTCGAAATGCGGCCTGTTCCAGTCTCCGTCGGTCGAATACTGATAGACACCGCCCCAAGTAGGGTCCAATAAATGGAGCTGTTGTCGTAATGTCTCCCGCGCCATGCGTTCGGCGGTCTTGTCGCCGGCCTGCGCCAGATCCATCGAATACTCGACCGAATCCCAATCCAGTAGCTTTTGACGAAAACCCCAACTGCCGTGCTCCTGGTCATAGCCTGCGAGGAAATTATTTTGGAGTTCACCGCGGAGAGAAGCGGTTAAGGCAGCGTTCGCTGGGTAGGAAAGTTTCGGCTCGGGTTCAACGGACGGTCCTGGCGAGGGATCATCGATGATGGCCTGGAGCATGGAAACCATCTCATCGGGTGCAATGTAACCCTGGCGCTTTACGATCTCGCTGCCGTCCGCGGCGAACACGATGGTTGCGGGCCAGCCATAGTCTTCGTAGCGATTTGATAGATCGGGCCGGGAATCCTGGTCGACTCTGACCAGTAGATAGCGGGCGCGCAAGAGCTTCGCCACCTGCGCATCTTTGTAGGTGGTTTCGTCCATGACGTGGCACCAATGGCACCACACGGCTTCGAGGTCCAGGAGTACGAAGCGGTGTTCGCGGCGAGCTTGCTCGAAAAGGGATTGAGACCAGGGTTTCCAAGCGAGGGATGCTTTCTGCGCTTCTTGCGCCGAGAGCGGCAGCGCCGCCAAAAGCACTACGATCGCAAAGATCCGCTTCACTGTTTTCCTCTTCTGTACGCTGCTGATTGGCTCGGTCATGAATACATACGTCAGAAATGAGAGTTCAGATGTGGCGGAAGGTTTCCGTGGGGACGATAAGACGGCGGGCGGACTCGTCTTATTGGAGCCTGGTCCCATTCTGCGTGGCGACGGGACCAGGCTATCGAGCCATGTGATTTAAGCGGCTCGCGAAATCAATCGCGTTCCTGGAAAAATCTGGCGGCTGGGGGCGTGCTCGCTCCGGAATCAGATTCGGTTGCATCCCAAGCCTTGCGGTCGACCGGACGGACCGGTTGCAATTTTTTCTGTGCCAACGACTTATTCACTGCAGGAAGTTCTTTGGCTACGAAGGAATCGAACTCATTGGCCACATCATCCAGTTCTTTTTTCAGCGAATCGATTCGTCCGGCTTGTGCGTCGGTGGGCCGGCCTTCGTAATTCAAAATGGCGCCATAGAGTTGCGTGGTTTTTTCGCGGATGCGCTCTTCACCGGTGACCGCACCGCCTTCCGTGGTGGCAACAATTTTTTTGCGCATTGCTTCCAATCTAGCGGCCAACTCCTGCAGCCGTTTGCCCAGCGTGGTATCGCCCTTCAGTTTGGTGCTGCGTTCCAGAAGCGCGTCATGCACTGCATTGATGCGGTCAACATCAAAGCTCATATCGCCGAGTAAGCTGTGCAGACGCATTGCGGCATCGAACTCCAGCTTGCGATCTTCGAGCGTGAATTTGGCGCGCGGATCCATTTCCAACACCAGCGGTGTGGTGTAGGTTTCCTTGCCGCGAGTCATTTTCACGGTATACGTGCCGGGCAGCACTCTGGGTCCTTGTGCCGCTTCGAATGCAGCGCTGGCGGCGGGCGGAACATGCGGCGCCTTGATGCGCATTGGCCATTCCACGCGACTGATGCCGCGGCGGCTGTTTGCGGGGAGCGTGTCCATGAGCTTGCCTTGCGCGTCGAAAATTTCCAATTTCATTTTTCCAAAGATGTGGCGCTTGCTCTGGTAATAGGTGATGAGCGCCGCGTCCGGAGGGTTTGGTCCATTGAATGTGGCGCCACCCTCCGGCCAACCGCCATTGGTGGGGAGGCGTTGTTGGGAAGGCTTGGCTTGGAGGAAGACTGCTTGTTGCGCCATCACCTGCGGCGTCAGCTTTCGTAAGGAAGTGATGTCGTCCACGATCCAGATGCCGCGTCCGTGCGTGGCAATCACCAGATCCGTTTGACGCGGGTGAACGACGATATCGCGGACGGGAACGGCGGGGAATTCATGTCCTTTATATTGCGCCCAGTGCTTGCCGCCGTCGGGTGAAATCCAAAGTCCGAATTCTGTTCCGAGAAAAAGCAAGTCAGGAAGCACGGTGTCTTCTTTGATGACGTGAGCGAAGCCGCGCACTCCGCTGTCAGCGCTTACGATGGAGGTCCAGGTTTTTCCGCCGTCGGTGGTCTTGAAGACGTAGGGCGCCATGTCTCCGAAAGTGTGGCGATCAAAGGTGGCATAGGCGGTGCCTGGGTCATGAAGGCTGGCTTCTACCCAGGAAACCCATGAAGCTTGCGGAAGATTGGGAACGTTGGCGACGACATTGGTCCAGGATTTTGCTGCATCGCGCGTGACTTGCAGATTTCCATCGTCAGTGCCAACCCAGATGGTCTTAGCATCGCGAGGGGATTCGCTGATGGAATAAATGGTGGTGTGCATTTCGGCGTAGGAGTTATCTATTGTTACGCCGCCGGATTCTTCCTGCTTTTGTTTTTCCGGGTCATTGCTGGTGAGGTCGGGCGAAATGCGATCCCAGGATTGGCCGTGATCGCGCGAGCGAAAAAGAAATTGCGCACCGACGTAGAGGGTGCCTTTTTCGTTCGGGCTCAGATGTAAAGGAGTATTCCAGTTGAAACGAAGCTTGCCTTCGCCATAGTTGGGCTCGGGCTTTATGAGACGCGCTTCCAGCGTGACACGATTTACGCGGCCAAGTTCTCCGCCCTGGGATTCGGCGTACACGTAATCAGGATCGGAAGGATCGGGAAATGCCCAAAAGCCATCCCCTCCAAAAAGATTTTCCCAGCGTGCATTCGTGACTCCACCAGGATATTGCGAGTCGCCGATCCACACACTGTTGTCCTGCAAGCCGCCGAACACGTGATAGGGATCCGCGTTGTCGACACTTACATGATAAAACTGCGAAATCGGCAAGTTGTAGCCCTTCCACCAGTTGCTGCTTCCGTCGTAGGAATACCAAACGCCGCCGTCGTCTCCGGCAATTATGTGATTGGTATTTTCCGGATCGATCCAAACATCGTGGAAATCTCCGTGGGCGGAGCCAACGGAGCTGAAACTTTTGCCGCCGTCCTCGCTCATAATCAGGGGCAGGTCCGGCTTATAAAGTTTGTTTTCGTTTTTAGGATCGACAATCAGGTTCGCAAAATAAAATGGCCGCCAAACCATCCAGTTGCTGCGATCGCCTTCCTGCCAGGTTTTGCCGCCGTCGGCGGAACGAAACAGCGCACTGCGGGTCGATTCAATCAAGGCGTAGACCACGTCCGGGTTTGACGGCGCGATGGTTACGGCGACGCGTCCCCACGGCTTCGGGGGCAGTCCACTGGCGCTTTTTTCGTCCAATTCTTTCCAGGTGGCGCCGCCGTCCGCAGTCTGAAAAAAGCCGCTGCCGCTGGGAGCAGTAGGGTGGTCGCCGCCGGAGCGGAAAGTCCAGCCCTTGCGGCGAAAGTCCCACATGCCTGCAAACAAGATGTTCGGATCTTTGGGATTCATGGAAATCATCGAACAGCCGGTGGAAGGATTTACGCCCTTGAGGATTTTGTGCCAGTTTTTGCCGCCGTCGGTGGTTTTGTAAACGCCGCGATCTTCGCTGTCGCTCCAGAGTTTTCCGGGCACGCAGGCGTAAACGGTATCGCTGTTTTTGGGGTCGACAATTATTTTTGCGATGCGCTCCGAATTCGGGAGACCCATGTTGGTCCAACTATCGCCGCCGTCGATGGATTTGTAGATGCCGTTGCCGATAGAGACGCTGTTACGCGTCCAGGATTCGCCGGTTCCCGCCCAAATTGTTTTTGGCGCTTGCGGATCGATGGCCAGAGCTCCGATCGATTGCACGTTTTGCTTGTCGAAAACGGGCTTGAAGGTTGTGCCGCCGTTCGAGGATTTCCATACGCCGCCGCTGGCCGCACCGATATAAACCGTGAGTTTGCCGTCTTCCTTGACGGCGGCAATCGCAGCGATGCGTCCGCTCATGGTGGCGGAGCCAATGTTTCTTGCGCCAAGGCCGGAAACGGTATCCGAATCGAATTTAGTTTCTTGCGCAGAGGCAAGCCGGGGTGCGGCGAGAATTGTTACCGAGAGAGACAACACAATGCCGGCAACGAAACTGCTCTTTGACTTATTCATATCGGTGAAATCCTTAGCGATGAAGTACGAGCAACGGCTTTTGATGATGTGTAGATCCATGAATGATTTCGGCGCTCGAGTTAGTTCGCAGCCGCGGCGGCCTTGCTTCCAGGCTTGGAACCCGGCATGGAGAAATGCGCGTCGTCGAGCGGGATATTCTGTTCGATCTTTTCGACCGAGACCTGCGACCGTGTGGCATTGCCTTTTTGCGCCTGCTCGATGGAAAAGGGGTAATAAATGCCGTTCACCTGTTCATAGTCGCCGTAATACAACTCCGATTCCTGCAACGCGCCGCGAATCATGGTTTGCACTTCCACTTTCAATTCGAGATAGGAGTCCGCGTCGAGATAGTAGTAGCGGACGTCGCCGTTTTTCATGGTTAGTTTAATTTTGTAGCAGTCCGTTCCTTCGACGGAGTCGTGGCCGACAAGTTCGGCCTTGTGGCCTTTTTCTTTGTAGTCCACAAGCGGCCCGTCGATATCGGAATCGACAACGAGACTCTTCAAGTCATCTTGCGAGAGCAGTTCGGGATCTTTGCGGCCGCCGAACGGAGAAATCTGCCATCCGGCCTTGCCGTCATAAGCCTGCACCTGCGCGAGGCCCTGAATGATGTATTCCTCGCGAACTTTATCGGCGCGTTTATTTTCCTGGCGAAAATCCGCGCGTAGAGTTCCTTGTGTGTACTTCGCGGTGGTGCGAAGACTGTGCACGGATTTTAGTTTCTCCGCGCCGCCATGGGCCTGAATATTTTTCGCTATGACTTCATCCACAGTTTGCGCGCTGGCTGCGAACGAGCAAATTGCAATGGCTCCGAACAGGAGAAATAAAGAGGTGGAGTGACAGATACGCTTGCGAAAGAAAGATGACCGTAGTTCTGGTTTCATTAGCTCCCCTAACTCGACGGTAGATGATACCCCTGACGGGAGGGACCGAACAGGTGGGCATTTGTTTCTCGGACGAATGCGGCGGCTCTTTGTTAGCAGAAGGCCTGGGGAGCTATTCGTTAACCACGCGAGTCCGAGGATCTTCTTGAGCGCGGCTCGCGGTGACGTCGACGAACACACCCGCAACGAGGGGCATCGCGACACGGATCCGGTGATCGAGGTCGTCCATCGCGCGCGTGAGTTGCTCGATATTCATGTGTGCGGATGGATGAACCTTGGCCATGACCACCACTTCTTCGGGGCCAGAGTACATTGCGCGAAGCGACAGGATTTGTTCGATTGCGGCGTCTTCTTTGACGATCGCGTAGAGCTGCTCGAATAGCGGCTGAGCGATGGAGCGCCCAATCAGGAAATCCGCGAACGGACGGGCCAAGCCGAAGGCCGTGAGGGCGAGCAGTAGTCCGATGAGTAGCGAAGCCAGGGAGTCCGGAAAGCTGGTGCCAAGAATTGTGCTGAGTAGAGACCGCTTGCGGCCAGGCACAGACCGATGAGCGCAGCGCTGTCCTCGAAGACGACGGCGCGCACGACAGGATCGCTGGAAAAGAAAATATAGTTCCAAACGGTCATCTTGTATTCTTTCGCCTGGCTTCGCGCCTGGCGCATGCTTTGCAGCCAGGATGTGCCGTCCGCCGTAAACGCAACGGCGAGGATGATCCACGGCGTAAGACCGCCAGACACCGGATGGCGCGCCTTGAGCTGCGCGATGGCCAACGCGATAGACACGCAGCCGCCGATTAGAAACGAGGCGATCGCGGCCATGAAGGCCCAGAGAAATCGTTCGCGGCCATGGCCGAGGGGATGCTCGGCGTCTGCAGGTTGGCGGTCATTCCGCTGAACAACATTGACTGCTGCGCTTGTTGCCAATGTACATAGGCGTCCATACTTGA
>Ga0070709_10002173_pt1 | contig 10616 bp, 8 predicted proteins | sample LARL51metaG_FD_65449 | JGI IMG/M metagenome (GOLD analysis project Ga0070709, IMG submission 65449) | Corn, switchgrass and miscanthus rhizosphere microbial communities from Kellogg Biological Station, Michigan, USA - LAR L5-1 metaG | ecosystem: Host-associated > Plants > Roots > Rhizosphere ...
ACAGTTTCGAGATGCGGCGGGAGGGCGATGCCGCGGTCGCGACGATCACCAATGCGCGGCTCACGGTGCACGAGGCAAAACCCGCGGAGCTCGTCTTCGATCACGTCGACATTCGTCGCACGCCGGTGGCCGGCACACCCTCTGCCGCAAAATACGACATCGCCTTCCCGACGCAATCGACCCTGACCTTGGCGGACGGGACAAAGACCAGCCTCAGCCTCAAGGAGGCAAAGGCGAGCCTCACTCTTGACGAGGGGGCGAACCGGTTCAGCGAAACCTTGGCCTCGTTTGCCGGGGCCCGGCTGGAGCACGCGTCCACCGGCGATTGGGTCAGCTTCGGTCCCCTCTCGCTATCCTCGAAGCTCGCCGGTGCGGCCGATGGCGGCTGGTCGAATCCGATCGATTTCGAGCTGAAGCAGATCGAATTCTTCCTGAGCGAGGTGCCGGTCGGCGGGGTAATCGATCGGATCGCTTACACGGCCCTCTCCTCCGGACCGGATGTCGCCGGGCTCAATCGGCTCCGCGCGCGGATGGACGAATTGCGAGTGCAGGGCGAGCAAGCGACGACGGCCCGCGCCGACGCACTTCTTGAATTGCTGCCGACGCTGCCCGCCCTGTTCAGCCTTGTGAAAGGCGAGACAACCCTCGAAGGTCTCGTCGTCCGCGCCGCTAATGGCGAACCGCTTGTCGGCTTGGCCAAAGCCAGCCTGGGAGGCGCCTTGACCGGCCTGTCGGGCGATACCGCGGCCTGGCGCATCACGATCCGCCATAATGGGCTCACACTCGGGAGCTCGATCCTCGATCCGGCCAAAGTGCCGCAGAATGTCGTTATCGACTTAGGGCTCGAAAATGTCGCGACGGGTCCGTTGCGCACAATCCTCGAAGCGATCGCCAAGGCGCGCAAGGAAGCGAATGGATCCGACTCGCAACAGGTCATGCAGCGGATGATCGGCGCGGCGGCGATGTTGAACCCTGTCTTCCGCATCTACGAAGCCGGGCTCAAAACAAAGGATGTCGGGATTGCCGCCACGGCGGAGGCAAAAGGATCGCCGCTTTCCGCGAAGGGGTACTCGGCCGAAGCCGATATCGTCGTGCGCGGCTTTGACGCATTACCCGCGCTGCTGGGCGACTCGCCCTACGCGCGATACCTGCCGCTCCTGAAGGTGCTCGGGACCGCTGGCGCCGCCTCGGATGTCAAATTTCACCTGGTCTCGGCGCCGCCGAAATGGATCACAATCAACGGCAACGACGTCAGCGATTGGCTCATAGGATCCGCTTCCGAGCCCGGTAAGCCGCGGCAATTGCGCCCCGCCGAGCCGCCGCTGCAGGGTGACGACGTGCGCGCCGTCCAGCGCGCCCTCAACGCCGCCAAGATCGCCGCACCGCAAACCGGTACCTATGACGGCGCCACCGCGGCCGCTGTTGCACAATTCCAGAAACAGAACGGGCTGAACGTCGACGGTGTCGTCAGCGATACGACGCGCGACAAGCTGGGCGTGAAGCCGCAGGCTCAACAACCGCCCCCGCCGGCCGAAGTGATCAAGCCGCCTCGTCGCTGAGCACGGGCGCTTAAATTGACAGACGGCCGCCGCGGGCACTATCACCGGCCAGTCGTGCGAGGAGCCTTCGATGGCGAACAAGATCTACCCCGATGCCGCGGCCGCGCTCGACGGCTTGCTGCATGACGGGATGATGATAATGGCCGGCGGGTTCGGCCTCTGCGGCATCCCGGAAAAGCTGATCGCGGCAATCCGCGAGTCTGGGGTCAAGGGGCTGACGGTCGTGTCCAACAATGCGGGGATCGACGGCGCCGGTCTCGGGCTGCTGCTGGAGAGCCGCCAGATCCGCAAGATGATCTCGTCCTATGTCGGTGAGAACAAACTGTTCGCCGACCTCTTTCTCAAGGGCGAGCTCGAGCTCGAATTCAACCCGCAGGGCACCCTGGCCGAGCGCATCCGGGCCGGCGGCGCCGGCGTTCCGGCCTTCTTCACAAAAACGGGCGTTGGGACGCTGGTTGCCGAGGGCAAGGAATTGCGCGAGTTCGACGGGGATACCTATGTCATGGAGCGCGGCCTTGTTGCCGATCTGGCGATCGTGCATGCCTGGAAAGGCGACCGCGAAGGCAATCTCGTCTACCGAAAGACCGCGCGCAATTTTAACCCGGTCATGGCAACCGCGGGCAAGGTGACCGTCGCGGAAGTCGAACACCTTGTCGACCCCGGCGAAATCGACCCGGACAGCATTCACACGCCCGGCATCTTTGTGCAGCGCATTGTGCATTACCCACAGTACGAGAAGCGCATCGAGCAGCGCACCGTTCGCAAGCGCGGCCTTTGAGAGAGGAGGCGACCAATGCCTTGGTCACGCGATGATATGGCGCGCCGCGCCGCGGCCGAGTTGAAGGACGGGTATTACGTCAATCTCGGCATCGGGATCCCGACGCTTGTCTCAAACTTCATCCCGCCCGGCATTACGGTCCAATTGCAGAGCGAGAACGGCATGCTCGGCATGGGGCCGTTCCCGTTCGAGGGCGACGAAGATCCCGATCTGATCAACGCCGGCAAGCAGACGATCACCGAATTGCCGACAACAAGTTATTTCGACAGCGCGCAATCATTCGGCATGGTCCGCGGCGGCCATATCGATCTGTCCATCCTTGGCGCGATGCAGGTCGCCGAAAACGGCGATCTCGCGAACTGGATGATCCCCGGCCGCATGGTCAAGGGAATGGGCGGCGCGATGGATCTTGTGGCCGGGGTCAAGCGCGTGGTCGTGCTAATGGAGCACACCGCGAAAAACGAGCCGAAGCTGCTGCACCGATGCACCCTGCCGCTGACGGGCGCCGGTGTTGTCGACACGGTGATTACCGATCTGGCTGTGTTCGCGATCGACAAAAAGGCAGGTGCGATGGAGCTGATCGAACTCGCGCCCGACGTGTCGCTCGACGAGATAAAAGAGAAGACCGAGGCGTCGTTTCGCGTGCGCCCCGGTCTGGGATGAGCCCGTTGCCCGCCGATCGGATGGGCGGGCGCGAGGTCAATCGCTGGAGTTAGTGGCCGTGGCCGTGCCCCCCGCCTCCACCGCCGCCATGAAATCCGCCGCCGCCCCCGCCCTGGAAGCCGGGACCGCCCTGCATGCCGCCGGCATACATGCCTGGTCCGGTGGTGACATGGGTTGAGTAGCCGCCGGCATAACGCCCGCCGCCCCGTCCACCCGCGCTCGCGAAGCTCATGCTCCGACCGGCGCCGTTGGTGACCGTCGTGGTCCGGCCGCCTGTGCGGGTGCCGGAGAATTGGCGGCCGCCAGCCATTCCAGTCGATCTGGTGGTGCCGGCCGTCTGTGCATGACCGCTGACGACCTGGCCCAGATTGCGCGCCTGCACGAGCCCATCAGCCTTCATCTCCTTAAACACCCGGCCCCAACCTTCCCTGCCCTTCATGGCGGCGATCTGGTCCCGGGTCAGAGCTTGCGTTCCGCTCGGCGGGTGTTGCGAATTGAACAGCGACTCCGCGATGCGTTGACCGCCGGGCGACAGGTCCTGGAACGCGCCTGTCGATGTGGTGGTCGTCCGTGTGCCGACACCGGTGGCGGTTTGCGTACCGGTTCCGGTCGTCATGGTCTGCGTCCCGGTTCCCGTCGAGGTTTGCTGAGTGCCTGCGCCGGTCGAGCTTGTCTCGACGCCGGTGCTGGTGGGCGTGATCGCCTTTGATTGAGCCCAGGCCGGCACGGTGAACGCCAAGGCCGCACCCAAAGCGAGGCAGGCGCTTTGCAGCTTCATGACTGGCTCCTCCGGTAATGGTTTTTGCGGGCCGCTTTTGCGCCCGCCGGGGCGTCCTGCAATGTCTGGGCGGTCTGCAGGATGATCTCGGTCGAAGTCGCGCTGTCCTTGCCGAAGAGGCCACCCTTCTCGGCGACGACCCGCATCCGGGTCGTCCGTGGTGTCAGCCTTTCGAGGTCGATGTCAATCGTGCGGCCGGCAGCGCTGGCGCTCACCGTCAAGCCGTCATCCGTGCGCGTATCCGCGGTGATCGGCATGGCAAGCCGCGCCAAGGTGGCGCGGGCCGCGTCATGCACAGAATCGATCGGCGTGGCGAAGGTCTTGTAGCCGACGCCGTTGAGCTCGTGCTCAACCCCGGTCCCCATGCCGACACCGGCGCCGGCCCCAACAACGGCGAGGCCGGCCGCCGCGCATCCCTGCAGCAAAACGGCCAGCGCCAACGGTGCGAGTCGCTGGAGAGGCGTGAATATCGCTGTCGGAAAGTCTCCCGTCACGCGGGGAACCTATCGGCGAGCCACGAGCAGCGTCGAGTGTCAAAAGTTTGAATTTGGGCAGGTTATGAGAGGTTCGCGGCCTGATTTAAATGTAACGCCGCGCGGGTGGGCTGTTACCCTTACGCTTTCTCTGCGGCCGGGCTAAAACGACACGAGCCGGCAAAAGCCGGCTCGTTTGCTGTAAAAATTCTGAAAGGTACTGGCCGAGGCAAAGTGCGTAGGAAGGTGCTGCCGAAGGTTCTTAAAAGTACGTAGCGTTACGATGTGTTACAGAATGTCACAGACCGGTTAACAAGGCAAGAGCTTTTCGATGCGGGTTCGGAACATCATTCGCGAGTTGCCGGTTTCCCGCATCGCCTAGGTCTCGGCGCTCGGAATGGGCGACCCGCAAGACATCCCGCTGTGATACGGTGAAGGGGACCTGCCGACACCCGCCTTCATGGAGCCGCCGCAACCGCAGCCCTGCAGACTGGGCATATCTTTTATACCTACAAAGCGGGCCTCCCGGAGCTCCGCGTGGCGATCACGGATTATCTGACCGGGCTGCATCGCCGCCCGGTTGGCCCAGAACGCGTCCTCGGTTCTGTCAACCGAAGGCTTGGGCCTAGGCGCCGCATCGACGCCCCCGCTCCGGCTTTGCTAAGGTCCGGCGCTTTTGCCGGCGCCGCCCCTTTTCCGGAGCTTAATCGGCCTTGCCCGCGTCGCCCTCGTCACGCGATCTCCGCCTGGATTTCTTCCGGGGCGTGGCGCTGGTCTTTATCTTTATTGATCACATTCCGGAAAACATCCTCAGCTATTTTACGCTGGAGGCATTTGGCTTTTTCGACGCGGCGGAAGTTTTCATTTTCATCTCTGGCTTCACCGCGGCCCTCGTCTATGGCCGCCGGCTCGTCGAAAAGGGCGTCATCTACGCGACCGCCCAGGTGCTACGCCGGGCTTGGCAGCTCTATGTGGCGCACGTTTTCCTGTTCGTGATCTTCATCGCCGAGGTCTCCTACACTGTCACGACCTTCAATAACCCCATGTACAATGAGGAAATGCGGGTCGCCGATTTCCTCGACGAACCGCATATCGCCGTAATCCAGGCGCTTCTCCTGCAATTCCAGCCAACCTTCCTAGACATTCTGCCCCTATACATCCTAATGCTGCTGATCTTCCCGGTCGTGCTGATCGGCATGCAGCGCCATCCGCTCCTGGTGCTGTTGCCGTCCGCGGCGGTCTACATCGTCGTCCAGATTTTCGGGATTGTGGTGCCGGCCTATCCCGAAGGGCATGTCTGGTATTTCAATCCGCTCGCCTGGCAGTTCTTGTTCGTCAGCGCCGCCCTCCTCGGCCATGCCCGGATCCGTGGCCAGACCCGCCTCCCCTTTGCGAACGTGCTCTACCCCACCGCAGTGGTGATCTTCGCGGCGGCTTTTCTGATCAAGCTCAGCTGGACAATCCACGGCGTGTGGGACGCGTTTCCCGGCCTGCTCCTGAAACAGCTCTGGCCTATCAACAAAAACAATCTGTCGCCGCTTCGGCTGGTGCCGTTCTATGCGCTCGTTGTGCTGGTGGCGCTGCGAGTGCCGCGCGAGGCGCAATTTCTGCGGAGCGCCGCGGCGCGTCCTTTCGTACTGTGCGGTCAGCAATCGCTCGAAATCTTCTGCCTTGGCATCATCCTGTCGGCGCTCGCTCATTTTATTCTGACTGAATACGGCGGCGGGGTGGGGATGCAGCTGATGGCCAATGCGGCCGGTATCGCGGTCATGTTCCTGACCGCGGCAATGCTCGCCTGGTACAAAATGGTCGACCGCATGCCGCCCGCCCGAACGGTGCCCGCCTCCGGCCGGCCTAGCGACGGAATGGCGGAATGACCCGGCGCGCGCTCTTATCCGCCGCGGTACTCATGGCGCTCGTCTTTGGCGCGCCTGCGGCCCATGCCGAGCACGCATGCGAAGTCCCGCCCGAGATGATGCAAGTCTCCGCCAAGCTGCCGCATCTCGCGGCGCGGCTGCAGGCGCACGAGCCCGTCAATATCGTGGCGATCGGTGGCGCCTCGACGACCGGCACGGCCGCGGGCTCGCCCGACCTCGCCTATCCGCACCGACTGCAAGTGGCGCTGACAAAGTTCTTCCCCGACGTGCCGATCACCGTCGTGAACAAAGGGGTGCCGCGCCAATCGACGCGCCAGATGGTCGGGCGCTTTGCGACCGATGTGATCCCGGAGGACCCGATCCTCGTCATTTGGGAGACCGGCATCAGCGACGCGGTCCGCGGCATCGAAGTCGACGATTTTACCAGCGCTCTGCAAGCTGGAATCGACGAGGTCAAGAACCACTCAATCGACATAGTGTTGGTCGATATGCAATTCTCGCGCAGCACCGCCACCGTTATAGATTTCGAGCGGTACCTGACGGCGCTGCACCGGGTCGCCGATCTTAACGAGGTCTATGTCTTCCCCCGCTATGAGATGATGCGTTACTGGAGCGAGCAGAACATGTTCAATTTCGACGAGGTCGCCGCCGACGAGCGGGCGCGCCTCGCCGCCCGGGTCTATGACTGCATCGGCCGCGAGCTGGCGCAAGCGATCAAGCTCGCCGTGCAATGAACCGCCTTGCTGCCCTCCGCCTCGCCTTAATTGGACTCGCGGCCGCTATCCCGCTCGGCGGTGGCGCATTGGCCGCCGAAAATGGCGGTGCCAGCGCCTGCGCTGCGCCGCCGACGCTCACCCGGATCGAACCCGCGCTTGCCCGCGCCGCCGCCCGGATCGACCAGGCCAAGGCTTTGACCATCGTCGCGGTGGGGTCGTCCTCGACGCAAGGCGTCGGCGCGACCGATCCGAGCTTGAATTACCCGAGCCGGCTCGAGACCGCCTTGAAGCAACGCCTCCCCGGCGTTGCGATCCGTGTCATCAACCGCGGCAAGGGGGGCGAGGACGCGGAAGAGGAGTTCGCGCGGCTCCAACGCGACGTCATCGCGGAGCACCCCGACGTCGTGATCTGGCAGGTCGGCACCAACGCGGTGTTGCGTCGTGACGATCTGGAATCCGATGAGGTATTGCTGCGCCGCGGCGTCGCGCTGCTGAAGGCCGGCGGCGCCGATGTCGTGCTGATGGACCTGCAATACGCCCCGCGCATCCTCGAGCGGCGCGCCACGGCCGCGATGGAGCAGCTGATTGCAGAAATCGCGCAACATGCCGGGGTCGGGCTGTTCCGCCGTTTTGCCGTCATGCAGTACTGGCGCGCGGCGCAGCCGCCCGACTCCCCCGCGATGATCGGCCCCGATGGGCTGCACATGACGGATGCGGGCTACACTTGCCTTGCCATCGAGCTGGCCAAAGCACTTGCCGCGAATTGGGAATCGCATCGGCAAGCAGCGCAGCCTGCGGCCGAAGCGGCCGGCAAAGTTGCCAATTCCGGCTCCGGGCAGGGCAGCGCCGACACCAAGCCGCGCACTCGATAACGGCGGTGGCGCAGTCCGCGTCGCACCAGCGCGCTTGCGCGATCCGCTGCGACGAAAGGACGCGTTAAGGTTTAGAAGGTATTATCGGCTTCCAAACCCGTTCGCATGTGCAGAATAGGGTTGGGATTCTCGCCAGCTTCATATATGCTGCGAGTTGTCCCGTGGGGGGCCACAAGATGTTGTTGGGTTCTGAGCAGCCCACCGAGCCTGGGCGGTGCCAAGCAGCGGCGCCGCAACAGACCTTGAATCGCCTTTCGGTTTTAATGTCGACCCTAGAGTTGCCACAAAGCTTTGGCATAGTGATTGCCATAGATGGATCGCAGGCCGTGCAACAGGAAACGGCAGCCGTGCGGGGGCACGGTGGCGAGACGAACGGGGGGAAGGATGGCACGAGCGTCGCCGTTATCACGGCGCGATGTCTCCGCCGCGAACCTTTTTCTCGGGCATCGATGTTAACCGAGTGAGTGATCAAAGCTCTTGCGGTCGACGCTCTGTCGATTGAGGTGAAAAATGCGATTCGATGATGGCATCTTCGGACTTTACGCGCAGACCTACGAGAACCGTCGTGAGGTTGAATTAAGCCTCGAAGACTATCTCCGCGCGTGCTCGGACGATTCGTCATTTTATGCGGGGCCGGCCGAGCGGCTGCTGAAGGCGATCGGCGATCCGATCATGGTCGACACGGCCCAGGACCCGCGCCTCGGCCGCATCTTCATGAACCGGACGATCAAGGTCTATCCGGCCTTCGCCGACGATTTCTTCGGCATGGAAGACACCATCGAACGGATCGTTGGGTTCTTCCGCCACGCGGCGCAAGGCCTCGAAGAGCGCAAGCAGGTGCTCTACCTCCTCGGCCCGGTTGGCGGCGGCAAATCGTCTCTCGCTGAGCGGCTGAAGCAGCTGATGGAAAAAGAGCCGGTTTACGTGCTCAAGGCCGGCAAGGAGATAAGCCCGGTCTTCGAGAGTCCGCTCGGCCTGTTCGATCCCGTCACCTTCGGCGAGGAGATCGAAAAGCGCTACGGCGTGCCGAAGCGGCGCCTCACCGGCACGATCTCGCCCTGGGCAGTCAAGCGCCTCGAGGAATTCGGCGGCGACATCACGAAATTTACTGTCGTGCGGCTGCAGCCCTCACGCTTGAAGCAGATCTGCGTCGCGAAGACCGAGCCTGGCGACGAGAACAACCAGGACGTCGCGAGCCTCGTGGGCAAGGTCGATATCCGCAAGCTCGAGATGTACAGCCAGAACGATCCCGACGCCTACTCCTTCTCGGGCGGCCTCAACCGCACGACGCAGGGTCTGATGGAATTCGTCGAGATGTTCAAGGCGCCCATCAAGATGCTGCATCCGTTACTAACGGCGACGCAGGAAGGGAACTACGCCGGCACCGAAAACATCGGCGGCATTCCCTATCAGGGCATCATCCTGGCGCACTCGAACGAGGCGGAGTGGCAGAGCTTCAAAAACAACAAGAACAACGAGGCCTTCATCGACCGTATCTCGGTCATTAAGGTGCCGTACTGCCTGCGCGCCACCGAGGAGCGCAAGATTTACGAGAAGTTGCTGCAGAACAGCGAGCTGTCGAACGCGCCGTGCGCCCCATCGACTCTCGATATCCTCTCCCGCTTCTGCGTGCTCTCCCGGCTGAAGGCGCACGAGAATTCGAACCTGTATTCGAAGATGCGGGTCTATGACGGCGAGAGCCTGAAAGACACCGACCCGCGGGCCAAGTCGGTCCAGGAATACCGGGACGCGGCTGGCGTCGATGAAGGGATGGACGGGATCTCGACCCGCTTCGCCTTCAAGGTCCTGTCGAGCACGTTCAACTTCGACACGCAAGAGGTGGCGGCCGACCCGGTCCACATGATGTATGTGCTCGAGCAGTCGATCTGGCGCGAGCAGTTCCCGGAGGAAGTCGAGAAAAGATATCTCAACTTCATCAAGGCGGAGCTGGCGCCGCGCTATGCCGAGTTCATCGGCCACGAAATACAGAAGGCCTATCTCGAATCCTATTCAGATTACGGGCAGAACCTGTTCGACCGGTATGTCGCCTATGCCGACGCGTGGATCGAGGACCAGGACTATAAGGACCCCGATACCGGGCAGCTGATGAACCGCGAGCTGTTGAACCAGGAGCTGTCCAAGATCGAGAAGCCGGCGGGCATCGCCAATCCGAAGGATTTCCGCAACGAGGTCGTCAAATTCGCATTGCGGGCGCGCGCCGCGAACAGTGGGCGCAACCCGTCCTGGACCTCATATGAAAAGCTGCGCGAGGTCATCGAGCGGCGCATGTTCTCGCAAGTCGAGGACCTCCTGCCGGTGATCAGCTTCGGCAGCAAGAAGGACTCGGATACCGAGAAGAAACACGCCGATTTCGTCGAACGCATGGTCGAGCGCGGCTACACCGAGCGGCAGGTACGCCGCCTGGTCGAGTGGTACATGCGCGTCAACAAGGCCGGTTAACGCCGCCCGAGCGGGCGGCAGCCGGCTGGAGGTAGTTCGATGAACATTGTCGATCGCCGGCCTAACCCGAAAGGCAAGAGCCTCAGCAACCGGCAGCGGTTCCTGGCGCGTGCCCGGGTCGAGGTCAAATCGGCGGTGCAGGAGGCTTTGCGCAAGCGCAAGGTCGCCGATGTCGAGCACGGCGAGAAGGTCGCGATCCCGACGCGCGGCATCTCCGAGCCGATCTTTCACCACAACCGCCGCACCGGTAAGACCGATCACATCATCCCGGGTAACAAGGAATACGTCCGGGGTGACGAGATCCCGCGTCCAACGGGTGGCGAAGGACAAGGCGGCCGCGAGGGTAGCCCGGACGGCAGCGGCGACGACGCCTTCGAGTTCACGCTATCGAAGGAAGAGTTCCTCGACATGTTTTTCGAGGATCTCGAGCTGCCGGATCT
>Ga0070709_10002179_pt1 | contig 10609 bp, 11 predicted proteins | sample LARL51metaG_FD_65449 | JGI IMG/M metagenome (GOLD analysis project Ga0070709, IMG submission 65449) | Corn, switchgrass and miscanthus rhizosphere microbial communities from Kellogg Biological Station, Michigan, USA - LAR L5-1 metaG | ecosystem: Host-associated > Plants > Roots > Rhizosphere ...
GCGTCTGTCTTGATTTCCACCATGTCCCGTTCAGCCTTCGTTTATCCCATCAGCCACGCGCCGTGCGTAATGCCAGGAAAAATGGCAGGACCGCAGCGTACCGGTTAGCTTGCTAATCTTCGGCCCGCCCACCCAGGTAGCGGGCCAGAAAACGCTCGGCCGCCGCGTAGAAACGCAACCGGTTCTCCGGCTTGGCGAAGCCGTGACCCTCATCGGGAAACAGCAGGTACTCGTGATCGATTCCCGCGTCGGTCAGCGCCGCCACGATCTGCTCCGACTCGGTCTGCTTCACCCGCGGGTCATTGGCCCCCTGCGCGATCAGCAGCGGGATCTGGATGTCGCGGACCCGGGACAGCGGCGACCGGGACCACAGGAAGTCCGTGTCCTTGGCCGGGTCGCCGACCCGGTTGTGGAATTGGGCGATCATCGGCGCCCAGTATGGCGGGATCGTCTCGATCAGCGTCTTCAGATTCGACGGCCCGACGATATCCACGGCACACCGGAAAAGCTCCGGGGTAAAGGCCGCGCCGACCAGCGCGGCGTACCCGCCGTAAGACCCGCCGTAGATGGCCACCCGGGCCGGGTCGGCCCAGTGCTGGCTAACAGAGTGCTGGCTAACAGAGTGCTGGCTGCTCGGGCCCTGGCCGGTGATGTAGGCCACCGCGTCGACCAGGTCGTCGTGCATCCGGCCGCCCCATTCCCGGTCGCCCGCGTTCACGAACGCTTTGCCGTACCCCGTCGACCCGCGGAAGTTCACCTGCACGCACAGGTAGCCGCGGTTGGCCAGCCATTGCGCCTCGGGGTCGTAACCCCACGCGTCGCGGGCCCACGGGCCGCCGTGCACGTTCAGCACGGTGGGCAGCCCGGTGCGCGGCGCGTCCGGCGGGAACGTCGCGTACCCGTGGATGATCAGGCCGTCCCGGCTGGTGAAGGTGAACGGCTCCATCGGCGCCAGCTGGTAGCGGGACAGCTCCGGCCGGGCCTCGAACAGGAACCGGCCTTCCCGCGCCCGGCGGTCGTAGCTGTAGTAGGACACCGCGGTGGTGTCGTTGTTGAACGCGATCAGCCAGGTGTCGTCGGCGTCGTCCGCGTCGTCGAAGGACGGGTCGCCCGGGTTCAGCGCCCGGATCGCGGCCAGGTCGGGGGCGACGGCCTCATCGAGCACCCGGTATTCCATCCGGTCCTTCAGGAAGCTGACGATCTGCGGCTCGCGGGTGTCCGGGTCGATGCGCAGCCCGGCCACGTCCGCGTCCGGGTCCTCGGCCAGCACCTGCTGACCGCCGGTGGCCAGGTCGAGACGGACCAGCCGCCCCGTGTCGGCGCCCACCGAGCTGAGCGCGAGCAGCGACCGGCCATCCTCGCTGAACGCGAGCGGCTGGCTGGTCAGCGCGTCCTCGGCGGACACGGTCAGCACCGGCCGCCAGTCCTCCGCGGCGTCGCCGCGGACCATCAGCACCATGCCACCGTCCGGCTGCGGCGCGATGCCGGCCCGCACCACCAGCTGCGCGTCCGCGATCCAGCCGATGAAGCCCGGGTTGTCGACTTCCTTGACCAGGCCGCCGGTGGTCAGGTTCAGCCGGTACACGTCGTGCAGCTGCGGGTTGTCTTTGTTCAGCCCGATGAGGATCTCGGTGGGGAACTTCTTCTCCGCGGCGATCAGCTCGGTCCGCACGTTGCCGAACGGGGTCAGGTCCCGCCGCTGCATCGTGGCCAGGTCGACGTCGTGCAGCCGCCAGTTCTCGTCGCCGCCAGTGTCCTGCAGGTAGAGCAGGTGCCGGCCGTCATGCGCCCAGGCGAACATGCGGATCCCGCGGTCGGTGTCGTCGGTGACCACCTGGGCCCCCGGCCAGTCCACCCCGTCACCGCCCATCGGCGCCACCCACACGTTCAGCACCCCCTCGTGCGGGGCGATCCAGGCCAGCCTGGTCCCATCCGGGGAGATGTGCGGGCTTACGCGTTCCGGGTTCCCGAACAGGACCCGGCGGGGGATAAGTTCAGCCATGGGCCATGCCTACCATGCACCGGCCGGGTCGCAGTACCACGGGCCGGTCCGCAGCATCACCTGCGGCGCCGGCCCAGGGCAGGATGACGGCTATGGCGTTGTCGACGGCGTTCACGCAGATGTTCTCGGTGCGGCACCCGATCGTGCTGGCGCCGATGGGTGGCTCGGCCGGCGGTGCGCTGGCCGCGGCGGTGTCCAATGGCGGCGGCCTCGGCCTGCTGGGCGGCGGCGGCGGGAACCGGCGCTGGCTGGAACGCGAGCTGCCGGTCGTGACGGCCGGCACCGGCCAGCCGTGGGGCATCGGTTTCCAGAGCTGGGCCGCGGACCTGGGCACGGTCGAGTACGCGCTGGGCTGGCAGCCGCGGGCGGTGATGCTGTCCTTCGGCGACCCGCGGCCGTTCGTTCCCGCGGTCCGCGCGGCCGGGGCGGCGCTGATCATCCAGGTGACCGACCTGGATGAGGCGCGGCAGGCGGTGGACGCGGGCGCCGATGTCATCGTGGCGCAGGGCACCGAAGCCGGCGGGCACGGCGCCCGGCGGGGACGCTCGACGCTGCCGTTCGTGCCGCTGGTGGTGGACCTCGCCGCACCGGTGCCGGTGCTGGCCGCCGGTGGCATCGCCGACGGGCGGGGGGTGGCCGCGGCCCTGGCCCTCGGCGCGGCCGGGGCGCTCATCGGGACCCGCTTCCAGGCCACGCCCGAGGCCCTAGTCGATCCCGCGATCAGCAAGGCGATCCTCAGCGGGCGGGGAGAGGACACCGAGCGCAGCGCGGTGCTGGACATTGCCCGCGGCTCGCCGTGGCCCGCGAGGTACACCGGGCGCACGCTCGGCCACCCGTTCCTCGACCGGTGGCGGGACCGCGACGATGAGCTGGCCGCGGACGCCGGGGCCCAGCAGTCCTACCAGGAGGGCGTGGCGCGCGGCGTGCTGACCCCGCTGCCGGTGTGGGCCAGCGAGGCGGTTGATCTCATCAACGAGCTGACCCCGGCCGCCATCCTGGTCGGCGGCCTCGCCGCGCAGGCCGAGGAGGCGCTGGCACGGGCGGCCGGGCGGCGCTGACCGCGGACGGCCTGGCACTGACTCCGAGGGCCCCCGGGCCGACCGCGAGGGCCCGGCGCTGACGGCGAGGGCCCCGAGTTGACATGCAGCCAACCGGCTGCATATAGTCCCATATGCAGCTAACCGGCTGCATGTTGCTGTGGATGGCGAGATGGATGACGTGTTCCGGGCGCTGGCCGATGCCAGCCGCCGCCGGCTGCTGGACAGCCTGCGCACCCGCAACGGCCAGAGCCTGCGTGAGCTGTGCGCCGGGCTGGACATGGCCCGGCAGTCGGTCAGCAAGCACCTGGGTGTCCTGGAAGCGGCCAACCTGGTCACCGTCAGGTGGCGGGGCCGGGAGAAGCTGCACTACCTGAACGCCGCGCCGATCAGCGACATCGCCGAGCGCTGGATCAGCCGCTATGACCAGCCGCGGGTCCACGCCCTGGCCGACCTGAAGAAAGCACTGGAGGACAGCCCGATGAGCAAGCCCGAGTTCGTCTACACGACCTACATCAGCACGACCCCCGAGCGGCTGTGGCAGGCGCTGACCGACCCGGCGTTCACCAAGCAGTACTGGAACACCAGCTTCGACACGGACTGGGCGGCCGGGTCGGTGATGACCTGGGACAACCAGGGAGTGACGATCGCCGACCCAGAGCAGGTCGTGCTCGAATCCGAGCCGTACCGGCGGCTGTCCTACACCTGGCACACGGTCACGCCCGAGTTCGGCCAGGCCGTGGGGTTCAGCGAGGACCTGAGTGGCCAGCTGGCCGCCGAGTCCCGGTCCAAGGTGACGTTCGAGCTGGAGCCAGCTGGCTCGCTGGTCAAGCTGACCGTCGTGCACGACGGTTTCGGGCCGGACAGCGTGATGGCGGGCATGGTCAGCCAGGGCTGGCCGCAGGTGATCGCCAGCCTGAAGACCCTGCTGGAGACGGGCCAGCCGCTCCCGGCCTGACGGGCCGGCCTGCGCTGGCCCAGCTCCAGTCATGCTGACCGGGCGGCTGACTACACTCACGCCGTCCACCCGGTCAGCGTCCTACCGGAGGCAGGCATGGCCAGCAGGTTCCTGTACCTGGTCCGGCACGGCGAGGCCGCGGGGGAGGACGGCAGCCTCACTGCCGCCGGCCAGGAGCAGGCCCGGCTGACCGGGGCCCGGCTGGCCGCGGTGCCACTGGCCGCCATCGCGCACAGCCCGCGCCCCCGGGCCGCGCAGACCGCCCGGCTGATCGCTGGCCACCGGCCCGGTGTGCCGCTCACCGAATCGGCCGTGCTGGGTGACTACATCCCCGGCGATCTGGACCCGGGCACGCTGCCGCCCCCGTTCGCCCGGCTGGTGGGTAGCTACACGATCACAGAACGTAATGAGGGTGCGGCGCTCGCCCGGGCGGCCGTCGAGCAGTTCGCCGGGACGGGGGAGGAGCACCTGGGGCCGGCCGGTGCAGATGCCGTCCGTCATGAGCTGATCGTTACGCACAACTTCCTGATCGGGTGGTTCATCCGGCAGGCACTGGACGCGCCGGACTGGCGCTGGCTCGGCCTCAACCAGCAGCATTGCGCGCTGACCGTGATCTTGTACCAGACCGGCCGGCCCGCGTCCCTGGTCAGCTTTAACGACGCAGCGCATCTGCCCCGGTCGCTGCGCTGGACCGGGTTCCCGGACCGGCTCCGCCCAGCGGCCGACTGACGTGGGCTTATGCCGGGCGGTCTGCTGATCCCGGCTCGCCGGCCTGCGGCCCGGGCGGGTCCACCGACTCCATCAGGGCCAGCATCCGGTCGGAGAACCGGCGGGTGAGCCGGGTCAGCGCGGCCCGGTCCTGCGGGCTCCAGCCGGCCAGCGCCTCATCGAGCAGGCGGCGCCGACCCCGGAACCCCGTAAGTGCTGACTGCAGAAGTCAAGACGGAACTTCGCCGAGAGGGATGCCCTCGCTCACCAGACGGTGTCTGCTACGAAGGGTGAGCACCCGCCGGGCGACCAGCCGGACATTCCTCTCTGCCGATTCTTTGCTCACTTGCAGCGGTCTTGTCTGCGTGCTCGCCGGCTACATATTCGCCAGTTCTGTTTCGGTACACCTGCTGGCGCGTTAACCCGGCGCAGGCGAGCCTGGCCGGCGGCTGTGTTCTTTCCTCTGCGGATGGGCCGTCCGGGGCGGTGGCCTAATGTCCGGGCGGCAGGTCGTGGCACGGCGCGTCGTCGTTCTTTCCTGGGGCCTACCGGTCGGCGCGGCTGGCAGTTAAGTGCCGGAGCGGTAGTCGAAGTCGGTGGTGAAGGCGGCGTGGCGGCGTCCGCGCACTTCCCAGCGCAGCGCCGGATCGGTTGATCGCAGCGTGTCGGCGTGGAGTTCGGTGCCGGGGTGGTCGTTGCCGGGGATGCCGCACCGGACGTCGCCTGGGGCGGAGGCGTTGCCTTCGGCCTCGGCCGTCAGGTAGCCGACGACGCCGATGCGCTTGCGGGGCGTGGCGTGCTCGAGGGTGATCCGGGCTGGCCGCACGGCGTGGACTTCGCCGATGGCTGGGCCGTACTGCCGTGCGGCTGTTCCGCCGGCCCGGCCGAGGAAGATGTCGGCGAGCGCGGCCTGCTGGCCGGCGGCGGCGTCTTGGTCGACGTAGAGCACGACTTCCCAGGGGGTGCCCGGCTGGACGCGGTCGAGGTAGCGGAGGGATAGTACGGCATGCAGGCCGGAGAGGTCGAGGCCGTCGGCGTGGCCATCGTGGACGTGCCACGACAGCGCACCGAAGCATTCCCCGAAGCTGGACGGCCCGCCGGGGCGGCCGCCGACGCTGCGGCAGGGGCAGATCGCCTCGCAGTTGCATGCTTCGAAGTAGGAGCCCCGGACGTGCCAGTCGGTCACCGGGCCCGGCGCTGATACGGTCATCACATGCCTCCCATCCCGCCGGTGCCGGCGGCGTGGTGCAGGCCGGGTGCAAGGCCCGGCTCGAAGATAACTGCGATCGCGAGGGCGAGCGCGGCGATACCCAGGGCGCGGCTGAAGCGGGTGCCCCGGGCCCAGACTTTTTCGGTAAGAACGGCGCCGCCGAGGACCACCATGGCGATCACGTTCATCAGCCCGACGGCGACCAGGACGGCCATCAGGGCCCAGCAGCAGGCCAGGCAGAATGTGCCGTGGTAGAGCCCGGCGCGCAGGTCGCGGGTTGGCCCGCGGTAGGCGCCGAGCTTGAGCATGAATCCGAGCTGTGAGCGGCAGCGGGCCAGGCACCGGTCCTTCAGCGGGGTGAGCTGGTAGGCGCCGCAGGCGGCGAAGATAGCCACCGCCGCCGCGGTCGCCGCGGCGGGGTGGCCTCCCGCGAGCCGGCCGGTGAGCCACGCCAGCCCGTAGGCGGGCAGGGCCGCCAGGGTCCACACGATCAGATAGCCGGAGGCGAACGCGCCCAGCCGCGCGCCGCGGCCGTCTGTGAAGGTGCGCGAGTACAGCGACGCGAACGGCGCCGCCGAGGGCAGCATCATCGCGGCCATCATCAGCGCCCAGACGGCGGCGAATGACCCGGCACCCAGGCCCATGGTCCCGGGCATCGAGCCCATATTGCGGGCCAGCAGCACCACCCCGGCCCATGCGCCGGCCGCCGCGACCAGCAGCAGCGAGGCTGGCGGTGTCAGGTGCGCCAGACTGGGCGCCGCCGGGCTGGCTGCCTCAGCTGATCCGCCCATGCGGCCTCGCCCGTCCGGCGGACCCGTCGCCGGGCTGGTCATTGCGTCGCTGTTCATGTCGCCTGCTCTCACTGGTTGCTGTGCAGGATGATGGCCTGACCCGCGCCGTCCGGTCGGCTCCGCCACGGACCGGAGCCAACAGACGGGATCAGCGCGGCTGCGCCGGACATATGAGCAGCAGGTCTGGCCGGGGCGTAGCCCGTCGTTGATTTCACGGGCGTCAGGCCCTGGGCGTCGCCTTGAACGCGAAGGTCTGCACCGCGATCTTGCCGTGCCGCACGAAAAACGTGTCGGTCCCGAGCTCGTACGTGTTATCGGGCGTCTCGGCGGCCCACCAGATATAGGCAACATCGCCCTCGATCACCTGCTGCTGCAAGTCGAACGTGGCGCCGGGCTTGGCGAACTCGGCAAACAAGTTCTGAAAAAGTGGCGTTATCTCGTGCCCACCGCGCAGCACGCCGGTCGGCACGATCAGCACCGCGTCCGGGGCGTAGTCCGCTACGACGCCCTGCAAGTCGAGGGCAGCAAAACGCTCCAGGTGGTGGTTGACCACGGCCTGCGTCGTCGAGGTCGCTGAGGTGAATGTCATGAATTGTGTCTCCTCTTGTGGGTGGCTTACGCGGCGGCCAGACGGATGAGTCCGGGCGCACATGTACCGTCTGGTACATGTGCGGCGCGGGCTATGGGCTGGGCTCGCTGGCGGGCAGGATGTTCTGGTTGATGTGGAACGTGTTGCCGGGGTCGTAGCGGTCCTTGACCTGGGCCAGCCTGTCGTAGTTGCCCCGGTACGCCGCCCTGACCCGGTCCTGCCCCTCGTCCATCAGGAAGTTGACATAGGCGCCGCCGGCTGAGGTCGGGTGCAGTTCCTGCCAGTAGTCCCTGGCCCACCGTGAGATGAGCCCGGCGTCGGCCGGGTCGGGGCTGACGCCCGCGATGATGCCGGCCCAGCCGCCGTCGCGGTAGGCGAAGGCGGTCGCGTCGGCGGGCGCGCGGCTGGCGGCGCCGTCGACGGGGTACAGGTGCATGGTGGAGTGGCCGGTGGGCAGCAGCTTGCCGTACTTGACGTGCACGTCGATCGCCGCATCGGAGATCTCGTTGAAGAAGTCCGCCCGCCAGTACCACTGCAGCCCGGCCGGGTAGAGGCCGTCGAACGCGCTCTGCAGCACGTCGAACGGTACCGGCTGCACGCCGACGAGCAGCGGTGAGCCGAATGCCTTCACCGGCTCGAGCACCTCGTCGGCCCGGTCATGCGGCCCGGTGTAGCACCAGACGATCACGCAGGACTTGCGGCCCCACAGCGCCTCGGGGAACGGCGGCGCCGGCGGGATGGTGATCAGCCCGATCCAGCCGCTCAGCTCCTCGGGCAGCGACGGATGCAGCTCCCGGTACCAGCGCATCACCTCGGCGGTGTCGGCGAAGTCATACAGCACGGGGCCACCGATGATCGTGCCGTTCTCGCCGGTGTCGTGGCAGCGGAACGTGAACGAGGTGACCACGCCGAAGTTCCCGCCGCCGCCGCGCAGCGCCCAGAACAGGTCGCGGTGGGAATCCTCGCTGGCCGTCACGAACGTGCCGTCGGCGAGCACGACGTCCGCGGACAGCAGGTTATCCACGGTGAGGCCGAAGCGGCGGGACAGGTAGCCGATGCCCCCGCCGAGGGTCAAGCCGGCCACCCCGGTGGAGGCCAGGAAGCCGGAGGGGGTGGCCATGCCGAACGCGACGGTCGCGTGGTCCACATCTCCCCAGGTGCATCCGGCATCGGCGCGGACGGTGTGATTCTCGGGGCTGACCGTCGTGCTGCGCAGCAGCGCCAGATCGATGACCAGCGCGCCGTCGGCTACCCCCAGCCCGGCCGCGCTGTGGCCGCCGCCCCGCACAGCGATCTCGGCGCCGTGCTCGCGGGCGAACTGTACGCAGGCGATCACGTCGGCAGTGTCGCGGCAGCGGGCGATCGCGGCCGGGTGCTTGTCGACCATGGCGTTGTAGACGGCGCGCGCCTCCTCGTACCCGGGATTTCCCGGCTCGATCAGGTCACCGCGCAAGACGGCGGCCAGCTCGTGGAACGGCTTGGTGGCGATGTCGGCTGATGTGGTGGTCACTGGGTTCCCCTCGTGTGCCTTGCAGAGATAGCACGATCGTTCGCACTAAGTTGGACAGTACGATCGGTCGTGCTATCTTGTCAACATGATGAGCGGCACCGTGCAGCAACGCGATCGTGCGCAGCGGCGGCCCCGCGCCGACGGGGAACGCACCCGCAGCGCGATCCTGCGCGCCGCCGCCTCGCTGGCCACCGTCGACGGGCTGGAGGGCCTGTCGATCGGGAACCTGGCCGCGGCGATCGGCATGAGCAAGAGCGGCCTGTACGCGCACTTCGGCTCCAAGCAGGAACTGCAGCTGGCCACCGTGGAGGAGGCCGGCCGGATCCTCGCCGAAGAAGTCGCACAGCCCGCCCTGGCGGCTCCGCCGGGCCTGGCCCAGCTGGTGGCGGTGTGCGAGGCGTTCTTCGACTACCTCCAGCGCCGCGTCTTCCCCGGGGGCTGCTTCTTCGTTGCCACGGCGCTGGAGATGGGCACCCGCCCTGGGCCGGTCAAGGAACGGGTCGCCGCTTTGCAGTCCGAGTTCGTGGCGCTGGTCCGGGGTTTCGCAGTCACCGCGCTCGAGCAGCACGAGCTTCCTGCCCGCGAGGACCCTGACCGGCTCGCCTTCGAGCTGTACGGGATCATGCTGGCCGCCGACACCAACTTCGTCCTGCACGACGACCCTAAGGTCCTGAAGCTGGCCGGGCAGATCGTCCGCCAGCGGCTAGGAGTAAGCAACGGCGGAAACGCCGGCGAAAGCTGACGTCGCGGCCCTGACTCTGCGTAGCCCGCGCGGACAAGGAGCATCCGGATACCAGCGCGCACCCGCCGCCAAGCCGTGAGCCCACGCCGCCACTCATGAGCTCCCGATATGGCGTTCGACACGATCAGCGCGTGTCGCGACGACTGCGGAGCTGTCACCATCGGTAACGAAGCGCCCGTGTCCCGTCTCAGCCATCACCTCGACTGGGACTCGGGAACCGACACGTTTTTGAGACACTAAGCCCTGACTCTGTCTCAGCCATCATGTGGTTTCCGGGCAGACCTCAAGTGAGCGCGCTGTGCCGGTGTTGGCGATCATGGCGCCGGTCTGCAGAGGCCAGTGCTCGCGATTGTTGCCTGGCCGTAGGCGGCCCGATCCGGACACTTTCGCTCGAAGTCGTGAATGTCGCTGGGGACTCAGCTGTCGGGCGTGACCGCATCCAATCGGCGCCGAACCTCCGGCGTGTTCACGCCGAGAGCGCCCAGCAGCACCGCCGCAGGATCTGGTGGTTGGAGAGTGAGGATCTGGGCGATCACCTGCTGGGCCGTGACCTGGGTCTTCCGGCGGTTGGGCTTGACCGCTTCCTCAAGCACTTTCTTTGCCGCGGGCGTCATGCGGAGGCGATCTTTTTTCATGACGGCTCTGATCGTCGGCTTCTTCGGCACGGCGCGCATCGGCAGTGGGGGAGCGTCGGTGCCGGACCCCATGCCCAGGGCGCCCAGGGCTTCCTGATCGAGCGACTCAAGGGCCTGGCGAGCTTGCTGCAGGCTCACGCCCAACACGACTTCGATCGAGGGATCCTCCAGCAAGGCGAGCATGATGTGATCGGTGCCAGTTCGGCGATCACCTCGGCGACGAGCCTCCTCACTGGCCCGCATATAGATGGTCCAGGGGTGAAGCACCTCTGGCACAACGGATTCGGTGGTCATGATGACTCCTTGCTGTATTTGGTGTGCACGGATTGGCGGGTGACGCCCAAAGCGTCTCCGATCTGCTGCCACGACCAGCCCTTTTCCCGGGCCGACGCGACGTGGTTCGCTTCGACCCTCTCAGCCAGGCGAT
>Ga0070709_10002185_pt1 | contig 10600 bp, 6 predicted proteins | sample LARL51metaG_FD_65449 | JGI IMG/M metagenome (GOLD analysis project Ga0070709, IMG submission 65449) | Corn, switchgrass and miscanthus rhizosphere microbial communities from Kellogg Biological Station, Michigan, USA - LAR L5-1 metaG | ecosystem: Host-associated > Plants > Roots > Rhizosphere ...
CATCTTTGTGGGCGATGTGGTCCGGGCGCTGCTGGCAGCGATGGAGCATACGACAGCCGCGGCGCAGAGCTACAACGTTTGCACGGGCAGGCCGACGACCCTCCGGGAGCTGGTCGAAGCGATTGGGGGCGCGCTCGAGACAACTCCGAGCATTACCTATGCGCCGCCACGACAGGGCGACATACGTGTCTCGTGCGGCAATCCGTCGGGTGCCCGCGCCGCGCTTGGTTTCGAGGCTCGTACCAGCCTCGCAGAGGGACTGGTGAAGACGCTGCCGGGTTCCTCTCATGTCGGCAACATCCCGGGTCGACTGATGGCCGGTGTGCAGGGAGGCGAGTACCGCAATGGTCGAGCAGTCGGCTAAGCGAGGGTTGTGCATGCTCCGGCGTGAGCATGCGATCGTCGGGCCCTGCAGCACAAAGTTTCAAAGGAGGTGGCTCGTGACTTTCCTGGCATTCATGGCCCTTGGCCTGCTTGGCGGGGCACGGGACAGCCAGGCGCGTGGCCATGTCAGGTTCCTGATCAACTACGGAGCCGACGTCGGCGAGCAGATCGGTAACTATGATGTAGCTGTTCTTGATCCAAGTATACCCGCTGCGGCAATCGCGAGACGGAACCCGCGCGCCATTCTTCTCGGCTATCTCAGTCTCGGCGAGGTGCATTCCGGACGTGACTACTTTGCTGACGTCGAGGCCGAGGGGTTGCTCCTGCGGCCCAATGCGAACTGGCCGGACGCGCGATTCATCGATCTGCGTGATCGGCGCTGGCACAAGAGGGTCATCGAGAAGCTCGTGCCGGAGATCCTGGCAAAGGGCTTCGACGGCATCTTTTTCGATACGCTCGACGATGCCGAATTCCTCGAAACGCAGGACCCCAAGCGGTTCGCGGGAATGGTGGACGCAGCCGCCGACCTGCTGCGCGCAATCCGCCAGCGTTTCCCCGGGGTGCAGCTGATGGTCAATCGCGGCTTCGCCGTGCTGCCACGTGCTGCGGGTGCCTTTGACATGCTGCTTGGCGAGAGTGTGTTCACGACGTACGACACGACCTCCGGTGCCTACAAACTGGCAGCCGAGGCCGACTACCAATGGCAGATCGATCGGATGCGGGATGCCCAGCGACGCGATCCGAAACTGCGCCTCTTCTCGCTGGACTATTGGAACGCGGATGACCCACGGGGGATCGCGCGCATCTATGCGCAGGAGCGAACCAACGGGTTCACGCCATACGTGGGCACCCGCGACCTAACCCGAATCGTAACAGAGCCATGATCCACTATCCGGTGCTGAGGCGATCTCAGCTTCCACTGCTTGCGCTGGTCGCGCTCGCAATCGGGCTGACCGTGGCGTTGTTGCCGCACGGGAGGGAGATGGCGCTGTTGCGGATGCAAGCGGGGGATTCGCAAGGCGCGGTCTCCTCACTGCAACGGATGGTCGATGCCGGGGATCGTTCGCCAGCAACTCTTTCGGCCCTTGCGCGGGCGCTCTCCCGGGCTGGCGATAGCGCGGCGGCCGCGAAACTGCTCGAGGACCTGGCCGCGGAACGGCCTGGCGATCGGGCTGTGCTGGAGTCACTGGCCGGTTTCCAGCGCGACGCGGGACGCACCGATGGGCTGATGCGCACGTTGCAGGCACTCCAGGCCGTGGCACCCAAGGTCGACTGGCAGCGAGAGCTCGCGCGGCTGCTCGGCGATGCAGGCAGAATGGAAGAGCGCCGCCAGGCGCTGCGGGCACTGATCGAACATTTCAAGGCAGAACCGGTCGACTACGTTGACCTCGCGCGATCGGAACAGGACGCGGGAGATCCGGCGGCAGGTGCGTTGGTACTGCAGAGACTGGCGGAGCAGAATCCCGCAGCGGTGGATGCCAGCGTCGTCGGGCTGCAGATCAGCATGCTGCTGGCTTCCGGTGACGCGGAGCAGGCTCTGCAAAGAGCCCGGAAGTGGCTTGAGGGGCGTGGCGATCTGCCACGCGTCGCGGCGATCATCGGTGGGGCGCTCAGCGCGGGGAGCCGTCCGGATCTCGCGGTCACCCTGTTGGAACCGCTGGCGGGACCGGGTGCCGATCCGGAACTGGTCGCGGCTTTGGCGCAGGCGGAGAGCGACGCGGGACATCCCGAGCAGGCGCTTCTCCGGCTCGAACGGCTGGGTGCGGGGGCGGGAAATGCCGCCATGCTGCGGTTGCGCCTTGCGGTGGCCCTCCGAGAGACGGACCGTGCAATGACAGCGGCGGAGATTGTGGGATTGCGCAAGCTGCCGCCTGACCTGCTCGCGGGTCTCTCGCGCATTGTGCTGGCAAGCGGGCGAACGGACGCGCTTCGGCACATCCTGGACTCGGCAGGAGACGGCTTCCTGCAGGTTGATGCGGTCCTCGCCGCGCAGATCCAGCTGGCCCTGGGCGATACAGCGGCGGCACGACGCTGGAGCGAGCGCGCCGCACAGGAGGTGGCCGGCCAGCCGGATCGGATGGTGGAGCTTGCGAATGTGGAATTGCAGCTCGGGCGCATCGATGTCGTGCTGGACCTTCTCGGACGCGCGGTGACCGAGCCCAGCCTGACGCCTGGCCGGCTGATCGACGTGGCCAGGTTCTACATACGCGCAAAGCGGCCCGCCGAAGGTGCCCTGGCTCTGGATGCGTTGCGCCGCTACCGGCCTTCGCCGGCAGCGAACAGCGCGTGGGCGCTTGCGGCGACGGCTTCTGGGCACGCCAGTGAGGTTGCTGCCTGGCTTGCCGCCCACAGCGTGAAGGATCTCGCTCCCGACACCCTGGAGGACCTTGTCTATCTCGCAATGGATGCGGGCGGCATGGATCTGGCCGTCAGTGCGGCAGAGCAGCTCCTCGAGGTCCGAAATGGCGCGGGCGAGCGCCTGCTTCTGGCCCGGGCGCTCCTGAGCGCGAAACAACCCAGACGCGCGCTGGATCAGCTGCGTGCCCTGTCTCCTGATGCGGCCGTACCGGATGACCTGCACGAGGCCGTGTTGTACGGCGCCTGGCATCAGGGTGCTCCGGTCGCCGACGAGCTGCGGGTCATCTGGCTGCGGCATCTCGACGCGGCAACCGAGCCGTCCCAGCGTGATGCCGCGGTTTCTGTGTTGCTCGAATTGAAGGCCTATCCCGAGGTAGTGCCCGTGCTACGCCAGCTCGCGGAGCAGAACCCGGTCAAATGGATCGCTGTCTACAGCGAGGCCGCGGCGGCGGCGGGGCGGCGGGCCGAACTCCCGGCGTTCTGGGCCCAGACGGCCATGCGGCCGGCGCTCCCGGTTGAACTCCGGCGCCAACTGGCATTCCGCGTGCTGGACGCCGGCGAAAAGCCGCGCGCGGAGCAGGTGTTCCGCACGTTGGCGGCCGCCGCACCTCCGCGGAGCCCGGACGTTCGCATGCTGCTATTCATCTGGGGGCCGCGCCCTGCGGCGGAGCAGCTCGACTGGATCGAAGCGAGGGCACGACGGGCGGGCGGCGCGGATAAGGCCGAATGGATGAATACGCTGGTCGGCGCAGGCGCTGCGACGCGGGCTGTCGCCGTCTATCGTTCAGCCGCTCCCGGAGACGCTTCAGAGGCGTTGTCCGAGGCCTATGCGACCGCTCTCGAGTCGGTTGGAGACAAGGCGGCACTGGCCGCGGCTGTAAAGGAGCAACTCCCAACGGCCTCGTCTCTGAGCCGTCTGCAGCGGCTCGCGCAGCTCGCCGAAAGCTCGGGCAACGGGGACCTCGAACGGGCGATCCTCGACAAGGTCGTGGCGGCCGGCGGGGACCGTCCCGCAGTTCAGCGCAGGCTCGGAACGCTAGCATTTCAGAAGCGAAATATGATAGAGGCGGAGCGCCATCTGTCAGCCTTCGTCACTGCCACCGGGGGTGACTACGAGACCTTGATGCTTCTCGGGAACATCGCCTTCCGCAAGCGCGACTCGGAGGCCGCGCGGATATACTATGCGAAAAGTCTGGAAACCCTGAAGACATCAGGAGACAGGTCATTCCGCGCCAAGACCGTAGAGGCAAACCTGCTGCACCGGCTCGGCCAGGACGCCGAGGCGGACCAACTCTATCAGAAGCTGCTGGCCGACCGGCCGGGCGACACGAATCTGCGCGCAGACTTCGTGGCGATGCTGATGGAGCAGGGGACGTTGCAGCGCGCCCGCGCGGTTCTGGAGCAGCAATGACACAACGCCTGGTCCTTGCCACTGGCCTGGCTGTCCTGGCCTCCGTGGGCACCAGACCAGGCAGCGGGGAGGCTGCACCTCGCCCAGGCGTGCGGAAGGGAGAAACGCCCGCTGCGGCGGAGTCCGCAGCGAATGCGGCCGGCGTCGGTGTCATCAGGATCGCACTAGGCCCCCGGAACGACGGTGGTGTCCTCGCCGCCGCCGCTGCGCCAGCGGCACCGGACGCTTCCGGAAAGACGGCCCGCGCCCAGGGCCAGCCGCGGGTGACCTTCGAAGCGGCGGGCAGTGACTTCCTCATCAACGTTCTGATGGAAGGAGCGTCGCGGGCAACACTGCGTCAGGACGGCCGTGAGGTGCTCGTTTCCTTTCCTCACCCGCTTCCGAATTTCGACGCGCAGGCGCTGCAGGACCAGGCGGCTGGCCTGCTGGAGGGGGTGAGCGTCGGATACGACACCCTGCTGTTGCGCCTGCCCCCCGGCGTCTCGGTCGCGAGGATGGACGAGGACGGTGGCCTGCGCCTAGCCCTGCAGCCCAACCCCGGTGCAGCGGGGGCCGCGACGCCCGGTCAGCCGGTCACGGAGGCGGACAAGGAAGGTGCGCAACGCCTGCGTCTGCTCGCCGCACAGATCGCGGCCCAGAGCGGGCAGATCGCCGGCGCTCGCGCGCAGTTTGGCGACCTGATGTTGGCGATGCCGGGCAATCCGGAGCCGATGACCGGGTTGGCAGGCCTTGAACAGGGGTCCGGACGCTGGCGCCAGGCGCTGGACCTGTACAACAGAGCGCTGCAGCTCGATCCGGGGAATCCATCGGTCGAGGACGCCATTGCGACGCTCCAGCGCGCGCATGGTTCACGTCTGCGGGCTGATTTGGAGTACCGTCGCACGGACGGCGGTGAAGGGTCGGGGATTTCGATTGCGGCGATCGAAGGGCTCAGTGGCCAGCAGAGTTTCAGCGATGGCTGGCAGCTCGCCTACTCCGCCAACCTGGCCTGGGCGGATGCCCAAAATGTGCAGCAACCCAGCGGCATAATAGAAGACATCACCGGACTGCGTCAGCGGAGTGAAATCTCGCTACAGCACGACGGGCTCGACGGAATCGTGTTGGCAGGGTCGGCTTACCTGACCGGGGCGATCCCGGGGGCCGGAATTCGCGGCGAGCTGCCAGACGACAGCGGAACCACATTCCTGCGCGCCGATTACCGCCGGCCGGATTGGGATTTCTTTCAGAGCCTCGTCGACAACGGTACCAGGGACCGAATCTCGGTTGGCCGACGTCAACAGATCATCCAGGATCTGACCGCGCGCCTGGACTTCGGAGTAAACCGCTACAGTCTTCAGGGCGCCGCGAACCTGGCGACAACTTGGACGGTCAACGTGGATGTCCGCTTAGGCAATGTTGCCGGCGTCCACGGCCTTTCCGTGGCGTATGTCATGGATGGAGAGTATCTGAACAAGATCTCTGTCGGGACCCTGCCTGGTGGCCGAACGTTCGACCGCATCGATGTCGGCGACCGCGAGGTGCACGCCGGCGTTCTCGCCTATGCCGGCACATGGGAAACCGGCAAGAAGGGCCGGCCGGCCAGCTACGAGCTTTCGGCAGGATACGGCGCAGACCGCTACGGCAAGGCGGGTCCGATTCTCGCTGCGGTGCTCACGTACCCCGTCGGGGACTTCGAGCTGGGACTGCGGGCTGCTTATGTCAACAACGTCGGCCGCACGCCGGGCAGCACGGCGATCTTCGCCGGTTCACTGACGTGGTTCTACTGAGATGCCGCCGGCTCCGGAACACAGCCAGGAGCGGCCTCCGCGGAAGATAGCGGGGCTTCGCGCGTCGGCGGTTGTGGAGACCGTTGTCCTCCTCGGGGCCGCGCTGCTGGTCGACAGGTTTCTTTTCAACGGCGATCGGTTCGCCGGGGTTTCGCCGCATCCGTTCTGGATCGTGGTTCTGCTTGTCGCGGCCCAATATGGCACGAGCGAAGCACTGATTGCGGCCGCGCTCGCCAGTGCCGCGCTGCTTGTCAACAATCTGCCCGAGCAGGCGTTCAACGAGGATCTGTACACCTGGCTGCTTCGCATCAGCTGGAACCCGGTGCTGTGGTGCATCGCCGCGGTGACGCTTGGGGAGATTCGAGCGGGGCAGCGGCGCAAGGCGGAAGCGCTGCAGGAGGAGTTGACCGCGGCCCAGGAGCAGGCCCGGGCCTTCGCCGACGCCTATGAGCGTCAGTCGGAAATAAAGACGACCCTGGAGGTTCTCGTCGCCGGTCAACATCGGACGGTGAGAACGATGCACGCCGCGGCGCGTGCCATCGAACGGCAGAGCACGATCGAGGTGCTCACCGGAATCCCGCACCTGGTGCGATCCGTCATAGGTCCTGAGAAATTCTCGTTCTTTCTGCTCAACGGCAACACACTTGAGCTGGCGGCCAACAAGGGGTGGAGTGCCGGCGATAGCTTCCGGCGTGCGTTCCATGCGGGCTCCCTGCTGTTCGCGGCGGTGGTGCAGGAACGACAGTTTCTCGTCGCAAGTGATCCAGAACATGAACTGATCCTGGAAGGGGAAGGCCTGCTCGCCGGGCCCTTGTTCAGCGAAGAGACGGGCGAGGTATTCGGCGTACTGAAGATCGAGAGCATGCCGTTCCACGAACTCACACCGGCTGCCTTGCAGAATTTCCAGATCCTCTGCGACTGGGTCGGTACCGCCTTCGCCAAGGCACAACGCTTCGAGCGGCTGCGGAGTGCACACAAACCAGCCGCGCCCATCGAGCCAGCTTCGCTGGTCGAGATCGAATAGTCCCTTCGATGGACACTTCAGCGTCGCTCCCCACTCGAGGACCATCGTTGCAAGGCAGCACGTGGACGGCCGCGGCCATTGCCGCGGCGATGCTTGCCACTGTGGCCGAATTCGCTGTCGTCACTGCGGGCGTTCTGAAGGTGGCACCGATGTCGGTGCTTTTGGCGGCTCACGTGGGTGTCTGTTTGTTGCTCGGTCCTGGCTTTATGTCCCTGTCCCCGCGCAGTCGCGGCAATCCGGGCTTCCTGCTGTTCACAATCTGCACCCTCGCAATGGGGCCGCTGGGAGCACTGGGCACCGGATTGACCGCGGCCCTGCGTCGCAGCTTCGCATTGCGAGCCACGCCTTTTGAAGAGTGGTACGCGGTGCTTTTTCCCAAGATCACGGCGACGTGGACTCAGGCGCTTTACCGGCGGATCGTTCTCCGCGGCGGCGGTCCGCCCAAGCGGAGCACCGTTGCTCCCTTTCTGGACATCATGGCACTCGGCACGGTGCAGCAGAAGCGAGTGGTGATCGCCATGATCGCCGACAAGTTCCACCCGGCATTTGCACCCGCCCTGCAGAGTGCACTCAACGATTCCGAACCGGCGATCCGCGTCCAGGCCGCCACTGCCGTGGCGTACATCGAAAGCGGCTTTCTCAACCGTTCCATGACACTGCAGGCGAGGCGTGCGGAAAGCCCGGACGACGCCGAGGTCATCCTTGAACATGCGCGGCATCACGAGGAATGCGCGGAAAGCGGGCTGCTCGACGATGGCCGTGCACAAACCGAGCGGACGGAGGCGCTAGCCTGCTACGAGCGCGTCGGCGAGTTGCGGCCAGGCGATCCACTCGTCGCGGAAAGCGCGGCGCGGCTGCTCGTGCGCCTTGACCGCACTGAGGAAGCGATGTTCCGGCTGCAGCCTCTTGTCGCTGGGCCTGACCCTTCCCCGGAGGCTCTGGCCGGCTACTTTGCCTGCCTGTTCCGTCGCGGCCAGTTCGGACGGCTTAGGGAGGCTTGCCGCGAGTTCGGTGGCCGTGTCGATCTGGCGGCTCTTCCCAACGGCGTTGGTGAAGCACTGCGACTCTGGTCAGGCGGCGACGCCGCGATGCGGGCCATGTCGCGCACTGTCGCAACTAGCGGGTCACCATGAGCCGCCGTGAGCCTGAGGCCGACATCTGCCTCATCCTGGAGGGCGCCTACCCGTTCATTGCCGGCGGCGTCTCCTCCTGGGTGCACGATCTCATCAAATCACAGCCCCAGTTCACCTTTCATATCGTCGCTCTTTCGGCTGACGATTCAGAGAAGCAACTCCGGTTCGAGCTGCCGCCGAACGTGATCCGCATGACCGAGATTGCACTGCAGCAGTCAGAGCGCAAGGTCGCAGGGGGCTGGGCGGTCGAACGCCTGATCGCCGATATGGAGGCGCCGTTAACCCGACTGTTCAGGAGTGGTGGGCTCGCGGACTTCCGGCAGCTGGTGGCGGCGCTGCGACGGCGTCCCCGCGCTGCGACGCGTGCGGCGCTGATGAACTCCGAGGCTGCCTTCGGCATTTTGCGGCGCATGTACGAAGGCTCGGTCTCTGGAAGCTCGTTTCTCAAGTACTTCTGGAGTTGGCGCTCGCTGGCTGGAGGGCTGTTCTCGGTTCTCCTGGCCGAACTGCCGCGCGCCCGTGTCTATCACACCATTTCGACCGGCTATGCCGGGCTCATGATGGCGAGGGCCGTCCTGGAGACAGGTCGCCCTGGCCTGCTCACAGAACACGGCATCTATACCAACGAGCGGCGTGTGGAAATCGTCATGGCCCACTGGTTGGCCGACAAGATTCCGGGCTCGCTCGATATCGAGGACCGGCGCCGCGATCTCCGCGATGTGTGGATAGAAGCGTTCATCGGCTATTCGCGCACCTGCTACGAGGCGTGTGACAGGATCACCACCCTCTACACCGGAAACCAGGTCATGCAGCTACGCGATGGGGCGCCGGCCGACCGGCTGGTGATCATTCCGAACGGCGTGGACTATGACGGGTATTCGCGGATTGAGCGCGACACGTCGCCGCGGCCGCCGACCGTCGCGCTGATCGGGCGGGCGGTGCCGATCAAGGACGTAAAGACATACATACGTGCGGCAGCCATTCTGCGCGATATGGTGCCGTCCGTGCGGGTCCTGCTGCTCGGGCCGACGGACGAGGATCCCGTGTATTTCCGCGAATGTGAGGAGATGGTGGCGCATCTCGGCCTGAGCGAGACCTTCGCATTCATGGGGCGGGTCAACGTGCGGGAGTATGTCGGCCGCGTGGACGCGATCGCGCTGACCAGCGTCAGCGAGGCGCAGCCTCTGGTGCTGCTCGAGGCGGGCGCCGCGGGCGTTCCGAGCGTCGCCACCGATGTCGGTTCCTGCCGCGACATCATCGAGGGACGGCGCGACGAGGATCCGCCGCTCGGGCCTGCCGGGTTCATCACGCCGCTGGCAAATCCGTTGGCCACAGCCAAGGGACTCGCTGCCCTGCTGACCGATGCCGATCTCCGTGCGCGTTGCGGAGACGCCATCCGCCGCCGCACCGAACTTTATTACAACAAGAAGGTCGTCGACCAGCTTTACCGCGACCTCTATGAGGAACATCTGGCGATGCCGGATCGCTCCTTCGCCAAGGCAGCGTAATGGCAGGTGTCGGCTTCGCTCTGCGAAAGCTAGCAAGGCAGGACACGCTCTTGTCCGGCCTGCGCGCGTATTCGCATGCTGCGGTCATCTCCTGCGGCCCGTGGCTTTTTGTCGTCGTGTCGCTTGGCGGCGTGCAGTTCCTCGGGCGCACCATGGTGTCCCTGCCGGATCTGCAGCGCTTTTCGTCAGTGGTGACGTATAATTTCTGCTTTTCGCTGGTGGCGGCGGGCCCGATCGCGCTCGTTGTCACACGCGGCCTCGCCGACCGCATCTATGCCAAGGAGGTCGAGTCGGCTCCCGGCTTGTTCCTGGGGGCCCTGTCACTGCTCTTCTGTGTGCAGGCGGCATTCGGCGTTCCGTTTTATGGTTTCGTCGTCGACATGCAGCCGGCCGAGCGCATCCTGTCACTGATCTGCCTGCAGGTTGCTGGTGGGATCTGGATCGCGTCGCCCTTTATGTCGGCGCTGCAGAACTTCGGATCGATCTCCGCGTTCTTTGCTGGCGGCACGTTCCTTTCCTTCACCTTCGCGGTTTTGCTTGCGCCCTTCTTTGGCGCCGCCGGAATGCTGGCGGGCTTTACCGCCGGGCTGGCATTCATCTTCTTCGGACTCTCGGCGCGCATCTTTGCCGAGTACCCGTATCCCGCGCACTTCCGGTTCTCGTTCATTTTGGAATTCGGCCGTTATTGGCAGTTCGCTGTGATTGGTTTGTTCTATAACGCGGCGATCTGGGTGGACAAATGGATCATGTGGTTTGCCCCGGGGCGGGTCGCAGTCACGGGGGGGATCTGGACCAATCCCGCTTACGACGGGGCGATGTTCCTTGCCTATCTGACCATCGTACCGGCGACAACGCTGTTTCTTGTCGCGGTCGAGACGCGCTTTTTCGAGCACTACTTCCAATTCTACCAGGACATCGAGAATCACGCGACGGCCGCTGAAATCGAGCGCAACCACAAGACTATTCTGCGCGTGCTCGGGGAAGGACTGCGCAACATCGCCGTGCTGCAGGCCGCG
>Ga0070709_10002189_pt1 | contig 10591 bp, 9 predicted proteins | sample LARL51metaG_FD_65449 | JGI IMG/M metagenome (GOLD analysis project Ga0070709, IMG submission 65449) | Corn, switchgrass and miscanthus rhizosphere microbial communities from Kellogg Biological Station, Michigan, USA - LAR L5-1 metaG | ecosystem: Host-associated > Plants > Roots > Rhizosphere ...
ACGCAGCGATTATACGCACGCTCGAAACCGTCCCGCCTCTGATTCGGAGGCTCGGACGACGTAACGTTTGTCAAGAACCGCCCGTACCGGCACACACGTGATCCTTGCACCGAAGAAACTGGATTGATTTCCAGAGAAGATCGTCATAATAGGAAGATGGCGAGTGCTTCCCTGGAGGAACGGTGGCTTCCTAAGTCGGTTCTGGCTCTGCGCACCTACAATTTCAATAAGTTAATCCGTGATCTTATCGCCGGCGTTACGGTTGGCTTGGTGGCATTGCCTCTGGCAATGGCTTTTTCTATCGCTTCGGGGTTAAGTCCACAGGCAGGAATTTACTGCGCCATCGTGACCGGATTCCTAATTTCCGTACTCGGCGGATCCAAAACTCAGATTGGCGGCCCGACCGGGGCGTTCGTGGTGGTGGTAGCTGGAATCGTAGCTGCGCATGGCGTCGACGGGTTGTTCCTCTGCACCATGATAGCTGGAGTCCTGCTTGTAATAATGGGCGTCACCGGCATGGGAACCGCTGTGAAGTTCATCCCTCGCCCGGTTGTCATTGGGTTCACTAACGGCATCGCAGTGCTGATTGCCAGCACCCAGGTGAAAGACTTCTTCGGCCTCCAACTGGGCACGGTACCGGGTGTGTTCTGGGAAAGAATGCAAGCGCTCGCCGGTCACTTTCACACCCTTTCCTACGAAGCCACTGTCCTGAGCGTGTTGACTGTCGTCATCCTGATCGCTTGCCGCATACTCTCTGCTCGCATTCCTGGACCCATTGTTGTCCTCGTTCTCGGAACTCTCGGCGTGGTGCTTTTCAAACTTCCCGTGGAGACGATTGGAACTCGCTTTGGCGGAATACCCAGCGGATTACCCCATTTGGAAATACCGAAGTTCCGCCCTGAGCTAATTCATGGACTCCTTGGGCCAGCTTTTACGGTGGCGATGCTGGGCGCGATCGAATCCTTGATGTCGGCGGTCGTTTCCGATCGTATGAGCAACGACAGACATAACCCTAATGTCGAGTTGATTGCTCAGGGCGTAGCCAACATTGCCTCTCCGATCTTCGGAGGATTGCCGGCCACCGGAGCGATTGCGCGCACCGCCACAAACATTCGTGCGGGAGCTCAGTCCCCAATCGCGGGAGTTGTCCACGCTATGACGCTGCTATCGGTGCTGTTGTTCGCGGCACCTTTGGCTCGCTTTATTCCGCTTTCCGTGCTGGCTGGAATTTTAATGATTGTCGCTTACAACATGGGCGAGTGGCGGGAGATTCCGCAGTTGCTCAAACTTACGAAGACCGATATCAGCGTATGGCTGGTTACGTTTTCCCTCACTGTCTTTGCTGACCTCACGGTCGCGGTCGAAGCGGGTATGATCCTGGCAGCGCTGCTCTTCATCAGTCGCGTCGCAAGTACGACAACTGTTACGCAAGTCACGGACGACTACATCGAAGATGGCCGGATACACATCCTGCAAGATAAGGACATTCCTTACTATGCGACTATTTTCCGCATCCATGGACCATTTCTATTTGGAGCGACAGACAAGTTGTCCGTTGTAACCGAGAGAATTCATGAACTGCCTCCCGTCGTCGTTCTGCGGCTCAGAAATATGACTGCCATCGATGCAACCGGGCTCTTTGCATTTGAAGAGTTAGCTGAGCAACTTCATCGCTCCAAAAGGACGCTGATCCTGTGTGGCGCACGCGAGCAGCCTGCACAAATGATCCATCGGGCAGAATTCGAGGAGATCATTGGCAGGGAAAATATTTGCGAGAACGTCAATCAAGCCCTAGAGCGGGCGGAAGAAGTCTATGAATCCCTCGAGCCTGCCAGGACCATTGTTGCCGGCCCTAAGATTTGAGCTCTCGCGCTGAACCCGTCGTATAGTCACGGATTAGTTTTTGTAAATGTTTGAATTAGCCAGTCCAGCAGACGCACCGCATTGATTTTTGCCAATCGGCACAAAGATTTATTGTACTGCTTTGCCGGGAGATTGCCCCTGAGCGGTGGTTGCTAATCGACCATGCAAGGCATATATTTTCGAACAAATTATGAACATGTTGCTAAATTGGGTTCTGAGCGCACTTGCAATATGGATCGTCGCTCGCGTAGTACCCGGATTTTGGGTGCGGGGCGCGACCGCTGCACTGATTGCTGCTCTGGTAATCGGCTTCATCAACGCCACGCTCGGACTCTTTCTGAAAGTCATTACCTTCCCACTCACGCTGGTAACTTTCGGTCTCTTCTGGCTCGTGATTAATGCAGCCATGCTGGAGCTCGCCACTGCTATTGTGCCCGGATTCAAAGTCCAAAGTTTTGGTGCTGCGTTCTGGGGTGCGATCGTGCTCAGCCTCGTCAACATGCTTTTACGTTGGCTGCTGAAACCCTCGCGAAAGCTCGACAGTTAACTACATTTCGCGAACGAAATTACACACTTCAGGCCGGGCGACCGAGAGACGTAAACGTCAGAATTTCATGAAGCGGGCGGGCACTGCAGGCCTTTAATCCCGGCCTGTTTTTCGCGGCTTCATGGCATCCCACTCATTGTCTGACAAGAGTCTGCCCAGATTCGAAAACTCGCCGGCTCCTTGCAGCCACTCTCCCCCATCCATTGTGATGACTTCTCCGTTTATGTAACCCGAGCCATCGCTGACGAGGAACGCAGCCAGATTTGCAAGTTCGTCAACGGTGCCAAAGCGGCCGAGCGGATTTCGTTGTTTGGCGAATTTTTCGAATTCCGCACGAGGAAGAAGGCGAGAGAACGCACCCTCGGTCGGTACAGGACCTGGAGCAATCGCATTCGTGCGGATGCCTCGATTGCCCCATTCCACTGCAAGACTCCGCGTGAGTGCCTCGACACCTGCTTTCGACACTGCCGAAGGCACTACGTAAGCAGAGCCGGTGGCGGCGTACGTAGTAGTGATATTTAGGACTGTGCCGCTGCGCTTCGACCGCAGCCAGCGCCGACCACATGCCATCGTTGTGTTGACGGTGCCATTTAGCACGATGCCGATCACCGCGTCGAAAGCGCGGGGAGAAAGATCCTCGGTCCGGGAGAGGAAATTCCCAGCCGCATTATTCACGAGCACGTCGAGCGGCTCGTTTTGCCAGATAGACGCAACCATCTGCTCCACCGCTTCTGCATCGCGCACATCGCAAGCTACGGCTTGGATCTTGCCGCCCGTGCTTTGGCCGAGGGCACGGACGGTTTCTGTAAGGACCTCCTGGCGACGGCCGCAAATGTAGACCTCCGCTCCAAGTTCCAGAAAGCGGTGCGCCATCCCTTTCCCGAGACCTGTGCCTCCTCCCGTAATCAGGATGCGTTTCCCCTGCAGAAGATCAGAACGAAACATGACGGCCTCCGGGCCAGTTTGAGTCGCAGAGATTGTAAATGCAGCTAAGAAGGAGGTTCGTCATTTGCAAGCAACGCGAAACCCGTAGTCCGCATATTGAAACTCGGGCGGGATACTCGAACGCCCCGAACACCGCGTGACTTTGATGTGGTGACGCCATGAGCCGCCGCGGGAGACCCGCCGGGTCCCAGTCTCGGGTCCACGCGGGTTTTGTTCCGGAGAGTTGCGGTAATAATCCGACTGAAACCAGTCGCTGCACCACTCATGCACGTTATCGCACATGTTGAAGAGGCCAAATCCATTAGGTGCATAGAGGCCCACCGGCTCGGGACCTGTTCTCCACCGCAGCGCGTAATTTGGCAGACTTGCTGGACCGCCATTCCCCCAAGGAAACATTTTTCCCTCATCGCCGCCGCGCGCAGCTCGCTCCCACTCGGCTTCGGTTGGAAGACGATAAGAATGACCGGTGTTGAGCGTATTCAACCACTCGCAATACTTAACAGCATTAAACCAAGAGACGGAAACAACGGGTTGGTGCGGCCCGTTGAACTCTGGGTCGTTCCACGTCGAAGGATTCGCGACGCCCGTGGCGGCTAGAAACTGTGAATACTGCGTGTTGGTTACCTGATGAATCCCAAGAGAGAAGCTATCGATCCAGACGCGGTGGATGGGTCGCTCGTTGTCCTGCCCATCTTCCGACCCCATAGAAAACCAGCCCTCACGAATACGCACGAGCAGGGGTGTGGCGATGGAGAGAGTGGCTGAACGGTTCATCGGTAAACGAACTTCAAGAATACCAGCAGGGAAAAAGTCGAGTGGCTATCTGAATTCATGCGCACCCTAAGCATTCAAATGATCGATCGCAATCTCTCAACCGCAGCCCGCATCGAACCTTGCTGAAACAGCCGAATGCCAGCCACACCAACCGCCCCGGCGTGAATACATGCCGCTGCATTCTCGAGTGTAACTCCGCCGAGTGCAAGCACGGGAACACCGATCCGGCACATTTCCGCGAGGCTCTCCAGACCTGCTGTGGCATTGTCGGTTGCCCCTTTGTTTTCGAATATCGGTGCAAACACCACGAAATCGGCCTTTTCTGAAGCCGCGCGCCGAACAGCGTCGACAGAGTGGCACGAAGCAGCGATCACAAGAGTCTTTCTCCAGGCTGCATCGGCAACTATCTCGCGTGCTTCGGCGATGGAGATGTCGTCGGAACGAAAATGAACTCCTGAGGCGCCGACTGCTAAGCACACGTCGAGCCGACTATTAATCAGGAGTCGAGTTGCAGGACCTGCATCGGCTGAGGAGCTCTTTCTGATCACCCTCAAGGCTTCGCTGGCCAGGGTCTGTAATTCTCTGGCGGAAAGATCCTTTTCCCTCAACTGAATGAAATCCACACGACTGCGAGCGGCCTCGGCAATTGCGACCAGCAAGTGCTGCCGGCGCTCCCCCTCGCTACCCGGGAATTGAGTGCGATCAGTGATGTAGTAAAGGAGAGAGTGGCCAGGCATGGAGATACTCTAAACCGGAGTATCTGAATTCAATACCCGGAAGTCCCAGATGCAGCGCTATGGTCGAGTCTTGGCAATTTCGGGAAGAACCTCGCCTGGTTTCTTTGGTTGGCCACCGAGGTGATATTTGGTCAGGCTCTCTCGCAAGTACTCGAAACCTTCTTCGGGTGAGTTGACGGTTGAAATCAGGGCTAGGTCTTCGGGCGAAACAGCACCCGCGTCAATCATGGTCTGGATATTGAGAACGCGGTCCCAATATTCCCGCCCGTAGATAAGAACGGGGATCTTTTTAGCCAGTTTCTGCGTTTGGGCCAAAGTTAAAATCTCGAAAAGTTCGTCAAGCGTGCCGAAGCCGCCGGGAAAAATGACCAGTGCTTTTGCAAGATAGGCGAACCAGAACTTTCGCATGAAGAAATAGTGGAATTCGAAATTCAGCGACGGACTGATGTAAGGGTTTGGATACTGCTCAAAAGGCAGATTGATGTTCAGACCAATCGTCTTTCCTCCGGCTTCATGCGCACCTAGATTGGCGGCTTCCATAATGCCGGGGCCCCCTCCGGTCGTGACCACGAATCGATGCCGGCGAGCGGGGATTTTAACCGACCACTGGGTGAGTAGATAGGCGAGCCGGCGCGCATCTTCGTAGTATCGTGCCATGTCCACGGCAGCTAAAGCACGCTTCATTTCGCCATCGGCTCTCGCAACCGTCGGGGCAGCGGCGTTCTTTGCTAATTGCAGATTTTTTGCTGAGTTGGCACCACTCTGAAAGCGCGCTGATCCAAAGAACACAACTGTGTCTTGAATTTGCTCACGCCGAAAGCGAGCCAGGGGTTCCGCATACTCGGCCAGAATGCGCAGGATGCGACCATCTGGACTATTCAGAAACGGCTCATTCTGGTAGGCCAGCGGGGCCGACTTAAGCTTCTGCTCGCTCATGTCTTAATCTCTCAAATGAAATAGCGGAACTCTTATTCGTGGTAATGCACTGCTTCCCAGAAGCCAATCCAAATATCCAAGAGCCCTAGGCCGCTACAGAGACCGCGCACAAAACCATGGGCAATGAACTGCTGCAAATCAGGGTGCCCAAACAATAACCGGTTGTTCACCCAATCGTCGCTCCAAGGGTATACGACGAGGATCACGCCCAGGGTCGCACAGAAGAACACAAACAATAGCACTGCGAAACGGTGCGCCCAGAGTCGCCCGGCCGACCGAGTCGTATCTTGAGGATCGGATTGCCGATCTAAGGTCGCCAAACCGGAAGCACCATTCGCAAACTCATTACCTGTAAACTGAGCAGGGCTGCTGCTGGAAGGAGTCTCTGGATCGAGCGTCATGCCAGCCTCCAGACTACGGACAGCAACCGGCTCTCCGCCTTACCGCACACTCTACAATTCAGGATAAGGCACATCAGGTAATTTTACGACTTAAGGGCCTTTATGCGCTCGGCAACATCGCGATAGTCGATGTTAGTCCCATAAACTTCCATGAAGTGCCCCAAGGCAGCATCGCGATGCTGAGCAGTTTCGTGAGCAGTTGCGAGTTCGTAGTGCAGTGCCGTTCTTGTGTCGTCGTCAATCGTCGGAATCTTTAAAGCACGCTCATACCACCGAATAGCGGCTTCCGGAACACCCTTGTCCAGGAAGCATTGAGCCAGCCAAGTGTAGGTCTGCATCAGTTGTGGGAACGAATTCCCTTTGTCTGCCAAATGACACACTTTTTGCAGTTCGCCGATGGCTTCATCCAACAAGCCCATTTCGCGGAACGCGACACCAAGGTTGTAGTGTGTTTCAGGGTCGGATTCCGCCGCCGTCGCGGTTGCATCCTCTTCCAGTTCGCTCTTCAGATCCTCGAACATAAGGGAGAGATCGGTGAACCCACCCGCCGGAATAGGCGCGCTAGCTGCCGCTGCTGTAGCATGTGTAGAACTGTCGGGGTGCACAGCCGAGCGCGATATCGGTGCCGGTACTGCAGCAGGGGCAATCTGAGCCGTAACGGGCGCCGTCGCGCTGTTGGCAGCTGCGGCAGCGCTTCTGCTTGCCGAAGGTTTCGCAGCCGCAGGGACCGGCAAAAGATCTTCCGGAAGTGAGGATTCAAGGTCAGCGACGAATTCACCCAAAGTGCTGGGTACATGGGCGACCCGTGGGGTAGCGGAAGCGACTTCTACTTCCTCCAGCCGAGCGTGCTGCTCTTTCGAAGTGGCTGGGGCCGGCCCGAAGCCATCGCCCAACGAGGACTCGAGATCAGCCACGATTTCGTCTAAGTCGCCATGGGTCGGGCCAGCCGCTTCCGCCACCTCGGCCATCGCACTGTGGTGTTCAGAAACTTACTCGACTTGATCTTGAACCGGTGCTTCTTCAACTTCGATCGCGAATTCGTCCTCGGCGGCTTCTTGTGCCCGAACTGGTTGAGCTACTGGGGCCGGGGCGAATGCCGCCTCATATTCACCGCGCAAGGATGAGATGAGGCCCTCGTCTTTCGAAAGTGCTTCCAGTTTGGCCATAGCGGCCAGAGCTTGTAGCCGCATGGATTGCTGCAGATAAAACCGGATTTCCTCCACAGTCTCGACGACGAGGTCCTCGTCTGAAAGCTGCGGAACCTCTGCCATCATCGGCTCTTGCGCTGGTGCCTGCAGTGATGGTGCTTCTGGGATAGCCGGTTCAGCCTCGAATGAAGTTTCCCATTCATCAGTCAGGTCACCATCCGCATGACCCGCTTCAACAGGCTGCGCAGTGGTAAACTCGGCAGCTTCGATCGCAAATGACTCAGGTTCGTCAATGATTTCTATCTCGGGTTCTTCGACTGCCGTTCTCTCCCGGGTATCAAGTGAAGCAGCCGGCCAGCTAGACGATGATCCCGATGCAGCCGAAGCTGGGGCAGCAGTGCCGGACCGGTGCTCGTAGCGTCCCGCCAACTCACCGTAGCGTCCAGCCTCCTCCGCATAGCCATATTGTGAATAAACAGTTTCCAGAGATCGACAACATACTGCTGCTTCCGCAAACCTTCCTGCGCGGGTATGCAGGGCTGCGAGGCGCTGGTTGAGACGAAGATCCTGTGGCGCTTGGGGCAGAACCGCTAAAAGTGGCCCCATCGCCTTGGCTGGCATGTTATAGGAGACAAACAACTCCGCGTCGGTCAAAGCCGCACGCAGTGAAGCAGAGACATCTTCCGAATATTCCTGATCTATAGAGGGAGCTGTTGCCTCCAACTCGTCAACTAGGACAGCGCCCTCTTCGGCGGTGATCATTTCACCGCGAGGAGAGTCGCCTAACTTGGCCGAAACTTGTTGGAAATTCTGAGCATGGATAGGATTCTGAGGTTCTACCGTCGCGAGCTGCTGGTATAGCTCTTGAGCCTTGCGCAAATCGCCGGTCTGCACGCTGGCGTGAGCGAGCAACTCAATGACTTCGCTGACGTGGGTAGTTTCGCCAGCCTTCTGAAACAAATCGAGCAACAATTCGAGGGAGGCAGGGTCGTTGCGCACGTGGCCGATGATGGTGTGCAGATTTTCCAGCACTTTGGCCTGACCCGCCGACATCAGACGTTCCGAATATTGTTGATAGATGTTCAGTGCGTCCTGATAAAGGCCCGATCGCATTAGCGCATCGACAAATTGCGAAAGCCCCTCGACGTCATCATGAACATTCAGCATCCTGGTCGCGAGCGCGCCCGCATCGCTCAGACGATCAGCGCCCAGGTAAGCTTGGAACAATGACTTCATCGCATCCGGATGCTTTTCGAGATCCGGAACTTTCTGCAGATATTGAATAGCGGAAGCGGGATCACCTGCCTCCAGTGAATTACGGCCACGCATCAGAAGCGCTTGATTGTTGCTTGGATCCAGTGTGAGCATGCGCTGCAGGATGTCTTCTGCGGGGCCAACCTGCCCGCGGCTGCGTAACTGATCAGCAGCACTTGAGAACACCTGCCATGCCTCATTCTTCTTACCCAAACGAACGTAAACTTCCGCCAGACGTACCTTCATGGCAACGTTCTCGGGATCCATCTCTAACGTCTTCTGGAAAATACGTACGGCTTGCTCCAACTCGCCCGATCGAAGAAATTCTTCTGCAACTTGCAGGTATTGCTGGCGCGCATCATTGAAGAGACCCTGCTGCGTATAGAGTTCGGCTAATTTCAAAACTCCCTCAAGCGAGGACTTCAGCTTGGTGAGCTTCTTGTACATCGCGATCGCCTTTACCGTGAAACCCTGCTGAGCGTAGGCGTCCCCGACGTTTTTGAAGCAAGTGCAGGCTTGGTCTGTCTGCCCAAGACGGGCATACAAGTCACCGACCGTGTTCATTACGGTCAGGTCCTTAGCATCGTTCTTGAGAACCTTTTCGTACTCAGAGATAGCATTGGGTAGCTTTCCCTGCTGGACGTACTTCTCCGCGGCGCTGAGAACCTTCGTTTTGTTGAAACCTAGACCAAACGCCATATGCGTGCGAACTCCGGGTCGTCTCCCCTGCTGAATAGCACTGCGTTACAAGACAGTTTGGCAGAGGGGATAATCACCTTTTCTCTCATCGGCACGGACAGCGATAAGAACAGTAAGGTGACCTGCAACAGTACCGATTGTAATCCGGTTACCCAAATCTCATTGGTTACCGAGGTAATAGATCTCCCTTTCGAGCAGCGCAAAATGACCGATAGTAGAAGCCTTCTTCACTCATAACAGAATGAGGGGAAGAGGCTGCCGACCTGGATTCTCCAAGAATTTTCGCGGGACAAAGTAGGCCAAAATGCGCGTTGGACGAGGCAATTCGCTCCTGACGATTTCGGTGACAGCTCATCCGCGCGCTTACGCCTGCTGCTGCGGAGTTTCTCTTGCTCACAAATTCGACATCCTAGGCCAGATAACTTCTGATGGGCGGCGGTTACACTCGTAACAGACGGCGCAGTTCGAAATTCAAACGCAGCGGTTGAGGACAGGTGGCGGCTGGAGTAAACGTCGTCCGCCCACGCCGAACGAAAGCCCTGAAAGGAAGTCCGCGGATCCCGCTCCGTCCAAAAGCGACAACGATTGTTTGGCTAGCGGGTGGCAGCCAAACTGGCTCGCTTCGTAAGCGGCACGAATTCCCGAACCTCCTCGCCGGTCCAGATCTGCCGGGGACGCGTGATCTTCTGCTCGGGATCGGAGAGCATCTCCTGCCACTGAGCAAGCCAACCCACCGTGCGCGGAATGGCAAATAAGACGGTAAACATCTCTGGCCTGAATCCCATAGCCTGATAAATGATTCCCGAATAGAAATCGACATTCGGATAGAGCTTCCGCTGAACAAAGTAGTCGTCTTCCAGAGCGATTCGCTCGAGTTCTAAAGCAATATCCAGTTTCGGATTGCGCCCGGTCACTTCGAACACTTGCTCAGCCGTCCACTTGATGATTTTGGCCCTGGGATCGTAATTCTTATAAACCCGGTGTCCAAAGCCCATCAGTTTTCCGTGCCCATCTTTTATCTTCTTGATATAGGCAGGAATATTTTCCGTCCTGCCGATCTCGTCCAGCATCTTCAGCACTTCTTCATTTGCGCCACCATGCAAGGTTCCAGCGAGCGCGGCAGCGGCAGCAGAGGTCGCCAGGAACGGATCGCTGCGCGAACTGCCAACTGTTCGCATCGTGCTGGTGCTGCAATTCTGCTCGTGATCGGCATGCAGTATGAAGAGGATGTCAAGAGCGCGCGCCAGCACCGGGTTTGCCAGGTATTTGGGCTCGACCATCTTCCAC
>Ga0070709_10002192_pt1 | contig 10586 bp, 8 predicted proteins | sample LARL51metaG_FD_65449 | JGI IMG/M metagenome (GOLD analysis project Ga0070709, IMG submission 65449) | Corn, switchgrass and miscanthus rhizosphere microbial communities from Kellogg Biological Station, Michigan, USA - LAR L5-1 metaG | ecosystem: Host-associated > Plants > Roots > Rhizosphere ...
ACAGTTTCCTGATAACGGAGAACGACAAAACTAAACTCGTAGACGTCTGCCCCAGCCAGAATATGACGCGTGGCAAGTCTACGAGTTTCTGTTTCTATCCAACAAAACGAGCAGTAGGTAGTGATGGATCAAGCCGTGAGCTTCGATAGTTAGTTCACCAAGTCCTCGGCGGCTAAGAAATCTCCTTCACAGTGATTTCATACTTGAAGTTATCCGGATCGAACGGGTCGACGCGGCCATCCTTTGTTTCAGCCTGAGGATACATGAAGTAAACGAGGGGCTGACCGCTGGAACCGGGGAGCGCCACATCGTTGGCGTAGTTGTATCCCATCCAGTTCATTTCCCACGAGCCAAACAGGCGCGTGCGGGCCTTTGAGACCATCTCGTCATCCATTTTCAAATTGCCCGGCGGTTCTTCGAGAACGACCTTACGCACGTCGGCGGGATCGACCGGAACCCATCCGTGCTCGTTGAGATAAACCTCGGCGCGGCAATGCTGTCCCTTTGTGGCCTTTTCGGTGGCGACTCCCAGGCTCTTGTATCCGAGTTCGGATTTGGTTATGCGCAGCCCATACAGGTGGCGCGCCGGGAGTCCAGCCGCGCGGGCCAATCCGACGTAGAGTGCGTTCAGGTCAGCGCACTTGCCGCCCAGATCGCCGGACTCGAGCATGAAGCGGATGTCGCCGCGACCGCACCCGCGGACCTTCGGATCTCGGAAGGTATTGTCAACTACCCACTCGTAGATGGCCCGCGCTTTGTCGATGTCTGTGGTTGCACCCTTTGTGGCCTTATCGGCGGTCTCTTTGACGATTCCGTCGGTCGGCACACACTTGCTGGGCTGAAGGAAAAATTGCAGCTCCCCGCGCGATGCCTGAGCCCCATGCTTGGGGGCAGTCAGGTCGACTCCGTAATTCTTGAGCGATACGCGGCTGGTCAAAGTGAGAACTGGCGCGGCATGTTCGGGATACGTTGCGGTAACGATGCCGAGGAAGTCCTGTTTGCTCTCGGTGAACTTGGCAGTGCCGCCCTCAGCACTGAATTTGTTGGCAAGAGTCTTCTGGAATGGCGTCTCCCGGATCAGTGCCGCAGGAAGCCAGATATGAGTCGCTCCGGAAGGCTTCAACACTTCAACTCTCGTCGTGACTTCAAAAGTTCGCCACGGCGCTGAAACGGAATCAGCAAAAACGGGTAGGGCTTTCGAAAGTGCAAGGCCGGCACACAATGTGCCGGTGTGTTGGAGAAATTCGCGTCTCTTCATGGGATCCTCTTATCGATGATTTTGCTGAACGGAAATGTGTGGAAACGGCCGCCGGCGTTTTAGAAGAGACGGGTTCAGGTAAAGCCGCGCAATCGAAACCCCACGTTGAGGAAAGGATATACGCAGAGTGCGAAGGATGCCAAATGAGGTGCCAGCACTTCGCGTGTCGTCTTTCCGGCTTGCTTTCCGCTTATACAAGTGAGGCGGGAAGAGGCGACCCAGAGCTTTTCCACTTAGGTTTTTGCGATTGCAGTTCTCCGGGGAAAGGGTAAGAATGCTTGCCGCCTGGGGATGACTGATTGAAACAAGCAACCATCAGAGGGTGACTATGCCTAAGGTCAAAGCGAACAACCTCACGATAAACTATGAACAGCAGGGAAGCGGCGAGCCCCTGATTCTCATTCCCTTTCTAACGGCTGATCATGCCTGTTACGCATTTCAGGTGGCGGAGTATTCGAAGCACTTTACTTGCATTTCGATCGACCTGCGTGGGACGGGCGAAAGCGACAACTCTGATGGCCCATACACCACAGAAATCCTGGCCGACGATGTTGCCGCTTTTATGAACGCATCGAGAATTCCGAAAGCGCATATTGCTGGTCTATCGCTGGGCGGCGCTGTTGGCATGTGGGTGGCGGCGAAATATCCGCAATTGGTCAAGTCGTTGTCCCTGCATAGTAGTTGGCCCAAGACTGACGCGTACTTACGTCTCGTGGTCGGAAGTTTTCAGACTATGGCGAAGGCGATGGGGAACGTGTCGGAAATGGTTGTTCAGGCGCTTTTTCCCTGGTGCTTGACGCCTGAGTTGTATGCAGCCAAGCCCGATTACATCAAGACGCTGGCCGATTTTGTTCGCAGCCGGCCGCAACAATCGGTGGCAAGCTTCATACTGCAATCGAATGCTGTGCTGAATCATGATGCCGAAGCGCAGTTGGCTCGAATTACTGCCCCAACTCAGATCACGTTTGGGCAGCATGATGTCGCCACATCCACTCGTTTTGCGGACGGCATGAAAAAGGCTATCCGCAATGCCGAAGTGCTGGTTCTGGAAGGATGCTCCCACGCGCCGATTTACGAGAAAACCGAGGAATTCAATAGCAAAACGCTGCAATTCCTGATGGGGCATGCGGCCTAGAGCATTGGCCGGATGCCGGAAGCCGCATGGAAACTGGACCTGAACGACTGTTACTGATGCGTCAACTGTGCAAGCGGGAGGAGAGTGTGTCAGAATCTTCGGCATGACACAGCCCAGCCTCCCCATCGGACGCGAACAGCGCAAAATTGAGCAACTACTCATCGCACTGGCGAAGAAACAACCAGTGTCGGCCAAGCCCGCGCCGATTGCGAATGGTAAGACGGCAACTGGCACGGCTCACTCGCGGGTGTTCTTTTCCACATAGTTAAGGCCCCCTGGCGCACCACGGAACTGCATCTGCAAATTTCAAGCCGGAGCCGCGCTCGTATACTCGCTCTGTGCCTGTCACTGCTTACTGAACTCTCCTTTCAATCCTCACCATCCCCGATTCCAAATACCACCTCCAGCTTTCATTTGATTCTTAACGGAACCGGAAGTGATCTTGGTTCATCCAATCCGACGGGAGGACAGTCGAGAATGCATCACGTACGGCAGGAGAATCTGCCTTTTGTGGGGAGTTCGCACGAGTTTGTGGGAGCCGAGCAGGGCGGCACGAGCGTTTCCGTGTTTCTGTTTCATGGCAAACCAGGAGCGGGACCCGGGCCTCATCGCCATCCATATGACGAAATCCAGTTCATCCGCGAAGGGCGTGGAGTGTGGACCGTGAACGGCAAAACCTTCGAGGCAGGCGCCGGGGATATTTTCGTCATTAAGGCCGGCGAGGTGCACAGCTTCAAGGCAGTCGGAGATTCGCCGCTAGTGCAGGTGGACGTGCATCTGAGTCCGCGTTTCATTCAAGAGAATCTGTGATGACGCCGGCAACCGATCTTCGGCTGCAGGTTTCGGCTGCAGTTTCTTATGTGAGAGCCGTCTTGAGCTAATCAGCAACTACCCATCCGCGCCGGATTGCAAACAACGCTTTTTGTTTCTGTTCCAAAAATGGAACAGGGAGCAGTCGTTGTGTGTCACCGACTCGACTGCCTCGATGAATTTCGCGTACCGCCATGGGGTTATCTAGAGTAACCATCTTAATGACTTGCGCTAAAGAGTCGAAAACCGACTGTAACCGAAATTCGAGTCATGTTCCAAAAAACGAAATTATGTTGAAAGTTTCGGAATCGCGCACTTTCTTGTGATTGACTGTCGCCACTTCCCTTAGACCTGAGTTACGAACATCAGGTGGCGTTTCCCAGTTTCCTTCTGGATTGTCTCCGTAACAGGGGGATAGTCTCGGCAAAAACAAGATTCATTGCTTTCGATGGTCATCTGCGGCCGCATATAAAGGCGCTCGCTCGCGCAACCTGAGTGAGGCATGCAGTTCACTCTCGTTGCAGTCGGGCATCCCCTCTCGCAGTGCCAGCCATTGAAGAGAGGAGAAGTCATGGCTCACGAAAACCCAGACTTACAGCACTACGAGATACAGCAGACGGCTGCGGCCATCGAGAAGCTCGCCGCCAATCCGAAAGCCTTCGGGCAAGCGTATGAGGCGTTTATCGCGGGTGACGCCGTAGCTTTCGGCGCGGCACTCAACCAGGTTGGGATCAGCGACCAGTGTCATTGGGTGTGCCGCTTCTTCTGTCAGAAGCGGTGTACCGGAGTGTGCCGGAAGTTTTGCCCCAACGACCCGCGGAATGAGGTGAACGCCGAGGAAATCGCGGCATTCGTCAAGGCGGTCGGACATTTGCTCCGTGACCCGGCATTCACGAAAAGGCTGTGCGAGATTTTGCGAAGCGGCAATGTTGAGGCATGGGCCAAGGAAATCGAGAGAAACAAGCTGCAGCCGTATTGCTACCAGCTGTGCATCATCTTGTGTTTAGAGTGCTGCCGCGAGCAATGCCACAAGGTGTGCCCGCCCAATCCGCTCATCACCAGAGTAGCGAATATTCCTATTGCTCAGATCGATGCGCAAGGTTACGGGCATGGTCCGGATGCGTTGCTCACGGGCGCAGTTCCAGCCGACAACCCGCCTGGCGGCGTGGGCGACCACCCTTTCGGAGGCGCCGTGGAACTTTGGGGCATCTTCAATTTCCCAACGGCGACTGAATACCTGGTCGAGGTTTCTTCAGCACCGGGTGGGCCCTACAACCCCATATTGGTGGCGCCGCAGTGGGGGTACGACTCGATCGATCCTAGCACTGGCCTGCAGAACCAGCCGCCGCCACCGGTGCCACCAGATCCAATACAACCGCCTGGTGTCTTCGAATATTTCCGCAGCCGCAGCCAATCGGGCGGAGGTGATCCCGGGTGGTTCCAGATCAACCAGATTCAAGACTCTGACGGTGGCAGGCTTACGACCGGCGAGAAGGTGCTGCTCACCTGGCCGACCTCCGCGCCCGACGGCGTCTTCTATCTGCGGCTGCGCGTGAGGGACGCCGCCCTGAATACCCGCGTCAGTTCACCGCAAGTCGTGCGGCTCGACAATACGGGACCTTTCCCGCTTCCGCGTCCGATCATCACGCTGCAATTGCAGAAGCCGGATGGCACCCTCACACCGTTGAAGTGCGGAAAAGTGAAAAAGGGTGCTGGACTGATTCTGGTCACGGTTCAGGCCTACGATCCCAACATGAGTGCGATCGGCGTAACGGCGCGGGGCAATTCGGGTCTTTCGGTTCCTGTGGTCAGCACGACTGCGGTTCCGCTATCGAAGACCTACAACGGCAATGTGATGGACCAGGGGTACGTTGTCCCAACCAGTTTCTTGTGGGATCCGTGGAGCGATCCAAATATCGTTCCGTGTTGCTACCTCGTTTATGTTGAAATATCGGACCGCACGATCATCAACGGGTATTGGAGTGGCGGACACGGCAATTCCGGGTGGGAGGCTATTGAGATTGGCATTTAGCACCTGAATGCGAAGATAGCCTCTTGCTTCTCTTCGGCGATAAAACAAGAACCCGGGTCTGGGGGTGAGAACACCGAGACCCGGGATCGCTGTTCCGCGCCTGCGTGGAGTGGATATCCGACCGATCCGATGTGCCAGGCGGGCGAGGTTTATCGCTTCAATGCGGTTGTAGATTCGCCGCGCCGGTACAGGATGGACGTGCATTTCTTTCCACGGTTCTGCTTAGCACTCCCTATTTCTCAAGAAAGTCCGTGTGAAACTTGCCATTGCCGTTCAGTTGTAAGATCACGGTACTTTCCTTCGATGCAACAAAATGAGGCCGCCCGGCCGGGATGACGATGAAGCTTCCCGCGGAGTAGCCTTTCAGACTTGTATCGTTGAATTTCTTTCCCTCGCCCAGATACCAGGTTCCTTCAATCACGGTAACTAGTTCGTCCTCAGGATGCGTGTGTGCGAGGACGCGTTTGCCCGGAGGGATCTTCACGCGATCGACCCAGGTGCCGCCCTGACTTGAGTCCCCAAGCAGCTGCGCTCGCTCGCGGCCGTCGGTGTAGTAGGAGGGAGTGAACCATTTCACTTGCGCCGGGGTGAACGCGATTATCTCTTTGTTGTTCGTGTCGGCCAATGTCAACGGGATTGCGGCAAAGACCAGTCCTGCAAGCGTGAGTTTTCTCATCAGCTCACCTCTGGGCGAGCATTATCGCAGGTAAAACAAAAGCCCGGGTCTGGGGGTGAGCACCGAGACCCGGGCTGGCTGTTCCGCGCTTGCAGGGAGGGGATATCCGGCGGTCCGGCATGTGCCAGATCAGGCCGGCGAGCGGATCACTCACTCTCCCATGTGTCGTCGCTGACTGGTTCGACAGCGCGACGTCGCGACAGGGAACAGCTATCTCACTGAATTGTTCTACTTCTTCTGCGCTTCGCGAATGTAGGTCACGACCATCTTGACCTGGTCGGGCGTGACACCTTTGTTTGCGAACGCGTGCGATGCCTTGTTGTCCTTGCCGCCGCTGGCGATTGCGTCGGTCAGCTCGGCGTCCGACAGCTTCTTGGAGTCATCGGAAATTAGGCTGGGAATCTTGGCCGCGGGTTTGCCGCCGAGATCGGCCCCGTGGCACGCGGCACACTTTGTTTTATAGACGGCGGCACCGTCGTCGGCCGCCCAGGATAGATTCGGTAGAACCAGGAACAGGGCCAGTGCGATCATCACGATCAGGATCACGAGCTTCGTGGTTTTCATAATGGCTTTCCTCTCTGACAGTTATGTGTCTTGCCGGCTCCATCCGCGCCGAAGCAGGCGAAATTCGCGGACCGCCCTCAAGACTGGTATGAATGTTTAAGAACCGTCTGCAGTTTCGCTGTTGCGAACGTAAATGGTCAGTGATTGCAATCACTCCCTTTCGTGATCGGGGTCTGCCTCTAACCTCATGACTCTGCGGCAGATCGCGCCAAAAGACTCCCTGCCTCCGCGTGATATGCCGCAGCGGTTAAAAGGCCACGCACGCAGGGATTCCATTTTCTTCCGAGAAATCCTTTAAACGCAGAGGATTGCAGTACTGGAACGAACGGGGCCGGTTTGGCATTTCTCGTGCCTTTTCATCTTTGCAACTTGCGCCCGAGGTGTTTCGTCTTGGAACCCACGCTCATGGTCATCGGACTGAACCACCGCACCGCGCCTTTGGCCATGAGGGAGCGGTTTTGGATCGGCGAGAACCGCCGATACGAGGTCCGGCGCCAGCTGAAGAGTGCTGATGGCATTGAAGAAGTTGCGGTGCTCTGCACTCGATGCCGCACCGAGTTCCTGGTCTGGGCGAATGAACCCACGCTGGCCGCAAATTCGATCCTTCAATTCCTTAGTTCTGATTGCGGGCTCAAGCTGAGCGAGTGGCAACACTTCTATCGGCTGCTCGATGAAGCCGCAATCGTACATCTGTTTCGGGTCGCCTCGGGGCTCGACTCCCTGTTCTTGGGAGAGCCGCAAATAGCGGCGCAAGTGGAATCCGCATGGAAGCAGGCGCGGAACGTTGGGGCAACCGGCGCTTACCTGAATGCTGCGTTGGCCAAAGCGCTGGAAGTTTCGCAGACAGTTCGCAGCGAAACCCCGATTGGCAACCTGGGCATTTCGATACCAACCGCCGCTCTGGAACTGGCGCGGCAAATCTTTGGCACACTGGAGAACCGCAGAGTGCTGCTGCTCGGAACCGACGAGATGTGCGAACTGTCAGTGCGTCACATGATGAGCCACGGAGTGGGATCGGTGGTCGTGATCGATCAGTCTCCGGCACGTGCTCGCGAGCTGGCGGAGAAACTTGGAGGAGGCTCCGCCAGCATCGCTGATCGCTGGAAATGCATGGTGAACGCCGATATCGTGATCGCGGCCACCGGCTGCCCTCACATTGTGTTGTCTCGCGAGGAGGCAGAGCGCATCGCCAATGAACGAAACCGTGTCGCGCTGGTTGTGCTGGATATTGGAATGCCGCGCGACGTTGATCCCGACGTGCGCCGGGTAGACGGCATCATGCTCTACGATCTTGAGGGTCTGGAACGCTCCATTCAGCAGAAGACAGAAGAGCGCATCGCGGCGTCGGCGGAAGCGGAAAAGATCATTGCGGGTGAGGCGCAGGGGTTTTGCTCCAAGCTGCAGGCCCAGACCTCGGTTCCCACCATCGTTGCGCTGCGTCAGCGGCTCGAAGAGATTTGCCGGCAAGAACTGGAGTCCTTTATCGAGGAACGTGGACCGTTCACCCGGGAGCAGGATCAGTCACTTCACGCAATCACAGCTCAAGTCATACAGAAGATTGCCAGCTCCCTGGCCCGCGAACTCAAGGACCTGCCAGAGAAGGAAGAACAAGAGCAGATGACCAAGGCGGTCACGCGCTTGTTTCATCTGGAAACGCCGCGACAGGCGCTTGCCGGCACCAGATCACAAAAAGAAAAGAAGAGTGATCGCAGTCCACAATCCGCTGTTGCCATCTGAGTGCGAGGCTAACGTCGCAGACCGAATGGACCGCGGGGCGACCCCTCACTTGTCATCCTGAGGCGCAGGTTTTGGCGCCGAAGGACCGAACGACAGCGTCTGCCATTCCGACAGTGCTGGAAGAATGCGAAATGTGTAAGCACTGTCATCCCGAGCGAAGTCGAGGGATCCCTACCCGCGTTCCGCTAACGCTCAAGCCGAAACACGGCTCGAGTAGGGTATCGACAAAATGTTCCTGCAGGAACCGTAATGTCATGACGAAATCAGCTATATGATTCTGTCATGACAGATAAACGGAAGAAAACAAAGGTCGCGAAAGGGAGGGCAGAGTTCCTCAACCGTTGAACGGCGGTTTGCCGGTTAGATTCCTGTGACGCCTTGAGTTCTAACCTCCAAAATTGGGTTTGATGGTGTGGAACTTGCGGCCCGAGATTAGCTGCGAAAAATTGGGGTACGTTCCGTCTGTCCCCGAATTTCCCGATCTCGAGTCGTGGTATCTCTTCCGCCAAAAGCTCAATGACTGTAGTTACTGGCAGTCCTGTTGTGCCGAGATAGACTGAAGTAGATCCTGTCAAAGCGCATGAAAATACTTCTGGCATCTCTCGTTCTCACGTCCTCGTTGGCTGCACAGACTGGCGTTCCCTTCGGCCGTTCTGAAATCCGCAGAGTTTTGCTTCTGGCGAGAGAAGCTGCTCTGCAGGAAGAACGGGACGAAGAAGGGTCGACGGGCGGTTCGCTCCCACAGCGATTGCAGTTGCTGATGATTGGCTTCCGCAGTATCGATGACCTGCAGGACGCAGCTAGCTTCCAAAAGCGCGTCAACAAGGACCACAAAGGCGACGTTTTGATCGCGCCGCTACACGCGCAAGCCAGTGACTACCAGAAGCTCCGAAGCGAGGCGCTGCAGCTTTCAACCGACTACGACCGCAGTACGGCAATGAGCCGACTCGTTAAACAGGAGATAGACGACGGTTTTGTGGACGACGCAATTCAGAGTATCCGTTCTATTCCGGACGCAGGTACGCGGGCCGAAGTCTTCGCGGACGTGGGAGCATTTCTGTGGAAACAAGGAAAGCGGGAGGACGCGAAAACGGCATTTGAGAAGGCAGTTAACTCCGCACTCGAGATTAAGAACGTGGATTCGGCGCGCGCACGTCAGGTGCAGGCCGTCCAACTCGGCAATACTGCGCGCGTTCGATATGAGGCCGGGGATGTGGAGGGAGCGCTTTCAATCTTCAGCATGATGGAGGCCACGGCCGTAAAGGAGGCGATGGAGGTAAATGCTTACGATTTCTGCTCCAGTTCTATATCCACCCAGGCGCAATTGGGCCTTCTCGAGCGCCTGCAAAACGCAACCGCATGCCCTGCCACTCCTGTAGAACGAGCATTTATTGAAGGCGAGATCGCCAAGCAGCAACTGATTCATTCCGATCCGACCAAAGCGCTGCCTCCGGAGATTGAACGGGACGACGTGGCCAACAAGATCGTTACCCTCGCAGATGTCGCGAAAAGGCGGGCTGATGCGGAGGATCAGGCCGGGGCCATGGTCGTATTGGATCGGGCCTGGGCTCTCGGGAAGCCCCTCACGGTTGCACCGGCGTGGGTCGCCCATCGATTGCATCGGATCGCGATGCTTTACCTCGACCTTGGGGCACTGGACAAGGCCATGTTGGTGGTGGAGAAAATACGAAGCCTTAAGGAAGCGACGGAGTCTCCGCGAGAGCGGTATGACTTTCTGTTTGACCTGGCCGTGGGGTATGGCGCCCTCGGTCGTTTTGACGAAGCTCATTCGTACGTGAAGGAAATGGCCGAGGATCCCAACGAACAAGCATGCAATCTCGTGGAATACCAGGAAACCCAACAAGGGCAAGCGGACGAAGCGGTTTCGTGGGCGAAGGGAATAAAGGATTCGGCCGCCCGGACCTCGGCGCTGGCTGGTATTGTGGAAGCGATGCTCGATGCGAATCAGGCCGCGGCGGACAAGGAAAAAGATCGATAGCAGAGAGTCTAGTCCTCGTAATCCCCACAGAAGTAATCCCACTCATTGGACCCTTTCGGATTCTCCTGTAGGTTCTTCAACCGCTTCTCTATATCTGGCTTGGGGTTCTTCTGCGCACTCAAGAACTGCTGATACAGCTTAATAGCGCGTCGGACGGGTGGCCCACCTTTCCAGAAGCCGCAAGTTTGCGCGTTTGACTCGCCGGGACGCGAAGAAACCCAACTAGCACCTTCGGAGGGTTTTGAGTTTCCATGGGCGTGGTGGCCCACCCATTGATATGAAAAAGAGGTTGAGTTGTGCGTGTACGCTGATGGAGCGTGGACGGCGCAGATCTGTTTACACTCTGGATCCAGTGAGGCCGTTTTTGAGTTTGAT
>Ga0070709_10002195_pt1 | contig 10580 bp, 9 predicted proteins | sample LARL51metaG_FD_65449 | JGI IMG/M metagenome (GOLD analysis project Ga0070709, IMG submission 65449) | Corn, switchgrass and miscanthus rhizosphere microbial communities from Kellogg Biological Station, Michigan, USA - LAR L5-1 metaG | ecosystem: Host-associated > Plants > Roots > Rhizosphere ...
CAGATAGCCGCTGACCACCCACTGCAGGTTCTGCACCGAGAACCCCAGATGCGTACGGATGGTCGGCAGCGCGACGTTCACGATCGCGCCGTCCATGACGTCCAGGAACGTCACCGCGCAGAGCAGCGCCAGCGTGACCTTGCCGCGCCCGGTCGCCAGGAACGACCCCTCCGGCGGCGCCTTCGATGCGGTCATGGCGCCGCTCACGACCCGGCGGCTTCCATCACGGGGCCGACCTCGACCCCGCCGCCAACCCGCAGCACCGGGCAGTCCTTGGCCAGCGCCAGCGCGGAGTCCATGTCCTCGGCCGACACCACCGAGTAGGCGACCATCCGGGAGCCGCTGCCGCCGACCTCGCCGACCGAGGCGTAATCGGTCACTGCGTTGCCGACGTCCACCAGGGCCGAGCCCAGGGAGCCGAACCAGGCCCGCCACTCGGCCGGCGTCCCGGCGTTGGGCGCATAGTCGGAGGGCACACGGAAGGAGAAAACGTACTTGGCCATGATCTGTGGTCCTGTTCTGTGTCCGGGGCGCGTCCCGGGCTGGGACCGCCTCCAACCGGGTAGACGCCACCGCCCGCCCGGATTTGGGCGCCGCAACGCCGCCCAATCCGCCACGCCGGCGGCGTCTCTACCGTTAGGGGTGTCGAACGCGCCCTGCGGAAAAGAAGAAGAGCGAGGATGCACGCCGATGGAGATGGAGATGGACACGACGGACCTGATCGCCCGGGCTCGGGCCGGCGACCACAACGCGTTCCGCGACTTGGTCCAGGGCCACTCCCACGAGCTGCAGGTGCACTGCTACCGCATCCTGGGATCCCTGCAGGACGCCGAGGACGCACTTCAGGAGACCCTCGTGTCCGCCTGGCGTAACCTCGGCGAGTTCGGCGAGCGGTCTTCTCTGCGGACCTGGCTGTATCAGATCGCGACCAATCGGTGCCTGAGCATGTTGCGCGCCGACAGCCGGCGCCCCCGCATCGCCGCCCCGCTGCCGGAGGACCTGCCCGAACCCACCGGCGCCGGCGACGCCCCGCCCTGGCTGGAACCGTACCCCGACGTCCTGCTCGACCACCTCGTCGACCAGCGTCCAGGACCGGAGGCCCGCTACGAGACCGCCGAGGCCATCTCCCTGGCCTTCATCACCGCCCTGCAACTCCTGCCGCCGCGGCAGCGCGCCGCGCTCGTCCTCCGCGACGTCCTGGGCTACCACGCCGCCGAAGTTGCCCAGATGCTCGGCACCACCCAGGAAGCCGTCAGCAGCGCCCTCAAGCGCGCCCGCGCCACCGTCGACAACCACCTCGCCGACTCCGGCCGCGCCGGCAACGATGGGCCCGCACACCAACCCGACACCGCCGCCGAACAGCGGCTCGTCGCCCGGCTCACCGACGCCCTGGAACGCGCCGACCTCGACGCCCTGATCGCACTGTTGGTCACCGACGTGAGACTGTCCATGCCTCCGGCCATGCTGGAATACCGCGGCATCGAATCGGCCCGGCGCGTCTACGCCGCCGTCACCTTCCGGCCCGGCCGTACCTACCGCGTGGTGCCCACCCGCGCCAACGGCCAGCCCGCCCTCGGTTTGTACCTGGCAGACCCGCACGCCGGTGTCTACCGCGCCTATTGCCTCGTGGTCATCACCACCGACGGCGACCACATCACGGCCATCACCAGCTTCATCGGCAACGTCATGCCGAGCTTCGGACTACCCCGAACCCTCCCCGAAACAGATTGACAGACTTCTGACGGACGGGGCGGCACGGCCGCGCTAGCGAGCCGTACCGGCCCCTGCCGTCACCGGATGAATTCGGTCACCACCATCGGCAGGGCCGCATCCATCCCGGCGATGTTCAGCACCCCGGGGTGCTCGGGCTCGGCGATGGAGTGCCCGACCGGGACCATAGAGGCCAGGACCACCCGGGCGCCCGGGTTGTACTTGCGCCGGTAGGCCGCGAGCGCCTGCGACGCGTGCTGCCGCCCGGCCCAGGTCTCCCCGTCGGTGAAGAGGGCGAACCCGTCCACCTCCATCTTGCGCTTGGTCGCGTGCGTGAACGGCAGCGACAGGTCGGTGCCGCCACCGGACGGCCGCCAGAAGCCGATCTCCCGGGCCCGGGTTCTGGTCGTGATCCGCGACGGGTGTACCTGCGTGTCCACGTCAACGACGTGGACGTTGCCGCCTTCGATCCGCTTGAGGATGGCCGCCATGGCGAACCCGATCTCGTACGGGGTGCCCAGCGGGGAGCCGCCCAGCGTGAGCTGGTTCCGGCCCCAGGCACCGGACATGGACCCGACGAGTCCACCGCGACGAGCATCCGCTTCCCTGACGGCCGGACGTGGCCGAACGACAGCTCGTACGCCTCTTCGAGGCGGGCACGACCGGCAACCGGCCGACAGCCGACCGACAGCGATCCCTCGCACGATGAGCTGGACATGGCAGGCCGTAGAGCGCCGAGGGATCGTCGATGACCGGTGATTGTGCATGCAAGACTCCGCCCCGGTAGCACCGGGGCCGCGGGCAGGCCGGCGGGAGTGGACAGGATTGGCAGTGCTGGCGCTGCCCGCGTTCGTCATCGCCCTGGATTTCAGCGTGCTGAACCTGGCTGTTCCGGTCATCAGTCGTGAGCTGATGCCCACTGGTACCGAGTTGCTATGGATTGTGGATATCTATGGGTTCATCCTGGCCGGCTTCCTGGTCATCATGGGAACCCTGGGGGACCGTATCGGGCGCCGGCGGCTGCTGATGCTCGGCGCCGCGGGCTTCGGCCTCGCGTCGGCAGCGGCTGCCTACTCGGTGAGCGCGGGCATGCTGATCGGGGCTCGCGCGGTGCTCGGGCTCGCCGGGGCGACGCTGCTGCCATCGACGCTGTCGCTGATCAGCAACATGTTCCGGGACCGCAAGCAGCGCACCCTGGCTATCGCCGTGTGGTCGACTAGCCTGCCCCTCGGCGGCGCGGTCGGGCCACTAATCGGCGGGGCGATGCTGCAGGTGTTCTGGTGGGGTGCGGTGTTCCTGCTCGCGGTGCCGGTCATGGTCATCTTGCTGGCGACTGGGCCGATCCTGCTGCCGGAGTACCGCAACGCAGCGGCCGGGCGGCCGGACTTCCTCAGCGTGGGCCTGTCCCTCGCCGCGATCTTGCCGGTCGTCTACGGCCTGACGGAGATCGCCGAAGGCGGCTTCCGCCCGGTCTCAGTCGCCGTGGTCGTGGCCGGCCTACTGATCGGCTGGGGATTCGCGCGCCGGCAGCGAACGCTGGCTGACCCGCTGATCGACCTGCGATTGTTCGGCCAGCCAGGATTCAGCGCCGCTCTGGGCATCAACACGCTGGTTTACTTCGTGATCCTCGGCATGCTGCTGCTGATCTCCCAGTACCTGCAGCTCGTGCTTGGCCAGTCCCCGCTGCGAGCGGGCCTGTGGATGATCCCGACGATGGGCGGGCTGATCGGCGGGTCACTGGTGACCCCGCTGTTCGCACGTCGGCTGCACCCGGCCTTCACGATGGCCGCCGGCCTGGCCGTCGCCGCCGCCGGGTTCGGCCTGCTCACCCAGACCTCCTCACTTGGGCTGGCTGCCGTGGTGACCGGGTCGGCGGTGTTCGGGCTGGGGATCGCCCCGGTGACCAACCTGGTGACCGGGATGGTGCTCGGGGCAGCCCCGCCGCAATGGGCCGGGACGGCTTCCGGGCTGTCAGAGACCAGCACCGAGCTCGGGGGCGCCCTCGGCATCGCCATCTTGGGCAGCATCGGCACCGCCGTCTACCACCACCGCGTGACGGGCGACATCCCGCGAGGCATTCCCGGCCCTGCCGCGCGGGCCATCGGCGCGACCCTGGGCGACGCCACCACCACAGCCGGGCAGCTGCACGGGCAGGCCGCGGCCGGCGTCCTCCAGGCCGCCCGCGCGGCGTTCACCAGCGGCGTGGACGTCGTAGCCGGCATCAGCGCGGTCATCGTGGCGGCACTCGCCCTCGTCGCCGTAGTACGACTGCGGCGGGTGACCCCGTCCGACGAGGCAGGCCAGGCCGACGAGGCGGCCGACAAGGCCGAGGACGGCGAGGCAGCCGCGGCCGAGACAGCCGCTGCTGATGCCGGGCCCGGTCCCGGTTCCCAGTCATTCGATTCGCAGCCAGAGAGAGGAATGCGACGCTAATGCTGCTACAGAACAAGACCGCGATCGTCTACGGCGCGGCGGGGCCAGTCGGGGCGGCGGTAGCGGCCGCGTTCGCGCGCGAAGGAGCCAGAGTCGTCCTCGCCGGGCGGACCCAGCGGACACTGGCCAAGGTCGCTGAGCAGATCCGGGGCGCGGGCGGCAACGTGCAGACCGCTGTCGTGGACGTCACGGACAAGGCCGCTATGCGGGCGCACGCGGACGAGGTCGCCGCGACCGGAGGCATCGATATCGCCTTCAACGCCACCTCCAACGATGACCTGCAAGGGATCCCGTTGCTCGACATGGACTTCGCCGACTTCGCCCGCCCGGTCAGCAAGGCCATCGCCACCCACTTCATCATCGCCACCGTGACCGCGCGCCACATGACGAGCCGTGGCGGAGTGATACTCGCCATGGGCGGCGGGCGTGAGGCCATCCCCAACCTCGGCGGCTCCCACGTCGCCTGGTCCGCGCTAGCCGGGCTGTGCAGGCAGCTGGCGAGCGAGCTCGGGTCCCGCGGGATCAGGGTTGCCTGGCTGCTGTCCCCCGGATCACCCGACCCCGACAGCCCCAATCCCGGCGACCCGGACCCCGGCGACCCGCTCGCCACGACGACGCTCCTCGGGCGCCTGCCTAGCTACACCGACGTCGCCAACGCCGCAGTGTTCGCCGCCTCAGACTGGGCAGCCACCATCACCGCGGCGGAGATCAACCTCACCGGAGGCGCCGTCATCGACTGAGGCGATCGCGGCCTGCTCGGGGGTAAGCCGGCGGCCGTTTTGGAACTCGGAGGCGAACGCGGCCTCACCCAGCACTTGCCGTGTCACGGCGGTGATTCGGTCGACGTCGGGGCTATTGCCGGGCGGCAGGCTGGCGGAGGCCGAGTGCCAGGCCGTGTCAGCCGCTCCAAGCGTCTGGGCGGCCCGCTCAGGCTCGCCGGCGAGTACCTGCGCGCCGGCCAGACCGGTGAGTGCCTGCGCCACAGCCTGCGGGTCACCGAGTCTCGTCGCGAAGGTGAGGGACTGCAGGTGGCACGAGCGCGCGGTTGCCGGCTCGCCGCGTTGCTCGGCGATAAAGCCGAGCTCGCATAGTGAGATGACGCGGGCCACGTCTGGCTCGGAGCCGATCCGCTGGGTCACCTGCAGCACGCTGCGCAGGTGAGCCTCGGCGAGGTCGAGTTTGCCCTCCCTGCGCGCGGTCTGGCCGAGGCCCAGCTCCGCGAAGACCTGCCCGGGCCGGTAGCTTTGCTCGGCCGCCAGCCGCATGCCTCGTTCGAGGAGCTCACGGGCCTGAACCAGATCACCAGAACTCAGCGCGCTCAGGCCCAGCCAGGATAGGGCATCGGCCGCCTGCGGCCACAGGCCAAGCTCCTGCGCCAGCCGCAGGCCATCTCGGTGCAGCTGCTCTGCCCGCGCTGGGTCCGAGGATGCCACCGCGGCACCAAGCCACTCGATGGCCTGCAGCTGCCCCCAGCGGTCACCGAGCTCGCGGAACATCGCCAGGCTCCGCTGGGCGAACTCCCGCGTGGCGGCACGGTCGCCGCGGATCATCGCTACCTTGGCGTGCGTGCTCAGCGCCGCCGCGATTCCCCACTGGTCGCGCTGCGCCCGGAAGTCGGCAAGAGCACTGCTGAGCAGCGCCTCGGCCACGGACGGGTCACCGAAATCAGACGCGACGAAAGCGTGGAACCAATCCAACATGGCCCGCGTGCCGGGGTCGTCGATGCCGCTAAGCGACGGCGGGGCGGCAAGCCCGGGGCGCTCCCCGGCGAGGGCCGCGAAACCGCTGCGCCAGGCCGAGGCCGTGGCCCGGGCGGCAGCTGATCCGCCGCTGAGAGCAAGTGCCTCATCCAGGGTGCGCCGTGCCTCCGCCAGCCGACCGCTGAGGAGCCAGTACCAGGCCAGGGCATTGGCCATCCGGAGAGCGGCGGAGACGTCGCCGTCGTGAATCGCGGAATCGAGCGCGGTGCGCATGTTGGCGGTCTCGGTGTCCAGGCGCCGGAGCCAAAACCGCTGATCATAGCCGCGAAGGCGGGATGCCGCGCGCTCGGCGAGGTCACTGTAGAACTGGCGGTGCCGCCGCCGCAGCTGGGCGTACTCCCCCGCCTGCCGCAGGCGCTGCATGCTGTAGGCTGCCACGCTCTCCAGCAGCCGGTATCGCGGGCCATGCGGCTGGTCCGGGCTGTCTCGCCGGTCCGGCCCGTCTGCGACCACGACGAGGGAGCGGTCGACCAGCCGGGACAGCAGGCTGAGCACATCCAGGTCATCTTCAGCGCAGATCGCCTCGGCGGCCCGCAGGTCGCAGCCGTCTGCCGCCACCGCCAGCCGCCGCAGCACCAGCCGTTCGGGCTCGGTGAGCAGCTCCCAGCTCCAGTCGATGACGGCCCACAGGGTCTGCTGCCGCGCCGGGGCGTCACGGTGCCCGGTGGCCAGCAGCCGGAACCGGTCGTCGAGCCGGGCCAGGAGCTCGTGGACGCCGAGCGTCCTGACGCGGGTCGCCGCCAGCTCCAATGCCAGTGGGATCCCGTCTAGCCGCCGGCACAGTCCCGCGATGGCCCGGGCGTTGGCCTCATCAAGGCGGAAGCCCGGCGCGGAAGCCTCCGCGCGTATCACGAACAATTGCACGGCGCTGAACCGCGCCAGGGCGGCGGGCTGGTGGCCGGCGGCCGGGCCGGGCATGTCCAGCGGGGGGACCGCCCAGACGACTTCACCAGCGATCATCAGGGCCTCCCGGCTGGTCACCACGATGCGCAACTCGGGAGCGGACTGGAGAAGCTGGGCGGCCAGCTTGGCAACCTGGTCGACCACGTGCTCGCAGTTATCGAGGATCAGCAGCATCCGGCGGGCGCGTAGCGCGTCGGCCAGCAGGCCGGAGGAGGGCATGGAGCTGTCGTCCCTGATGCCCAAGGCCGTCATGACCTTGTCCGTGGGAGTAGAAGTCCCGGCGGGCGCGGGGCCGGCCAGCTCGACCAGCCAGACACCATCGGGGAAGGCGCCTGCCGACTGAGTAGCCACCTCAATGGCCAGCCGCGTCTTGCCTACACCGCCAGGCCCGGTGAGGGTCACCAGTCGGCGTTCGGTCAGCAGGGCACGCAGCTCGGCTACCGCCGCGGCCCGGCCGACCAGGTCAGTGAGCATGACCGGGATGTTGGTCCGCGGGCGGGCCGCCAGGGTGGGCGGGGCCGACGCGCCCTGCAGAGCCGGGGCCTGCTCGAGCATGGCCTGGTACAGCGCGGCCAGGCCCGGCCCTGGATCCAGGCCAAGGTCGTCGGCCAGCAGGCCGCGCAGCTCGCCGTAGCTCCGCACCGCCTCGGCCTGCCGGCCGGACCGGTAGAGGGCCAGCATGTACGTGGCGCGCAGCCGCTCCCGCAGCGGATGACGGGCCACCAGCTCGCTGAGCTCGCTGGCCAGCAGACTGTGCTCGCCCAGCGCCAGCCGGGCCTCGGCGTGGTCTTCCACCGCGATCAGCCGCTGCTCCTCCAACCGCGCTATCGCCGGCTGAGCGAACAATGCGTCGGCGAAGTCCGCCAGCGGCGGGCCTCTCCACAATCCCAGCGCGTCGGCCAGCAGCCCGGCCCGGTCCCGGGGATCCTTGGCCGTGCCGGCCCGCTCGGCAAGGACGGCGAACCGGTGCTCGTCCAGCGCGTCACTGTCGGCCCGGAGCAGGTAGCCCGATGACCGGAACGCCACCAGCGCGCCACCGCCCGGCTCGGCCGCCTCCAGTGCCTGCCGCAGCCTGCTGACCTTCGACTGCAAGGCGCCGGCGGGATGGACGGGAAGGTCAGCGCCCCACAGGTCATCGATCAGCTGGCCGGCCGGCACGGGTCGTCCCAGGCTCAGCAGGAGGTCAGCCAGCAGGGCGCGGACCTTTGCCTCGCGAACCTCGACCAGCCTGCCGTCCTCAGTCCAGGCCGCCAGTGCCCCGAGCACGCCAAAACGCACCAGGTCAGGATAACCGGGTCGTCAGGCGCGGCGGGGCCGCACGCCGCCCGCACGGCCGATGGGTCCGGCGCCGTACAGCCACCTCATGCCGCAGCACCAAGAGCTCGGCGTCCTTGCCGATCTGCGTGACCCACGGCCACACGTCCGCGGCGGGCGCTTCAACCTGGATGGCGTGCGTCCAGCCACACCGCGGCTTGGGAACCAGCTCGTCGCCCGGGTAACGGCGTGCGGCGCCCTCCGCGCAGGCGCCCCAGATGGCGCGCCTGCCCCGGCTGAACGGGGTCAGCAGCGCGGCCACCATAACGCCTGCGCCGACGGCATCTTCGCGACGTCACGCCACCCGTTGTGTCGTGCCATCACGGGAACCTTGCTGGGCAGGCTCGGGGCGCAGGCGCTTGAGCAGGACGACGGGATGGACCATGCGCCATCCCGCGCCCCACGTGGAAACCAGGCCCACCGCTTCCCAGCCCTCGGCGCCGAGCCTGTCTAGTTCCGGAACAGTGCGCTCAAGCTTCGTGAAGTCCGCGACGGCATACTCCCATTGCTGCATGGCTGTTCCCCCTGTTCTTCATCCTGCGGATGCAGGATCCTGGCTCAGAACTCCATGCCTCAACGCTAAGTCCACCGAGCAGGCCCTTGCAGGGCCGAAGGACCGTCGTCGGCATGGCCTTCAGGCCCTTTTCCCGGCCGGCCCGCTGGGGCCGGCACTGCTGCACGCCGCGACGCCCAGGAGGGCCGCGGTGATGCCCGGCATAGCCAGCACGTGGCCGCCGTTCACGCTGACACCTATCCCGGGGCCTCCTGCCCGCCGAAGGACCATCTCTACCTGGCTTATCGCGCCGTCTGCCGTCCCTCCTAGGGCCGTGAGGCCCGGGCGCTTAGGGCCGAACGCCCGGCCGGGGATGCCGGAGTCGTGGCCGGGAAGGGCCTTATGACCGGTTACGTCCGGCATAAAGCGGTGCATGCTGCGGGCATGAAGAGCCCGATCGCCCGTCGTGCCGTGGCCGCCGTCGTCGTCTACGCAGCGGGATAACCGCAGGCGGGATCCCACCGCAGGTAAGGACTCAAGCGCGTCCTTCGGCGCCTGGCGGTACAGGCTCGTCGGCCGTTGACTCCTGAGCCCAGCTCGGCTTAAGCTGATCTGCTATAGCAGATGGGAGATCAGCCCGAATGACTGATAACGCCGCCGGCAGGCCCAAGCTGACCACCGGGCCGACGCTGTCCGACCAGGCCTACCGGGCGCTGCGCGAGGACATAACGTCCGGCGCGCTGCAGCCCGGCCAGCGGCTTACCGAGCGCAGCCTGGCCGAGCGCCTGGGCGTCAGCCCGACCCCGGTCAGGGAAGCCCTGCAGCGACTGGAGCACGAGCGGCTCATCGAACGGGACGCGGTACGCGCGATCCGGGTGGCCGATCCTTCCGTGGCCAGGCTGCATGAGCTGTCTCTCATCGAGGTCGCCCTCCGCGGGGTCGCGGCCCGACTGGCGGCCGAGCGCGCCACCGCCGCGGAGGTGGAGGCCATCCTGACGGCCTGCGACCGGGCAGAGGCGCTGGCGGACGCCCGCGACTGGGACGAGGCGCGGGTCCGCGAGATCCTGGAGGTAACTCGCGGATTCCACCGCCTGATCGACGAGGCGGCACATACCCAGACACTGATCGATATGATCTCGACGGCAACCGCCTTCGACTGGGCCTTCCGGCTCAAGTGGGCGGTCGAGTCGCACGAGGACGCGGCCAGCCTGCATCGCAGCCTTGAGCAGCACCGCAGGGTAGCCGGGGCCATCGAGGCCCGCGATGGGGCGGCGGCCGAGGAGGCCATGCGGCTGCACACCGGGTCGCGCGCCGAGGTCTTCCTGGCCATCGCGGCGGGCAACACGGGGCCGGCCGACTAAGAACCCCGGCCAGCCCGATCCACTGAAAACCACGTGCGGTCATCGCCGCCCTCTATTGCTATAGCAGATCTGCAATCTCTCATAGGAGAAAGATATGTCGGTACACAACTGGCCCAGCCTGGCCGCCAAGACGGCCGTCGCCGCTTCCCTGCTGGCCGCCGCTGCAGCCTGCAGCAGCTCCGGATCGAGCTCGCCGCCTGCGGCAGGCGGTGCCACATCAACGGCACCACTCAGCACGGCCGCGCTGGTCTCCGGCTCCAAGCAGGAAAAGGGACTCGTGATCTACAGCAACGCGCTGTCGTCGCAGATGCAGGAGGTCACCAAGGCGTTCCAGGCGAAGTACCCGTGGATCCACGTCACCGTCACCGATGACGAGGACCCGGTCGTGTTCTCCAAGTACGCCGCACAACATGCCGCGGGCGTCCGGACGGCGGACCTCCTGATCGCCAGCGCCCCGGGCCTGTGGGTGGGCGTGGCGGACAACGGCTTCCTGCAGCCGTTCACGCCCGCCGGCATCTCGGACTTCCCGGCCTTCACCTCGCAGGGCAAGGGCCTGTACATCTTCTCGCCCGATCCCGCGATCACGATCTACAACAAGGTCGTGCT
>Ga0070709_10002198_pt1 | contig 10578 bp, 8 predicted proteins | sample LARL51metaG_FD_65449 | JGI IMG/M metagenome (GOLD analysis project Ga0070709, IMG submission 65449) | Corn, switchgrass and miscanthus rhizosphere microbial communities from Kellogg Biological Station, Michigan, USA - LAR L5-1 metaG | ecosystem: Host-associated > Plants > Roots > Rhizosphere ...
CGCTTGGCCGCACCAACGTGCCCGAGCTGGGCACGACCGTGACCACCGAGGCGATGAGTTTCCCGCCCGCCCGCAACCCGTGGGACCTGGGTCATTCCACCGGCGGCTCGTCGGGCGGGTCGGCGGCCGCGGTGGCGAGCGGCATGGTGCCGGTGGCGCACGCCAGCGACGGCGGCGGCTCGATCCGCATCCCGGCAAGCGAGTGCGGTCTGGTCGGGCTCAAGCCGACCCGGGGAAGGGTGAGCCAGGGCCCGCTGACGGGCGAGGGATGGGCCGGCAGCGTCACCGATGGGGCGCTGACCAGGACGGTGCGCGATGCGGCCGGGGTCCTGGACGTGATCAGCGCCCGGATGCCGGGCGAGCCGTACTACGCGCCGCCGCTGCCGCGCCCGCTGCGCGCGGAGGTTGGCGCCGACCCCGGCCGGCTCCGGATCGGGCTGCTCGACCGGCCGTCCGGCGCGCTGTACTCCGCGGATCCGGACTGCCGCGAGGCGGTGGGCGCCGCGGGGCGGCTGCTCGAGTCGCTCGGCCATCACGTCGAGGAATCGTCACCTGCGGCCATGTTCGAGTCCGGATTCGCCGGGCACTTCAACACGATCATCGCCGCGGACACCGAGACGGTGCTCCAGGCGTTCGAGGACATACTCGGCCGCTCCATCGCCGACACCGAGATCGAGCCGCGGAACGCGCACTACCGGCGGGCCGGCAAGGCGCTCACCGCGGTGGCGTACCTGCGGGCCCGGCAGTGGCTGGGCATGTGGTCCCGGCGCATGGCGGACTGGTGGACAGGCCACGACCTGCTCGTCACGCCGACCGTGGGCGCCCCGCCCCCGGAGCTGGGCTGGTTCACCGCCGCCGGGCCCGAGCAGGAGGGCGCACGGATCGCCGGGTTCATCCCCTACACGGCGCAGTTCAACATGACCGGCCAGCCCGCGATAAGCCTGCCGCTGCACTGGACCGCGAGCGGCCTGCCGGTCGGCGTGCAACTGGTCGCGGGCTACGGCCGGGAGGACCTGCTCATCCGGGTGGCCAGCCAGCTCGAGCAGGCCGCCCCCTGGGCGGACCGGCATCCGGCCCTCTAGCCAGAACCAGCCCAAGCAAGCCGAAGCCCGGCCGGCCGGGCCATCAGGCCCGGCCGGCCGGGCCGGCTCACCTCGTCTTGAGCCTGCCGGTCAGCCGATCACGGGATCGGGTTGCCGAGGTTGAACGGCCGCAGGTACGGGGCCGGGGTGAAGTGGATGAAGGCCGGCGCCGTCGGGACGACCTGGCCGTTGGACTCGAAGATGTTGAACTTCGGGCCGAGCGCCGCCGCCCTCTTGTTCAGGCTGGCGGGGTTGGTCGCCGTGCTGGTCCAGTGGCCGGTGGACAGCCGGTGCAGCAGGACACGCGCGGCGGTGATCGTCTCCGCCGGGGTGAACGCGCAGTGCCCGGCGCGGTGCACGAAGATCTGCCGCAGCAGCGAGGCGTTGCCAGCGTGGTGGACCACGGTGCGGTAGGCCGACTCGTTCTCCGGTACCACCAGGCCGTCACCGGTGGTGTGCATGGTCAGCACCGGGATGGAGATCTTCCCGTCGAAGGTGACGTTGTGCTCCAGGTACTGAACCGCCGAGGGGTCGTCGGTGATCTGCGTGGCGTTCTGGACCGTTGCCAGGTCCGCGCTCAGGTCCAGCCCGGCGGCCTTGTACAGCGCGGTCACCTCAGCACTGTCGGCGGACATGGCGAGCTGGGTGGTGTAGTCCACGCCGGTGGTCCAGGACGGGTTGCCGCCGGCCCGGGCCTCCAGTTCGGCGCGCAGCGCGAAGATGAACGGGCCATCCACCTGGCTGAACCACTCGAACTGGTTGGCCTCCTGCGCGGTGTAGTTCTTCGGTCCGGGCTCGGGGGACAGCGGCGTGAACCAGCCGGGGGTGTCGCCCAGCGCGGCGACCAGGGCCAGTCGGGCCCGGCCCTGCTTGGTCTGCTGCGCCGCGGCCGCGGCCTGGATCGCCCCGGTCAGGTTGGCGCCCGGGTTGGTGATGTGCACCACCTGCACTTGCGGGTCGATCAGTTGCTGGAACGCGAACGCGGCGTCCGCGGCGGTGTTCCAGGTGGCCACGCCGCCGGACAGCACCCCGCACATGGGCAGGGCGGCGCTGAACCGGTTCGGGTACCGCTGGATCAGGCCGGCGGTGATGATGCCGCCGAGCGAGTGGCCCCAGGCGATGGTGTGGGTCGGCTGGGAGAACGTGCCGTCGAACCTGTTCAGCGTGTTGATCTGATCGGGCAGCGCCTGCTGGATCGCCCAGCCGGTCGTGGCGTAGGACGACCCGGCGAGCGCGTAGCCGTGGTTGAGCAGCCAGGCGCCGGTGGCCGGGTCGCCGACGTCGGTGGCGGGGTTGTTGGTGCCAGGCACCACATACCCGTGGCTATAGAGGAACAGCGTGCCGTTCCAGGTGCCCGCCGGGCACTGGAGCTTGAAGGCCGCTCCATCGGCCAGCTTGCCATTGACTGTCGTCACCGATCCGGTGCCGCCGCAGGTCTGCGACGCCGCGGCCGTGACCGTGGGCAAGACCAGCCCGGCGGCCACCACTGCCGCAGAGAATCCGACGGCAGCGACTCTGCTCCTGATTTTCACAACCACGCTCCCCTGCTGATTTTCACGACCACACCCCGGGACAACTGTGGTGAATGATGCTTCATCGCAGACTGTAGCCCTGTCCGCATATCGCGGTATAGCGACTGTTGTATCTCTGGATGGCCGTTCATGTCCCAGGCGTGCCGGAAAGACTCAGATGCCTAGCGCGGCTTCGAGTTCGGCACGGTGGTCGTCGGGGTGCCTGGTCGCGATCTGGGCGAAACGCTCTACCCGGCCGTCCCCTGCCTGCAGGTCCGCGGCGGAGCAACCGGCCACCAGGCCACTGAACGCCGCACCGCTGCTGCGCAGATGCTTGATGGCCTCGCCTTGTGTCATCGCCGCCGCCGCGACGGCGTGCTCGGCGTTGAGCGCGTCCACCGTCGTCCCGTCCACGGCCACGTCCTCGCCGGCCAGGATCCGCCGCACCCAGCCGCCCATGTAGTCGTAGGCGTGCGCGACGTGATCCACGACGACGCCGACCGGCCGCGGGTCGCCCGCCAGCGGTGCGGCCCGCCACTGCTCCGGTGAGCAGCCCTCGGCGAAGGCGACCAGTCGCTCCCTGGCCGCGCCGATGTCGGCCGCGTACTGCGCCGGGCTCCGCACGTCATCGCTCATTCGCCGACCCTAACCTCTCGGACAGCGCGAGAGCGTTGAGATGGCCGCCAGGACGCCGCGATCACGAACCTGACGGCAGGCGGAACCGCGGCAGCGGCGAGGCCAGCAGGACGGCGAAGCCAGCCATCCCGCCGATCGCGGCGATCCACAGCGTCGGCCGCAACCCGAGGACCGTGCCGAGGAACCCGCCGGTCAGCGCGCCGAGCGGCCTGGTGCCGTAGTTGACCGCCTGGAACGCGCCCATGACCCGGGACATGAGCCGGTCGGGCACGACCGCGGCGTAGATCGAGCCGATGCAGATGTCCAGTGCCATCACCCCGAACCCGGAGACGAACTCGGCGGCGAACAGCATCACCAGGACCACCGGCTCGGGGCCGCCCGCCAGCGGCACCAGCGCCATCGGCGCGGTGAACACCAGGCAGGACGCGGTGTAGAGCCGCCCGGTGCCGAACCGTGCCGACAGCCGCTTGGTGGCCAGCGCACCGAGTACGCCGCCGATCGCCCCGGCACCGAGGACCAGGCCGAGCAGGCCGGGCCGGACGTGCAGCGAGCGGGTGGCGTAGAGCACGAACAGCGCGAAGAAGACGAAGTTGAAGAAGTTGATCAGCGACACCGACAGCAGGGACCACCGGACCACCGGCGAGCCCTTGATGAACCGCGCGCCCGCGGTGATCGCACCTGGGCCCGGCGCTTCGGGGCGCGGCTCGGTCACGTGGACCCGGCCGAGGAAGAACGCCGAGCCAAGGAACGAAAGCGCGTCCGCGATGACGGCGAACGGCGCGCCAAGCAGTTCGACAAGGACGCCGCCGGCGCCGGGGCCGCCGGTGAACGACAGCGCCCTGCTGCCGTAGAGGAGCGAGTTCCCCTCCAGGTAGGCGTCACCGGGAACGAGGGACACGAACAGCGTGGGCTGGCAGACGGTGAACAGCACGCTGAACACGCCGGTGCCGAGCGCGACCCCGTAAAGCTGCCAGACGGTGAGCACGCCGAGCGCATAACAGACCGGGATGCTGGCCAGCAGCACGGCCCGGCCGACGTCGGCCACGATCATCAGCGCACGCCAGTGGCCGAGCCGGTCCGCCAGCACGCCGGCGTGCACGCCGAGCAGCAGGCTCGGCAGCCAGACCAGCGCGGCGAGCAGGCCCATCTGCGCCGCGGTCGCCTGCAGCGTGAGCACGGCGACCAGCGGAAGCGCGATCGAGGAGACCTGGTCGCCGAACATCGAGATCGTCTGGCCGCACCAGTACCGCCGGAACCCTGTCTCGCGGAGCAGGGCGGGCACGCGCCGTGCGATCGCGCCTCGCACCCCACCGGCCGTCCGGCCCGCGCGGGTACCGGGGGCCTCGTGAGTGCCGGGGGCCTCGCGGGTGCCGGGGGCCTCGCGGGTGCCGAGGGCCTCGCGGGTGCCGAGGGCCTCGCGGGTGCCCGCAGTGGTGGCCGCGCTCACCGGCCTTCCCCGCCGGCCGCCTCCTCGCGCCCCGCGCCGGCCGCCGGCCTGCCCCCCGTGCCGCCAGGACCCTGGTGCGGGGCCGCCACATGGATGTAGCCGACCAGGCGGGCACCGGGCGGGCGCAGCTCGGGCCGGGTGTTCCGGTCGAGATAGCGGTAGAGCAGGCGGTCCACCTGCTCCCCCAGTTCGGTCAGCTCGGCCGCGGTCAGATAGACCAACAGGTCCCCGAAGAGCGCGGCCTGCTGCCACTCGGCCGGCTCGCCCGCCCTGGCCTCCAGCCAGCTCATCATGGCCTCGTAGTAGCGCTCGGCCACGATCGACCGGAACAGCCCGGACGCGGCGTCAAGCTCCGGGCTGTCGGCAACCGTCGGCACATCGGTGAGCATGGCCGTGGCCTGCCAGGGGCGCTCCCGGCCGCGGCCGCCGCCCGCCTCCTCGGCCAGCCCGTACTTGGCCAGCTGCCGCAGGTGGAACGAGCAGCTCGCAGAGCTTTCGCCAAGCAGCTCCCCCGCCTGTGTGGCGGTCAGCGGCCCCTCGGTGCGCAACAGCGTGAGCAGGGACAGCCGCAGCGGGTGCGCAAGCGCGCGCAGCGCCCGCGGGTCGGTCATGCGCTTGATGGATCGGGCGTCACGCGTCGTCACGTATGCAAAGCTATCTTTCGAAAGCTTCCTTTGCAAGGATACGCGGGACCGTTTGTCATGGTTGCGCCAGCCATCACATTCTTTTGCCATGGTTGCGCCAGCCATCACAAACGCGGGCGGGTTCGGTTGCCGCGCCCCCGGCGGGGAGGCCAGAATCCAGGTAACGAGGGTGTAAAGGGGGCAGTCCAGCCATGGAACTGCTGGAGCGGACGCCGTTTCTGGACACGCTGGCCGAGTACGCGGGCGAAGCCCGGCGGGGTGACGGGCGGCTGGTCCTGGTGTCCGGTGAGTCCGGCATGGGCAAGACCGTCCTGCTCGAAGCGTTCCAGCAGCACCTGCCCGGGGCCCGCTGGCTGTGGGGCGGCTGCGACGGCCTGCTCACCCCGCGGCCGCTCGGCCCGCTGTTCGACATCAGCCCGCAGCTCGGCGGCGGGTTCGCCGACCTGTGTGACGGCGGGGCACCGCGGGACCGGTTGTTCACCGGCTTCCTTACCGAACTCGGCCCGCCCGCCGCGTTCACCGTTGCCGTGATCGAGGACGTGCACTGGGCCGACGAGGCCACGATCGACCTGCTGAGCTTCCTCGGACGGCGGCTCGGCCGGGTACCTGCCCTGCTGCTGGCCACCTACCGGGACGACGAGGTGACCGGCGATCACCCGATGCGCATGGTCCTCGGTGACCTTGCGACGCAGCGCGCCACCCGGCGGATGAAGCTGCCCCCGCTGACCATCGAAGCGGTCCGCGCAATGGTCGGGGACCGGGACGTGGACGCCGCAGAACTGCGCCGGATCACCGGCGGCAACCCGTTCTACGTGAGCGAGATGCTGGACACCGGGTGGCCCTCGGTGCCACCCACCGTCCGTGACGCGGTCGGGGCCCGGCTGGCCCGGGCCAGCGCCGGCACCCGGCAGGCCGTGGAGACCGCCGCCGTCAACGGGGCCCGGGTGGACCGGTCGCTGCTGGCGTGGATCCTGGCGGACTCCCAGGCCTTGGCCGACGAATGCCTGACCACCGGGATCCTGGTCGCGGACGGGACCGGGCTGCGGTTCCGGCACGAGCTGAGCAGGATGGCCGTCGAGGCGGGGATTCCGCCGTACCGGCAGACCGAACTACATGCCTGCCTGCTGGCCCGGCTGGAAGCGACCGGCGCCGACCCGGTGCTGCTTGCCCACCACGCCGAGGGCGCAGGCGATGCGCAGGCGGTGCTGCGGCACGCCCCGGAGGCGGCCCGCCGTTCGGCCGCCCTGGGCGCACATCGCGAGGCGGCGGCACAGTATGAACGGTCGTTGCGTAGCGCACAAAATACCGACAAGGCGACGCTGGCGGCTCTCTACGAGGGCACGGCTACCGAGTACTCGCTGCTGGACCGCTGGGAGGCGGCGGAGCAGGCGCGGCGCAGCGCCCTGGCGCTGCGGCGTGAGCTGGGCGACGCCGAGCAGATCGGCGCGAACCTCCGGCTGCTGTCCATCACGCTGTGGCGGCTGTGCCGCGGCGCGGAGTCCGACCGGGCGGCCGAGGAGGCGGTCGCGGTCCTGGAGGCGCTGCCACCCGGGAAGGAGCTGGCCCGGGCGTACGGGAACCTCGCCGCCAGCAGCCAGAGCCTGGGGCTCAGCCAGGAGACGGCGCTGCGGCTGCTGGACAAGACGCGGGACCTCGGCGAGCAACTCGGGCAACCGGACGTGGTGTGCTACGCGCTGAACGCGGCCGGCCTGCACCTGGTCGACGCCAGCCAGGACGGGATGCCGGTGATCGAGGAGAGCGTGCAGCTCGCCCTGGCCTCGGACCTGCCCGAGGCGGCGGGCCGGGCCTACAGCAGCCTGGTCGAGGCCTGCGTGAAGCTGCAGCGTTTCGCGGAAGCGGAGCAGCACTACGCCGAGGGCGTCGCCTACTGCGAGGGAGGCGAACTCGGCGTCTTCACCATGTGCCTCAACGGCTGGCAGGCCCGCAGTCTGGTGCTGACCGGACGGTGGGACGAGGCCGCGCAGATCTGCGCCCAGTCGCTGGGCAGCCCGGGCATCTCGCCGGTCAACCAGCTCAACTCCCTGTGTGCGCTGGCCACGATTCGGGGGCGCCGCGGCGAGGACGGGGCATGGGAGCTGCTGGACCGGGCGCTGGAGTACGCCGAGGGGACCGGCGAGCCGCCGTGGATCGCGCCGGTGCGGGCGGCGCGCGCGGAGCTGCGATGGCTGGAGGACAACCGGGATCTCGCGGCGGGCGAGGCAGGCTTGGGCTACGACCGCGCGGCCGGCCGGGTGGACCCGTGGACGCTCGGGTCGCTTGCCATCTGGCTGGCACGGCTCGGCGCGCGCGCAGACCTGCCCGATCTCCCGGAGCCGTACGCGCTGGAGATCGCGGGTGACCACGGCGGCGCGGCCGCGGCGTGGAACCGGCTCGGGCGGACCTACGACGCCGCGCTCGCCTGGCTGGGCTCGGCGGACGAGGCCGGGCTGCGCGAGGCGCTCGCGGCGCTGGACGGCCTGGGGGCCAGGACGGCGACCGCCGCTGCCCGGCGGCGGATGAAGGAAGCCGGGGTGCGGGCGATCCCGCGCGGGCCGCGCGCGGCCACCCGGGCGGCCCCGGCCGGGCTGACCCCGCGCGAGCAGGAGGTACTCGCGCTGCTCGCCGACGGCCTGGCCGACCGGGAGATCTCCGAGCGGCTCGTCATCTCCGAGCGGACCGTGCACCATCACGTGTCCGCGGTGCTGTCCAAGATCGGGGTCTCGTCCCGGACGGCCGCGGCCCGCGAGGCCGCGCGGATGGGCATCGGGTCCTGACCACGCCGGCCCGGTGGCCGCGCCAGGCCCGCCGCACCGCGCCCATGCTGCACGCCGCGCCCGCGCCGCACCGCGCGCCAATGTAGGCAGCCCCCGCCGAAAACTGGGCAGCCGCCGCGGCAAAGCCGGGCACTTTCCCCGATGAGGCCGCTGATCTGGCCACCTTACGGTCACTGAGAAAGCTCCGACGACCGGAAAGGGAGGCCACAGTGCCGCTTTTCATGGATGTCCATGAGTTCGACGGCGGCGTATCGATGGACGACGTCGCCAAGGCTCATCTCGCCGACCTGCAGACGCAGGCAGGTCATGACGTTCGGTACCTCAGGTACTGGGTCGATGAAGGAAACGGGCGTGTGTTCTGCCTGGTAGAGGCGCCGTCGGCGGAGGCTGCGGCGGACGTCCACCGGGAGGCCCACGGCCTGGTCGCCGACCACATCTACCGGGTCCAAGAAGGGTCGTAAGGATGAAGAAACAGAAGATGCGCCTGCTCAGGCTGTCCGGCATCACCGCGGTGGTGCTGTCCGCCGGCCTGTGGATGCTGATCCCCGCCTGGGGGCAGACGCCGTCGGCGAAGAACATGGCCGGAATGGGTACCGGCACCGGGAACTCGGTGCTGACCAAGGACATCGCGCAGGCCCGGATGGCGACCGCGAAGTACTCCACCAACCTGGCCAAGGCGCAGGCCGACGGCTACAAGATCATCACGAAGATGATGCCGAACATGGGCTACCACTTCCTGAACCCGGGCATCAGCGGGTTCGACGTGCGCAAGCCGCCGATCCTGGTGTACGAGCACACCTCGAACAACACCTGGCAGCTCGGCGCCCTTGAGTGGGTCTTCACCAGCATTCCGAAGACGCCACCGCTGCCGAACGCCACGTTCGGCTTCTTCCCGGCGGGCTGCCACTACAACGACGGCACGTTCGTGCCCGAGCCGAGCCAGCAGGACTGCCCGGCGACCGCTCCTGGGTCCGGGGCGTCGTTCTTCTTCTTCCACCCCAACCTGTACACGATGCACTTCTGGGTCTGGTACCCGAACCCGGCAGGCCTCTACTCCAGCACGAACCCGCTGGTCAACCCGTTCAACGGCAACTGACCTCCGGTGCGGCGGGGCTCGATCGGGGGCAGAGCCCAGCGTGGACGGTGCGGGGCGGGCCAAACGGCCCGCCCCGCACCAACCCAGATCTCTTCCAGGGATAAGTTGGAGGGGCCGTCCGGCAAGGAAGTGATCATCATTGGCGGCCCGTTGCTGACTGTGATCGGTCAGCTTGGCGTGTTGGTGACGGTTTTGATCGGCGTCTCCGAGCCCGCTCAGTAATTGTGATGTCAACGGCGAACCTGCCCGCTGCGTACTGATTGACAGGTGGGCAGCCCAGCACATCCGGTACGGCTTGCTGTCAACTACCGCTCCTGAAAGATCGCCTCACCTTCAGGTCGGCATGCCGGCGCCCCCAAGCCGGCATGCCGATACCTAGATAGATGGGTTGCATGCTGTTTCAGGTTGCAACCGGCCGGCGTCCGATGCCATGGAGCGAGGATTGTCCCATGCGTAGTTGGCCTGGCCGCTAGCTCAGGGGGTGATCACGATCCCTTGAGGCATGCGGCCGATCTTGATCGGCTTGCCCGGCATATTAGTGGCGGTCGAGACCGGTATGACCGCACCAAAACTCCCGGCAATGCGGGCGCCCCTGGCGACGTAGGCAGTCTTCCCGTCCGGAGTGATCGCGATCGCGGCCGCGTCCCCCGCAACGGAACCGCCGCCGAGCCTGATCGGCTTGCCCGGCGTGTTAGTGGCGGTCGAGACCGGTATGACCGTTGTCCCCGCAGCGCCGCCGCTGACGACGTAGGCGGTCTTCCCGTCCGGAGTGATCGCGATCGCGGCCGCAGGCCCCGTAGCGGAACCGTCGCCGAGCCTGATCGGCTTGCCCGGCGTGTTAGTGGCGGTCGAGACCGGTATGACCGTTGTCCCCGCAGCGTTGACGCTGACGACGTAGGCGGTCTTCCCGTCTGGCGTGATCGCGATCGCGGCCGCGGTCCCCGTAGCGGGACTGCCGCCGAGGTTGATCGGCTTGCCCGGCCTGTTGGTGGCGGTCGAGACCGGTATGACCCTTGTCTCCTTAGGGAGGACGTTCACGACATAGGCGGTCTTCCCGTCCGGCGTGATCGCGATCGCGATCGCCTCGGTGTGGCCGCCGCCGAGCTTGATCGGCTTGCCCGGCGTGTTGGTGGCAGTCGAGACCGGAATGACCGTGGCGGGAGACAGGTTGGCGATGTAGGCGGTCTTCCCGTCAGGCGTGATCGCGATCGACCCAGGCTGAGTGCCGAGCTTGATAGGCGTGCCCGGCGTATTGGTGGCGGTCGACACCGGTGTCACCCCATTTGCCGCGGCCACATACATGATCGCTTCCGCAGGCGCGACGGCATTAGGGCTGTGGCTTTGGGCAACTACTGGGATGGTGGCCGCGATGACAGCAAGGGCAGCCA
>Ga0070709_10002200_pt1 | contig 10575 bp, 4 predicted proteins | sample LARL51metaG_FD_65449 | JGI IMG/M metagenome (GOLD analysis project Ga0070709, IMG submission 65449) | Corn, switchgrass and miscanthus rhizosphere microbial communities from Kellogg Biological Station, Michigan, USA - LAR L5-1 metaG | ecosystem: Host-associated > Plants > Roots > Rhizosphere ...
GCACGAAAAAGGTAAGCCGATGGCGCTGCTCTAGGAAGGGCAAAACGCCAGAAAAATAAGCATATGAATTTCCGGTCCAAGCTTGCATTAGGTTTCGTGGTGATCTTGGCGGCATTGATGACCGCTGCCAGTTGGGTCTCTTTGAGGTACATCCATAATCTTTCTTATACCTTAAGGTCGATCTACGCCGACTCCGTTGTTCCGCTGCGCAACGCTCATCAGTCCGACGAAACCTTCAACCAGGTACAACTCGACTTAGTAGATGCAATTATCGCAAGAGAGGCGACCCGGGCTCACGTGCTGGGGCACGTAGATAGCGATAGAGCAGCTTTCGAGAAGAGCCTTGCCGATTATGAAGAAGGAGCCACTCACGAGCCTGCCATGCAGGAGTTGCTGGCTCGTTACGGGGTCCGCGACGATATCAACCGCCGACAGCGAATTGCGCTCGACGATATTAAGAAGAGCTATCCCGTACTAAAGGAGAAGATGGACAGCATCATCCTTCTTCTGCGGGCGGGGAAGCAGGATGAGGCCGAAGCTGTCTACCACACGGCGACTCCGTTATTCAGACTCATAGATAACGAAACGGATGCGTTGACTGCCCTTGAAGCCGAACAAGGTGGATATCTAGACAAAGAGAGCCGAACCGACGCTCGTTCGGCCGATCGTCAGATTCCAGTTATTGCGGGAGCAGCAATTGCTCTCGGCATTTTTCTGGTGTTCGTTTTGGCGCGGTCTGTTACCGAGCCATTGTTCCGTCTTACGGCGGCAGCCATGCGGATCAGTTCTGGCGATTTGGACCAGTTAGTGGAACTGGAGTCCCGGGACGAAGTTGGTCAACTGGCGCTGGCATTCAATTCGATGACAGAAAGCCTTCGTACAGCGCGTACCGAATTGGAAGGGCGAGTGGAAGCACGCACTCGCGAACTGGCCACCGCCAATGAATTGCTAAATGCCCAAATGGCGGAGAGGGAGCGGACTGCGCAGGCGCTCCAGCAGGCGAAGGATGTCGCGGAAGCAGCCAACCGATCCAAGGGTGAATTCCTGGCTAAGATGAGCCACGAAATTCGCACGCCTATGAATGGCGTGATGGGTGCGATCGAGCTTACGCTAAAAACCGAACCGCGAGCGGAGCAGCGAGAATACTTGCAGATGGCTAGGACTTCGGCGGACTCACTGCTTCAGGTTATCAATGACATTCTCGACTTTTCAAAAGTTGAGTCTGGCAAACTGCAATTCGAAGCAATCGATTTCGACTTGCGTAGCTGCTTGGAAGATACCCTGACCACACTGAGCGTACGCGCCGAGGAAAAGAAGCTGAAGCTTGCGTGCAAAGTTTCTCCGGAGATTCCTCGAACGGTGGTCGGCGACCCGGGACGCTTACGTCAGATCGTGCTCAACCTCGTAGGCAATGCACTTAAGTTCACCGAACAGGGTGGCGTAACCGTCATTGTGCGACAAGAGATGCGCACCAGCGATGAAGTCAATCTACATTTTGCCATTCAGGATACCGGTATTGGAATTCCTCCGGAGCGGAGTGCCCACATCTTTGCTCCCTTCGAGCAGGCCGACGGTTCGACGACTCGGAAATACGGCGGCACAGGACTGGGCCTGGCGATCTCAGCGCAACTGGTAGACATAATGGGCGGTACGATCTGGGTCGACAGCGAACTTGGCAAAGGGAGCACTTTCCACTTCACGGCCAGACTCGGAGTATCGGATACACCCAAGGAGATCGCGCTGCCGCGACGAGTAGTCGAGCTGCACGGACTAAGTGTTCTCGTCGTGGATCAAGATGCGGAGAACTGCCGCGTGCTGGCGGAAACGTTTTCTGATTGGGGTATGACAGCTTTGTGTCTGAATAGCGGTGGAGCAGGCCTGCACGCGCTTAAAACAGGCAGCCAGTCTTCCCCGGCGCCCTTTCAGGTGATCCTGCTGGATTGCAAAACTCCAGACGGCTTCGCCATGGCAGAGCAGATTGTGCCCGATCCTCTCTTGAGAGTACCGATCATTATGATGGTGCCCTCTGATAATCCCCCGAGCGCCGCTGACGGACATCTCAGAGTTGGTTCTTCCTTGGAATCCTGCTCCTCGTGCCTTGACCAGGAGAAATGTCATTCACTGGGCGTTAGTTCGTATCTGGCTAAGCCGGTCCGTCAATCTGAATTGCTGGACGCTATCTTCCAAGCCACGGGAGGCAGCTCAAAATCTGGCATTACGGTCCAGACAAGTGCTGATGTTCCGGAACATGTGCGGCGATTATCGATTCTGCTGACCGAGGATAATCTTATCAATCAAAAGATTGCGCGGCGCGTTCTCGAAGAATGGGGCCATATGATCGAAGTGGCGGGAAATGGTCGCGAGGCTCTGACAAAACTCGAGCATCAATCCTTCGATCTCGTTCTGATGGATATCCAGATGCCGGAGATGGACGGCCTAGAGGCAACGCGAGCAATACGTGATCGGGAAATGGATACAGGCGAACATATCCCAATCATTGCCATAACCGCGCACGCTATGAAGGGTGACCGGAAGCGCTGTCTAGATGCAGGGATGGATGGCTACATTTCAAAGCCGATAAACACGAAAGAATTGTTCGATCGGATCAATGCGGTAGCCGGACTGTCCAATGTCAAGAGGAGTGCAGGAACAGAGCAGCCGGTGCCGGATGCCTCCTTTGGGCCGATGACTCCGGCGCCGTCCAGCGATCTGAGCGGCAACGGCAATGGACATCGAAACGGACATACTGCTGGAAACGGAAATGGCAACGGAAGTCACGCTGCCGACAGCACCGACGGGAACAATGGTTCCGCCTGCATACTGGTTCCGTTAAAGAAATCCGATGGAACAGAAATAGCGTTCAGTGACGAACTGCTAGCCGCATTTGCGGATGACACGCCAAGGAAGTTACTGGAGTTGCGCAAGTGCGCGAGAGCGGGCGACACAGCCAGAGTGAAGGAGATACTGCATTATCTCAAGGGCAGTGCCATGTATATCGGCGCACAAAAGATGAGCGGGGTTTGTCGCACTCTAGAGTCCGTACTTACTTCCGCGAACCATGACACTCTGGACGAGGCCATTCGCATTCTGGAGTTGGAAGCTGAAAAGGTATATGCAGAAGTCAAACAACTGAGACAAAGCAATGAGTCCTGTACAGGTACCCTGAGCCGAATAGCGTGAAAGGAATGCCTACCATGCCTAGTGAGTCGATTGGAATCGTGATCGCTGACGATCATCCGGTGGTTCGAATTGGTTTGCGCAACCTGCTGCAGGCCGAGCCCAATTTCCAGGTTCTTGGTGAAGCTGCTGATGGAAAAGATACGATTGACATGGTGAGGGAACTCGATCCAGACGTGCTTTTGCTGGATTTGGCTATGCCTCGAGTCTCCGGTCTGGACGTAATGCGGGAGCTTACGCATGACCGCGAATCGATGAATGTCATCGTCCTGACCGCCAATATCGAGAAGCACCAGCTTGTATCGGCTCTGCAATTGGGAGCTCGCGGAGTGGTGCTCAAGGATTCGGCGGCGACCTGCCTGGTGGAAGCGATTCAAGCCGTGAGTGAAGGGAAATATTGGATCGAGCAACAGAAGGTCGGTGATCTAGTGGCATCTCTTGATCACCTTGACCAAAGACCCGATGAGACGGCGAATGGGAGCCTCAGTTTGCCGATGGACAACGCGGCTGCGAATTCAAAAAGAGCACCCGACCCAGCCGGCGCTTCAACAAACACGCCACGGGCGCCTGAGAGACGAATTTCGTTTGGCGATGTAACAGTCGATTTCAGCCGGATGGAGTTGACTCGAGAAGGACGGACAGCACCGTTGACCAAGAAACAATTTCAGATGTTGAAGTTCTTGTGGAGGAACCCGGAACGGGTTATTTCTCGCCAGGAACTCCTGGAAGAGATCTGGGGTTACAACAATTACGCCTCCACTCGAATTATCGACAATGTGATATTGCAGCTTCGACAGATAGTCGAGCCGAATCCCGCAGAACCAGTTCACCTGCGGACGGTACACGGCATGGGTTACAAGTTCGTGCCGTAAGTCTCTGCATTCACCAGTTGCACTTCGAATCTCTTCGTCAAACTCGGATTTCTGGGTTGCGTGTGGCTCGTTCTGGTGATCTCGTAATTACTACTTGGGCTCAGGCAAAACCGGCACGGAAATGGTGTTCACGCTGTGTGGATCGTCTCGCAGCTTAATGTATAGCAGCGAGTCCTCGGGTCGCGGCACACTCAAGGTTGAGTTACCGAAACCGACCGGAACGGAGACGTTGCGGGTGAACTGAGAATCCGACGCCACGGAATCGATCAGAAACATGTCGGTTCCTGACAGCTCGCATTGCTTGTCACTAGAGTTAGGGCATCGAATCTCTTTTAGTGCCGGCAGGCGAACGAGAGTGGCCAGCGGTTGCCAGTCACCCTCCAAACCGTTGGCATCCACTGGACGGAATTGGAGCGGTCCAAAACCGGCCGGCCCGAAGCTCTTTACCGGATCCAGAACTGCGATTACGGTTTGAGCGTCCTGCAGATTCAGATCTCCGTTTGAAATACTGAGAGTCGTTCGAGCAGACCCATCGGCGGTTGCCACCTCAATTTTAGAACCGCGCGGAAAGATAGCAGGGGTTTCGCTTTTCAGGAAAAACTGCAGCTTTGCATATTGCGGCAAGTCATCCTGATTGCCGAGCCGAATCGCAGCCGGCTGGGGCTGCCCGGGTTCTATTGTCTTGCTGAGCAATGAAACCTTGGGTCGCGGAGCCTCGATTCTCGTTTCTACTGGAAGCGTGCGACCATCCTTCAAAGCTACTTGGGCCAGAATTTTTTGCTCAGTATGAAATGCAGAGGTCGCAACCGGAATCGGAGTGCTTAAGCGAAGGACGTCTTTTTCAGCGGCACGCGTCAACCCAGCCGGCAAAAAATGAATCCCGTTCAGTTCGAGGCCAGCTACCTCGTCGAGTCGAGTTCCTTGCAAGACTCCTTGTTCGTCGCCCGCATTGATCACAAATTGTTCGAGGTGGCCAGGTTCTGAATATGTCTGAACTGAGAGTTCCTCCAGCCTCTCTGCGCCATATTGCTTGATGTGCAGGCTCAGGGGGGCTGGCTCTGCTGTTTTCAATTGGACCTGCAACTCTATCTGATCGGGTTTTTCCAACTTCCATGAGCTCTGGAGGTCGTGACCATGCTGGTCCGTTACAGTAACTTTTTCCAAACAGGGCGCAGTTCCAGATTGCAAGTGTAGCGAACTCTCGCGGCCGATCACGAGGGCGGTACGATCGGAGGCCGGAATCTCCCATTTAGCAGGCTTGGCGCTACGCAAGTGATAAGTGGGCCCATCGAATCGATCGAATCCCCAATACCCCCGAATGACTCCTTCGGTTGCAGCCTCCAGAAGGTCGGCCTTTATAGGGTCTCCGTGCAATATAAATCCGCCTCGGGCCGGGTCTGGAGTTACAGGCACATCGACATCTTTCCCAGCTTTGCTCCGCACGTGGAGAGCAAAGTCGTGTCCCAGGGAAGTTGAGAAGACAAGCGGCGCACCCTCGACTGGCAGGGTGAGATCGGGTTCCTGTGCACAGGAAACTTTGTCTCGGTCAACACTGCGCATTGGCGGCAATTGTGGAGCCTCGACTGCGGGAAGGCCGATCACCAAAACTGATTTGGGTTTGTGGAAGGATGGAGGATTATTAAGACGCAAATTCAGTTGATCGCCAGTCGGGACAGCTAGGGCCGGAATGTACTGATACTCGGCGGTGTGAAAGTTTTCCATGACGCGCGCGAGATCCACGATCGCTCCCACGTATGGACTGTAGGTCCCACCTCCGGCCAGTCGAGTTGTGCTGATTTGCCCAATCAGATCTGAATTCGCGCCCGAAGTGAGCGCCGCCACCATCGATTGGCTATGTCCGTCGTCCAGAACAAGCTGGTCTGTGTTCTTTACAAGACATGACGTCTGCTGCTCGGTAGGCTTCTCGAAGCACTGTTCATCCAGTTTGATATTCAGGCTGCGCGCCAACATCTGGGAACGCTGATGCAGGGCGTCGTGGTTTGTATCCGAGGTTTGTCTTACCACGGCAAGGTAGCGATCGAGTCTGGATCGATCGAGCCCTGCCTGGTTCAAATCCTGAGAGGCTCGAACGAATGTTCCCGGTTTTCCTTGAACGGCGGACTTCAGCGTACTGAAGTCACCGCCCGTTTGCGGCGCAAGAAACACGAGCACCTGTTGCGCGTCTTGAGGAACGGTGACATAGATTCCTTCTTCGCGCACGTCCTTGCGCCAAGTTTCGGCCTTAATGAACCAATGGTCCGGCGGGGGATTGGTCGGTCCGCGCAGGAAAGCGGCGACTAATAGATAGTGGACGGACTGTTCTTCCGGGAGGTCGGGATGAATCCAGATACGATCTCCGGCCTGGAGATTCGGAACTTGGGAGATGGGGAGCGTTTTCCCCGAGCGAGTTACTTTGACTTGTACCCGAGGTCCGACCAGATCAAAGGGGGCTGTTTCCGAAGAGATAAAAGGACATAGGGCGATAAGGACAAGAAATAGACGGAGGAGAATAAATCTCGAATGCATAGTTATCAGGGACCGCTTGAAAAGTTAGGTCCGTCTCGATGCGCAGGTTCACAATAGCGGGACGGCACTTGTGAGGCCCACTCGCTGTGGGCACGTCGACAATCAAAAATAGCTCTGTCAGGAGAACCAGGTTAATTCTACCGAATGTCAGCTGCTGGGGGCACCTCAGGAGTACACGAAAGTCATGTCTCCGCTCTAGCGGTCAATTAAAGCTGATCGTTTCGAGCGAGGCCGCCGACAGATGTTGTGGAGACCAAGCGTCGATGCCATGCGATGAGGAGTGCGGTTCCGATGATGATGAGACCAACACAAAGTCCAACCCAGACGCCAAACACTCCCCATCCGAGTTTGAAGCAAAGTAAGTAGCTCAACGGGAGACCCAGGAACCAGTAAGCAATTAAGTTCGCCAGCATAGGAGTTCGTGTGTCGCCGGTCCCGCGCAACGCGCCGGTCGCCACGGTCTGCAAACCATCGAATAGCTGGAAAGCGGCTGCGACCAGCAACAGCGTCGCGCCCATGTGGATGACCACCGGATCAGGCGAGAACAGACGCGCGATCTGACGCGGGAAAGAGATGAAGAGAAGTCCCGTACACGCCATGAATCCGACGCCGAGGATAATCGCAGACCAGCCTGCCCGGCGGGCTCCTTCTGGATCTCGCCGTCCCAATTGCTGGCCAACCCGCACGGCTGCGGCAGAACTGATGCCTAAAGGAACCATGAAGGTCAAGGCAGCACAGTTGAGAGCGATTTCATGTCCTGAGAGAGGAACCGCTCCCAGCCTCGCGCACAATGCAGTCGCAGCGGCGAATGCTCCAATTTCGAATAATATTTGGCTCGCTGCGGGTCCGCCCAGGCGGAGAAGAGCAATAACGCGGCGCCACTCAACTCTCCACGCTCCCGCCCAGCTTCGGGGAACGCGTTTGGACTCAACGGCGACAATAGTGACCACTAGAACCAGCGCCATGTAAATTCTGGCAAAACAAGTGGACCACCCGGAGCCAGAGATGCCCATGGCGCGAAATCCCAAGTGTCCGTAAATAAGAGCCCAGTCGCCAATTGCATTCACGATGTTGGCCGAAATGAGCGCAAACATGATCGGGTTCACAACGTTGGTGGCTTGCAGGTAGCGCCGCAAGGCAAAGTAAGTCAACAACGGGAGAGTGCCCCAATTCAACGCAGCCAAGAACGGCCGCATCGGTCCCACCAATTCCACGCTGATGCCGAACTGCTGCATGAGCGCCGGCCAGAATGAAACGGCAAACATCAGGATGGGGGTGAGGGCGATCGCAATGAACAGTCCATTCACCAGCGAACGTCGGGCATCAGGCAGGTCTTCACGCCCAAAAGCGTGGGAGACGAGCGTATCCAGCCCGAGCAAAAGGCCGCCTCCGAAGATAGCAGCACTGTGGTAAAGACTCTGTCCCAGGCCAGTAGCACCGATGGCAACAGCGCTATCGGGCAGTCTGCCGACCATGATCGTGTCAACAATGCCCATGCTCATCCAGCCGATTTCGGCAAAGGCGAGCGGAAGTGCAAGGCGCAGCGTGGGACGAAACTCGCCGCGCAAAGCAGTCCATGGAGACGATTGAATTTCGACGGGCATGTGCTGTTTACCGACTATAACAACTCGGCAGAAGTTGCGGGGCAGGGCAGCAACTAACCTATTCGAACAAGAATCTCCATTCCTGATTCTCCGCGACGTTTCGCGAAACTGGGAGGGAGTGCTCCTAAGTAGCTTAGTTTGAATGGTCGCGAGGTGGAACGAATCTTCCCACCACGATGCAAAGTAATGCATCTTGACTGTGCAAGGAAAGTACCTCAAAATCAGTCAGCTTTTGCAGATGAACGTCGCCACTCTTAGTCGCCACTTCGAGTTCGCGATTACATCCTCGAGTTCCCCCTCAAGCTAGTTCCTGATTATCAGTTTCCCTTCCCCAGCAAGGGTCGTCGAAATGAGCCGTAAGCTTCGCTCTCTACGCTTTGGTTGGATTGCTCTTCTTATTTCTTTTCTCACCGGTACAGCCTTTCAAGCCTTTGCTCAGGCTGATGTGATTGGGCAATGGACAACCGTGCCAGCGACCATGCCGATCAATCCCGTTCACGTCGCATTACTCCATACCGGAAAGATTTTGGTGGTCTCGGGCTCGGGCAATGTGGCGAACAATCTGAACTACCAGGCAGGGTTGTGGGATCCGGCCACGAACAGCATCACCACTCAACCTGTGTCGTGGGACATGTTCTGCAACGCCATGGTGGTGTTGCCGGACGGCCGGCCATTCATTGCCGGTGGAACATTGCAATACGATCCGTTTTATGGCGAGACTTCGGCGTCCGTATATGATCCATCGACGAATGCGTTCTCGAACGTGCAATCCATGCAGCATGGGCGCTGGTATCCCACGGCCACCACACTCGGTGATGGACGCGTAATGTTGTTCTCCGGATTGGATGTGAACGGTGGAACCACGCCGACCGTCGAGATATTCACGCCGGGTTCAGGGTGGAGCGCGCCATCCACGGCGCCGTGGACCCCGCCGCTCTACCCACGCATGCACGTATTGCCGAATGGCAATGTCTTTTATTCGGGTCCGTCGACCCACTCGTCGATTTTCAACCCCTTGTCCCAGACGTGGACCATGAACGTGGCGACTACGAACTACGCTAACGCACGGACCTATGGTAGTTCAGTATTACTGCCGCTGACTCCGGCCAACAATTTCGCTCCGCGCGTGATCATATTTGGCGGTGGCAGTCCGGCCACTCGGACAACGGAGATCATCGATCTGTCTCAGCCAACTCCGGCTTGGCAGTTCGGACCAGACATGTCGCAGGGACGTATCGAAATGAATGCAGTCATGCTGCCGACCGGAAAGGTTCTGGCGCTGGGTGGTTCGATCAACGATGAAGATAAGAATACAGCGAGCCTGGCGGCCGATCTCTACGACCCGCTATCGAACACAATTTCGTCAGCGGGCGCGAATGCTTTTCCGCGGCTCTACCACTCAGTGGCCCTTTTGCTGCCCGATGCAACCGTTTGGGTTGCGGGAGGAAATCCGACGAGGGGCTCCTACCAGAATCAAGTAGAGATTTACCAGCCCTCGTATCTTTTCACGAGAGACACTCTGGGAAACCTTGTTCCGGCAAATCGTCCGACCATTCAGAGTGCACCCAGCAACATCGCGTATGGCGCTTCATTTACGGTGGCAACACCAAATGCTGGCAACATAGCTTCTGTCGTACTAGCACGCGCGGGAGCGTCGACGCACGCGTTCGATATGGACCAGCGACTGGTCGGGCTCTCGTTCACGGCTGATACGACAAACAATGTTCTCAATCTCACGGCCCCAACGAATGGCAACCTTGCGCCGCCGGGCTACTACATGCTCTTTCTGGTAGACAGCACGGGGGTGCCATCCGTTGCGAGTTGGGTACAGGTACAACCGGCTGCGCCGACGATTTCGTTGGTGGCGACTCCGCTTTCGCGCACGGTGACTCAAAACGCATCAACATCCTACACATTCACGCTTCAGGGTGTTACCGGATCCAGCACATTCAATGTGAGTGGATTGCCTGCAGGGGCGAGTGCCACCTTTGTTCCATTCTCCAACCCCAATTCGACGAAGATGAACGTTGCTGTTGATGGAACCGCGGTGCCTGGAACGTATCCGCTTACGGTGACGGCAACCAATGGGACCATCACCCAGAGTATCTCGGTGAACTTAGTCGTGAAGCTCCAAGGATATTTCACCATTACGGTTTCTCCGACGACTCAAACGGTCACTCGCGGCACGTCCGCGACATACACAGTCACAATCGCGGCATTCGGTGGGTTCCATTGGGGAGTCAATCTGAAGGTTCTGGGAACGACAACGCACGTGACAGCGAGTCTCATCCCGAACGCCATTACGGGAGCAGGGACCGCTACCCTCACGCTTAACACTGACAGCAAGACGACACTGGGCACTCACGCGGTGACGGTTTCTGCCGTGAGCGCAAACC
>Ga0070709_10002202_pt1 | contig 10567 bp, 9 predicted proteins | sample LARL51metaG_FD_65449 | JGI IMG/M metagenome (GOLD analysis project Ga0070709, IMG submission 65449) | Corn, switchgrass and miscanthus rhizosphere microbial communities from Kellogg Biological Station, Michigan, USA - LAR L5-1 metaG | ecosystem: Host-associated > Plants > Roots > Rhizosphere ...
AAGGCGATCAGCGGCCCGGTAAAGGTCATATGGACGCGCGAAGACGATATGCGCAATTCCGTCTATCGTCCCACGAGTTATCACAAGCTCAGCGCCGTGCTCGATGTGCAGGGATTTCCAATTGCGTTTACGCATCACGTGGTCTCGCCCTCCATCAGCGCACAAAAAGGTTCGCCCGGCGAAGGCGGCGTGGATCCCGATCTCAAGGACGAAGCTTCGCTGGTGTATTCGCTCCCGAACGCCCTGGTCGAATACATCGACGTGCAGACCCCCGTCCCTCTTGGATGGATGCGCTCTGTATATGCCCTGCAGGTCGGCTTCGCCAGCGAGTGTTTCATCGACGAACTGGCCAACGCTGCGGGCAAAGATCCGCTCGCGTATCGCCTCCACCTGCTGCAGAAAGATGAGGACATCAAGTACTTCGATTCGACGTGGCGCACTGCACGCATGCGCGGCGTTCTGCAGATGGCAGCCGACAAGGCGGGCTGGGGCAAGCCGCTGCCGGCTACACACTATCGTGGGATCGCATGCTTCGGCAGCTTTGGAACCTACATGGCGCAGGTCGTCGAACTTTCGATGGAAGGCGATCAGCCACGCATTCATCGTGTGGTCGGAGCCATGGATTGCGGGCAGGTCGTGAATCCTGGCATTCTCGAGCAACAGATTCAGGGAGGCGTGATCTACGGATTGGCCAATGCGCTGCGCGCCAAGATCACCATGGAGAAAGGCCGCATCGTACAAGGCAACTTCGACGACTATGCTCCCTTGCGCATGAACGAAGTGCCTCCGGTGGAAGCCTACTACGTGGAGAGCACTGAGGCGCCGTCCGGAGCCGGGGAGCCGCCGATTCCGCCGCTGGCTCCAGCCATCTGCAACGCGATCTATGCGGCCACAAAGAAGCGCGTGCGGGCCCTCCCGATTCTAGGGTGAAATTTATGGATTGGCGGTGGGCTGCGAGATAGGTCGTAGCCCGACATAGGGCTGGCTCATCCCGGCATCCCTGTTGTACGGGAAAAACGGGCAGGGCTATGCTTTTTGCACGAGCGGAGGTGTTCGTGATGGCCAAACCTCTGGGTATTATTCTCGCCGCTGTGCTCCTCGCACTCTGCAACTGCGCCTTCGCACAGGACTCGACTGAGACGTCGAACTCATCGACTCTCGCCTCTTTAAAAAGCGCGGACGTTTTCCCGCCGCGCCCGCTCCATACGCCCAACCCGAAGTATCCCGCGGAGTCCCGCCGAGCCGGGATCCAAGGACTTCAATACTCTCCCTGGTGGTCGGGACCGATGGACTTCCGCGAGATATAAAAGTAGTCCGCAAATTGGACGACGTGTTGGATGAACGTGCGCTAGAGAAGGTGGGCACCTGGCGATACCAGCCCGCCATGAAAAACGACCAGCCGGTCGAGGTTGAGATTTTGGTGAAGATTGCCTTTCGCCTGAGAGACGCAACGCACCAAAAAATCGCTGATCTATGGAAAGGATCAGACTGCGCCGACCCAAAATCAGAATGGGCGCTCTACAAAGCGTATCGAGATGGCGCGGGCGTGCCGCAGGATGAACAACTTGCGATGTGGTTCTTGAAGCGGGCAGCCGACTGGAATCTGCCCGAAGCGCAGTTCGAGATGGGCGAGCACTTTTATGAGAACCCGGATGGACCGTGCGACTACGTGAGCGCCTACATGTGGTACGCGCTGTCGAAGCGGGCAGGCGGTCACGATGGTGAGCGGATGCTGAAGACGCTAGCCGGGGAGATGACGCTTGAACAATTGTCTGAAGCTGAGGTACGAGTCGGCTACTGGCCGGAGGATCCGCCCACGAACGGTCAATAGCGAAGAGCCCTTCCCGTTACTCTCTTGTCCCAAAAATTCTAGCGGCCCGCCCTCCGACTGCGAAGGCAGGCCGCTTCCGGCGATGGTTCCAGCCGAACGTCAGTTGGAGAAATTGTTGCCGGATGCCCCGTTCACTGCGGTGCGGCTTTCGATCGCCATGGGCACCGTCAGATTGCCGGGCAGGGTCACGTAGAGCACGTTGCCCTTCTGGCTAGCCCGGACGGCCCGCTCGGTGGCGAAAACCGGTGATACATCTTCGAACGCTGACTGGTAAGTGGTCTGGTACACAATGTCGCCCACGCGGATCGCGATGTCGTACGAGTAGCTCGCATCGCGTAGCGGGGCGTCGGATGACGCTCCGGCATTGGCCGCGGGTGACGCTTCCTGCTCGACACTGACCACGGTCGCGTGACGGAAATCGCTGTTCGTGGTCGCGAACATGTTCGTGAGCATCATGCTCGACACGAGCGCACACAATGCAAGAGTCTTTTTCATACTTCCTCCTGAAGCACCGTTCTGGTTTTTTGTGCGGCGCTCATGAGGAATAACTGAGCTGCGCGCAATTTATTCCACGGCCAAGAATGTTGCGGTCCGGGAAACAAATTACGCGCCCAACAGCCAACTTCAACCTGCAGCGCGATCAGCACATTGGATAGGATGCGTCTGGGACGCGAGGCATTCCGCACCCAGGCAGTAGAACCTGTTGCACTCAGTCGGACACTCAGTATCGCGGATGGTCGTATGGGCTACGATCGAGGGCGAAGATAGGCTGCTCTCAAGCTCGGCAGCTCTCTACACGAGTTGCTGAAGTCACTAATTCGGCGCTTTATCGGCGGCGGCAGTGTCCGCCGGCTTCTTCGCCAGGGAGCGGACGTAATTCACCATATCCCAGATGGTCTCGTCCTTTACCCGTGCGCCCTCGGGAGGCATCTGGTCCTTGCCCTTCTGAATGATGTAGAACAGCTCTCCATCAGTGCGATCCTTGAGCACTGATGAATTGGTCTCGTCATTCATCGCAAGCTTCATGTCGGCAGCGACGTCGCCTTTGCCATTGCCGGTCTTGCCGTGGCACATGGCGCAGTCGTAGCCGTACTGCTTCTTGCCGCGCGCCAGCGATTCTTCAGTGGACTTGACGGGATTTTCACGCTTCGCGGCATCCACCGGGATGCTGTTGATGGTAGTGCTGGCGCCGGGCTTCGCGGCCGATTGCTTGTCTTGCGCCGAAACCATAAAGCCGAGGAGCGACAAAGATAAAACCAGGAAAGGCGTTCTCCACATGGGAGCCTCCTTGATGCGAGCCGGAGACGAGGCCAGTGTACGGCTGCGGCGTGGCTCAGTCTCCGCCAAAGTTGGCCGGAGCGTCGGGAGTTGAACCCGTGTGGGAGGCTGGGTAGCCCGATTCCCAATCGCTTTACCCACTACGCGCTCCGGGAGCGGTCTCGCGGACCGCTTTTGAGCGGTAATGAGTCCCTCGAGGGAGTTCGCGAAAACCGCGCTACAGGACAGGCTAGAACGCCCCGCATGGACTTGGTGTGACGCTCATCACATCGGTCAGTAACGGGGTACCAGGGCCTTCCGCGCCGGGGAACTCGCCCGACCGGGTCATGTGATCTCTTCCTCAGCGTCTGAGCAGTGAGGTTTTTCGAGGGATTGCTATGATGGGCCTGCCCTTCGCAGCCGGACGAGCGGGGGCACGGAGGTCTCAAGCGTGGCCGAAAACGCGGATGTCATCGAAGCTATCGAGTCGGGAAACGCAGAGCGACTGAAGGAACTGCTTGCCGCGGATCGCACGCTGGGTGCAGCACGCGATGTCAGCGGCGTCTCGGCGCTGATGCAGGCGCTGTACCGACGACGCAAAGACATGGTCGAGTTGCTACGCCGGGTGCGTCCGGATCTCGATATTTTCGAAGCCGCTAGCCTTGGGCGTGCCGACCTGGTAGAGGAGATGGTGGATCGCGACCCTCGGCTCGCCAATGCGCACTCCGGCGACGGTTTCACCCCTTTGCACTTTGCGGCCTTTTTTGGCGAGGAAAGCGTTGCGCGTGTGTTGCTCGAGCATCACGCTGATGCGGGCGCTGTGGCCAATAATCCGATGCAGGTGCAGCCGCTGCACTCGGCGGCCACCGCGCGGAACCTGGCAATCGTGCGTGCCCTGCTGGAGCATGGCGCTCCCGTGAACGCGCGCCAGCAGAAGGGCTGGACCGCCCTGCACGCGGCTGCGCAGCACGGCGACAAGCCCATGGTCGAGGTGCTGTTGAAGCACGGGGCGAACCCCAACGCGAAAAATGACGAAGGCCGCACGCCCGACGAGGTGGCCGACGAAAAGGGGTACCCAGACATCGCCGAACGCTTGCGAGCGGCTTGAAGGAACAGCACCATCGAGGGAAGGCTGTTCACGTCTCACGCTCTAGGTTAAGCTGCGGTGGCATGGGCTGGGGCTCCCGCAACTGGCATTCTGTTGGCTTGCTGGCAAGCAGTCTCCTCCTTGCTTCGCTCGGCCCCTTCCTGGAAGGGCAGACCGGCAAACCCATCCAGTTCACCGACGTGACCGCGCAGTCCGGAATTAAGTTCACCCACTTCAAGGGCAACCAGGGCATCTCCATCAATCGAGAAGAATTCGGGCCCGGGGTATGTGTCGCGGATTTCGACGGGAACGGTTGGCAGGACATTTACTTCGTGAACGGACGCGACCTTTACGATCGCGGCATTTCGGTGCGCAACGCTCTCTATCGCAATAACGGCGACGGGACGTTCACCGACGTAACCGACAAGGCCAACGTTCCCGGGACCGGTTACGGACTGGGCTGCGTCTGGGGCGACTACGACAACGACGGCTTCCCGGATCTCTACGTCACGCAATTCGGGCGCAACGTTCTCTACCACAACAATGGCGACGGAACATTTACCGATGTCACTGACAAGGCCGGCGTCGCGGGCATGGAGTTCGGAACGCTGTTTCACGCGGGCGCAACCTTCTTCGACTACGACCGCGACGGCAAACTCGATCTGTACGTGGGCGGCTACGTGGCGCTGGGTCCGGATGCAAAGCGTTACTGCGACTTGGGTGGCACGAAAAGCAGTTGCCCGCCGAGCGCGTACAAGGGCAGCCCGGACATTCTCTATCACAATAATGGCGACGGCACGTTTACGAACGTGACCAAGTCCGCGAAGCTCTATCAACCGGAGGGCAAGAATCTGTCTGTAGGCGCGGCTGACTACGATAACGACGGCTGGCCAGATATCTTCGTCGCGAACGACGGCTTGTACGCGTATCTCTACCACAACCAGCAAAACGGAACCTTCGCGGAAGAGGGCCTGCCCGCAGGCATGGCGGTCGCCGGCCAAGGGCAGATCATGGCGGCAATGTGCATTTCGCTCGGTGACTACGACAACGACGGGTGGCTCGATCTTTATATTTCGGACTTCCAGAAATCTTCCGATCACCTGTGGCACAACAGCGGCAAGGGATACTTCGATGAAGTGAGTGGTCCGGCAGGGATCACGGTACCCACGCGCGAGGTGCTCAGCTTCGGCGGAGGATTTTTCGATTACGACAACGACGGCTGGCTGGATATTTTTATCGCAAATGGGCATGTTTACCCGGAGGTCGAGCAGGTCACGCCCGACATCCACTACAAGCAGACCAACACGCTCTTCCACAATGAAGGCAACGGTAAGTTCACCGAAGTCTCGAAGCAGGCAGGTACTGGGTTTCAGAAGCCGTACGTGGGGCGCGGCGTGGCTTTCGCCGATTTCGATAATGATGGATTCATGGAATTGGTGGTGGGGAACAATGGCGATTCGCCTTTGCTGTTGCACAACAACGGGGGAAACGGAAATCATTTCGTAAATTTCAAGCTGGTGGGTACCAAGAGCAATCACGACGCTCTGGGCGCGCGGGTGCGCGTCGTTGCCGGAGGAATCTCGCAGATTCGCGAAATCGCGGGCGGCGGCAGCTATCTCTCCCAAAGCGACCTGCGCGCGAATTTCGGATTAGGCAAGGCGACCCGAGTCGAGACCGTCGAGGTATCGTGGCCAAGCGGCCAGAAGCAGACGTTCCGCAATCTGGATGCGGACAAGTTTTATTTGATCGAAGAAGGAAAAGAGGCCGTCGGGCAGCAACGCTGGAAAGAACTGCAATCGAGACCCTCGCACTGAACTTCAAAACACTAACCCCAGAGGGCACTGAGTTGCACAGAACAATCCATCCTCTGTGCGACCCTGTGTCCTCTGTGGTTATCGCATTTCTCAGTCTCCGCCAGCGCGTTCGATCAAGCGGTTCGCCTGGGCTAGGAGTCCGAACGTGGTCGGCCAATCCAGCGGTTGATTGCTGAACTCGGCCGCTTCCAACTTCTGAATGATCTGGGCGGCCAGCGCGTCGCGTTGACTTCCCAGCGAAGCTAGCCGATCTTCCAGACGGTTGTAGGTCCGGTCGCCTCCCGCCAGCGCCTTGGTGGAAGTAGCCAGCGTGGCCCGGCCAAACTGCCCCACTGGCGCGTTCAGTTGCTTGTAGGCCTGAGCAAGAAGAGTGAACGCCAGAGGATTCCGGCGGATGCCACTCGGCAAAGACCCGCTGCGCATGACTTCGGCCAAGACACGGCCATCGTGCGAGTAGTCATCAAGCAATCCGGTCAACGAAAGAATCGTGGGCCGGATGTCGGTGTGATCGGACCAGGTTTCCCGGTCGACTCCTTGCCTTCTCACTCCGGGGCCGACCATGCCAAGCCACGTCGTGGTGATCTCCTTCTGCACGTCGCCGTGATTCCAGGCAAAGCCGGGACTCTCGACGACGCATGGTGAGTTGCAGTTCGGCGCGCCCGCGAACAGGAAGTAGTCAGGGTTCGCGAACATGGTGACAGTTGGCGTCCGTGCGGGATCGGCCGTGACCATGTGCAAAAGCTTCATTTCGACCGGATCCGCCATGAACTGAGTGAGCGTGTCGGTGTTGCCGCTGATTGGGTTCAGGGCAGTCAGGGCAGCGAGTCCGTGCTCGAAGTTGCGGGTAACGGCATCGGTGCGTGACGGATTGCCGGTGATGTAAATGGTGGGCGCGTCGTCGGAATGAACTGTGAAAGGCGTGGTGATGCCCGCTTCAGTGGCCAGCAATCCAGCCAGGTTGGTGCTGAGTTCACCAATCTGCGCATAGGTGCAGGGGACGGTCACTCCGTCGCAGTTCGCCGGGGAAGGCGGACCGCCCACAAAGTGATCGCCTTCATCGGCCGTGAAAACGAATAGCGTGTTGTCGCGCGTGATGCCGTCGGCCGCGAGGCGCGTGAAGAACTTGTTGAACGCGTCATCATAGGCGGCCAGCGCGGCAACGTATCCCGCGGAGCCGGGTCCAAAGGCGGGACCGCTGGGGTGATTGTCGTGCGCATCGGAGATGTAAGCGTAGGTGACGGGGACACCGTGTTCCTGCAAGGCCGCTACGTAAGAGAGGGAAACTCTCGCCGCCATCCCGTCGAAGCCGGGGAACCCGATATGTCCCGTCGCATCTTGAATGACCGCACCGTTCAGGTCAGTCAGCGGACCGTTCGGGCTGACAACGGGCGCGACATAGACGTGACCGAACAGTCCGTTGAAGCCGTTGTATGCGCCCGGCTCGTCAGGAAGCAGATCAGGCTCGCCTCCGTTGGCCGCGCTGCACAACGCGTCGCCTGCGGCGCAATGCACGCCGATGCCGACGAAGTCGGCGAACGCCTGCCCCGGATTCGTGGCAACTTCCTGTGCTTGTGGTGATCCGGCGCCGAATACCGTCGGGATGTCGGTCCGAATATTCTCAAGGATCGTGTTGGCGGTGGCCACGGCTCCGAAATTGCAGCCAGCCCGCGTGAACGGCACCCAGGGGGCCGGAGCATTCTTGCCATCGGCAGTCAGCATGTTGAACTTCGTATCGGTAGGAGCTGACGTAGTGGGATCGAACAGGGGATCGGTCCAGTAGGCAAACGAAACGCCGGGGCTGGAAGTTCCATCGGGCTTGAAGTAGCGGAAGCTGTTGGCGACGGGCACGCCGTGGCGGTCGCCGTACACACCCGTGATGGCGGTGAGGATGTCGGTGGCTGTGTGCGAGATGAGCGGAGTGTGGTGGTTCGAGAGCAAGGTGCCGTTGCCGCGAATGAAATCCAGCAGGTGCGGCATTTGTTCGAGGTCGGAGGGAACGTTGGGATTGTCGCGCGTGAAATGCGTGTTATCGAACTGCACGTAGATCACGTGTTGAACGGTCGCGCCGTTGGAATTCAGCGGACACACGGCAGCCGAAGCAGATATCGCACCCGCCAGCAGCAGGCCGAACAGGCCATTCACAAAACGAGGGAGTCGCATAAAGAGGGATCCTCCTAAGTGAGAGTTGCGAAGGTTTTGTAGACGAGGGCGCAGAATACTTGCGACGAGGGGCAGCAGAGGTTAACGCCGGGTGAATATTCGGCAAAAAATCTGTCGGCGCACTGAATGGCCAGTCCAGCGCGGTTTTCAACGCCATGAACGGGGATTGATTCGAGGCGAGACAGTGTACACCAAGTTGCAGTCCAGGTTTTTCACATGTTCGATAGAGTGACTAACGTTTTGTGAGTTGGTACATGCAGGCGTGCTTCGCGGCCCGCTTTTGATAGGCTGAAACGACCACCTCCATCATGTTGGCCCGCATCCTTCGGATTCTGCGACCGTCACACCAGCACAGCGCGTTCTCGGCAACAGTTCTGCTGATGACGACGGTCATGCTGTCGCGCGTGATTGGCTATTTGCGCGAAGCGTACATCGCGTATGCCTTCGGCGCGGGCGGGCAGACCGATGCCTACGTCGCGGCCTTCACCTTGCCCGACTGGCTCAATTACATCCTGGCTGGCGGCACAGCGTCCATCACGTTTATTTCCATCTACACGCGCTTTCTGGCCGAGAAGCGTGAAGCGGATGCGGAGAAAACTTTTTCCGTGATCATCACGGTGATGACCACCGTGTTTCTGGTTGGTATCCTGGCGGCCGAGATCTTCACCCCGCAATTCGTCGGCTGGATGTTCCACGGATTTTCAGCGGAGCAGATGAAGCTGTGCGTCTCCCTCACGCGCATCCTCCTTCCCGCGCAGATCTTCTTCTATGTGGGCGGCGTGGTCGGGGCGGTGCTCTTGTCGCATCGCATGTTTCTTTTCCCCAGCTTCGGGCCGCTACTCTACAACGTCTTCATCATTTTGGGCGGCATCGTCGCCGGCAAGCAGTTGGGCATCGCCTCTCTAGCATGGGGAGCGCTGGCGGGAGCGATTATCGGGCCGTTCCTCGTCAACGCGATTGGGGCGGCGCGGATTGGAACTGGATATCGTCCGTCCTTCGATCTGAACAATCCGGCATTCCGTGAATGGGTGCGCCTATCGATCCCGCTGATGCTGGGCGTTTCGCTGGTGACGGCCGACGACTGGATTCTCCGCTACTTCGCTTCGAGTGGTGTGGGCGACATTGCGAGACTCAACTACGCGAAGCGACTCTTCGCTGTGCCGATCGCGGTGCTGGGACAGGCCACGGGGCAGGCATCGCTTCCCTTCTTCGCCAGACTCTTCGGCGAGAAGCGACTGAAGGAGTTCGGCGAGACCGTGAATGCGTCGGTTTATCGCGTCTCGGCTCTTTCGTTTCTGTGTTCGGCATTGATGATGGTGGCCGCTTTGCCGCTCATCGACCTGGTCTACCGGCGTGGACGTTTTTCCTTCGGCGACTCCCAGGAAACGGCGCTGTACTTCTTCTGGTTCTCACTGTCGCTGGCGTTCTGGGCCGCGCAGGGTCTGTACGCACGTGCGTTTTACGCGGCCGGCGACACGTTGACCCCGATGGTAGCTTGCACATTGGTGACGATTGCATCTATCGAGGTATATCGGTGGTTGTTTCACTCGTTCTCGGTGGTGGGGCTGGCGATCGCATCTGATATCGGGATCGTGGCGAATACGATCGTGGCGGCGCTCCTGCTGCATCGTCGCAAATTGGTCTCGCTCTCCGATTTGCCCTGGCTGGAGTTGGGCAAGTCGATCTTCATAGCAGCCGCAGCAGCAAGCATCGCGTGGCAGGTCGGACGGTTTATTCCACTGCGGGGTAGTCGGGCTGCGGATCTCGAGTCGCTAGGCCTGAGCACGATCACGTGGGCCGGGGCGGTCGCTGCAGGCTTGTGGATCTTGCGATCCGATTTACCACAGACGATGCGCCGACGAAGCGCAGTTCCGGCAGTGCAGAAGCCGCTCGGCGAACAGACTGGGTTGGAACCGTGACGCAAGTCATTTCAAACTTCCCAGTCGACAAAGTGTGGGTCGGACACTCCTGTCCGACAAACTGCGTTGTCCTTCAATGGGTGTCCCCGCCTTCGTCATTTATGTCCTGCGCAAGGGCCGACGGGCGGGGACGCCCGTCGCTCCATCGTTTCAACTCTCATATCTTTCGGAGGGCCCGCGGGAGGCTTTTGCCTGCAACACCTCAGAACGGGGCCTTCTTCTGATTTGATCCATCGGAATTCATGACATAGATGTCACTTTGTTCGCCTTCGTAACGGGTGAAAAGGATTACCGTCTCGTCTGCCGACCAGTACGGGACGCCATGCCCCGGAGCGTTGGTGGTCAGCTGCTTCAGTTCTTTCGTCCGCAAGTCGAACGTGTAGATATCCAGACCGTGACCTGCGTCAGACGTGAACAAGATGCGCTGCCCATCGTGGGACCACGAGGCCGCGTGATCATCCCGCGCGCTGGTGAGCACAGGCTGCCAGTCGGAACCGTC
>Ga0070709_10002204_pt1 | contig 10554 bp, 9 predicted proteins | sample LARL51metaG_FD_65449 | JGI IMG/M metagenome (GOLD analysis project Ga0070709, IMG submission 65449) | Corn, switchgrass and miscanthus rhizosphere microbial communities from Kellogg Biological Station, Michigan, USA - LAR L5-1 metaG | ecosystem: Host-associated > Plants > Roots > Rhizosphere ...
GGCGCACCTGGTGCATCCGCTGCGGTGCAAGGCCATTGCCTCGGCGAGGCTGAAGAACGACAAGGTCGACGCGGCGATTCTGGCGCAGCTGCTGCGCGCTGACCTGCTCCCGGAGGCGTGGATCGCCCCACCTGAGGTCAGGGCGCTGCGGGCGCTGCTGCGCCATCGCGTCCAGCTGGTGCGGCTGCGCACCCTGCTGGGCAACCGGATCCACGCCGTTGCCGCCGATCATGGCTATGACCGCCCGGCCGGGTACTGGAGCGGCCCGGGCCGCGCCTGGCTGGCCAGCCTGGACCTGCCGCCCGCCTCCCGCCAGGTGATCGACGACGGCCTGGCGCTGATCGATGCCCTGGCTGGCCCGATCGCAGCGCTGGATGCGCAGGCGCGCCAGCGGGCCAAGGCCGAGCCCGGGGTCAAGGTGCTCACCCAGCTGCCCGGCGTGGGCGAGTTCACCGCCCTGGTCATCCTGGCCGAGACCGGCGACATCACCCGCTTCGCCTCCGCGCGCAAGCTGGCCGCCTGGGCCGGGCTCACCCCCACCGTCCGCGGCTCGGACCGCACCGTCCGCCACGGCCGCATCTCCAAACAAGGCTCGGCCTGGCTGCGCTGGGCCCTGGGCCAGGCCGCCCAGACCGCCAAACGCCACCCCGACTTCGCCGCCACCTACCAGGCCATCGCCGCCCGCCGCGGCAAGCAGATCGCCACCACCGCCATCGCCCGCAAACTGCTCACCCGCGCCTGGCACCTGCTCACCACCGCGGGCATCACCGGCCCCGCAACCAGCCCGCCACCGCGCTTACCACCGGGAGGGGCGCAGGCCCCGGGCGCGCTCGCCAAAGTACATGTGCCGGCAACGCCGCGCACGAGTTGCTGACTGAGCAGCCCGGTCCCCGGATGTCACGGTCATGGCAGCCTGCCACCAGGCAGGCGCCGCATGGGTGCATGTGAGACCACTCCGCCCACCACGCACACCCGGGAAACCCCAAACACGCCCCTTTCCCCCGGCCCGATTATCGGCCACCGCTCACCGGCATCCAGCTCGTTCGTCCTCACCGCTGCGCGGCTGCGGGCGCTCCAGCTGGACCCCGGCCACGCGGCAGCCGTAATCAAGCAGCCACCGGGAAAGGCCCAGACAAAGACAACACCCCAAGCCCGGTAACCACAGCCAGGTCACCAGGCCAGACCAACCCGTCCCTTGACCAGGAAAGCCCCCATGGGTGTACTTTGCTGCTGTACTTGCCCTAAAGTGTGGGCTCGTGATTTGAATTTGGCTTCTGACCTGTGGAGCTAAGGGGACTCGAACCCCTGACCCCCTGCTTGCAAATCGCCGGGATCGCCCAGGTCATACAGCTTGAGCTGGGCAGGTAGCTGCCCGCCAGTGACCGTGACACACCGCCGCTGACCGAGGCTAATGGCACGCTAATGGCACAGTGATCCTGATGTGGCCTGGCGCCCGTCAATTAGTGCTGCAAGCCGTCGGAGAACAGTCATGTGTCCAGGTAGGCAAGGACGGCCAGGACGCGGCGGTTGTCGTCGCCGGACGGCGGGAGGTCGAGCTTGGCGAAGATCGACGTGCAGTGCTTGCTGACCGCCTTCTCGGACACGACGAGGCGCTGCGCGATCGCGCTGTTAGTCCGGCCTTCGGCCATCAGCGCGAGCACGTCACGTTCCCGCTGGGTGAGCCGGGCGACCGGCGGCTGGCTGGAGCGCCTGGCCAGGAGCTTGGCGACGACCTCCGGGTCCATCACGGTGCCGCCGCGGGCGACGGTGGCCAGCGCGTCGGTGAACTGGTCGTCGGTGAATACCCGGTCCTTGAGCAGGTAGCCGACCCCGCCTGCCCGGTCGGCCAGCAGCTCACGGGCGTAAAGCCGCTCGACATGCGTGGACAGGATGAGGATGGGCAGCCCCGGTACCTGGCGGCGGGCCTCCATCGCGGCCCGCAGTCCCTCGTCGGTGTAGGCGGGCGGGAGCCGCACGTCGACGATCGCCACGTCTGGCCGCTGTTCGACCAGCGCGCGCAGCAGGGACGGCCCGTCACCGACGGCCTCGGCGACATCGAAGCCGTGCTCCTTGAGCATGCTGGCCAGGCCCTCCCGGAGCAGGAAGAGATCTTCGGCTATGACAACGCGCACGGCATCTCAATGACCACGATCGTCGGCCCACCGGGCGGGCTACTGACCGCGAGCACCCCATCCAAGGCAGCCAGCCTGCGCTCGACGCCGCGCAGCCCAGTCCCTCGCGCCGGATCCGCGCCGCCGGTGCCGTCATCGGTGACCTCGATCCGCAGCACCCCCGCCGAGTACGCCACCCTGATATGCACACTGCGCGCCCCCGCATGCTTGGCCGCGTTGGCGAGCAGCTCGGCGACCGCGAAGTACGCGGCCGCCTCCACCGGCGCTAGAAGGCGCCCCGGCAGATCGATGTCCGCCGTGGCAGGCACGGGGGCATCCAGTGCTAGCGCCCGTATCGCGTCGCCAAGGCCACGCTCGGCGAGCACCGGCGGGCTGATTCCGGCTACCAGGGCGCGAAGCTCAGCCAGTGCCCGGGCGGAGTTCTCCCGCGCCTCAACGGTCAGGGCCACCGCGGCATCCGGGTCGGTCCGGATCAGCCGCTCGGTCGCCCGCAGGGCCATACCCAGCGCGATCAGCCGTGCCTGCGCGCCATCGTGCAGGTCCCGTTCTACCCGCCGCAACTCAGTGGCGGCACCGTCCACCACATCAACCCGGGTCGCGGCCAGCCGCCGCACCCGGCCGACGAGCTCTTTGTTGCGTTTGGCCAGCCCGGAATGCATGCCGACGGTGCGCGGCACGAGCCACAGGCCGAAGGCCAGCATGACCAGTCCCGCCGCCAGGTCGAAGACGTTCGGCATGTTGGCAGTGAACAACAGGCCATGCAGCGGGTAACCGCTTGTCGTTCCCGATCCGGGAGGCATCACGCTACCGCGCTGGACCACGGCGAACGCACCGCAGGCGAAGCCGATCAGGGCCACCGCCACCAGGTCCGCGGCCACAGCTGGGGCCCAAAGTGTGATGGCCACAGCGGCGGCAACAACGCATACCGTCCACGGCCGCACACCCAAGTACGCCACGCACACGAGCATCACGACCGGAAACAAGGCAGCCCAGCCCGCGCCGCGCAGACGCTGCGGCAACGCCTCGAGGAGAGTGCTCATGCCGTCCATAGTGATTCACCTGGCCCGGAGCTGCCAGGGACCAGCCTCCACACTTTGAGGGTCGGCAAACGTCTACCGCGCAGACAGTCATGTTGGCCGCCATGTCCTCGAGGTTTGGACGGTCCCTCAGTTTCCTAGGAAACCCGTCGCGCATCAGGTGGCGGAGATCTGTCGCACATCACCGGTCGGATCACAAGGCCGTGGTGCGATGCGAAGTGCCGTCGCTACCTCGCCGCGCTTGAGTTGTAACTGCGTGGCGGCTGCCCGCATCAGCTGGCCGCTCCGGCCGGGCGGTTGGTAAAGCGACTGGCCAGGCCTGCCAGGGGACCTGACTGCTCTGGAAGGTCTGCCACTCACCACACATGGTGCAGGGTGGGCGGCCCGCCTGGGTCATGTCTGTGGTGGCCACCACCTGCCATCGCAGAAATGGATCCTCGCGGAGGCGATCGGGTGACCTCAGTGCCCGGAGTGCTCGCGTAGGCGCAAAGATGGGATCGAGCACCTCATGACCGCGTAACCTGCGCCACGACCCAGACGAAGGAGGCGATGGAGATGCCGAAGGTCTCCAGGGACAGCGCGCCACAACGCCAGGAGGCGGGCCCGGTGGTGGATCTGCGCGGCGAGCTCGACGGCTACACCCTGACCTTCACCTCGCTCCTCCAAGACATCGACGCGACGCCCTTCATGAAGGGGCTTCCGGACGACCGCTGCCAGTGCCCGCATTGGGGCTACGTCTTCAAGGGCAAGATGACAGCACGGTACGCCGACCATGATGAGGTTTTCGAGGCCGGCGACGCCTTCTACACTCCGCCCGGCCACATCCCGGTGAGCAACGAGCCCGGCACCGAGTTCTTGTCGTTCAGCCCCAGCGAAGAGCTGCGCACGGCCGAGGCGGTCATGATCAAGAACATGCAGGCGATGCAAGACGGCTCAACGCCTTAGGCGACGCTGGCTTCGTAAGCGTCGCCGGGCGTCGGCGTACTGCTCGTGGAAGGGCTCGATGAGGCGTTCGCGGGGGTAGCGCCGCATGAGGTCGTGGTCGAGGTCGGCCGCTCGTGACAGGAGGGACGCTTCGGTCTTTCGCTCGAACTGGAATGCCCGCAGGCCATGGTCCACCGCCTCGTCCAGCTCGCCATGCCGGGCCAGGACAATCCCAGGTCGATGTGCGCGTTGGCAGTGCGCATCGGTGCGTTCAATGAGCCGTCAGGATTGGTGTGGTAGGCGATGATCTCGCGGGCGTGCTCTTCGGCGGGTTCGTCGTCGCCGAGCCAGGTGTAGCAGGTCGCGGCGTAGAAGATCCACTTTGCGTGATCGAAAACGAAGTGGTGCTCGGGGTGTTGGACTAGTTCCATGGTGTCGAAGAACTCGGCCTCGGGTCTTGGCCATGATCGCTGTCTGACGTTTTCGCAGGTGGAGCTAAGGGGACTCGAACCCCTGACCCCCTGCTTGCAAAGCAGGTGCTCTTCCAGCTGAGCTATAGCCCCGCGCAACGGCGCTACAAGGTTACCTGTTCAGGACGGCGGCACGATCGGTGCCGAGGTGGGCGGCTGTGGGCTTCCCGCGCCCGGCCGCGGCGGCGCGGCGTCGTCCCGGTCCCCTTCCTGGCCAGGCGGCCCGATCAGTACCCCGGGCAGCTCGGCGATGCTGCCCAGCAGGTGGGTGGCACCCGCCCGGCGCAGCCGGTCCCGGGTATGGCCACCGGTCAGGATGCCCGCGACCACGCTGGCTCCGGCCCGGCGGCCACACAGCACCCCGCTCTCCGTGCCGCCGGCGTACGCGGTCTCCCGGACGTCGGTCACACCGAGCCGGAGCATGGCGCTCAGCATGGGATCAGGCCACGGGTAACCCCGGGGCGCGTCATCGGGGCACAGCACCAGATCGATCCGCCGCCACCAGCCCAGCGTGTCCAGCACCAGGCCGAGCAGGCTCTTCGACAACCCGGTGATCAGGCAGATCCGGGTGCCCGCGGCGCTGATCTGCTCCAGCGCCTCGGGCGCCCCGGGCATGGGCGCCAGGCCGGACCGGTCCACCGCCAGCCGGTAGGACCGGTCGAAGGCCAGCGTGGCGGCTTCGGCGCGGCCCGGGGCATCCGGGAACAGCGCGCGGAACACGTCGACCGCGGGCTGGCCGCGGGTCTGGTGCACGTGGACCATGCTCCGCGCGTACGCGGCGGTCCCGGGGACGATGCCCTGAGTGGCGAAAGCTTCAGCGAACGCCCGCTCCAGGATCCCGCCGTCGTCGGCGGCCACCCCGAGCAGGCCACAGCACAACAGCGTGACCGGTGCCGCGCTGTTCACTCCGAACCCCCGTACCCAGGCCCGGCAGAACAGCCGGGTCTGCTCGCCTCAAGGGCGTCCTAGTCGTCGCCGGTGGTCGCCTCGGTCCACAGGTCAAGCTCGGCGCGGTCGGCCTGGACCTTCCGCCACACGGCGAAAGCCCCAACCCCCACGAGGGCGAGCAGCAGCAACTTCTTCACGGTGCGGACCCCTTCACCTCGGCTGTCGCGGAGCCAGCCCGGGAAGGGGGGGCCAGGCTCCCTGCGCACCCAGCAGCCTAGCAAGCGCCCCCGTCACCGGGGCCGGACCACGCGACTCTCATCCCACACCGGAACCCCCGATTCATAGACATCCCCGGACGAACCGAACACGAGGAACCGGTCGAACGACCGGGCGAACCACCGGTCGTGCGTCACCGCCAGCACCGTGCCCTGATAGGACTCCAGCCCCGCCTGCAGCGCCTCGGCGCTGGCCAGGTCGAGGTTGTCGGTCGGCTCATCGAGCAGGAGGAGCGTCACCCCGGCCAGTTCCAGCAGCAGGATCTGCAGCCGGGCCTGCTGACCGCCAGACAAAGTACTAAACGGTTGTTGCGCGCAATGCTGTAGCTCATACCGTGCGAGGGCGGCCATGGACTCATTGCGCTGCATCGCGTGCTCGGTCATCAGGATCTCTCCTGGGTGCCGGGCAGCCAGGTCGGGACGGGCGTGCGTCTGGGCGAACAGCCCCGGGACCACCCGGGCACCCAGCCGGGCCACGCCGTGGTGGGGGATGTCCGCCCCGCCGAGCAGCTGCAGGAAGCATGACTTGCCCGAGCCGTTGGAGCCGAGCACCGCGACCCGGTCGCCGTACCAGACCTCGAGGTCGAAGCGGTGCATCAGCCCGGTCAGTTCGAGCTGCTCGCAGATCACCGCGCGCTTGCCGGTCCGCCCGCCGCGCAGCCGGATCCGGACGTTCTGCTCCCGAGGCGCCAGTTCCGGCGGGCCCGCTTCCTCGAACTTGCGCAGCCGGGTGACAGCCGCCTGGTACCGGGACGCCATGCCGTCGTTGTAGGACGCCTTCTGCCGCAGCGTCCGCACCAGTTCCCTGAGCTTCTCGTGCTGCTCGTCCCAGCGCCGGCGCAGCTCGTCCAGCCGGTCGATACGGTCCCGGCGGGCCTGCGCATAGGTGGCGAACCCGCCACCGTGCACCCACACGTTGCCGTCCTCGACGGTGACGATCCGCTGCGCGGTATTGGCCAGCAGTTCCCGGTCGTGGCTGACCAGCAGGACCGTCTTGCGCGTCTGGGCCAGCTGTTCCTCCAGCCACTGCTTCCCCGGCACATCGAGGTAGTTGTCCGGCTCATCAAGCAGCAGCACCTCGGCCGGGCCCTGCAGCAGCGCTTCGAGCACCAGGCGCTTCTGCTCCCCCCCGGACAGCGTGCCGACGCGGCGGTCCCGGCCGCGCTCGTAGCTGATGCCCAGCGCGGCCACGCAGCACGCGTCCCACAGCACTTCGGCGTCGTAGCCGCCGGCGTCACCCCAGTCGGCGAGCGCCGCGGCGTAACGCAACTGGGCCCGCTCGTCGTCCCGCTCAGCCATGACCTGCTCGGCGGCGTGCAGCCGGGCCGCGGCCTCGCGGACCCGCGGCGCCGCCACCGAGACCAGCAGGTCCCGGACCGTGACCTCGTCCCCGGGGATCCCCCGCAGGCTCTGCTCATCCTGCGGAGCCGCCCCCCGGATCCCCCCGATGAACTGACGCATCACCCCCAGGCCGCCGCTGACCGTGACCGTGCCGGACTGCGGGACCAGATCGCCAGCGATGAGCCGGAGCAAAGTGGTCTTGCCCGCACCGTTCGGGCCGACCAGAGCCGCCGTCGTGCCCTCACCAACCCGGAACGACGCATCGGTCAGCAGCGTCCGCCCATCGGGGAGCGCCTGGCTCAGGTGAGCCACCTCGACGTGACCCACCCCAGGCCCCTCTCCGGCTGTCCCGCATCCTGAGGCGGGCCCGCTACGCTGCTCTCCGCCGAGATAACCAGGTCATCCGGCAGATCGCAAGGTGTTTTGCCGGCCCGGGCCGGCTCCGCGCCATTAGCGCTTTCGTTCCAATTCCTGCGAGTTCCTTACTCCTGCCGCAAAAACATATGCCTCATCACCCAGGAACTAGTTGATCGGCCCGTGATCTGCATTTCGCCCGGCGATGCTGAGCCGGTGGCTCCGGGTGAAATTTCATCGTCGCTGCGGCGCCGCCGATGAGGGGACTCGCTGATCTGGCCGGGACGGCCCATCCCGGGTCACGCGGGGCGGCGGGCTGGCGGGGCGGGGGCTCAGGTGGGGCGGCGGGAGGCGTCCAGGGACGTGGGGCGGTGCCGGGCCGGGTGAGCCAGGGCCGCGGTCAGGTCCTCCAGCGCGTGCACCGAGTGGGCGCTGACCACCGCGTCGCAGTAGGGCCAGGCGGCCGCCATCCCGCCCGCCAGCGGCTGGTAGTTGTCGCTCTTGGTGCGCGGATTGACCCAGATGATCCGGTGCGCGACCCGGGACAGGCGCTGCATCTCCTGGCGCACCAGCGCCGGGTCGCCGGTGTCCCAGCCGTCTGAGATGATCACCACGACCGCACCGCGGGCCAGCCCGCGCCGGCCGTAGGTGTTGTTGAACTCCTGGAGCGCGGCGCCGATCCGGGTGCCGCCCAGCCAGTCCGGCGCGGCCTGGCCGGCCCGCTGCAAGGCCAGCGCCGGGGGCATGTGCGCGAGCGTGCCGGTCAGCCGGGTCAGCCGGGTGGCGAACGTGAACACCTCGGCTTCGGCGCCGCCGGCCGCGCAGTACAGCAACTGGAGCATGGCCCGGGCGTAGGGCTCCATCGAGCCGGAGATGTCGCACAGCACGATCAGCCGGCGGGGCCGCAGCACCGGTGACCGCCGGGCCAGCCGGAGCGGGTGGCCGCCGGTCCGCCGGGCCTGGCGCAGGGTGGCCCGCAGGTCGGTGCGCTTGCCGTGCGGGGTCGGGTGCGGCCGCCGGGACCGGCGCACCGGCACGGCCAGGGTGAGCTTGCGCATCAGGCCGGCCAGCGCGGCCAGCTCAGCCGGGGTCAGCTCGGCGAAGTCCTTGCCCGCCAGCCGCTCGGCCCCGCTGGCCAGCGCCGGGCGGACGGCCCCGTCCGGGTCGCGGCGGTCCGGCTCGCCGTCGGTGGCGTCCTGGCCCACCGGCGTGCCCTGGGTCAGCTGCTCGCCCCCGGGACCGCCGGGCGGGCCAGGATGGGTCTGCGCGGACCGGGCCGCCTGGGCCAGCAGGTCGTCGGTGGACGGCGGCCGGTCCGGGCCGGGCGGCGGCGCGGGCGGCTCAGGCGCGGGGACCGGGCCGGACAGCCCGCCGAACACCTCAGCGAACACCCGCTCCAGCGTCTCGATCTGCGCCTGCGCGGAGGCCAGGGTGGCCTGCGCGCACAGGTACAGCTCGTACCGGGTGGCCGGCCGCACCACGGTGACCGCGCTGGCGAACCGTTCGCACCGGCCCGGGTCGGCGGGTACGCCCGCGCTGCGAAGCGCCGCGCCGAACCGCGCGGCGATCAGCGCCAGGTCGTCATTCGCCATCGCTGGCCGCCGCGGCCAGATCTGCGGCCTGGACCACCTGCAGGTCCTCGGAATACTTCAGCACGACACCGGCGGTCTGCGCGGCCGACGCCGCGTCGATGTGCTCGGCGCCGAGCACCGACAGCGCCTCGGCCCAGCTGATGGCCTCGGCCACGCCAGGCGGCTTGGCCAGGTCCATGCTGCGCAGCCGGGCGATGCCGCGGGCCACCTCGGCGGCCAGCGGGGCCGCGGTGGCCGGCACCCGGCGGCGGATGATGGCCGCCACCCGCTCACTGTCCGGGTACTCGATCCAGTGGTACAGGCAGCGCCGTTTCAGCGCGTCGTGCAGATCCCGGGTGCGGTTGGAGGTGAGCACCACCACCGGCGGGACCGCCGCCCGCCGGGTGCCCAGCTCGGGGATGGTCACCGCGGCCTCAGCCAGCAGCTCGAACAGGAAGGCCTCGAACTCGTCGTCGCCGCGGTCCACCTCGTCGATGAGCAGCACTGCGGGCCGCGGGCCGGGATGGTCCAGCGCCGCCAGCAGCGGGCGGGCCAGCAGGTACTCCGCGCTGAACAGGTCGGCGTCGCGCAGCGTCTCACCGCGCGCTTCGGCCAGCCGGATGGCCAGCAGCTGCCGCGGGTAGTTCCACTCGTACAGCGCCTCGGCGGACGTCAGCCCTTCGTAGCACTGCAGCCGGATCAGCGGCGTGTCCAGCGCGGTGGCCAGCGCCTTGGCCGCCTCGGTCTTGCCCACCCCGGGCTCGCCTTCGAGCAGGATGGGCTGCCCCATCCGGGCGGCCAGGAACAGCGCCACGGCGAGCGGCTGGTCGGTCAGGTAACCGGTGGCATCCAGATCGCGCATCAACGTCGCGACGTCGGGCAGCCGCGCTGCGAGGTCGCTCATCCGCGGTGATATCGGGGGAGAAGCATGGGCATCCCTGTCACTTTATCGCCAGGCCCGGGCGGACCGGCCGGCCCTGGATCGCGGACCACACGTTGGCCGGGGTGAGCGGCATGTCGGCGTGCCGGACGCCGAACGGGCGAAGCGCGTCCACGACCGAGTTGACCACGGCGGCCGGCGAGCCCACGGTGGCCGACTCGCCCACCCCCTTGGCGCCGATCGGATGGTGCGGGCAGGGCGTGACGGTCTCACCGAGCTCCCAGGACGGGCACTCCAGCGAGGTGGGCAGCAGGTAGTCCATGAACGAACCGCCCAGGCAGTTGCCTGCCTCGTCGTAGGTGATGACCTGCATCAGGGCCATGCCGACTCCGTCGGCCAGCCCGCCGTGCACCTGGCCCTCCACGATCATCGGGTTGATCCGCACCCCGCAGTCGTCTACCGCGATGAACCGGCGCACGGCCACTTCCCCGGTGACCGGGTCCACGTCGGTCACGCAGATGTAGGCACCGTACGGGTAGGTGAGGTTGGGCGGGTTGTACACGGTTTCCGCGTCCAGGTGGCCCTCGACCCCGTCCGGCAGCTCCAGCGACGAGCGCGCCGCCATCGCGATCTCGGCGATGGTCCGGCCCTGCTCAGGGTCGCCGCGGACCTGCCACCGGTG
>Ga0070709_10002206_pt1 | contig 10546 bp, 10 predicted proteins | sample LARL51metaG_FD_65449 | JGI IMG/M metagenome (GOLD analysis project Ga0070709, IMG submission 65449) | Corn, switchgrass and miscanthus rhizosphere microbial communities from Kellogg Biological Station, Michigan, USA - LAR L5-1 metaG | ecosystem: Host-associated > Plants > Roots > Rhizosphere ...
AGCGGCGTCTGCCAGCGGATGGTCTCGGACACCATGGACGGGATCAGTTCGGGATGCGCGCGCAGCTTCTCGTATTGCTCCGGGTTCTGGTTGAGCGCCAGGACGCTGCCGGTGATGGTGTTGCGCGTGGTGTCGTTGCCGCCAACGATCAGGAGAATGACATTGCCCAGATACTCCATGGGACCCATGTTTCGCGTCGCGTCGGCGTGCGCGAGCATGGAGATCAGGTCCATCTGAGGTTCTGCGTTGACCCGCTGATTCCATAATTTGATGAAGTAGTCGAGGCACTCCATGATAATCGCGAGTTGCTCGTCGACAGTTTCCACCAATCGTCCAGGACCGGGAACCGTGGTTATGATATCGGACCAGTAGGTCAGCTTGCGCCGGTCCTCGAACGGGAAGTCGAACAGCGTCGCGAGCATCTGCGTCGTCAGTTCGATCGACACTTTGTCGACCCAGTCGAACGTCTCGCCGACCGGCAGCCCATCCAGAATCTTTCCGGCGCGCTCGCGGATCAGCGATTCCATCCGCGCGAGATTGCCAGGCGCGACGATTGGGCTGACGACCTTGCGCTGCGCATCGTGCTTGGGCGGGTCCATCGCGATGAACATCGGCAGGTCGGTGCCGTCCTTCACCTCGTCGAAAATGCTGATCTCGCGGTCCGACGAAAACACCTCGTGGTTGGTGTCCACCGCCATGATGTCATTGTACTTGGTAATCGACCAATACGCGCCGAACTGGCTCTTGGCGCAGTAATGGATCGGGTCTTCCCGGCGCAGCCGCTCGAAGTACGGCCAATGCGTGTCGCTGCTCCACAGATCGAGCCGACTGACATCGATCGCCTCCAGTGGAACGCTATTGGCGTCTTCGATTGCGGCGCTGAGAGCAGCCTGACTTGCCATGGTGGATCGTCCTATGCCAACGCCGAACCGGCAACAGCGACGGCGCGGATTTCGACGAGGAGTTCCGGAAGGGCGAGTTGCGTCACGCCGACCGCGGTCCAGGACGGATAGCGCTCGATGAAATACTCATCCTTCACCTGCGCGAATGCTTTCATCTCGCCGCGCAGATCGGTGTGGAACGTCATCAGGTCGACGACGTCGCCGAGCGTGGCGCCCGCGGCAGCGAGCACCGCCTGCAGCGACTGGAAAGCAAGTCGCGCCTGCTCTGCCATGCCCTTGCCGGGCTTCATCGCCGCGTCCATGCCGACCTGACCCGAAACCCAGATCAGGTCTCCGACGCGTGTCGCCTGCGGGAAGTGATAGGCGTCGTACATCGCTTGCGCGGACGGCATGTTGACGATCTGTCGCCGTGTATTCGTTGCGTTCATGGTCGTCGTCATTTCACGCGACCTGGCGAAAGACGGGAGAGCGGAACGGCGCGCCGGGTTCGAGCTTCGCCATCTCGGTCTGGAACAGCATGCCGTTGCGCGCAAATCCGGGTGCCCGGCTTACCGCCGGCAGCGGATGGAAAGTCGCGTCGTCGCCGAAGAAGCGGAACACGATGGTGTGCCGGTTGGGGAACGCAGCGTCCACCGGCGCGCCACCATGCAGAGAGTTGGGATGCAACACCACCACGTCGCCGGGCTCGGTCGCCCATGACATGACGTCCCACGCGCAGGGGTTGGCCTTCCGCTCGGCCTCGATGTCCGGCAACCGCGGCAGGGCGTCGCCGCCATGCAGCGGATCGGTGGGATCGTTCGGATCGCGGAAGGTGGGCCCGTCATAGCGCGTACCCAGATGCGAGCCGCGCACGATCTCCAGTGCATTCGATTTTGGCACGGACTCAAAGCTGATCCAGGCATTGCCCCAGTGCATCCCGCCCCACGGCAGATAGGACGTGTCCTGGTGCCAGAACGTGCGCGGACCGACGCCGCCGGTCTTGAGGAATATCTCCTCGGCGAAATACCAGACGTGCTTCGAACCCCAGAGTTCGGCGAACAACTGCCCGAAGGGCATTTCCGCCATCATCGCATCCAGCCTCGGCTTGGCGGCAGGGTTGCTGTTGTCGACGAACGATTGCTGGTCGGTCCCCACCAGCATCCCGGAAGCATTAGGTCCGGGGTTCGCCGCGCCCCAGTCCAGCGCTTCGCGACATTTCGCCAGCTGTTCCTTGTTCAGCACGCCTCTAACGAGGACGGCGCCGTCTTCGAGATACTTCTGCCGTAGTGATTCCTGGATCATGTCGCCTCCGGTCACGATGAAGGAGGCAACATCTATCATCGATCGAGAATTAACACAACAGTCGTTATAAGAATTGTGGAATATTGGAAATGCGCTATTTTCAGGACATGACCGCCGCCCAACTCCTTGCGGGGAAGTCCCGCCGCAAAACCAAAAAAACGCTCATCCCGCGCCGCGGCCCGGGACGTCCGGTCGGTGACCGCGAGAAAAAGCGGACGGAATTGCTGGAGGCCGCCATCTCGGTGATTGCGCAGGACGGGTTTGCCGCAGCGTCAGTGCGCAAGGTGGCCGAGCGCGCCGGCTGCTCGACCGGCACCGTGACCTACTACTTCGTCAGCAAAGAAGAAATGATGGCGGCCGTCATTGAGAACCAGTTCGATGTATTCGACACCATGCTACGGGGTGACGACAGGGGCATCGATATCCGGGCGGGTTTCAAGCGTTGGCTCGACTCGCTGAGCGCAAAAGGCCCTATCGAATGGGTGGCGACGTTCCAGTTGCTGGCCCATGCGCGCCACGAACCGACGCTCGCTGCTGTTTATCAGCGGCGCTACGCCCGCTATCGCGATGTCTTCACCGCGATGCTCGCGAAAGGCCAACGGCAGGGTACGATTCGCAAGGACATACCCGCCGACCTGCTCGCCGATCAACTGAGCGCAATGGGCGACGGCTGGATGATGTGGTTTCCCATCGAGCCGGAACGCTTCCAGCCCGGTCGCGTCAAAGCCTTGCTCGACGCGACCATGGCTTTGATCGCGCCGCGTGCGAGTGATCGACAGTAATCTGGCGGGCATCCCGTTCGTCAGCTGCGATGTCGCGGGATGTACTTGCCTCATCATTGCGCCGCATGACAGCGCCATTCGCGGTCAGTGGCCGTTTCTATCGCGCCTGACAAGGCGATGCGTGGTCATTCGCATGGTTCGCTGCAATGGCCAAACCTGGCGCACTGCATTGCCCGCGTGCGTTGTCAGGTTGGTCGTTCGGGGAATTCTGTGCACTCGCGACTTTGCTTCCAAACGAGCCGGCCGCTGTATTCAACTGGCTTTGAATGACTGAAATCACGCCGAACGCCAATACGATGACTGCGACAGCAACGCCAACCCATTCAAGTGTCACTAAACCTTCGTCGTCATTCCAAAAGCGGATGAATGTGACGATACCGCGTGTTGGCGCCGAAGCGTCCATGATACTTCTCACCTAAAGAAAACGCAGGATCGCGCGATAGATTTGAACATCTTGCGCTTGCGATTTCGTTAATTTTGCTGTGCCGCACAGCGCGACCGGCACCATGCAGCCAGCGGACTAAGTCCAACTCAGCGATCCTGAACGACAAGCCTGAAGCGCAACCGGAGTTCCTTTTGTCTCGGTTTCCACCATTCAGGATTTGAGCAATCTGGACTCGTTGGCTCCCGTGGCCGACAACAGAGAAGGCGTTGTCGGTATCAGCGGTGGCTCAGCCTTGGACGCCGCCAAGTTTCTTGGGTGAAGCCATGACCAGCCTACGCATGATTCTCTTGGGGTATGGTTGGGCGGCCTCGATGCATGCGCGTGCAGCAAAAGTCGCTGGTATTGAAGTAGTCGGTGTGGCGGGTCACAATATTGCGCGCGCGCAAACGTTTGCAGAGACACATGGTATCGCGCACGTGACGGAAGATTGGCGCACATTGGTAGCCGAGCCCAACGTTGACCTTGTTCTGGTCGCCACGCCTAACGCCTTGCATCATCCCCAGGCCATGCACGCGCTTACACGTGGCAAACACGTGCTTGTAGAAAAGCCGATGGCACTGACCGGCGAAACCGCCAAAGCCATGATCGAAGCGGCCAAGGAGGCAGAACGGATCCTGGCAGTTGGACATATGTGGCGTTATCGCGAGGAGGTAATGGCGTTGCGACAGCGCATCGGACAAGGCGAGTTCGGCCGCATCGTGCGCACGCATGGTTTCGGCATCCACGCCAAGTGGGGACCGAGCGGATGGTTCACCGAACCTACGCTCGCCGGGGGTGGCGCCTTGATCGACATGGGAATTCACGCCATCGACACCGCCCGCTTTCTCCTCGGCGATCCGGTCCCGTTGCGCGTGCAAGCGACCATTGGAAAAGGCATGTTCGGCGACTATCCGGTAGATGACGACGGTCTTGTGATCGTCGACTGGGAAGGCGGTATCCGGTCGCTTGTCGAGTTTGGCTGGCATCAGCCACGTCTTGGCGGCCTCGAGGCCGAGACGGAAGTCTTGGGCACATTGGGCGCCGCAAAAATCTGGCCGGATATGCCACCGGTTCCGGTTGGTTATGAGCACTGCTCGGTGCCGATGTATGCGGCCCAGCTCGCCGACGTCGCAAACTGTTGCGAGACGAAACAGGTGCCTGCTTGTTCGGCCGAGGTTGGCTTCACTGCGCTGCGCATCGTGGAGCTTGCATACAGGGCGAACGACCAACCATTGACCCCTTTGGTTTCGAGGACGGTGTCATGACTGACATTTTGACGAGCGATCCCGCGATCCTGGGCGGCAAGGCCATCTGCCGTGGTCGGTATCCCTCTTGGCCGATTTGGAACGACGCCGAACGCACCGGGCTGGCCGAAACTCTTGAAAGCGGTCACTGGTGGGATGGAGACGGTCGTCGGGCCAAGGACTTTGCGCGCGACTTCGCCGCATTTCAGGGCGCTGCCTATGGCCTGCCGATGTCCAACGGCACACAGACTCTCGAAGCGGCACTGACTGCCTGCGAAATTGGCCTGGGCGACGAAGTGATCGTCCCTGCCATGACGTTCATCGCCTCGGCATCGGCCGTCATGGCGGTCAATGCAGCCCCGATACTCGTTGATATTGACCCCAAAACACTCTGCATCGATGTGGCAGCTGCAGAGGCTGCGATCACTGCTCGCACCCGCGCCATCATCGCAGTCCATGTGGCTGGCGCCGCGGCCGACCTGGATGCTCTTACGGAACTGTGCTCCCGCCGAAAACTTCACCTCATCGAAGACTGCGCCCATGCGCATGGAACAGTATGGCGCGCCCGTGGCGCAGGCTCATGGGGGACCTTTGGAAGTTTTTCGATGCAGGCGTCGAAGCTGATGACCGCCGGCGAGGGCGGCGTGCTGATCTGTAACGACGCACGATTGAAGGATTTGGCTTGGAGCTACGCCAACTGCGGACGCGAAGCAGGAGCATGGTTCTACCATCACCCACGTTATGGCTCGAACCTTCGCATGACGGAGTGGCAGGGAGCCGTGCTATCCGCCCAGCTCGAACGCTTTCCCGAGCAGAACCGCACGCGCAACAGAAATGCTGTCGCGCTTGGCGAGGCGCTCGGCACGATCGAGGGGACAAGCCCACAGCGACGCGATCCGCGCATGGACTCGCAAGGCAACTACTGCTTCGTTTTTCACTATGACTCCGCTGCGTTCGCCGGGCTTGGTCTTCGCCTGTTCGAACGTGCTTTGAATGCCGAGGGCGTTCCGATGAGTGTCTCTTATCCAAGCCTCAACGAATTGGAGATATTTCGCTCGCAGAATTTCGGTCGCCGTTTCGCCGGATCGTCTCCCGCGATCGATTATCGGTCTCTAAACCTGCCTCGTGCGCAACACGCGGCAGCCTCCACGGTCTGGCTCCAACACCGATTGCTCCTGGGCGAACGGGAAGCGGTGCTCGATGTAGCGCTCGCGATAGCGCGAATACAAAAGCACGCCAAACGCATAGGAGCGACTGTCAACGCATGAGAAGACAATTGCCGTCAATCCGGCTCGCGCCGTAACGTCCACAACCATCAGCTGGCCTCATCTCCATCGAGCTCCCGGGGCCCTCACAAAATGGGCAAACACATGGCGCCATGGAATAATGGGAATGATGACGATAATGGGCGCTATTTCAAAGAATGACTCTCGCGTGTCCGCGTCGAACTGATTGGCGAGCCAGAGCGGCAGCGCAATTGCGAACAGCCAAATCAATTTCCACAGCAGTTCGTAGATCAGCAAAGGCAGCATTTGAAGCGGATAGCGCACTCCGACAATCGACAAAATGGCCAGTGCCAGGAGAAAGCTGTGTGCCACTCCACTCATCAATGTCCAATGACCATGATGCAGGAAGAGCGGCAGCTGAAGCGAGCCTTGCCCGGCGGCGATCAGCGCGTAGATTGCTCGCAGCAGGTATAAGCGAAATAGCGGCACCTCAGGCATATCGGTTCTCATCTCTTTTCAAGTGAACCGCATTTGTGCCGCAGCCGCCCCGGTGCTCAACCTATGAGTTCGCAAGCACGACGCGCGCCGGCGACAGCGAAAGTCCGGGCACGCTTGTCCGCGAACGAAACACCGTGCCGCAATTCTCGCGGCCGGCGCCGTCGGATCCGGTCACCACATAAAGATCACTGAGGTCGTTTCCAGCAAAACAGAGGCTCGTCACCATCGGGAGCGGCACCTTCAAGTCGGTGCGGTGCGTTCCATTCGCCTCGAAAACTGCGACACGTCCGCCGCGCGCATCGGCCACCCACACGGAGCCATCGCTTGCAACCTTCAGACCATCGGCAACGCCGCTTGGTCCCAAAGTGGCGAACTGGCGCCAGGGCCCAACTGAACCATCAGGCTTGACATCATAGACACGTACAAGACCACCGCGCGCGTCGGAGTGATAGAGCCTGCCACCATCCGGCGAAAACCCAAGCCCGTTGGTGAGCATGATGCCGTCTGAAATCGTCCGCATGCTGCCGTCGAGGTCGATCACATGAAGGAAGCCCGGTTTTGGCTCATCTGCGAACACGCGATACGTGAGTGATCCTACATAGATGCGCCCCAACCGATCGGTTGTGAAATCGTTGAAGCCAATTGCTCCCGGAATTGCTTCAGGACTGAGCAGTATCTTGGTTTCTTGTCCATTCAGTCCCACCCAAGCGATGTTGCGTCCACCGACGATCAATCCGCCCGCTTCATGCAGGGCCATTCCACCAACACCGCGACGCTTGGGGATGACGAGCGATACTTGGCCAGCAAGGTCCAAAAGATAGACGCCGCCATTCAGAACGTCGCTGAAATAGAGGCCCTTCGCGGAGTCCCAAAGCGGCGCTTCCACGAGTCCGTAGCCGGTGGCGACGTTTTGCATGGTCACTGAAACTCCTTCACTTCGGAATCTCCGTTTATTTGAAGCCCTCGACTGTTGGCCTCGCTCGCGTGTTACAATAATCTTTGTATCCCGCACCCGTTGAAAACCCCCGTCAAGCCACCGGCTCGAGACAAGCATGACGATCAGCCTGATTGAGGAGTTCCTGCTGCTTGCCCTTGAGGACGAAGGCGGACAATTCAGCAGAATTCCAGAAACCTCTCTTGGTTGCGGACTGGCGGGCGCGGCGCTGATGGACCTCGAGATTCGCGGCAGAATCGAAACCCGTCACGAAGGCTTATGGGTTGTCGATACCGCTACGACCGGCCTGGCGATGCTGGACGGACTGCTGGCCGACATCGCAGCCGAAACCAAGCGCTTGCATCCCAAAGAGTGGATCGCGCGGCTCATGCCCAGGGCGATCCAGTTGCGCAGCGAAGCGCTACGAACACTCTGCGAGCGCGGGATACTGACACAAGAAGACCACCTCTTTCTCTGGGTCTTGCAAGAGCGCCGATACCCGGTCGAGCACGGCCAGGAACGCCTGGAGTGTAAACGGCGGGTGCTCGAACTGCTGTTCAATGAAGAACTTCCGGATCATCACGATGCCGGACTCGTTGCGCTCGCGGATGCGTGCGGCATGTTCCATCACATCCTGGCGCACGCCACGCTCACGGAAGCAGCTTCGCGCATCGAACAACTTCGCGGCTTGGACATGATCGGCGCGGAGATCGCGCGAACCGCCGAAGCGATAAATAAGGACATTCGCGCGGCAGAGCGGCGCATTGTGATCGCCGGTCTCGCCGGCAATGTCATGGAGTGGTACGACTTCGGCACGTATGGTTTCTTCGCGGCGATCATTGGCGAGCAATTTTTTCCCTCCCACGATCCCACCGTCTCCCTCCTTGCTTCGTTCGCCGTATTCGCCGTCGGATTCATCGGTCGCCCGCTTGGCGCGTTGATCTTCGGCCATATCGGCGATCGCAGCGGGCGCCGGCGGGCGCTGATGGCATCCGTGATGATGATGGCGGTGCCGACGATGTTGATCGGCCTCTTGCCGACGCATTCACAAATCGGCATCGCGGCTCCGATTCTCCTAGTCGTGCTTCGCCTTCTCCAAGGTTTGGCCGTCGGCGGCGAGTTCACCACCTCCATGGTCCTCCTGGTCGAGGGTGCGCAACGAACAAGACGCGGTTTCGTCGGAAGTTTCGCACCTGTCGGCGCTGTCGGCGGGATGTTGGTGGGCTCGGCGGTCGGCGCCGCTATTACGGAATTCTTGCCAGCCGGCGCAGTCGCCAGTTGGGGATGGCGTGCCGCTTTTCTCTTCGGACTCCTGATCGCAGCAATCGTCCTCTATGTGCGCCGGCGTTTGCCGCCGGATGCGGCGATCGTAGCCATCGCGGAGGCGCGCCATGCGCCCGTCGTCACCGCCTTCAAGACGCAATGGCGTACAATTCTCAAGATCATCGGGATGATCCTTACCTTGGGCATCGGCTTCTACTTGAATTTCGTCTACCTCAGCACCTGGCTGGTTCAATACACCGGAATTTCGCATGCCGAGGCGCTCACACTGAACTGCGTGGGCCTGGCGCTCCAGCTTCCCATGCTGCCCTTCGCCGGCGTGCTCGCAGATCGGATCGGCGCCAAGGCTGTCTTGCTCTTGTCGACGCTCGGGTTCGCCCTCTTCTCCTGGCCACTCTATCTGCTCATTAGCCATGGTACGGTGGTCGCAATCTTGGCTGGTCAAGCCATCCTTGCGCTGTTGCAATCGATGATCTCTGGTGCGGTTCCAGCGTTCATGGTCGAGGCGCTGCCAAAGCACGTTCGCTGCACGGCCTTGTCGTTCGGACAAAACTTGGCACAGGCATGCTTCGGAGGCACCGTACCGATGGTCTCGGTCGTCCTCATTGGAGCCACCGGATACCCGCTCGCGCCGGCGTTGTATCTCGCGGCTGCAGGCCTGGTGTCGTTCGCGGTCGTGCTGATAACCAACGTCCTGCCGGAGGAAACGTTGAACCCGTAGTGAATTCCATCTGGGCTTGCCGGATCGTCTCGCCGCGTGTGATCGAGCGTCTAACTTTCGATGGGGATTCCAGACAAACCGCGTCGTAGGGTATTGCTAGAACTTTGAACCGAAATCCTTGCCCGTGCATGCACGTCCGGTCGAGATCGACCGATTGGTTGGGTGCGTCTCCATGGTTCATTGCACTTCCTTCGCGATATGAAGAGTTCGCTAATACGCGGCGCCTCGGGATCGTGGTCTCGGGCTGCTGCGCTAGAGTACAGCTTCTTGTTCGAACATAATTGGGAGACAATCCATAGAGAAGAATCCCTACGCATCTTCAAATATTCATTCTCGCCCGAAGTATTCTAATGTTTTCGAACGTCATCGCCTTGTATTAGGCAGAAGTCTTGGCTCTCATTAGCGCATGCATAGGTTGCCAAGCGAAAGGGCGCGCTGGCTGGCCCAGAACATCGTTCCGAACGAACGCGGCATCCGCGCGTGGCTCTCGCGCCGGTGTTACGATCTCGATGTCGACGACATCATCCAGGAGATGTACGCCCGCATCGCGGCGCTCGAGTCGGTCGATAAGATTCGAAATCCCCGGCAATACGCGACACAGGTGGCATTCTCGATACTCGCCAATCAACTCCGCCATGCCCGCATCGTTCCAATGATGCCGATCAGCGATTTTGATGACAACAAGTTGGGCGCATGGGACGAGGTGACGCCGGAGGAACGCGTCGGCATGCGCGATGACATTCACCAGATCTACGCCGCGCTATCCGAGCTTCCGCCTCGCTGTCGGCAGGCCTTTCTGCTGCGGCGGGTTGATGGTTTTTCTCAGAAGGAGGTCGCAGCGCGTCTGGGGATCAGCGAGAAGACGGTCGAAAAATACATGGCCCAGGGTGTGCGGTGCCTAATTCGGGCTTTCGGGCGCGGGGGGAAAAGGAGTTCTGAACTGTCTCATGGGGCGAGGGGGAAGGTCATTCGGGAGCGCCGGCGCCAATGACGGAAAGACAATCCAGCCAGCACGTGTACGACACCGCGTCCGAGTGGGCGGCGAAGGTCGATGCGTCACTGCTAACCCAAGACGAACAGATGGCCCTCGACGCCTGGCTGGCGGCGGATGTGCGCCACTTCGGCGCTTTTGCCCAAGCCAGCGCCCATCTAACGCGGATCGTGGAGTCACATGAATCGCGAGTGGACGCCGAGAGATCTCGATTGACCCGCCGACATCTTATCGGTGGCACCATGGCCGCCGGTGTCGCAAG
>Ga0070709_10002213_pt1 | contig 10534 bp, 9 predicted proteins | sample LARL51metaG_FD_65449 | JGI IMG/M metagenome (GOLD analysis project Ga0070709, IMG submission 65449) | Corn, switchgrass and miscanthus rhizosphere microbial communities from Kellogg Biological Station, Michigan, USA - LAR L5-1 metaG | ecosystem: Host-associated > Plants > Roots > Rhizosphere ...
CGGGCGCGCGCGTACCTGGCGGCCTGGGCGCACCGGCGCGGCTTCTTCATGGTCCCCGGCGGACTGCTGCTCGTAGCCGGGTCGCCGCTGGCCAGGCAGCTGCGGCGGCGGCTCATGGCCCGGGTTCGCCGGTCAACCTTCGCTCTCGCCCCGCTGTTCACCGGCGCGATAGCCGGCGCGATGCTGAACCGGCGGGATATGAGGAGGCTGGGCCGGGACATCGTCGCGGACCTACGGCGCGGTCCCGTCGTGCGCGCTGAGGTGGTCGGCAAGCCGCCGCTGACCGGTCCACGCGATTGAGCGCGGCTGCGGGGCCGCCAGAGCGGTCGCTATCTGCCGGCGCCACGCCGGATGCCGATCCCGGCCTGGCTTACAAGAGCGCCAGGGGCCGCTGGGTGCTGGCGGCCACGGTCCTCGGCTCCGGCATCGCCGCGCTCGACGCGACCGTCGTCGGCATCGCGCTGCCCGCGATCGGCAAGGATTTCCACGCCACGGTTTCCAGCATGCAGTGGGTCGTGGACGCCTACACGCTCACCCTGGCCGGGCTGCTGCTGCTCGGCGGCTCGCTCGGCGACTCGTACGGCCGCCGGAAGATATTCGTAATCGGCACGGTGTGGTTCGCGCTCGCCTCGCTCGCCTGCGGCCTGGCGCCCGGCACCGGAGTCCTGATCGCCGCCCGCGCGCTGCAGGGCGTGGGCGGGGCGCTGCTCACCCCGGGCAGCCTGGCAATCCTGCAGGCGTCGTTCAAACAGAACGACCGCGCTTCGGCCATCGGCGCCTGGTCCGGGCTCGGCGGCATCGCCACCGCGATCGGGCCGTTCCTCGGCGGCTGGCTGATCAGCGCCGTCTCATGGCGGCTGGTGTTCTACATCAACCTGCCGCTCGCGGCCGCGGTCATCGTCATCTCGCTGCGGCACGTCCCCGAGTCGCTGGCGCCCGGTCCCCGCAAGCCCCTCGACGTGATGGGCGCGATCACGATCAGCCTGGCCCTGGCCGGGATCACCTACGGCCTGATCGAAGCGTCGTCTAGCGGCTGGACGTCCGTGCCGGTGCTGACGAGCCTGCTAGCGGGCGTCGCGGCGTTCGTGGTCTTCCTCCGCGTCGAGACCGGTCACCCCAACGCGATGCTGCCCCTGTCGATATTCAGGTCCCGGCAGTTCTCCGCCGCCAACGCGGTCACCTTCGTGGTCTACGGCGCCCTCGGCGGCGCGCTGTTCCTCGTGCCCGTCGTGCTCCAGGAGGCCTGCGGGTACAGCGCGCTCGGCGCTGGGGCGGCCCTGCTGCCGATAACGGTCATCATGCTCATCTTTTCTGCCAGGTCCGCCGCGCTTTCCGCGAGGATCGGCCCGCGGCTGCAGATGACCGTCGGGCCGCTGGTGATCGCCGCCGGGCTGGCCCTGTTCACGCGGGTGCACGGCAACGGGGACTACCTGACCCAGGTGCTGCCCGCGGTTCTCGTGTTCGGTGCCGGGCTGGCGATCAACGTGGCGCCGCTCACCGCGACCGCGCTGTCCGCCGCGCCCGCCGAGCACGCCGGCATCGCCTCGGCGGTCAACAACGACGTGGCGCGTGCGGCGAGCCTGATCGCGGTGGCCATCCTCCCGGTGCTCGCCGGCATCACCGGCGACAGCTACCTGCACCCGGAGGAGCTGACCAGCGGGTTCCACAAAGCGGTGCTGATCGCGGCCGCGGTGTCGGCGGCCGGCGGCGTGCTCGCCTTCGCGACCATCCGCAATCCGCGCCGCGCCGCCGTGCCGTCGCAACGGCCGCCCGCGGACAGCGACTCGCTCGAGTGCCTGCACTGCGGGCTCGACGCGCCGCCGCTGCGCACTCGTCCTAGCTAAGACCGGAGGGAATGGTCATGACGATGCAACCCACGCCAGCCGGCGGTGGCGTGACGCCCGAGGGCCAGGAGGCGACCGCGGCCGTGCGGAGCGCCGCGCGCGCGGCCCGCGCCGCGACGGGGGCCCTGGCCAGCGTTTCCGACGGCGCGATCGACGCCGCGCTTGGCGCCATGGCCCGCGCGCTCGACGCCGCCGCGCCCGCCGTCCTCGCGGCGAACGAGCAGGACATGCGGGCCGCCGCTGATCAGGGCCTGCCGACCGGGGTGCGCGACCGGCTGCGGCTTGACGAGCAGCGGCTGGCGGCGATCGCGGCCCAGCTGAAGATCCTCGCCGACGTCGAGCCGGAGCCCGCGAGCCGCACTATCCGCGACCTGCCTGGCGGTCTGGTGCTTACCGAGCGGCGCCGTCCTGTCGGCGTGATCGGCGCGAACTTCGAGGCCAGGCCGAACGTCGTGGTGGACATCGCCTCGCAGTTCATCAAGTCACGCAACGCTGGCGTGCTGCGCACGGGAAGCGCGGCGCTGCGGTCGGCGATCGCGCTGGCCGACGAGGTGATCGCGCCCGCGCTCGCCGCGGCCGGCCTCGACCCGGCGGCGATCCAGCTGGTCCGGGTGCCGGGGCAGGCCGCCGCGTACGCGCTGGTGCGCGAGCCGAAGCTGATCCCGCTGGTGATCCTGCGCGGCAGCGGTGACAGCACGAGGGCGCTGGCCGCGGAGGGGGCGGCGCACGGGGTGCGGACGCTGGCGCACGCTGACGGCGGCGGGGTGCTGTACATTCATTCTTCCGCTGAACGGTCCAGTGCCTTCGCCCTGATAGCCGACAGCCTGGACCGGCTCGGCGTGTGCAACCGGCTGAACCTGCTGCTCCTGGACCGGGAGCTGTGGGACGCCTGGCTGCCAGACATCACGGCCAGGCTCGGCGCGCTCGGCATCGCCGCGTCGCTGCCGCCGCACGACCACCCGCTCGGCTATGAGTGGGCGCTCGACTCCGCACGCGAGGCGACCGTCACCATCGCCCCGGCCGGCGGCCCCGCGGAGGCGGCCGCGATCGCCAACGACGAGACGTCGGGCCTCGCCGCGGGGATCGCCGCCACCGACGCGGAAGCGGCGGCCGCGTTCCTCGGCGGCTACGCGGGTACCGGCGCCTTCTGGAACGCCACGACCCGGCTGCTCGACGGCTTCAAGCTGTTTCAGGTCCCGGAGACCGGGATCAACATCGACGCCGTTCCCGGCCCGCGCGGCCCGGTGACGTTCCGGGACTTGTCCCTCCGCCAGTTCGTCGTCACGCCCGCACGCTAGCGGACCACGACCGCCAGCACGCATACGTCGTCGTCGGCGGCGGGCGGCTCCAGGCGGCCGAACAGCGCGACGACGGCGTCGTCCGCGGTCTCGCGCTGGCAGCAGGCGGCTGCCCCCAGCAGCCCGGCGAGCCCCTCGTCGATGTCCCTGCCCCGCCGCTCGATCAGCCCGTCGGTGTAACAGAACAGGACGTCGCCCGCCGAGAGCTGCTCGTACGCCAGGCCGTACTCCGCGTTCGGCGCGCTGCCGAGCAGCACGCCGAACGGCCGGGGCAGCGGCCGCGCCTCACCACCGGAGACGAGCACCGGCGGCAGATGCCCTGCCTGGGCCCAGCGCAGCGCCGGACGTGCCTGATCCAGCACGCAGACCACCGCCGAGGCAACGCGTTCAGGGACCTCGTCCGCGCAGACGAGCCGGTTCAGCCAGCCGAGCAGCGTGCTGGCGGGCTGGCCGGTCACGGACAGGCCGGACAGCGCGTTGCCGATCCTGGCCATCCCCGCCGCCGCGGCGGCACCGTGGCCCGCGACGTCGCCGACGGCGACGACCGCGCTGCCGTCGGTACCGAGCCGCGCGTCGTACCAGTCCCCGCCGACATGGCTTTCTGCTTGCGCCGGAAAGTACCGGACGGACACGTCGTACCGGCCGAGGCTGAACTGCCGCAACGGAGTGGGCAGGACCGCCCAGGAGGCGCCCCCCAGCGCCTCCTCAATCCCTAGCTCCCCTGCAGCTTGCGTCGCCCCGGCCGCTTCATCAGATCCGTGCAGCGTCACCTGCAACACCCCGTCACCGCGCCGGCAACCGAAGAACATCAAGCGGCATTGCTCTGGAACTGAAAATACAAGCTCAGGAACGACCGTCGGGACGTGTACCAGAACTTGCGTAACGGTTGTTTTCGATGCCGGCAATCGATCGCATCGATGGGTCCTAGCATGGCGGCGTGGACATCCGCGACCTGGACTATTTCCTGGCGTGCTGCGAGACCGGCAGCTTCACCGCCGCCGCCAGGCACGCTCACATCGTCCAGTCGGCCATGTCCAGCGCCATCGCCCGGCTGGAGCGGGAGCTCGGGGTGCCGCTGTTCGACCGCAGCGTCACGCCGATCTTGCTGACCGAGCACGGGGCCGCGCTCCAGGCCGGCGCCCAGCGGATCCTCGAGGCAGTGCAGGCGGCCAGGGACGACGTGGCGGCCGTCTCCGGCCAAGTCCGCGGCACGGTCACGCTGGCTTGCACGTTCAACACGGGGACGCTTGACCTCGCCGAGATGCTCGAGCGTGTCAGGGACCGGCATCCCGGCGTCATCGTCAAGTTGCGCCAGTCCTCATCTGGTTCCGCGGGCAACCTGCAATCGGTCCGCGACGGCTCGGTCGACATCGCGCTGTGCGCCAGCGGCGGCAACGGTCACGTCAGCGACTTGTCGCGCGGCGTGGTCCTCTACGACCTGTGGAGCGAGCCGATGGTGTTCGTGTGCCGCTCGGACCACGCGCTCGCCGGCCGGGACCGGGTCGGCGTCGCCGATCTCCGGGAAGAGATGATCTTGCGCTTCCCGCCGGGCTGGGGCGTCCGGGCCATCGTCGACAGCGCCCTTGGCGACACGCAGTCGGCATTCGAGATCATCGATTACACGCTGATGATGAGGCTCGCGCGCGCCGGGTTCGGTACCACTCTCGTGCCGGCGTCGGCCGTGGAGGGCGAGCGGGGGGAGGGCCTGCGCGCGATCCCGCTCGACGACCCGGCCATGCGGTGGAACCTGTCGGCGGCTGTGAGCGCCGATCGCCAGCTGACCGCCGCCACGAAGACCCTCCTCGCCGCTCTCATCCAGGGCAGCAGGTAACGAGCGCGAGGCGGCGCGGCCGATCACTAAGTCCTGTTCCCTGTGTGACTGGTTGCGATATTGATGCGGATTTAGCTGCGCGAGGGTCCGCTGTTTGCAGATACTCGGCATGTGGTGGGCGAGGACTTCGCGGCGCTGTTGGGGGCCGCCCAGCGGGGCAGCGAGCAGGCGTTCTCGGTCCTGTGGCGGGACGTGAACCCTGCTCTGCTCCGCTACCTGCGGGTGGTCGCGTCGGAATACGCCGAAGACGTGGCGGCGGAGACCTGGGTCCAGGTGGTCAGGGGACTGCCGAGGTTCACGGGCGACGAGACGGCCTGGCGGGCATGGCTGTTCACGACCGCGCGCCGGCGGCTGCTCGACCAGGTCAGGCTGCGCAAGCGACACCCGTCCGAGCCGCTGGACGAGATAAGCCCCATGGACATTCCGCGCACGGCCGACGCGGAGCAGGTCGCGATGGACAACATGGCGACCGAGTCGGCGATGGCGCTGCTCTCCAAGCTGCCGGAACAGCAGGCGGAGGTGGTCTTCCTCCGAGTCGTCGCCGGGCTGGACACCGAGGCGGTGGCGGAGCTACTCGGCCGGTCTCCCGGGGCAGTCCGGGTGGCGGCGCACCGCGGGCTGAAGAAGCTGGCGACGCTGCTGTCAGAGGCGGGTGTAACGCTTTGATGAGGTTCGGCGTTCCAGACGGTGATATGCCAGACAGCCTCCCGCCACCCGGCTGGGGTCCCGCGCCGTTCGACGAGCGAGACCTCGACGCCGTGCTGGACGGGAACACGGCCGACGTCACGGTTGCGCTGCGTCCGGTCGCGGAGGCCCTTGCCGCGCTCCGCGCGGGCCCTGCCGCCGCAGAGCTGTACGGCGAGGCGGACGCCATGGCGGAGTTCCGCTCGCTCGGGCTAGGCCAGGCCGGGCGCCCGGCGACGACCATGCCGCTCGAGGCGCTGCCCGCCGGAGCGCCAGCCCGGCCAGGGCGGCGGCCGGCGCGACACCGCGTGCGCCCGGCCCGGCGGCATCCCCTGCGACGTGCGGTCCTGCGGCCCGCGGTACTGTCCGCTGCCGCGGCGGCCGCCGTAATCGTGGTCGCCGTGCTGGTCCCGGGCAACTTCGCCGGCCCGCTCCGGGTTATCGCTCACATGGCCAGCCCGTCGGCGGGTGCCTCGTTCCCGAAAAGTTCCACGGGGCGCTCCACGGCGCCGGGGGTGGAGACGACATCGGCCGGCCTGGAAACGACGTCACCCCCGTCGCCTGCCCAGTCGACCGCGTCGCCGCAGTCAGTGCTCAGCAATAGCTGCCGGGCCTACTACTCCTACTACCAGCACCCGGAGGGGCTGTCGTCCTGGCTCACGGAGCTATCGCTGTGGGATCAGCTCACCAAGCTGGTCGGCACTGACAAGCGGACCAAGGTGTACCAGGACTGCGCCCCGTACGTGAAAGACCTCTTCCCTGGCGGGGTTCCGGCGGCGGCCCAGAATCAGCTGCCCGGGCGCCCCGGACAGGAAAGCAAGAGCAACGGTGACGTCGGGCAGCAGTCCGGCGCCCCCGCGAATAGCCGGAACGGGTCAGGCAGTAGCACGGTCAGTAACGGCCAGGCCAGCAGCGGCCAGGCCAGCAGCGGTCAGGGCGATCCCGCCGGCGGCGGCTCGAACCCCTAACTCCGCCAGCGCCTCGATGATGGTGGAGCAGGCCTGCTCGAACGCGGCGCGCTGATCGTCGCCCAGGCGGTCGAAGACCAGCCGCCGGACGGCCGCCACGTGCCCGGGGGCGGCCGACCGGATGGCGTCGGCCCCGGCCGCCGTCAGCACCACGAACGCCCCCCTGCCGTCGGCCTCGCACTCTTCCCTGACGACAAGCCCGCGGTGCTGCATGCGGGTGAGCTGATGGGACAGACGGCTTTGCTCCCAGTTCAGCGCCTCGCAGATCTGGAACGGGCGGCGCCGCTGCTGCGGCGCCTCGCTGAGCTGCACGAGCACCTCGTACTCCGGCAGGGTGAGCCCGGAGTCCTGCTGCAGCTGACGGTTAAGCCGCGCCAGCAGCAGCGAGTTCAGCCGCAGGTAGGTGCGCCACATCCGCTGTTCGTCCGCGGTGAGCCACAGACCGGTCATGCTCCCAGCATAGCCAGGTAATTAATGACAAGTCATTTATGTGCTCTGGCCAGTCGAGCCGCGCGGCCTGCCGAGGGGCGGCCGGATCGGCGGAATCGGGTCCACCGCGTGGTGACGCGGCCCAGACCACAGGGCAGGCACCGCGTCGATGGCCCCCGCTATCTGGTAGGCCTGTTGCTCGTAGTTGACCCGCCAGCCAACGAAGTCTGGCCATGCGTCGGCTGGGTCGCGGCTGATCTTGAAGCCGACGTCGTTCAACCGCGCCACAGCGTCAAGGAACTCCTCGAAGGTCAGCGTGATCCCGGCGTCCGGGTCGGCCTCTTGAGGCACGTCGAAGCCCATCGCCCGCGCGATGCGGCGGAAACACTGGAACCCGCCGCGCAGGCAGAGCCTGGCCGGCACGGTCGGCGCTTCTTCCGGGGCGAGCGAGAGGATGAGCGCCGCGGAGTCGAGCACCGAGAGCAGGGAGGTTACCCAGGAGGAGAGACCGCCCGGCGAGCGGAACCTGACGAGCGGCAGGTAGGTGCTGTGGCTTTCCGCGACGTCCGCGGCCCAGCGTTCCCAGTTCATGTACAGCTCGGGCAGCGTGTCGAGCGTCGAAACGCCCGTCCCGAGCGCGTAGTGGGTGCGCGCGAGCAGTTCCGGTCCCCAGGCGGGAACGCCGCCCCGCGCGTTGAGCAGCGTGACCTCGGTCTCCCGCCGGTTGAACGCGTTGTACAGCGTCGGCAGGTAGCCGATCTGGAGCGCCACGATGACCAGCCCGGAGCCGGCGGCGAGGAAGACGATCACGGCCGGCGCCGCGCCCTGCGGCTCGGCAAAGCCGAGCGTGAAGATTGACGAGCCCGCGTCGATGAAAGCGGACGCGATGCCGCGGCCGGTCATCGGCCACAGCAGGAGCGTGTAGCCGAGGAAAATGAGCGTCAGCCAGCCGAGGAGCTGCGTTATCAGGATGGCCGCCGCCTGGGTGGCGAGGATCCGGTCCCTGCTGCGGTAGTCGGGGAAGTGCCGTTTTACGAACCGGTAGGCGGCGACGACCACCCGGTCGACCCCGCGGGTCAGCCAGGAGCCGACCGGCCTGGGCACTATCAGCGTGCCGATCACGCTGCCCCAGGCGGTGAGCAGCAGCAGCACGCCGAACACCGCGGCGACCCACCGGGCGGCGAGCGGTACGATCATGCGCCCGATCGTACGGTGCCGCGGTAGGCGGCGACGAGGGGGAGGAACAGGTCGTCGACGATCGACGCGAGCCGTTCCGCCGGCACTGGCTTGAGGGTCATGAGCAGATCATGGCGCATCAGGTCGAACGGCATCGACAGGACGGCGGGGGGAACCTTGTCCAGGTCGAGCTCACCGCGCTCATGCGCACGCCGGTAGATGTCATCGGACCACATCGGACGGTCGCCGAGCAGCCTGGCGCGCACGTCCGCCGGGCTGAGGCCCGTGCTGGCCAGCAGGCCGGTGAAGGCCGCCGTGACGACGGCGGTGAACGAGGACCGCTGGTCGTTGACGCTGCCGAGCAGCGCGAGCATGTCGCCGCGCAGGCTCCCGGTGTCCGGGATCTTCACCGGGTGCGTCCTGCCGTACTCCGCGATGGCGGCGAGCACAAGGTCATCCTTGCGCGGCCAGCGCCGGTACAGCACCGCGACTCCGGTCCTGGCGCGGGCCGCGACGGACTCCATGGTCAGCCGGTGGAAGCCGACCTCGACCAACTCGTCCCAGGCGGCTGCGAGCAGCGCTGCTTCGAGCTCCTCGCCGCGCCGCCGCTGCCGATGCGGCTGATCGGTCACGCTCATCAGGATAACCACCCCCTCAATAAGAGATGCTTGCATTCCTTATCGAGCTTGCCTACCCTAAATAAGAGATGAAAGCGTCTCTTATTGGGGAAGGTCACCGTGACGGCGACACCAGCACCGGACCAGGACACGATCGACCCGGAGGTTCTCAAGAGGGCGCTGATCCTTGTCGTCGGCTTCCTCGCGGTCATCTTCGACACGACCATCGTCAGCGTGGCGCTGCGCACCCTCGCCACGCAGTTGCACGCGTCCGTGCCGGCCATCCAGTGGGTGACGACCGGCTACCTGCTCGCGCTCGGCATCGCGGTGCCGCTCTCCACCTGGGGGCTGCGGCGCTTCGGCGGCAAGCGGCTGTGGCTGGCCGCACTCACGGTCTTCCTCGTCGGCTCAATCGGTTCCAGCCTGGCGTGGAATGTCGGCTCGCTCATCGCCTGGCGGGTGGTGCAGGGCGCGGGCGGCGGCATCATGTTCCCGCTGCTGACCACCTTGATCATGCAGGCGGCGGGCGGCAGGGCGCTGGGGAGGACCGTCACCATCGTCGCCCTGCCCGCGCTGCTCGGCCCGATCCTCGGCCCGCTCATCGGCGGCGCGATTCTCACCCACCTCAGCTGGCGGTTCATGTTCTGGGTCAACGTGCCGTTCTGCGCGGCAGGCCTCATCCTCGCCGCGCGGTTCATGCCAGCAGACAAGCCCGGCCCGGGAACGCCACGGCCGCGCCTGGACCTGGCGGGCCTCGCCCTGCTCGCCCCGGGCATCGCGGCGGTCATCCTCGGGCTGAGCAACGCCGGCAGCGCTGACGGCTTCGCGCACCCGGACGTCATCATCCCGCTCGCGATCGGTGTGGCGCTTACCGCCGCGTTCACCACATACGTGCTGGGTCTGGCCAGGCGGCACGGACAGCCGCTCGTCGACGTCAGGGTGCTCGCCCGCCGTCCAGTCGCCTCGGCGTCGGCGGTGCTGTTCTTCTCCGGGTTCTCGCTGTACGGCGCGATGCTCCTGCTGCCGCTCTACTACCAGGAGGTGCGCGGCGCCTCGCCTCTGACGGCCGGCATCATGCTCGTCCCGCAGGGCGTCGGCGCCCTGCTCTCGCGCGGCCTGGCCGGGCGGCTCACCGACAAGACCGGCGCGCGCCCGATCGCCGTCGCCGGCTTCCTCATCGTCGCCGCCTCGACCGTTCCCTTCGCCCTCGCCGGGCCGCACACCTCCGCGTGGCTGCTCGCGCTCTGGCTGGTCATCCGGGGCTTCGGCCTCGGCGCGGTCACCATCCCCGTAATGGCCGTCGCCTTTCTCGGCCTCGACAGGCAGCAGATCGCCCACTCGAGCGTGGTCACCAGGACGGTCCAGCAGATCGGCGGCTCGTTCGGCACCGCGGTCCTCGCCGTCATCCTGTCCGGCGCCGTCGCCGCCCGCCACGGGGACCTCGCCGCCGGGTTCGGCATCGCGTTCTGGTGGGCCACCGGATTCTCCGCCCTCGCCGTGCTGCTCTCGCTCTGGCTCCCCGGCGGTTCACATAGAACTTGGAGGTTTCTCCCACACTCCGTTCACCTGGCCGTGCTGGGCTGGCGCGATGACATCCGACGACGCCGCGGATCTGCTCGTGGTGGACGACGAGCCGTTCCTGCGGGACGCCGTGGCGGCGTCTCTGCGCTTCCTTGGCTTCGGGGTG
>Ga0070709_10002216_pt1 | contig 10530 bp, 10 predicted proteins | sample LARL51metaG_FD_65449 | JGI IMG/M metagenome (GOLD analysis project Ga0070709, IMG submission 65449) | Corn, switchgrass and miscanthus rhizosphere microbial communities from Kellogg Biological Station, Michigan, USA - LAR L5-1 metaG | ecosystem: Host-associated > Plants > Roots > Rhizosphere ...
CGTGACCTTGCGGTCGGCAGCCACACCTTCGGAAATTTCGACACAGCCGATGTAGAGGCCGAGCATCAATGGCGCGAGCAGCGCGAATTCGACTGCGGAAGCGCCGCGCCGGTCGCGGCGAAAGTGACGCAGTGAACGCAATGACAATGCTTTCATGACGCGGCTCATTGATAGGGCTCGTTGCGGAACACCGCCGTCGCGATGAGAAGGCGATTGCTGCCCATGTTTGACAGATTGTTGCCGAGCAGCGAAACGTAGATCGGCCACGCGTAGTAAAGCGTCACGACTTCGATGTCGCCGACACCACCCGGGCTGTAGCTGACCTTCGTGGGATCGAGCGCGCCGTTGGTCACCGGCGGCGTCTGGGTGATCGCCGCGAAGCTCGTGTAGGTCTTCACGTCGACGTACATCTGGCCGGAGCAATCAAACAGTCCGTACACGTGCGCGCAGACCGCGTTCTTGAAATCTTCCTTGCTCCATCCGCCGGTCTGCGCCTGACCGGTCATGATCAGCCGCGCCGAATCGGTCACCGCGGTTTCCAGCGTCTGACCAGCGAAAAACACCAGTGCCGTTTCAAGGATCGCGAAGGTCAGTCCGAGAAACGGAATGGCGACCATGCTGAATTCAACGGCGGCCGAGCCATCCTGCTGACGCACGAAGCGTCGCACGAGTCGGGACGGCAGAAGTCGGCGCATGAAGCCTGATTTCTTGTTACGCGGGTCCGGCATGACAAATCCCGTTGCTGAACGGTGTCGAAGCACCGGGATTCATAGCAAGCGCACCTTTTTTAATTGTTGCCAGAATCCTAAGGATACGCGCCGGTCGCGTTAAGCAATCGCTAACCGTAATTCCCGCTGGCCTCTAGCGTGCGGGCGGAGCCGCCTGCGCCTGCCCGTTGCGCGCCGTGCTCTGCGCCATCGTGGCGTTGAAGAAGCCGGTCGAGTCGCCGAGCGTAATGCGGCGCGAGCAATCCGGAGCGCAGCTGTAGGATTCGCGCTCGACGCCCTTGTAGACGACGACGATATCTTCCGTGCCCGGGCTGAGCACCTGCACCGTTCTGCTCAGAATGACGCGTCCGCCGCGGTCGAGTGCCAGCAGATTGGTCGCGCCATATCCCTTGCCCGTTACGACGAGCATTCCGCCGCTTTGCAGCGAGGCGTCGGCGATCAACGGGTTGCCGATGACGATCGTCGCCACCCGGTCCGGCAACTGCAAGACCTCGGCCTGGTCGAGATTGACCGTCAGAACTTCAGCGGCTTGCGCCGGTCGCGCCGTGACAATGGCCGCGGCCAGCACGGCCGAAAGCAAGAGAACGGAATATGGCCTGCAGTGCTTCAACAAATTCGACATCGCGCTCTCCGGCACGGTACGTCACTCAAGTTGACTGGAAATGGTGAACGAAGTGCAAAGACGCAGGTCGCATCTCCGCAAAACCGGCGATCAGCGTCTAAATGGATACATCATCTGGGCGCCGAAGCCCTCGGGGAAGCTTCTGTCGTCGATGCCATAGGAGTCCGGCAGCGCCTTCTCCGGCATGTAGAACGTACCGAACAGGAGATCCCAGATCGGGAACGTGCCGGAAAAATTCTTTCCGCCTCCGCGATCCGCCGCGGTGTGGTGCCAGCGATGAAACACCGGCCCGGCGATCACGTATTTGAACGGGCCAAGTGTCCAGTTCAGATTGGCATGCACGAAAGCCGAAGACGCGGTCGTGAATGGTCCGACCCACAACATCACATTCGGCGAGATACCGGCGAGCAACAGTCCCGCATCGACGAGGACCGTACCGAAGAAGATGTTCACCGGATGGAAGCGGGCCGCGGAGATCCAGTCGAGCTCTTCCGATGAATGATGGACGGCGTGGTATCGCCACAGCCCGGCACGATGAAAACCGCGATGAATCCAGTATGTCAGGAAGTCCGAGACAACCAGGAACGTCAGTGCCTGTCCCCATAGCGGAAGACTGGCGAGCGGCCCGAACCCGTCATCGTAGAAGGCGATCAGGGCGTCGGCGCCGTGAATGCCATAAATATACGCGGCGCCCATCACCATGAAGCCGATGCGAACGAAACGTGCGGCCAGCGGGATCAGGAACCAGTAGCAGATGTCGGTCACGATCTCGCGCTTGCGCCACCAGGGACGGCCGGGATTGCAGGCCGACCAGTGCGACAGCACGGCGAACACGACGCCGAAGGCGATCGAGATCGGCACGAGCTTGAGCATGGTCTCGCCGGCTACTTTAACGACGGACAGCATCTCGACGAACATGTCGGCAAACCTGGATCGGTGATTGACCCCCCCAGGTATCGGAGCCCGGAGTTAAAATGCCATGAAGGCATGGCGCGATTGGCCCTTTTCGCCCCGGCAAACCCGCCTTTACCGGCGAATTAACGAATTCTTAACCGATTTATTCCTGCGCTAACGATTCGTTAACAAAACAAGACTTGTCCGATCGCAGTCTTCGTCGAAATCAGCGTGCGGCGCTAACCGAAAGGCAAGCTTGCCCAGCGTAACGTGCGGCGTGTTTGTGAGTTGCGTAGAGGAAGTGCGTACATGTTGACGGACGTAATCAAGCTTCTGCTGTTCCCTGCCCTTATGGCCTTCGCAGCATCAAGCGACCTTCTGACCATGACGATTTCCAACCGGCTGTCGCTTGCGCTCGCGGGTGGGTTCTTCCTGCTGACGCTCATCACAGGCATGAGTCTCTACGCCTTCGGCATGCACCTTGCGGCGGCCAGCGTGGTTCTGGTGGTGGCTTTCATTTTCTTTTCGCGGGGTTGGATCGGTGGCGGCGATGCGAAACTCGCGGCGGCAACCGCGCTCTGGTTCGGCTTTGATCATCTTCTCGACTACATGATCTATGCGTCTTTATTCGGTGGCGCGCTGACGCTGGCGATACTTCAGTTTCGCAAACTGCCGCTGCCGGCCTTTTTTGCTCGTCAGCAGTGGATTACACGTCTGCATGAAACCGACGGCGGCGTGCCGTATGGAATTGCACTCGCGGCCGCGGCTCTTCTTGTTTATCCGAAGACCGGATGGATGCCGGTGTAAACGCGCGAAGCGCGAAGCGTTAGCAAAGCAAGATTGTATTAACTCGATTTAGATACCGCTCCTTAACCATACCTTGACCTTTAGCTGGTGAAATCCGCTGCGAGCGCCGCATCGGCGTCGCTGCAATTTTTCGCGGCTCAGTTGCCGCCATGTCATGGTGAGAGTGGGCGTATGAAAGCTGCACGTATCGTTGTGCTGACTGTCGCCATCGCAGCAGGTGGCGTGGCCGCCATGCTGGCTGGCAGGTCAGATCCTCCTCCCGCACCCAAGGTCGAAGTGCCGAGGTTCGATACCGTCGATATCCTTGTGGCGAAGGCCGATATTCCCAGAGGCCAGGTGGTCTCGCCCGCCGACGTCTACTGGCAGGCATGGCCGTCGACCACCGCCAGCGGCAATTTCATTCGCAAGACGGACCGGCCGAAAGCGGTCGAGAATCTCAACGGCATGATCGTGCGCACGCCTTTCGTTGCGGGCGAGCCGATCCGTGAAGCAAAGCTGGTGAATTCCAAAGGCTCCGGCTTCATGGCCGCCATTCTCCCATCGGGCATGCGCGCCATTTCCACGCAGATCTCGCCGGAAACCGGCGCTGGCGGCTTCATTCTGCCGAATGACAGGGTCGATGTGATCCTGACTCCGCGCGGCAACCGCGATGCCGGGGTCGGCGGAAGCAGCAGCGAGACGATCCTGCGCAACATCCGCGTTCTCGCGATCGATCAAACCATCGAAGAGAAAAACGGCCAGAAGGTCGTAGTCGGCAAGACTGCAACACTCGAGCTTCTGCCTGGTCAGGCGGAAACGCTCGCGCTGTCGCAGCAACTCGGCACGCTGGCGCTGTCACTGCGCAGCATCGCCGACAATTCTGCCGACGATTCAAAGACAACAGAAGAATCTGAGGCGCGTCGCAATGTCAACGTCGTCCGGTTCGGTGTGGGTCACACGACCACGCCACGATGACTGATTGGGGGATAAGGGGGCTATGGCGAACAGGACACTAATTCGCACCGCCACGCTAAGCGCACTGCTGATGTCTGCCGGGGCGACACCGATCGACCCGGCAATGTCGGCCGAAGCCCGGGGAAACACGCCCGTCGTTCAGGTTGCGGCAAGTGAAGCAACGTCGCGATTCATCGCGCTGGGAATCGGCAAGTCGGTTGCGATCGACCTGCCGGCCGACATCAAGGACGTGCTGGTCGCCGATCCAAAAATCGCCAACGCCGTGATCCGCTCCTCGCGTCGCGTTTACATGATCGGCGTCACCGTCGGGCAAACCAACATCTTCTTCTTCGATTCCGATGGCCGGCAGATCGCCGGCTTCGATATCGCGGTCAAGCGCGATCTCAACGGCGTCCGCGCCGCGATCAAGCAGGCTTTGCCGGATGCCGACATTCGCGTCGAAGGCATTGGCGATGGTGTCGTGCTCTCCGGCAGCGCGGCGAATGCCGCCGAATCTCAGCAAGCCTTTGACGTCGCTTCACGCCTGGTGGGCGATGGCGCCAGAGTTGTGAACAGCATCGTCTTGCGCGGCCGCGACCAGGTCATGCTGAAAGTCACGGTCGCCGAAGTTCGCCGCGACATCATCAAGCAACTCGGCATCGATCTGTCCGGCACGCTCAATTACGGCACCGCCGTTGTGAACTTCAACACCACCAACCCGTTCTCGGCCAACGGTGGCCCGATCAGCGGAAGCTTCCTGACCGGCTCGATCCCGAGCGTTTCCGCCACGATCCGCGCGATGGAACGCGCCGGTGTCATTCGCACGCTGGCCGAGCCGAATTTGACCGCGATCTCCGGTGAAACGGCGACCTTCGTGGCCGGCGGTGAATTTCCGATCCCGAACGGCCTGTCGTGCGACACGACGCGTTCGCCTCCGCTTTGCCAACCGCAGATCACCTTCAAGAAATTCGGCGTCAGCCTGGTGTTCACGCCCGTCGTGCTGGCGGAAGGCCGCATCAGCCTGAAGGTCATGACCGAGGTTTCCGACCTGTCGACGGAAAACGCCATGACCCTGCAGGTCACCGGCTCGAGCACCTCGCTGACGGTGCCCTCGATCCAGACGCGCCGCGCCGATACGACCGTCGAAATTCCCTCGGGCGGCTCGCTCGCGCTGGCCGGCATGATCCAGGAGCAGACGCGCCAGGCGATCAACGGAATTCCCGCGCTGATGCAGGTTCCGGTGCTGGGCGCACTGTTCAAGAGCCGCGACTACGTCAATCACCAGTCCGAATTGATGGTGCTTGTCACGCCGTACGTCGTGCGCGCGGTCGCCCAGAAACAATTGTCACGGCCGGATGACGGCTTTGCCGATCCGAACGATCCGCAAGGCATCCTCCTTGGCCAGCTGAACCGCGTCTACGGCGGAGCCGTCAAAGGCGACGCACGTCCTGACTATCACGGCAAGTACGGATTCATCCTCGATTGAGTGGGGCAGAAACTATGACCACAAGTAAAAAGGCGCCCGGGCGTCACAGCCGAACGGTGTTGCAGCTGCTGGCTGTCAGCAGTGTCGCCGCGACGCTGGCGGGCTGCTACCAGACGCCGGTCACGGCCGAATATCCGGTCGATTACCGGCAGCGCCACCCGATCGTCTTGCGCGAGGGCGTGCAGAGCGTCGAGGTCATGGTCGGTCGCAACCGCGGGGGACTCACTCCGAGCCAGCGCGCTGACGTACTTTCTTTCGCGCAGGCGTGGGGCAGGGAATCGGGCAGCGGTGTCATCATCGAACTGCCGCGCGGCGGGCCATCAGACCGCGCCGCCGCCGATGCGATGCGTGAAATCCGCTCTACCCTGGCTGCCGCCGGCGTGCCTTCGAACGCGATCTACCTGCGTCACTATCGGCCCGGGCGTTTCGCGCTCGCCAGCATCAAGCTCAATTATTCCAAGCTGGTCGCGGATGCCGGGCCTTGCGGGCAGTGGCCGCGCGATCTTGGCCCCTCCATCAATTCGCGCAGCTTCGAGAACCAGCCGTACTGGAATCTCGGCTGCGCGACCCAGCGCAATCTTGCGGCGATGGTCGACAATCCGACCGATCTCATCCAGCCGCGTGGCGAAGTTCCGCCTTATGCACCGCGCCGTACCGTCGTGATGAACCGCTGGACCAAGGGTGAGAATCCCTCGGGCACTTACATCGGTTACGACACCGGCAAAATCAGCGATCTCGGAAAATGATGAAGCAAGCTCAGCAAGTCGCCGCCGCCGAAAACACGCGGATGCCGGGCCCGGCAACCGAAAGCGCAGCCGATGCACACATCGCGCCCGCGCCACGCGTGTCGATCCAGGCCTTCTGCGAGACGGTTGAGACCGCAGCGGCCGTGCAGGCCGCCGGTGAAGACCGGCGCCTCGGAAAAGCGCACGTGAAGATCCAGATGGGCGGCATCGTCGCCGCAACCGAAGCCTATCGCAGCTCGCCGACGCCCAACGTGATCCTGATCGAGACCGATACACGCACCGATGACGTCCTGCGTGGGCTCGATCAGCTCGCTGAAGTCTGCGACGGCGGCACGCGCGTGCTGGTTTTGGGCCGCGTCAACGACGTCCGGTTCTACCGGGAGCTGACGCGGCGCGGTGTGAGCGAATATCTGATGACGCCGATCGGCACGATCGACGTCGTGCGGGCGATCTGCGGGCTGTTTACCGCGCCGGATGCCAAGGCGGTCGGTCGCATCATCGCGATCGTCGGCGCCAAAGGCGGGGTCGGCGCTTCGACCGTGGCGCACAATGTGGCGTGGGCGATCGGCCGCGATCTTTCGCTTGAATCGGTCGTGGTCGATCTCGATCTGGCCTTCGGTACGGCCGGCCTCGACTACAATCAGGATCCGCCGCAGGGCATAGCCGATGCGGTTTTCTCGCCGGATCGCGTCGATATCGCCTTCGTCGACCGTTTGCTGTCGAAATGCACCGATCGTCTCAGTCTGCTGGCCGCGCCGGCAACGCTTGATCGTGTCTATGATTTCGGCGCCGAGTCCTTCGATACGACGCTCGATTCGCTGCGCAGCTCCATCCCGTGCATCGTTCTCGACGTTCCCCACCAATGGACGGCCTGGACGAAGCGGATTCTGGTGAGCGCCGACGACATTCTCGTTGTCGCCGGGCCCGATCTCGCCAATCTGCGCAATGCCAAGAACATGGTCGATCTGCTGAAGGCCTCGCGGCCGAACGATCACCGTCCGCATTACTGCCTCAACCAGGTCGGCGTGCCGAAGCGGCCGGAAATCACCCCGGCTGACTTCGCCAAGGCGCTGGAAAGCGAGCCGCTCGCGGTCATTCCGTTCGAGCCGCAGCTTTTCGGCCCGGCGGCGAACAACGGGCAGATGATCGCCGAGATGGCGGCCAATCACAAAACCTCTGAGATGTTCCGCCAGTTGGCGCAATCGCTGACCGGCCGCACCGAGACGAAACGCGCGCGCGCCAGCCTGCTGTCGCCGCTGCTGTCGAAATTCAAGAAGAAGAAGGCGGGCTGAGAATATCGACGATCCGGACGTGGATGAAACGACCGGTCTGAAATCTGGTGGCTGGAATTCGAACTGAGTTGAGGCCCTGGTAACTGGAACTGAGTGGTCTGAGATCTGCTGACTAGAACTTAAACTGAGTGGTTTTAGATCTGCTGGGTAGGATTCGAACTGAACGGTCTGAAATCTGCTGACTAGAACTTGGACTGAACGGTTTGAAATCTGCTGACTAGGACTGAACTGAGCGATCTGAACTGTGGGGGAGTGGACTTTTGTTCGGCAAGCGTAGCGCAAATTCGGATGTCCGCGCTCCCGCGCATGCGCCGGCTGCGCCGATGGGATCGACCGCGCCGGCCGGATCGACGACCTCGACGACCTCGCCGACCGGATCGACTCAACCGCCGGCCATGGAGACCGGCCGCACCCCATTTCCGTCGGATGGGCTGGGGGCGCCGATCGTGTCGGCACCGTCGACGACGTCGACATCCTCACAAGGAAATTTTGGATCACAGGGCTCAGGGAATTTTGGATCACAGGGCTCAGGAAATTTTGGGTCACAAGGGTCTGGAAATTTCGGGTCGCAAGGATCAGCAAATTCTGGATCTCAAGGATCTGGAAACTTTGGATCACAGGGATCGGGAAATTCTGGATCAGGAAATTTCGGATCACAAGGATCGGGGAATTCAGGATCATTCGGATCGCAGAGCGCGGCGGGCGCCGTACCCGCGCCGGCGCCGATGGAAGCCCGGCGATCAGAGACCTACTACGAAACCAAGGGCGTCATTTTCGGCGCGCTGATCGAAGCCATCGATCTCGCGCAGCTGGCGCGTCTCGATGCTGACTCGGCGCGCGAGGAAATCCGCGACATCGTCAACGAGATCATCGCGATCAAGAGCATCGTGATGTCGATCGCCGAGCAGGAAGACCTGCTCGACGACATCTGCAACGACGTTCTCGGCTTCGGACCGCTCGAGCCGCTGCTCGCGCGCGACGACATCGCCGACATCATGGTCAACGGCGCCGGTACGGTCTACATCGAAGTCAAAGGCAAGATCCAGAAGACCGGCATCCGCTTCCGCGACAACCAGCAGCTTCTGAACATCTGCCAGCGCATCGTCAGCCAGATCGGCCGCCGCGTCGATGAATCCTCGCCGATCTGCGACGCGCGCCTCCCGGACGGCTCGCGCGTCAACACGATCGTGCCGCCGCTCGCCATCGACGGCCCCGCGCTCACCATCCGCAAATTCAAAAAGGACAAGCTGACGCTCGACCAGCTGGTCCGCTTCAACACCATTACGCCGCAGGGCGCGGAAATCCTGCGCATCATCGGCCGCAGCCGCGTCAACACGCTGGTCTCGGGCGGCACGGGTTCCGGCAAAACCACGCTGCTGAACTGCCTGACGCAATTTATCGATCACGACGAACGCATCATCACCTGCGAAGACGCCGCCGAACTGCAGCTGCAGCAGCCGCACGTCGTGCGCCTGGAAACGCGGCCACCCAATCTCGAAGGCGAAGGCCAGGTGACCATGCGCGACCTGGTGCGCAACTGCCTGCGTATGCGACCGGAACGCATCATCGTCGGCGAAGTCCGCGGACCCGAGGCCTTCGACCTGCTTCAGGCCATGAACACCGGCCACGACGGCTCGATGGGCACGCTGCACGCCAACAACCCGCGCGAAGCCCTGTCCCGTCTCGAATCCATGATCACCATGGGCGGCTTCTCGCTGCCCTCGCGCACCATCCGCGAAATGATCTGCGCATCGGTCGACGTCGTGATTCAGTCGGCACGTCTTCGCGACGGCTCGCGCAAGATCACGCATGTGACTGAAGTGATGGGAATGGAAGGCGACGTCATCGTCACCCAGGACATCTTCCTCTACGACATGGAAGGCGAAGACGCCAAAGGCAACATCATCGGTCGCCACCGCGCGACCGGTATCGGTCATCCGCGCTTCTGGGATCGCGCGCGTTACTACGGCGAAGAAAAGAACCTGGCTGCCGCTCTCGACGCCGCGGAAGCTTCCAACGACGCCATACGGGCCTAGCGGAGCGTGCAGTGCAGATTATCGCCGTCTTCTTTCTCGTCACGGTCGCTTTTGGCGGAACGGCCTACGTCTTTCTGTATCCGTATCTGTCGGGCGAGCGCAAAACCGCCCAGCGCATCCAGAACGTCGCAAAGCCCGAGCCGCTCGCGCGCGTAGCCCGCGGCCCGCAGAAATCGCGCCGCGACGCCGTCGAATCCCAACTGAAGGACTTCGAGGAGCGTCGCAAGAAAAACAACAAAGGTACGCCCATCTCGGTGCGCATCACGCGCGCGGGGCTGTCCTGGTCAAAGCGGCAATTCGCGATCATCTCCGCGATGATCGGTCTCGCGATGTTTGTCTTCGGCTTTTTCTCCGGCGTGGGCCTTCTGATTTCGGCCGTGCTGGGATTTGTCGGGGCCTTTGGCGTTCCGCGCTGGCTGCTTTCGTTCCTCAGAAAGCGACGCGAAAGACGCTTCATAGAAGGCCTGCCTGACGCCGTCGACATCATCGTGCGCGGCGTCAAAGCCGGCCTGCCGCTGCTCGACTGCATCAAGATGATCACGACGGAATCGCCCGAACCGATCAAGACGGAATTCCGCCTGATCCTCGAGACGCAGGCGATCGGCATGCCGCTGGGCGAAGCCTGCGGCAAGCTCTACGAACGCACGCCGCTGCCGGAAGCCAACTTCTTCGGCATTGTCGTGGCGATCCAGCAGAAAGCGGGCGGCAACCTCTCCGAAGCGCTCGGCAACCTTTCGAAAGTGCTGCGCGATCGCAAGAAAATGCGGGCCAAGATCCAGGCGATGTCGCAGGAAGCGAAGGCCTCGGCGGCCATCATCGGCGCATTGCCGATCGCCGTGATGGTCCTCGTCTACATCACCAGCCCGCAATACATCACGCTTCTGTTCACCAACTCGATGGGCCACATCATGCTGGCGGGCTCCGCGGTCTGGATGTTCATGGGCGTGATGGTGATGAAGAAAATGATCAATTTCGATTTCTAGGCA
>Ga0070709_10002222_pt1 | contig 10522 bp, 10 predicted proteins | sample LARL51metaG_FD_65449 | JGI IMG/M metagenome (GOLD analysis project Ga0070709, IMG submission 65449) | Corn, switchgrass and miscanthus rhizosphere microbial communities from Kellogg Biological Station, Michigan, USA - LAR L5-1 metaG | ecosystem: Host-associated > Plants > Roots > Rhizosphere ...
AACGTCAGAATTACCGATCACCACTTTTCTCGGGAAGTGCGGACATCAACTTCAAATGACCAGCCACGGGGTGGCTGACCATAAAGAAACGCAAACGCATTCACGATCGCCTCGATGCTGATCAGGCTTTCTTCGCGACTGACGGCGTCCGGGAAGCGCGCAAAGATCTTCTCTCCCGCGATCGCGCCATCGACGACAACATGACCGACATGAATTCCCTCCTCGGCGTATTCCTTCGCCATAGCCTGCGCGAGCGTCCTAAGCCCGGCCTTTGCCGAGTTGAACGCGCCATAGTTTGGCCTGCCCCGGAGCGAAGCACTGGCGCCGGTAAAAAGGATCGTGCCCCTCTTCTTTGGCAGCATGCGACGGATTGCCTCTCGGCCGAACAGGAAACCGCCGAAGCAAACAACCCGCCAGCTTTGCTCAAAAAAACCGGCATCCATATCGACGATCTTCCCCGGCGTATTGTTACCCGCGTTGTAGATCGCGAGATCCAGATCGTCGCCTGCGACCTTGAACAGTTTTTCGATATCGCTCTCACTGGTCGCATCAGCGACCACTGGAACCGATTGTCCTCCATTTCGTCCGATCTCGTGAGCAACAGCTTCGACCGACGCCAACGTTCGACCGGCAATGATGACTTTCAGGCCATCGGCCGCGAATCGCCTGCATAACTGCGCTCCAAGCCCGTGCTCAGGCCCTACCCCAATCACGATTGCCGTTCTAATCATCGTCTCTGTCCATCACCATTGTCGGCTTCCAAACTTAACAGCGCCCGGACAGCAAAGACAGATAGTCGCTTTGAGGAAGATGCATAGCAGCAAACTCTCATTAGCCATGGCTTTCGGAGGAACTTAAAGCGCCCCTCCGTCCTTTCGCAGAATAATCCCTTTACTGAATAGGCTCCGAGACGGACAGGTTGAACCATTCGTGATACCGTGGCCGTCTTGGCGCGGCACGAGCGTGCAACTTTGCCGTCGGGGCGCCAAGCCTGTCGGCCAAGTGCTTCTTCTAATAGGAGAAGGAAAATTGGATGTGCTGTACGACTCGGCGCTGACTGCCTCATCGTTTCCAGGCGCTCCCGCCCTCCTATCACCAACCATTGAATTCTGGTCGCAAAGCATTCCGAGAAATCGCGTCACCAAGTCATATGATATGCACCTTTAGGCCGGCCGGTTATTTTAACGCGAACCGTTATTTCTGGCTTCGGGACGACACGAATAGTCGACACACAGGAGAGGCTTCAATGCGCGCCCTTTCGGCAATCGGCGTCTTAGCGATCGCAATCGGTATTGCCGCCGCCGTCTTCTTCTTCGGTGGCTATTACAGTGTAGCTGGCACCACCGAAGATCCTGCAGCCGTGACATGGGCGCTGACCCGGGTGCGGACCGCTTCGATCGATCGCCACGCAACCGATACCCCGCCGGCCTCGTTCGGCGAGGTCGCCACAGTGCAGACCGGCGCCAAGGCCTATGCGTCACTCGGCTGCGAGAACTGCCACGGTGCGCCCGGCGTCAAATGGCAGAAATTTTCTGAGGGACTTCACCCCGACCCGCCGGACCTGAAAGATGTCGCCGGCGAACTGTCTCCAGCCCAGTTATTCTGGGTGATCAAACACGGCATCAACATGACGGGCATGCCGAGCTTCGAGCAGGCCGGCGCAACGGACGATCAGATCTGGGCGGTCGCCGCCTTCGTCAAGAGGCTGCCGAATGTGTCCGAGGCGGATTATAAGGCCTGGACGGCTGCGTCCGAGCCGGCAAGTCCGGCGAACGCAAAATAATAGGCCAATCTAGCCGGCTTCTCATTGCTCGATCGAAGCGCCGCCGGATATCCAACCTGACATCGTGATGACGACGCCTGCGATCGCTGCCAACACGGCCCAGTAGCCATAGCGAAAGTCGGAGGAGACGCCTACGATGAAGAAGCTCATCACGTAGATCGCTGCCGATCCGCACAGCCCGAGCAAGAAAGCGCCGTCCGGCGTACCGCTTCTCCGCCAATGCAGGCAGCACAAGGCGACGCAGGCCAATAGCCACGACCCAACGCGCAGCAGAGGCGTCGGCTTGAGCGCATCGTGCACAGATACCAGAGCAGCGAAGGCTGTGCGATCGGGAAACAGCTGCCGCTCCGGGTGGTCGACATCGACAAGCCACATCGTCAGATTATCGGCAACGAGAAAATTCCACATGAACGTCGCGCGATGCTGCAGATAGGCGAGCGGGTGATGCAGGATGGCGAGCAGCCATGCCCTCGGTATCACCGCCGTGCCGAACAGGCCTTTTTCACGCTCGACCTTTCGCATCACGAAATCGCAAGGCTCAAGCCGCCAATAGATGTCCCATTGGGTCGGCTGGTAGCAGCTATGCAAGAGCTGCGCGTTCTCCGCGTCGCTCCAGTCGACCGGATACTGGTTTTCCTTCGCGAAATGGCTGATGCCTCCGAGGTCGAATATCATTATCGACTGCAACGGATGCTGCCGTGTCGCGCCCAAGGCGTCATAATAGACGACTTGCACGAAAGCAAAGAGCCCGATCGCCGCCGGCATGAAAAGAAGTGCCGTCCGACGAAGCGAGAATTGGGCCGGCCATACCGCATACGCAACGAGAAGCGGAGCTGCGAGCAGCGCATTTGGACGCAGCAGGACTCCCATGGTGACCAACGCAAGCGCAAGCAGTTGGACCGGCAGCTTGATCCGCGATGTCCGTTCGGCAACTGAAAAAACGGCGCTTGCGGCCAGCAGCCAGCATGTCGCAAACAAGATATCCCGCCAGATGATTCCGACAAAGGCGAATGCGGGAGGCATGAGCGCCAGAATTGGCAGGAGCAGCGCGCTGCGTTTGGCGCGGGCCGCGAGCGCAAGCGAGAGCAGACCGAAGCCCAGCCAATAAGTCGTCGCGATCAGAAGGAACATGCTGCCCGGACCGGGGGCGATCGGATCGATAACGCCCCACAGCCACGTCATGACCGGGGACTGCCAGTCGCCCAAAATGCCTTTGGCGATGTCCTCATAGACGAACTTCGCGTCGAACGTCATGATGCCGGGATAGAAGATCAGCAGCGTCAGAGCGTAGCCGGCCACAAGCAGCGCGACGATGAGGTTGCGGAGGAGATTCCGCGCTCGATCATCCCGCCCGGGCATAGATGTCCCCGGAATTGGCCGATTGCGGCAGTTCGATCAGCCAGCGGGCCATCGCGTCGGAACCCACCCAATCGCCTACAAACGTCTGGCTTTCCCCGAGCGCGGCGTTGAAGTGGGCATAGCCCAGGACCGAGCAGCGCTCGATGCACGCCAACGCAACATCACGCTGGATAGTCGTGAACTCGAACGATAACGCGCGTACCGCTTGCGAGAGGCCCTGCAACGCCTCCGCTTCATATCCTTCTACATCGAGCTTGATGAATGCCGGGCGGCCATGCTTTGCGATCAATGCATCGAGGGTTGTGACGGCAACCTCTGCGGATCCCGTCCAATGCTGCGATTCCCAACCTGGAGCATCGCGCGCGGCGTCGATGAATGCAGGCGATGCCGATGAGACCGTGGGGTTATCAGCGTTGATCATCAGGCACACCGTGCCCGGCTCTCGCCCGACGGCCGCCTCCTCGATTGCGACGAGACGCTGGTAGCCGTACAGAAACCGCAGCACTCTTGCCATCGCACGCTGCGGCTCGACTGCGACGACCCGTGCGCCGAGCCGGCGGAAGGAGGCCACGCGGTCGCCGACATGCGCGCCAACATCGAAGACCAGATCGCCGGGCTGGATGAAGCCGCGATAGAGCCCGTCCATCGCCGCCGTGCGCGCCGTATTTCCATAGTAGATACGAAGTGACCGGACAATGGCGCGCGCAGTCCTAATGGCGCCGAACACCGGCTACACCGAGCCCGACGCGACCGGCTGCGCCACCGGAGTGATCGCGGGCAGCGATAACGACAGCAGTTCTTCCGGCGTCGCGGTTTCCTCGGGAAGCCGTCCGACGCCGATCCGCACGGCAAGCCTGCCGAGCGCAGGCCATGCCGTCAGCATCGCGAACGGCACCGCGAGCGCCGGACCGCCGGCAAAACACAACACATAAGGGAGGGCCGATGTCTGCGTCGAAGCGACCAGTCCGATCGCGATCCATCCGATCAGCGTTTGAGGCCACAGTCGGGAGAGTGCCAATCTGAACGAGACTGCATGATCGTCGCGAACCTGGCCGATCCAGCCGATTTCGCGGTTGAACAGCAGACCGACGAGAAAGATGGTATGGCTGATCCAGAGGATCGGACACAACACGATCGAATACACGGTTTCGATCGCAAAATTGACGATGATGCGTCCGGCGCCGCCGAAGGCGCGGCGGTCGTCCGGCCTGAGCAGAAGATCGATGACGGTCGCAATCTTGGGCGCGAACCACATGAGAAGCACCCATCCAAACAGCGGGATGCCGACATCGGCGCGAATAAAGCGAGCCGGACCGTCGAGTGAGACAAGCGCGACCGTGGCGAGCGCAAGCAGTCCGGTCCAGGCCGGAGAGCTGATAAACATCACGATGGCGAGCATCAGCTGATAGCGGCTGACAGGTTTGAGGTTTGCCAGCGAGAGAAACTGCCAATACTGCATGTTGCCCTGGCACCAGCGCAGATCGCGGCGCATAAACTCGAGCAAAGTCGGCGGGTTTTCCTCCCAGCCCAGATCCTCCCGCGCCAGGACGCGGACATGATAGCCGGCCGATCGCATCAGGGCCGCCTCGATCTGGTCATGGCTCAGGATGTGGCGTTCGCCCTTCCCTTCTTCCAGGACAGGAAGATCGCAATGCCTGGTGAACGGCTCGATACGCAGGACTGCGTTGTGGCCCCAGTAAGGCCCGCAATCGGATTGCCACCATGCGCTGCCGATAGTGTAGGAGCGCATGCCGAGCCGCATGCCAAACTGGAAGATGCGAGCAAACAGGCTCGTCGAAGGCATGCCCACGACTAGTCCCTGTAGGATGCCCAGCCGGGGATCCGCCTGCATGACACGCACCAGATGGATGATGGCATCCGCGGTCATGAAGCTGTCGGCATCGAGCGTAACGGCAAGCTCATGCCGGTTTCCCCATTGTTCGCAGAAGTCGCGGATATTGCCAGCCTTGTAGCCGGTGTTGACCGTGCGGCGCCGGTAGGTCATCGCAATACGGTCGCGCCAACGCTGGGCCAACTCGGAGAAGCAGGCTTCTTCCCTGACCGCGAGGTCGGCGTCATTGCTGTCGCTGAGAACATAGAGGTGAAACCGCTCGCCGTAGCCAGAGGCGTCGACCCCTTCGAGCATTGGTTCGAGGTTGCGGATGATCCGCGCGGGCAACTCGTTGCGGACGCAAAGCAGGATCGCCGTCGACGCCGTCACGGGCTCATCGCCGCGTATATGCGTGCTCACAGGCATGACCGCGCTGGCCGGATCGGCGGCAAAGCGCATCACGATGAAACCGATCACCGCGTTCCAGAATCCCGCGACCATCCATGGCAGAATCACGGCAAACAGCACGACTGCCACGACATTGAGAAGGCTGAGTCCGCCTGGCGCGAGCGCCAGGGCTGCAAACCACAATGAGCCAGCCATTGTGACAACAAATAGCACCGCGAAGATCACCCGCCGGGCGGTCGCGCTGTTTTCATCCATGTGGGCTTGCATCGTTCGAGGCGGGGTAAACTTGAACACGAAAGGTCGCGACTTCTAATTTACTGGCAGGCGGTGCAGACTATCGCTTATAACACGTCAACCTGCCGACAATTCCAGTCCGAGATTGAAGAAAATGGCTATCAGCGAGAATGCCGATATCGCCTTGGCCCTTTGGTATTCCGGACCCGGTCAGGTCGATATCCGTCAGGAAGCCATCGTAGCGCCTAAAAGCGATGAAGTGCGTGTCCGGGCGCTCTACAGCGCGATCAGCCGCGGCACAGAAGCGCTCGTCTTCGGTGGGCGCGTTCCCGAAAGTGAATTCGACAGAATGCGCGCGCCCTTTATGGCGGGCCTGTTTCCGTATCCTGTAAAATACGGGTATGCCGCTGTCGGGCGGGTCGAGAGCGGCGCCGACGCGCTACGCGGCAAGACCGTCTTTTCGCTCCATCCACACCAGAGCGCTTTCAACATCCCCGCCAGCGCGGCCATCGAGGTGCCGGCATCCGTACCGCCACTGCGCGCCGTGCTCGCCGCCAATATGGAAACCGCCCTGAACGCCGTGTGGGACGCCGCGCCCGGGCCGTCCGACCGCATTGCCGTTGTCGGTGCTGGCGTCGTGGGCGCGCTGGTCGCGTATCTCTGCGGGCAACTTCCAGGCGCGGACATCACGCTCGTCGATATCAATCCGGCCCGGGTGGAATTAGCGACGGCGCTCGGGGTTGGTTTCGCAGGACCGGCGGCCGCGAAAGGCGACTGCGACCTTGTCATTCATGCCAGTGGTTCTCCTGACGGGCTGCGCACGGCAATCGAGCTTGCTGGCGAAGAAGCAACCGTGCTTGAAATGAGCTGGTATGGAAATACGCCCGTGACTGCGATGCTTGGAGGCCCCTTCCATAGCCGCCGGCTCCGCCTGATTTCGAGTCAGGTCGGAAAGATTGCCCCGTCGCACCGGCCGCGCTGGACTTACGGCCGGCGCCTCGCCGCGGCTGTCGCGCTGCTCAAAGACCAGCGGCTCGATGCGCTGCTTGCACCGCCGGTCAGCTTCCGAGATCTGGCCAAACGGCTGCCGGACATTCTCGATGCCCAAAGCGGAATCCTGTGCCAACCCATCGCCTACCCGTAAAGGAGCTACCTTGTTTACTGTCGAAGTTCGCGACCACATCATGATCGCTCATTCTTTCAGGGGCACCGTGTTCGGGCCCGCACAGAAGGTGCACGGCGCAACCTTCATTGTCGACGCGGCCTTCATCGCCGAGACACTCGACGAGAATGGCATCGTCATCGATATCGGCCGTGCGCACGAGGCACTCAAGGCGGTGCTCACTCCGCTCAACTATTGCAATCTCGACGAGCTGCCCGAATTCAAGGGCACCAACACCACCACCGAATTTCTCTGCAAGTACATCCATGACGGCCTCGCCAAACCCGCGCGCGCGGGCGAGCTCGGCCGCAACCCGCAGGAGCTGAATGCGATACGCGTGACCCTGTCGGAGTCCCACGTGGCGCGCGCGCAGTATGAGACGCCCTTGTGGTGAAGCGTGTGGCTTTCGCCGTGCCGGGACATCTCGATACCCCGACCGGCGGCTACGCCTACGACCGGCGCATCATCGCCGAACTCGAACGCTTGGGCTGGCACGTCGAGCTGGTCGATGTCGGCGAGGGATTTCCCTGGCCGAGTGAGGCGGCCCGAGTTGCCGCACGCGCGCAGCTCTTCAAGGTGCCGGCGGGCGAGCCTATCGTCATCGACGGCCTTGCGCTGGGGGTCCTTCCCGAAATTGCTTCAGAACTTGCGGGCCGCAATCCGTTGCTCGCGCTGGTGCATCATCCGCTGGCGCTGGAATGGGGATTGTCGACCAACCAGGCCGACACCCTACGCCGCAGCGAGCGGGCCGCCATTGCCTCCGTGCAAGCGGTGGTCGTGACAAGTCCTGCGACAGGACGGATCGTGGCGTCCGACTACGGCGTCACGGCCGACCGCATCACGGTGGCACGTCCCGGCAATGATCCCGTGCCGCCGGCACGCGGCAGCCGGAGCGGTGTGCCTCACCTGCTCTCGGTGGGCGCCGTCGTACCACGCAAGGGATTTGACGTGCTGGTCCGGGCGCTCGCGACACTCGCCGATCTGCCGTGGCGATTGACGATCGTCGGCGACCTCACGCGCGCGCCGCCGACCGCCGCAACACTTCAGGCCGATATTGCCCACTACGGGTTGACCGAGCGCATCACAACCCTCGGCGCCGTGTCGTCCGAGCGCCTTGCCTCGCTCTATGATACGGCCGATCTGTTCGTGCTCGCCTCTTATTTCGAAGGATATGGAATGGCCTATGCGGAGGCCCTGGCGCACGGCCTTCCGGTGATCGGCACAAATTCAGGCGCGATACCCGAGACGGTACCTGACGAGGCCGGCCTGCTGGTCGCTGCAGGCGATCCGGCCGCCTTGGCCGAGGCCCTGCATCGCGCGATCTCCGACGGGGCCATGCGATCACGCCTGTCGCAAGGTGCGCTCACCGCTGCGCGGCAACTGCCGACCTGGCCGCGATCCGCCGCGATCTTCGCCGGTGCGCTGGAAAGGCTGGCATGAGCAGATTCCCTGCCGAATGGCTGGCGCTGCGAGAACGTTATGACGTTGCCGCGCGAAATCCCGATGTCCTTGACGCGGTCACGCTCTCGCTCAACGCGCATCCTTCGGTGCACGTCCTCGACCTCGCCTGCGGTTCGGGCTCGACCGTGCGCACCCTGCATTCGCGCTTTCCGACGCGACAGCATTGGGACCTTGTAGACAACGACCTTGATCTGCTGACTCTTGCCCGCAACGCAATTCGTGAGGACGACATCACGCTCAATACCGTGCGGCTCGATCTCAACCGCGATCTGGAAACGGTACTTGATGACAGGATCGATCTGATCACGATCTCGGCGCTGTTGGATCTGGTCTCCCAGGCATGGCTCGAACGGTTTCTGGGCGAAGTCGGAGCCCGCACGCTGCCCGTCTATGCGGCGCTGACTTATAATGGTCGCATTGACCTGTTGCCCGCAGACCCGCTCGATGCGGCAACGATCGCCGCCGTGAATGCGCATCAGGGCACGGACAAGGGCTTCGGGCTCGCCCTCGGTCCGTCGGCAGCCGATGCAGCGATCGCCGGCTTCAAGCGTCTCGGCTATTCGGTCGTGAGCGGCTCTTCCGACTGGGTCATCAGTCCGGATGACCGCGCGATGCAGGCTGAACTCCTCAATGGTTGGGCGAGCGCCGCGCGCGAAACGGGGACCCTGCGCGAGACCGACATCGACGATTGGCTCGCGCGGCGCGGAGCTATGGTCGCCGCGGGCCGCTCATCGATGCGCGTCGGTCATGTCGATGTCTTTGCGTTTCCGAGCTCGACGCGCTGATCGGTCAGATCGCAATCGAACAGCACATCGCCCCCGACCTTGTGAACGTGCACGGGCATGCGCGGTACCTCGTCCGCGCGCTCGCGCGACGGCAGCGCGATTCCGGGACCTCCCGCGCCCAACATGATCGGCGCGACCGTCACATGCAGCCGGTCCAGACATTGCGCTACAAGAAAGCGCGACATTGTATTGGCGCCGCCCTCGATGAGCATCCGGCGCATCCCGGCACGCGCAAGAGCAGTAACAATCGCCGCCGGTGCTATATTCCCGTTAGGCGCGGGCAAGCTAATGATCTCCACGCCGGAAGGCGCTGCGCACTGCGTTCCCTCGGCGGTGATCAACAAGCGACGGACGCCGTTATCAGCGAACAGCTTGGCATTCGTTCCGAGGCGCCCGTTCGGATCGATGACGGCCCGCGCCGGCTGGGGTCCGGAGACCTGCCTAACAGTCAATTGCGGATCGTCAGCAATGGCCGTCCCGACCCCCACCACGACGACGTCGACCAGCGCACGCAGCCTATGAAGATGTTCAATGCCGGCTGGGCAATTTATATATTTCGAATGACCGGATGCCGTCGCGATCCGCCCGTCCAGCGATTGACCGAGTTGACCCACGATCACCAGATCATCGACGGTCCCCTTGCGCAAGGGACCGAACAGATCTGCCCAAACTTGCGGAAGGGACTGCTGTCCATTACGAAACGAACGGACGAAATCGTCCCAATGATCGCCTGGTGAAAATTCGCTGGTGGGGAAATTGCTGAGCTGCACAGCTGAAATCAAAGTTGAATCGGATCCGGTATCGACGGCTTTGTCGGCCAATCTGACACAAAATACATCTGATTTCGACCGGAATGATTTTGGACTAGCGGTGTTCATATAAGCGCGCCCAGTGAAAGAGAGGTTTGGTGAATGAGTGCCGCGCAACCGTCTTCAGGTTCTTCATTGTTCGGCACCCGTGACTCCATCAGTGTCACTCGCGTCCTGGGAGAGCTGCAGGCCAGAAGGCCGATCCAGATCAACGCGCACGGCGAAGTTCTGTTCATTTTACCGGTCGAGGGGCTCGATAATCGACGGCTGAGCGAGTTCGAGCAGCTGTGCAGGCCTGTGGCGCCGGATCTCATCATCACGCAGCAACGTGCGCTGACGCTTGGCCTGGACGCTGCAGCTCCGATGGCCGTTCGGCTCACCGGGGCGCTTGACGCCGGCAAGATCCTCAATCTGGTGGCCGAGAGAAAAAGCTATTCAGCTGTCGAGGCCAGTGCCGCAAGCCCCGCCGCAAGGGCGGCAATCCAGCTCGTCAAACTGTCTCACGGCTTGCCTGCGGTGCTTGCCGCAAATATGGTCGGCCAAGATCTCATCGACCAAGGCTCGAGCGACCGCGAAATCGGCTCGGTTGCTTTGATTGCTAACGTCGACGCAGATGCGGTTGCTCGCTTTGCGATTGATGCAGTGAATTCGCTGGTCGTCGCCAGCGACGCCCTGGTTCCTCTCGCCTCG